>Ga0099827_10001364_pt1 | contig 12526 bp, 7 predicted proteins | sample CZO8metaG_FD_79339 | JGI IMG/M metagenome (GOLD analysis project Ga0099827, IMG submission 79339) | Vadose zone soil microbial communities from the Eel River Critical Zone Observatory, Northern California, USA - CZOApr15con1.8 metaG | ecosystem: Environmental > Terrestrial > Soil > Vadose zone ...
CCGGCCGTCACCGGTGCGCGGAGGCCGGAGGGAGAAGATCCTTGACCGCGCGGAGGCGTGGGAGCAGCTCGAGCTCCACGCCCAGCCGCGAGACGGGCCGATCTTGCAGGCTCACGCGGTTCCACGTCGCACCGGCGCGGTGCCGCGTGTTCGGGCGCGATTCGACGAGGAACGTCGCGCGATGCCCGGAGGCGGCGAGCAGACGCTCGACGAGCGGGGTTGCGTCGCGGCGGTGGCCGTACGGGTAGCTGAACGCCCGCACCGGCGCCCCGACCCACTCCTCGAGCTGGCGCTTGTGCTGCACGAGCTCGACCTCGCCGGCGGCCTCGTCGACGATCGCGCGGCAGAACAGGTGGGAGCGCGTGTGATTTCCGACCTCGCACGCGAAGTCGGCGAGGCGGGGAAGCTCACCGTAGTCGAGAAAGAGGCCGCTCTCCTGCCTCAGCCGGGCCCGGTCGACGCCGAAGGCCTCTGCCAGCTCGTCGGCCAGCCGCACCCGGCGGGCATACGGAAGCTCGGCGATAACCCCGAGCAGTGCAGCCAGCGTGCGACCCCGCGCGGGCCGGCCCGTGACTGCCTGCTCCACCGTCTCGACGCCGATCGTCCGCACCAGCCAGCAGAGCAGATTGTCGAGCGGCAGCGAGCCTGGGGTCACGAAGGCGGCGCTGACGAAGAAGACGCTGGGGAGCCCGAGTCGCTTCAGGATCGGCCCGGCCACCTCGACGACGGAGCGATAGCCGTCGTCGAACGTGATCAGGAGCGCACGCCTGGGCAGCCGCCCCGACAGCGCCTGGTCGAGGTCGACAACGTCGTAGTCTCGCGCCAGCCGCCGCAGGTGCGCCTCGAACAGCGCAGGCGGCGTGGCCACCCGGAGGTCGTGGGTGAGGTCGTCCGACTCGTCCGCGAGATGGTGGTACAGGACCACCTGGAGACCGCCCGGCAGCGCCTTGCTCACCCGCGCCACGCCCGAGTGCAGAGGCCGTATCAAGCTACGAGGCGACACGCACCGGCGTCCGTGCCGGGCGCTCCGGCGCGACGGCCTGCCCGGGCGGCGCCATGAACGGCGGCGGCGCCTTTCCGAACAGGGTCTTGAGCGCGGCGCGCGACGCGGCCCGCTGGTCGCGCGCAAGCGCGCGGTCGCGGCCGCCGACGGTCGCCCGCAGGAGGTAGGCCAGCGCATACGCCGCGAGACCGGCGCGGCGGCGCAGCGGCGAGAAGTGCTTGTGCATGTATTGCCGGCGCGCAAACGCGTCCTGCGCCATCAAGCGGGGGTGAAAGCCGGCGTGCCGCGCATGGTGGAGGATCGTCATGGTCGGCAGGTGCCGGACCTCCCAGCCCGCGCGCTTCACCCGCAGGCAGAGGTCGGGTTCCTCGCAGTAGATGAAGAAGCGCTCGTCCATCAGCCCGGCGCCGAGGATCGCCTCCCGGCGGGCGAGCATGAACGACCCCGAGACCCAGTCGCAGGCAGTCTCCCGCTCGTAGGCGCGAGGGTCGAGCTCGCGCTCGCCGAGCCACGACGCCCGCAGCGGCAGGTGCTCGGAGCCCAGCGCCTCGAAGAGCATGCGCGCCGGGCTCGGGAAGCGGCGGATCGTCGGCCACTGGACGCCCTCGGGCGTTCGAGAGCGAACGCCGACGAGCCCCACCTCGGGACGTCGCTCTAGGTGCTCGAGCAACTGGGCGAAGGTGCCCTCGAGGATCTCGGTATCGGGGTTGAGGAAAAGGACGTAGGGCGCCGACGTCGTCAGGAAGCCGCGGTTGTTCCCGTAGGCGAAACCGCGGTTCTCGCACGAGAGGATGCGTACCGTCGGGAACTCGCGCTGGACGACCGAGACGGTGTCGTCGGTGCACCCGGAATCGACGACGACCACGTCGAGCCGCACGGCGCCCGCGTGCGCGAGCAGGGTCGACAGACATGGGCGTAGCCAGTGCCCGTTGTTGGCGGACACGATGATCACCGCGAGGTCGATCACGACCATGGTGTATCAGCGTCCGCCGGCCGCGACTACTACACGGCTGGCTAGGGCTGGGCGGCGCCGGCGCAGAAAGGCCGCGAACCGGCGGCTCACTTTCAGAGGTTCCAGTTCCGGAAGGCGCCGCCGGCCGCAGCACACCCAAGTGTCGCGTTTCTCGTTGCCCGGCGCAAGGCCTTCCCACGTGCGTATCCGTCTTTGGGCGTCTGGCGTTGCAGGTCAGGAGGTTCCAGTCATCGACGGGAGGCGACCATGACGAAGCCGCACCGCTAGTCGACCCCTTCCGGGGCCGACAGCAGTGGCACGGACCCGGAAGGGCGGCGGTCGGCGCTTTCGCGCGGGCCGACCCGCGCAGCCTGACGACCAACAAATCCTGGTGAGCTGAGCGACTAGGGCGCCCTCTGCGGCCGGCCACCGCCGACCAGAGGAGAGTCTCATGGCCGTCCTTCGGCATGCCCGGAAACCGGGTATTCGTCTGTTACTGCTGCTCGCCCTGCTCGTGGCCGTTCCGCTCGCGGGCGGAACCGGAACGGGTCCACTCGCCGGCCGCGCCCAGGGTGCGTCGACCGGCCTCGTCGCCGCGTACTCGTTCGACGAGGGAAGCGGCACGACCGTCGCCGACGCCTCCGGCACCGGCAACGCCGGCAGCGTCTCGACCACGTCCTGGTCGAGCGCCGGCCACTTCGGCGGCGCGCTCTCGTTCAACGGGACGTCGAGCCTGGTCACGATCCCCGACTCCGCCTCGCTCGACCTCACGACCGGGATGACCCTCGAGGCGTGGGTCAAGCCGAGCGCGCTCGGTACAGCCTGGCGCTGCGTGCTGTTCAAGGAGCGACCCAGCGACATGAACTACAGCCTCTACGCGAACGAGAACACCGGGGTGCCCGACGGCCAGGTCTACATTGGCGGCGAGCACGACTCCCGCGGCTCCTCGTCGGTGCCGCTCGACACCTGGACCTTCCTCGCCGCGACCTACGACGGCACGACCGTCCGTCTGTACGTGAACGGCGTCCAGACCGGCAGCGTCGCGGTCTCCGGCGGAATCGCGACGTCGACCGGCGCGCTCCACATCGGCGGCGACTCGGTCTGGGGCGAGTGGTTCCAGGGCCTGATCGACAACGTCCGCGTCTACAACCGGCCGCTCAGCGTCAGCGAGCTGCAGACCGACATGAGCACGCCCGTCGGCTCCGGCTCCCCGCCCCCGCCGGCGCCTCCGCCCCCGCCGCCGCCCGCGCCCACGGGCCTCGTCGCGGCGTACGCCTTCAACGAGGGCACCGGCACCGCGGCGGCCGACGCCTCGGGGACGGGCAACACGGGCTCGATCTCAGGCGCGACCTGGACGGGCGGCCGCTACGGGAACGCGCTCTTCTTCGACGGGAAAAGCTCCTGGGTGACCGTTCCCGACGCGGCGTCGCTCGACCTGACCAGCGCCGTGACCCTCGAGGCATGGGTCTACCCGCAGGACAACGTGAGCGGCTGGCGCAACCTGATCGCGAAGGAGCGGTCGGGCGGCTTCCCGTACGCGCTCGACGCGAACACGGGCGACACGAACACGCCGAACGCACACGTGTACGTCGGCGCATCCGACAACGTCCGCGGTAGCTCGCAGCTGCCGCTCGCGACGTGGACGCACCTCGCGGAGACCTACGACGGGTCGACGCTCAAGCTCTACGTGAACGGCGCGCTCGTCTCGAACATGGCCGCTTCGGGGGCGATGCCGGCCTCGACCGGGCCGCTGCGCTTCGGCGGCAACTCCATCCACGGCGACTTCTTCCGCGGTCGCATGGACGAGATCCGTGTCTACAGCCGGGCGCTGTCCCAGGGTGAGATCCAGACCGACATGAGCACTCCGGTTGGCTCGCTGGGCGGCGGCACGGCTGATACCCAGCCGCCGACCACGCCGACCGGCCTCGCGCAGACCGGGGCATCGCAGACGTCGATCTCGGTCGGCTGGAACCCGTCCACCGACAACGTCGGGGTCGCCGGCTACGGCGTCTACCAAAACGGCGCGTCCGTCGGCAGCACAACCGCGACGAGCGCCACGTTCTCCGGCCTCGCCTGCGGGACGAGCTACACGCTCGCGGTGGACGCCTACGACGCGGCTGGGAACCGCTCCGGGCAGGCCTCGCTCGCCGCCGCGACGAGCGCGTGCTCGGTTCTCCCTCCGCCTCCATCGGGTACGGCGAACCTGTGGGTCGATACGAACGGGGGCAGCTGCACCCGTCAGGCGACTCCGGGTGCCTACGTCGACGCGCAGGCATGCTCGAGCCTGGACGCGGCGTACGCGGCGGCCAGCGCGGGTGACGTGGTTCTGATCATGGGCGGCTCGTACGGGGCGCAGACGATCGCCGACCGTCCACTCACGGTCGGCAACCCGGTCGTGTTCCACCCGGCTCCCGGGCAGAGCGTGACGATCAACGGCGACCTGATCGTCAACACCCACGACGTCACGATCGACGGCGGCGACACAGTCGGGAGCGACGAGCCGAACCGGATCACCGTCGCCGGAGCCATCCAGGCGCTGATGACGAGCGGTCAGAGCGACACCCGCAACGTCGTCTTCGAGGACATCCATGCCGCGTCCAGCTTCGACACGGCGCACGGGCTGACGATCCGCTACAGCGAGATCGGCCCGAACGCCGAGTGCACTTCCGGGGCCGCCGACCTGATCGACTTCTGGCCGAACGCCGGCACGCCCAAGAACATGTTCCTGCTCTACAACCTCGTCCACACCGACAACCAGAACCCCTGCCTCGCGAACGGCGACCACACGGACGCGCTCCAGATCTATCCGGCAGGCGGCACCGTCGACAACGTGGTGATCCGCGGCAATCGTTTCTGGTGGTGCGGGGAGCAGTGCATCTTCCTCGGCGACGGGAGCTACACGAACACGGTCGTCGAGAACAACATGGTCGAGGAGACCGACGCGTGCGGTAACTGCGGCCCGGCGATGGAGGTGAACTTCTTCTCCGATAAGAACGTCTCGACCGGCGACGCCTTCCAGTACAACACGGTCGAAGGCGTAGCGTCGCTCCCAACGAACGTGCCGGCGCGCGGGAACGTGTTCCTGACCGCGCAGAGCTGTGGGAGTGCCGTCTACTCGTTCAACGTCTACCCCGCCTCCGGCGGCTCGACCTGCGGCACGACCAGTAAGCGCTGCACGCCTCTGTTGTCCTCGGGGTCGCCCTACTCGGGGGACAACAACGCCGACTGGCACATCAGCGCATTCGATACGTGCGCTCGAAACGCCGGCAACTCCCCGATCTTCCCGCCGCTCGACATCGACCGTCAGGCGCGGCCCGGGAGCAACGGGAACGTCGACGCGGGAGCGGATCAGCTGCCCTAGTACCAACAGCAGCACACTTCGACAACACCAAAGCCTCGGCCGGCGCAAATGCGCCGGCCGAGGCTTCAGCTCCCGGCGCAAAAACCCTTCTTGCAACTCCCCCTTCGGCCAGTAGTGAGCGCGGACGGCCCTTCCTAGAATCGATATGTGCTTCCTCGTTTCACCAACCGCGGCCTCGTTTGGGCTGCCGCCATGATCGCCGTGGTCCTCGTCTGCGCCGGCACCGCCGCGGCGGCGCGCGAGTCCGCCCAGGCGTCCGCCCCGGCGCCGGCGCTCTTCACCGTCGCCAGCGTCACCTCGAACTCGATCTCCATCGCCTGGCCCGCGTCGGCACGGGCGCTGCGCGTCGTCTCGTACGGGCTCTACCGCGACGGCGTCCTCGTCGGGAGCAGGACGGATCCGCAGGCGCGCTTCAAGGGCCTCGGCTGCGGGAGGCGCTACCTGCTCCAGATCGACGCGGTCAACGCGGCCGGGACCCGCTCGCCGCGCGTCGGCAGCTACGCCCAGACCGCGACCTGTCCCGACCGGACTCCGCCGACGATTCCGCGCGGCCTGACCGTGACCGGGCGCGCACAGACCAGCATCGCCGTCTCCTGGACGGCCTCGACCGACAACGTCGGCGTCGCGGGATACCGTCTCTACCGCAACGCGATCCTCGTCGGCACCACGACGAGCACCCGCGCGAGCTTCGACGGGCTGATCTGCGACCGTTTCTACCTGCTCGCGGTGATCGCGTTCGACCGGGCCGGGAACCGCTCGCTCCCCGCGGTGGTCATCGCAAGGACCGTGTCCTGCCCCGACACGACCCGGCCGACGGATCCGGGAGGGCTGGCCGCGACCGGCTCGACCGGCGACAGCATCACCGTCGCCTGGACGCCGTCGACCGACAACGTCGGCGTCGCCGGCTACGACCTCTTCCGGGACGGCGCGAGCGCCGGCTACAGCGCGGACACGAGCGCGACCTTCGGCGGCCTCGCCTGCGGCACGAGCTACAAGCTCGAGGTGGATGCCGTCGACGGGGCCGGCAACCATTCGGGGCGCGCTGCCGTCGTCGGCTCGACCCCGCCCTGCCCCGACACGACTCCGCCGACGGCGCCGGACGGGCTGATCGTGACCGGCTCGACCGGCGACAGCATCACCGTCGCCTGGACGCCGTCGACCGACGACGTCGGCGTGGCCGGCTACGACCTCTTCCGGGACGGCACGGGCGTCGGCAGCGCCGACGGCACGAGCGCGACCTTCGGCGGCCTCGCGTGCGGCAAGAGCTACAAGCTCGAGGTGGACGCCGCCGACGCGGCGGGCAACCACTCGGCGCGCAGCGGCGTCACCGCCTCGACCGCCGCGTGCCCCGCCGACCGGTTCGTCGCCCCCGACGGCGCCGACTACCGCTGGAGCTTCATCGCGGCGACCTACGACGCCGCGTCGCACTCGCTCGACCTGTACGTGGACGGGACGCACGTGAGCAGCACCGCGGTCTCCGGGGCGCTCGCGCCCGCGGCCGGACGCATCTTCCTCGGCGGCGACCAGCCTTGGGGCGAGTGGTTCTCCGGGCTGCTGGACAACGTGCGGATCTACTCGCGGGCGCTGGCGCCGGCTGAGCTGCAGACGGACATGAACACGCCGGTCACGGCTGTCCTGCCCGCCCCCAACCCGCTCGAATTGGTCGCGGCCTACGCGTTCGACGAGACCTCGGCCGTGACGCTGCACGACCTCTCCGGCAACGCCAACGACGGCACGGTCGACGGCGCATCCTGGACCGGCGGCCACTCAGGCGGCGCGCTCGCCTTCGACGGCACCGACGACCGCGTGACGATCGCCGACTCCCCGTCGCTCGACCTCACGACCGGGATGACGCTCGAGGCGTGGGTACGCCCGAACCAGCTCGGCGACAACCCGTCCACCGACTGGCGCGCCGCCATCTACAAGGAGCAGCCCGGCTCGTCGAACCTCGACTACGCACTCTACGCACACGCTGTCGAGCCGACGCACTCGTCCACCAGCGTCCGCGTCTTCACCGATGCCGAGCACGAGACCCACGCTCCTGCCGCGCTCGCGCCGAACACGTGCACGACCGCTTCGTCACCGTGCCTCACGTTCGACCGCGCCTACCACGCCGCACAGCCGGGCCAGGTGGTCGCCGCCTCCGCGGGCGTCTACGGCGACCAGCGCATCGAGGCCGACCCCTCGAAGGCGGCGGGGCCGGGCGTCCTGTTCAGCCCCGCGCCGGGCGCGACGGTCACCGTCGGCGCGGTGACGATCGCGGGCGCCTCCCACCTCGAGCTGCGCGACATGACCCTTGCGGGCTGGCACACGCTCCGGGGCACGGACAGCGTCACCTTCCGCGACATCACGGCCGGCATCCTCTTCGTCGACTCGTCCTCGAACATCAGCGTCATCGGCGGCTCCTACGGGCCGCAGACGAATTACGACGACGGCCAGATCCGGCCGGCCTGCCCAGGCTGCCCACACTCGACGAACATCCTCGTCGACGGCGTGCTCTTCCACGACGCCATCCTCGGCCCCGGCTCCGACGCGCACGTCGAGTGCCTGCAGGTGTGGGGAATCGACCAGCTCGTGATCCGCAACTCGAAGTTCTTCGGCTGCGAGCAGCACGGCGTCTTCATCTCGGGCGAGGCGATGCCGGTCTCGGACATCACCTTCGAGAACAACGAGGTCGCCGGGCTGCGCACGGGCTTCTACTCGCTGCGGATCACCGCCAGCGGCCCCGGCGAGGGCTGCACGAACATCCTCTACCGCAACAACTCGACGACGGCGCCGATCAACGTCACGTGCCTCACCGTCGGCAATGTGCGGATCGTCGGCAACCTCGGACCGTACTCCTCGGAGTTCTGCGACAGCCGCTATACGTACAGCCACAACGTCTGGGACGGCGCGGTCTGCGGCCCGACCGACCTGAACGCCCCGAGCGGCTTCGCGAACCCGGCCGGGCTCGACCTGAACCTCCTGGGCACGTCGGCCGCAATCAACGCAGGGGACCCGGCCGACTATCCGGCGACCGACATCTACGGGCACCGGCGGCCGCGCGGCCTGGCCCCGGATGCTGGTGCCGTCGAGGCGCGCTAGCCTGGCGGCCTTGAAGCGCCCGTTTCTGTTCCTTGCCGCCGCGCTGGTGGTCGCCGGCTGCTCCTCCCTCGGCGGCCACGCGTCGGCCGCCCGACGGGCCGCTCCGCTCCCGGCGCTCTACGTCAGCCCGACCGGCGTCGACGGCCGCGGCTGCACCGCGAACGCGCCGTGCGCGAGCTTCGACGCAGCCTACCATGCCGCCCGTCCCGGCCAGGTCGTCCTCGTCGGCGACGGCGCCTACGGCGAGCAGGTGATCGACGTCGACGCGACGAAGACGTCGAAGACCAAGGTCGTCTTCGAGCCGGCCGTCGGCGCCGCGCCCACCGTCGCCGGGCTCACCGTCTACGGGAGCCACGTCGAGTTCGAGAACCTCGCGATCGGCGTGTGGGCGACGAGGGACACCGCGAGCGACGTCATCTTCTTCAACGTCCGGGCGACGCACATGTTCATGACGTCCTCGACGGACATCAGCGTGATCCGCGGCTCGATCGGGCCGTCCACGGACGACGACAACGGGGACATCTCACCGCAGTGTCCCAGCTGCCCGCCGCCGCGGCGGATCCTGATCGACGGCGTCACCTTCCACGACGCCGTGCTCACGCCGGGGTCGGATGCGCACGTCGAGTGCCTGCAGGTGGGCGAGGTCGACGGGCTGACGATCCGCAACAGCCGCTTCGTCAACTGCGAGACGCACAACGTCTTCATCTCGCCGTGGTGGGGCGGCGACGAGCGCAACATCCTGCTCGTGAACAACTTCGGCGGCACCGTCCGCACCGGCTACTACGGCTTCCGCCTCGCCGCCGGAGACCCCGGCCAGACGTGCGCCAACATCTTCTTCCGCTACAACTCGGCCACGACGGCCTACCTGATCCAGTGCGGGAAGGTCGAGGGCCAGGTGCAGATGACCGCCAACGTCGGTCCTCTCTCGGCGGTGGCCTGCTTCCCGTTCATCACCTTCCGCTACAACGTCTTCGACGGCGCGAAATGCGGCCCGACCGACCGGAACGCCCGGAGCGGCTTCGTGGACGCGGCGGCCTCCGACCTGCACCTGCTGCCGACCTCGGCCGCCGTCGGTCACGGCGACCCGAAGAGCTTCCCGGTGCGCGACATCGACGGCCACCGCCGACCGATCGTGCGCGGCCGCAAGCCCGACGCCGGCGCGGCGCAGCTGCGCTAGCCGCGAATCCTCGACTCCTGGGGGGCGAAAGCGCGTATCGCCGCTTCCTATCATCGGCTTGTGTCCGTACCGAGGCGTCTCGCCGGCGTCGCCTTCGTCGCCCTCTACCGGGGTGCGGCGCGCGCCTGGGGCAAGGCGTTCTCGCTGCTCGCCGGAGGCGCGTTCGCGTCGTTCGGCCGCCACAGCGTCCTGCAGCCGCCCGTGCGACTCGAGGGCGAGCACCGGATCGCCGTGGGCGACGGCGTCTTCGTCGGCGCCGGGTCGTGGCTGCAGGTCCTGGACGGCCACGGCGACGGCGTCGCGCTCGAGATCGGCGACGGGACGAGCATCGCGGGCGGGTGCGTGCTCTCCGCGGCGCGGTCGATCCGGCTCGGCCGCCACGTGCTGCTCGCTCGCAACGTCTACGTAGCCGATCACGCGCACGCGTTCGACGACCCCGGGCGGCCGGTGCTGGCGCAGGGGATCACGCGCGTCGAGCCCGTCGACATCGGCGACGGCGCGTGGCTGGGGCAGAACGTCGTCGTCTGCCCCGGTGTGCGGATCGGCCGAGGCGCGGTCGTCGGCGCCAACTCGGTCGTGCTCGACGACGTTCCCGACCGCTCCGTCGCCGCGGGCGTACCCGCGCGCGTGGTGCGCCGGCTCCCCGCCGCCCGGGCAAGGCGCCGCGTGAGCGCCGGAGCCTAGGCGACAGCCTCGAGCCGTCCGCAGACGGCGTCCTCGATCGCGCTCGCCGCGCGCTCCCCCGCGTGTCCGTCCCACAGCGGCGGCGTCTCCGCCGGGCGGCGATCTTCGAGCAGCTCCGGGATCTCTTCGAGCCGCTTCGGGTCGAGCCCGAGCAGGACGTTCGTCCCGAGCCTCACCGTGACCGGCCGCTCCGTGTTCGCGCGGAGCGTGAAGCAGGGGACGCCGAGCGCCGTCGTCTCCTCCTGCACCCCGCCCGAGTCGGTCACGACGGCGGCCGCGCTCGCCTCGAGCGAGAGGAACTCGCGGTACGGCAGCGGCGGCGTGATCGTGACTCCGCGTGGAGTCGCGCCGACGGCGTCGAGGCGGCTGCGCGTACGCGGGTGCATCGGGAAGAGGACCGGCAGGCGCGTCGCGACGCGCTCGAGCGCCGCCAGCGTCTCCGCGAGCAGCGCGGGCGAGTCGACGAGTGCCGGCCTGTGGAGCGTCACGAGCACGTAGCCGCCCTTGCGGAGGCCGTAGCGCCGCCACTCGCGCAGCGAGCGCGCACGCGGCAGGCTCGCGAGCAGCGTGTCGATCATCGTGTTCCCGACGAAGGCGACCTGCTCGTCCGGGACGCCCTCGCGGGCGAGGTTCTCGTTTGCGTCCTCGGAGTGCGTGAGCAGGAGCGTCGACAGGACGTCGGTCACGCGCCGGTTGTGCTCCTCGGGCATGCTCGGGTCGAAGCTGCGCAGTCCGGCCTCGACGTGGCAGACCGGGATCTGGAGCTTGCAGGCTGCGAGCGCCGCCGCGAGCGTCGAGTTGACGTCGCCCGGGACGACGACGAGGCTCGGCCGCAGGTCGAGCATGACGCTCTCGAGCCTCGAGAGCGCGCGGGCCGTCTGGGCGCCGTGCGTTCCTGAGCCGACCTCGAGCGCTACGTGCGGACGCGGCAGCGGAAGTTCGTCGAAGAAGACGTCGCTGAGGCCGGCATCGTAGTGCTGACCGGTGTGCACCAGCCGCTGGTTGATGCCGTCGCGGCCCTCGAGGGCCGCGTAGACCGGGGCTATCTTCATGTAGTTGGGACGCGCGCCGACCACGTGCATGACGAGCGCACGCAGTGGGCGCCTCCTCCGCACGCTCGGCCGGTCCACGATCACCACGGCATCGACGCTACGAGGGGCGTGCCGGCTTTTCGCCCCTCCTTCGGCTGGTTTTTCCGGCTGGTCCGGGCTAGGCCTCTCGTCAGAGGAAGGCAGGCAGCTCGGCAGCGGCCCCGGGCAGCTGGAGCGCGCGCAGGATCCGGCCGCCGACGGCTTCCCAGGTGAAGAGGTCCGAGCGCCGCCGGGCCGCCTCTCCGAGCCGGCGGGCCTCGTCACCGTCGCAGAGCCGCAGCATCGCGGCGACGAGCGCGTCCTCGTCCCGCGGGTCGACGACGCAGCCGCCCTCGCCGATCAGCTCGCGGGAGCCGCCGACGGCCGTGCCGATCGACGGCAGCCCTGCCGCCCCGGCCTCGACGTACACGAGCGCGGAGGCCTCGTACCGCGAGGGCAGGACGAAGCACGTCGCCTCGCGGTAGAGGCGCTCGAGCCGCTCGCGCCCCGCGGCCGACGCCAGCGCCAGGAACCCGTGTCCCGTCACCCCCGGCGCGTCGAGCGGCGGGTGGTGGCCGACGACCTCGAGCCGCGCCTCGGGCGCCTCGGCGCGCACGCGCGCGAAGGCGCGCAGCAGGGTCGGTCCGTTCTTGCCTTCCCAGTCCTTGCCGACGAAGAGGAAGCGGGGGCGGCTCCAGTCCCGCTCGGCGGGTGCGACGTCGTGGTTGCGGCCGACCCCGACTACGTGCACCTTCTCCGGCGGGACGCCGTAGTCGGCGACGAGCGAGTGCGCGACCCACCCCGTCGTGACGCAGCACGCGCGGGCCCGCTCGTACACCCGCCGCTGCCGCTCGACCCGCGCGGCGACCGCGCGTCGCGAGAGGAGCCGGAACTCCGGGTAGCCGAGCTCGAGCGCCTGGAGGACGGTGATGTCCTCGAGCGTCACCAGCTGGAGCCCGTCGGGCGGCAGGTAGCCGGCGCCGATCTGGACGACGCCGTCAGGCCGCGGCGGCCGAGCCAGGCGGCGGCGGGCGACGCGGCCGTAGACGACGCCGAGCTCGGGGCCGGCGCGCGCGACGGCGCGGCTCGTCCGGATCGTCTCCCGCAGCCCGCGCCGCGCCGTCCGGTGGAGCCGTAGCGCGCAGGCCCCCGCGAGAGCCGCCAGCGCGAGCGGCCGGGCCGGCTCCGCGCTCAC
>Ga0099827_10001368_pt1 | contig 12519 bp, 8 predicted proteins | sample CZO8metaG_FD_79339 | JGI IMG/M metagenome (GOLD analysis project Ga0099827, IMG submission 79339) | Vadose zone soil microbial communities from the Eel River Critical Zone Observatory, Northern California, USA - CZOApr15con1.8 metaG | ecosystem: Environmental > Terrestrial > Soil > Vadose zone ...
CTCGGCTTTCCCTTAGACGCTCGTTTCTGCTCAGCCCGCAGGCTTTCCGCCCGTTCTGTGTGCTCACGCCAGCTAAAGTCGGCGGCAAGCAATTTGTCGAAGTCCGCGGCGGCTCCGCGCCGCGCCAATGCAGCCCGGTAACCGTCCGGGTCTTGTCGTGCCGCCTTGAGATCGATCATTTGCATGAGTCTAGTGACGCGCCCGGTCGGCTAAGACCAACTCACGGGTGGATCCCGCCTCCAGAGCGCACGGCTCTTAGAGAATCCACAGAAGCAGTTCATGGGGCCTGGAGAAGGTGGATTGGCACAGTCATGTTGCCGTTTCACCGGTTCACAGGAGGTACGCGTGTCCGTTGCGATCGAGGCCGCTCCCGCGCTAGCGGCTTGCGACGATCCCGCCACCGGAGCCAAGCGCCATCGGCTGGCGTTCTGGCGGTCACCGGACGGCCAGCCGCCATGGGCTCGCCCGGCGTTGCTCGGGATCGCGGCGTTCGCCGCGTTCCTGTACGCGTGGCACCTCACCGACGCCGGGCTCGCACCGTTCTACTCGACCGCGGTCAAGAGCATGTCGGAGAGCTGGAAGGCATTCTTCTACGGCGCCTTCGACCCGGCCGCGACGGTCACGATCGACAAGCTCGCCGGCTCGTTCCTGCCGCAGGCGCTGTCGGCCAGGATCTTCGGCTTCCATCCCTGGTCGCTCGCGCTGCCGCAGGTGATCGAGGGCGTAGTCAGCGTGCTGGTGCTGTACCGGATCGTGCGCCGTTGGGTCGGGGTCACGCCGGGGCTGATCGCCGCCGGGATCTTCGCGATCACCCCGATCGCGGCGTCGATGTTCGGGCACAGCATGGAGGACGGCGCACTGACCATGTGCCTGGTGCTCGCGGCCGACGCCTACCAGCTCGCGGTCTCGCAGGCCCGGTTGCGGCCGCTGATCGGAGCCGCCGCCTGGGTCGGCGCCGGTTTCCAGGCAAAGATGCTGCAGGCCTGGATGATCTTGCCCGCGCTCGGGATCGGTTACCTGATCGCCGCTCCGACCAGGCTGCGGCGTCGGCTCGGGCAGCTCGCCGCCGCCGGAGCGGTCATGGTGGCCGTATCGCTGTCCTGGATCATGCTTTACACAATTACCCCGGCGGCCGACCGCCCTTATATCGACGGCTCAACCACCAACAATGCGTTCTCCATGGTCTTTGGTTATAACGGCCTGGAGCGGTTCGGCATTAAAGTGCCCGGCGCGGTCTCATCGGGACCGGGCGTGAGCGGGGCGGCGCGTACCGGCGGTGCGGGCGCGATCGGCTCGGGCGGCGAGAGCGGAGCCGGGCTGCCAACGGAGCGCGTCTCGGCGGGCGGGGCTGGCGGGCCGGGCGGAGCGGGCGGGCCGGGCGGAGCGGGCGCGAAGCTGGTCGGGAGCAGGTTCGGGCCGCAGATCGGGTGGCTTTACCCGCTCGCGCTGGCGTCGCTATGGTTCGGGCTGTGGTCACGGCGGCGGACTAGACGCACCGATCCGACACGCGCCGGGCTGGTCATGTGGGGCACCTGGCTGGTCACCTTCGGCGCGATCTACTCCGTGATGGGCAACATCCCGCATACGGCCTACGTCGCCTCGCTGGCACCGCCGATCGCTGCGCTGTCGGGTGCTGGAATCGTGTTGTTCTGGCGGTGGTACTCCTCGGCCGGCCGACTGGGCTGGGTGCCGCCGGCGGTGGTCGCGGCCGAACTGGGCTGGGCGTTCTACCTGTGGTCGGCGTATCCGAGCTTCCTGCCGTGGGTGCTGTGGGCGACCGTGGTGGTCGGGGCCGGTGCCGTGGTCGCGCTGCTGCTTGGCCGGCTGCGTGGCCGGGGGTTCGGTACGCTGCGGTTCGGGTCGCGGCTCACGGTGGCGGCGATGGTCGCGGGGCTCGCCGTGATGCTCGCCGCGCCGGCGACCTGGGCGATGTCGGTGCTGGACACGCGGTATTCGGGGAGTTCGTTTGATGCGGCGGCCGGTCCGGCCGGGGCGTTCAACGGGTCGGGCGGCCGGGCGGGTTCCGGGTTGCCCGGGCGAGGGCTCGGCGGGCTCGCGGGCGGGCCGGTCGAGCTGCCTGGAGTCGGCGGTAGCGGCGGTGCGGGCGGGCCGAGCGGAGCGGACGGGCCTGGAGCCGGAGGCCTGCCCGGTTCTGGAGGGCTGCCTGGCTCCGGGGGCGGGTCCGGGGGGCCGCCGGCCGGCGCGGGCGTTCCTGACGGCGGATCCGGCGGGACTCGGCTCGGAAGTGACGGCGGCGCGCCGGGCGGGGTGCAGGCCAGCGCGACCACCACGCTGACCACCGCCGAACGCCACATCTACCGGTACGTCAGCGCGCACCGAGACGGTGCGGCCTACCTGCTCGCCGTGCCGTCATGGACGCAGGCGTCGCCGTACATCCTGGCCACCGGCCAGGAGGTCATGCCGCTCGGTGGCTTCAGCGGCTCGGTTCCAACACCGACGCTGGCCCACTTCCGTAAGCTGGTCAGATCCGGACAACTCAAGTTCGTCCTGCTCGGCGGGGCGGGCGGCGGGTTGGGCTCGGCTCAGGGTGGCGGTACTCAGTCAGAGGCGATCACGAGCTGGGTCGAGCATGCCTGCAAGACGGTCCCAGCCAAGGACTACGCGGGCGGCTCGACGGGCTCGACGGGCTCGACGGGCCCGACGGGCCCGACGGGCCCGACGGGCCCGGCCGGCTCGGCCGGCTCGCAGACCGTCTACTCGTGCTCCTCGGCTACCTGAGCCCGGTCCCGGACCTGGCCGCTGGTCAGGCCGAACAGGCGCCTCGGTTCGTGGTCATAGCCCTCGCGGCGCACGATTCCGTGAGCCCGAACAGCATCTAAGCGTCTCTGGTGTAGTGGCTTCCTGGGAAGGAACTACATCGGAGGGGCTCTGATGTAGCGACTGCCTTGGATGGGGCGACATGTTGCCGGTGCAGGCGTTGCGCAGCCAGCCAGCACCGGCGGCGTGGCGCCCCATCCGCCCCAAGCAGGGGTTTTCGACTCAGCGCGCGTCGCTCTCGCGCGGGGTAGTCGCAAATGCCGGTTTCCGGCTCACCGCGCGGCTCGGTCGGCATTAGTTGGTGCCGACGGCACCGGCTTCGGCAACTGTCGAGGCGCAAGCATCAATCTTGGAACCGGAGTTGACCTCGGTCTGAGCGTCAGTCTGGGCCGCCGTCCGGGCGGGTCTGGTTGCTAGGACCGATCCCGCCAGGATCGTGGCGAAGGCCGCCAGCATGATCGGCGTGACCTTCTCGCCGAGCACGGTCACGCCGAGCGAGACCGCGATCGCCGGGTTGATGTAGGTGATCACGCTCGCCCGGGCCGGTCCGACCTCGGAGACTAGCCCGAAGAAGAGCAGGAACGCCGCCGCCGTGCAAATCACGGCCAGTCCCGCGATCGACAGCAGGATCTTGGCCGACGGGACGTGCGCGGGCCAGCTCAGCGCGGCGAGCGGGGCGTAGACGACGGCCGCCAGCGCGAGGCAGACCAGGGTCATCGCTACCGACGAGACGCCTTGGAGCTTGCGGTTGATGATCTGCGGGCCGACCGCGTAACAGAGCGCAACGAACAGGACCTCGCCGACCGACTTGGCCACGGCGCCGGTCGCAGCCGAGCCGACCAGGTTCGGGCCAGCCAGCAGGGCCACGCCGACCAGGCCGATGAGCAAACCGGTCCACCGCACCGGACTCAGCCGGTCGCTGCTGCCGATCAGCAGCCCGATCACGGCCACCATGATCGGCACGGAGGCGATGAGCAGTCCGGTGAGGGAGCTGGAGATGGAGCGTTCGGCCTCGGACAGGACTAGCCACGGAACTATGACCTCAACGAAGGCGAACAACACCAGCCAGCGCCATACCGGCTTGATCGCGGCTAGCTGACCGCGTCGCAACGCGAACGGCGCTAGCAGGGCCGCGCCGATCGCCACTCTGGCGAGCACCAGCACCGGCGCCGAGACCCCGCCGACGGCGATCTTGATGAGCAAATACGGCATGCCCCAGATCACGCTCATTGCTGCGAACAAGACCCATCCGCGCCGACTCACACGACCTCCTAGCGATATCCACCAGTTCATACTTCCTGGGTGCGCTCGTTATTCCGGCGGCCGGGCTGGCGGATACGCTCGCAAGAGCCAAGCCAGTTCCGTAACCGACCAGCCGGAGTACCTGTTGCGCAGCATCTGGGCCAAGGTCCGGCGCAATCACCGAGCCGAACGGGACCAGCCGTCGGAAGGCGCCCGGTCTCCGGCGCCGGCTGCCGCCCCAGGCGCCGCTACCACCCCGAGCGCCGCTGCCACCCCGAGCGCCGCTGCCACTCTGGGCCCGTCCACCTCATCAAGCCCACCCAAGCCGTCGATTCCTTCAGAAGGGCTGGCCCCAACGGCAACGACCGCATCGACCGCCGGGGCGGATTGCGCGCCGCTGGCTGGCTCGACGAGTCGGTCGGGTGACCGTTACCGGTCCGGTTTTTCCAGGTGGTGGTCGGCAGGACTAGCTGCGGTGGGCGGGCTCGCACTAGCCGGCGCGTTTCCGCCGGTTGGTGTCTGGCCGCTCGCAATCGCCGGGCCTGCGCTGCTGACGGCGGCACTGTGGCGCAAGCGACCGCTGATGACGTTTGCGCTTGGCCTGATCTGCGGTGGGGTGTTCTTCTTCGCGTTGCTGTCCTGGCTGGTCAACGTGGCCTGGTACGCCTGGGCCGTATTGGCCGTGCTCGAGACGCTTACCTTCGCGGTGTTGTCAGTCGCGCTGCCCTTGCTGATGCGGCTGCCCGGCTGGCCGCTGGCCGTGGCGGGCTGGTGGGTGGCTCAGGAGGCGCTGCGCGACCGGTTCCCGTGGGGCGGATTCCCGTGGGGCCGGCTAGCGATGAGCCAGGCTTCGGCACCCACGGCCGGCTGGGCCACGGTTGGCGGCCTGCCCGTGCTTACATTCCTGCTTGCCCTGTCTGGCGCTTGCCTGGCCTACCTGGCCATCACGATCCGGACCGCCGACGCCCGGCCCTTGCGCTCGGCCGCCAACCAGGCAGCGTCGCAGGCCAGAGGACGCAAGGTCCTCGCGAGTGTCGGCACCCTGGTCCTCGCCGCGCTCGCCGCGCCGTTGGTGCTGGTCGGCAACCTGGCCCTGGTCTGGGTACCCGGTCCGGGGCCGAGCGCCGTTGTGGCCACGATCCAGGGCAACGTGCCGCACTCGCGGAATCTCCCCGACCAACTCCGGGCGACCACCGTGACCGCCAACCACGCTGCCGCGACGGCAGCGCTCGCGAGCGCCGTGCGGGCCGGGCACAGGCCCGCACCCGACGTCGTTATCTGGCCGGAGAACTCCACCGACATTGACCCGAGCAAGTCACTACAGACCTACGACACGATCTCGCTTGCCCTGGCCGCGATCGATCGGCCGGTGCTCGTCGGCGCCGTCCTTGCTAGCCCGCAGCGCAACGCCGGGCAACTTTGGCTGCCAGATCGCGGACCGACGCAGCTCTACGTGAAGCGCAAGCTCGTGCCGTTCGGCGAGGTAATCCCCTACCGGCACTTCCTTGAGCTGTTCACGTCCCTGCCGAAGTTGCAGCCGCATGACTTCACGCCCGGCCACCAGGCGGTGGTGTTCAAGATCGGCAAGATCCGGCTTGGCGACGTGATCTGTTACGAGGTTGGGTTCGACAACCTGGTCCGATCCGAGGTGACGGCCGGCGCCAACCTGCTCACCGTGCAGACCAACGACGCCGACTTCGAACTCGACGGCCAGACCGGCGAGACCGAGCAGCAGCTGGAGATGGCCAGGATGGACGCGATCACCATTGGCCGCTCGGTTGCGGTGGCGTCCACGATCGGGATCAGCGCCCTGATCGCGCCCAACGGTGCGATCGTGGCCAAGACCAATACCTGGCAGCGGGCGGAGCTTGATGCCCGGCTGCCGCTGGTATCCGGCCTGACTCCGGCCGATCGCGCGGGCGACTGGCCTGAGCTCGTCATCGTGACGCTGACGGCCGCAGCGCTGCTCTGGGCGACAGCCAGCGCATTCGTCAGGTACCTGACCGCCCGGCGTCCGACCGACAGCGCATAACTCGCCGGCCTGCAGGTGCAAGGACTTCACAAGGAGCGGGTCATGAGTGTTACGCCCAGGCAGCGAGTGTTGTACGTGATCGCCTGCGGCGGCAGTCCCGCCGGGGAACTTCCGCAGTTCGTCGCGCAGGCCCAGGGCCTGGGCTGGGACGTTTGCGTGATCGCCACGCCATCGGGGCTGAAATTCATCGACGCCGCCGGGCTGGCCGAGCAGACGGGTCATCCGGTCCGGTCCGACTACAAGCAGCCGGACGAACCAGACGTGCTGCCGCCGGCCGACGCCTTCGTGGTCGCCCCAGCGACGTTCAACACGGTCAACAAGCTGGCCGTCGGGATCTCCGACACGCTGGCCCTTGGCCTGCTGAACGAGGCGCTCGGCGGCGGCCAGCCGATCATCGCCGCACCGTTTCCTAATCAAGCGCTGGCCAGGCATCCGGCCTTCGTCGCCAACCTGGCCGCGCTGCGGTCATGGGGAGTTGAGCTGATCTTCGATCCAGGCTTGACCAGTCTCCCTACGCCTGAACTGGGTGATCCGGGCAACGCGGTGTTTCCCTGGACGGGCCTTATCGAAGCGCTGAGCCGGCTGGGATCGAATGGAGTTGCCAGCCCGGCTGGTCGCGTGCCAGGTTGACTCGCATGGCCACACGTCTGCTGCACCTCACGATTGACTCGACCGACCCGTCATCGATAGCCAGCTTCTGGGCGGCAGCGCTCGGCTGGGAGGTCACCGAGGACGACCCAGATGGAGCGGTGGTTGAGTCGGTGCCGACTGGGTTTTCCATGCCGCGAGTCGGTGAGATTCCGCTGGAGTTCCTGCCCGTAGCCGAGCCGAAGGTCACGAAAAACCGCATCCATCTGGATCTGGTCTCTACCTCGCTCGACCATCAGGCGGCCTTGGTCGACAAAGTGCTTAGCCTCGGCGCCACCCATCTCGATATCGGTCAGGGCGATGTGCCGTGGGTAGTACTCGCGGACCCGGAAGGCAACGAGTTCTGCGTGCTCGAGCCCCGCGAGGTCTATCGCGATACCGGGCCGGTCGCCGCGATCGTGATGGACTGCGTGGACCGGGAGGCGATGGCCGCGTTCTGGACAGTGGCGTCGGGCTGGCCGATTCACTATTCGAACGATCATCTGGTCGCGCTGCGATCGCTGGCGGGCGAAGGTTCCTACCTTGAGCTGCTTGCGGTTGGCGAACCGAAGAAGGTCAAGAACCGGGTGCACCTCGACGTTGGGCCGTTCCCCGAGGACGACCAGCGTGCCGAAGCCGCCAGGCTCACCGAACTCGGGGCGAGGATGGCCGACATCGGGCAGGGCGACGCGGCTTGGATCGTGATGACCGACCCCGAGGGTCAAGAATTCTGCGTGCTTACCTCCCGTTGAGTCGGGCTCGCGGTCTCGCGACGTCCGGTCTCCAACCAGCATGAGGCCATGGGCTTCTGGCGCGGATTCGCCCAGCCCGCTCGGTACGCGGCCCTGCTCGCCGGCGGGCTGCCGGTGCTTGCGTTCCCCGCGCCGAACCTCGAGTTCGTGGCCTGGTTCGTGCTTGTGCCTGGCTTGGTCATGCTCCGGGCGGCACCGACCGGACGAGAGGCGGCGATCCGCGGCTGGTGGTTCGGCGCCGGGTACTTGCTTGCCGCGCTCTACTGGCTGACGCCCAACCTCGGACCGGCCCTGCTGCTGGTGGTAATCGTGCTCGGCGCACCATGGACCGGTGTCGGCTACGCGGCCTGGCGTCTGCTCAGGGGCCGGCCAAGCACCGGGCAGGCGCTCGCAGCGCTGCTCGTGCTGCCGAGCACCTGGGTGCTCATCGACTGGATCAGGTCCTGGCACGGAATCGGCGGACCATGGGCGGTCTTCGGGGCGAGTCAGTGGCAGCACCCGGTCGTGCTGGCGCTGGCCGCTGCGGGCGGGATCTGGCTGATCAGTTACGCGCTGGTAGCTGCCAACACCGGCATCATGATCGCGCTGACGGCGACCCGCTGGCTGGGCCGGGCGCTTGGCCTCGCAGGTGCGGCGCTGGCCATCGCGGCCGGGCCGGCCGCGTTCGCCCTGACGGCTGGAGAATACTCGGCGCCGGCGACCCAGCACGTCACGCTTGACTTGGTCCAGCCCGGTCTTGAATACGGACCGACGGCTCGGCTGGCTGCGGAGACTCGGCTCACACTCGGCTTGCGCGGATCCGGAGTGCGCGGCCCAACGCTGATCGTGTGGGGAGAGAGCAGCGTCGGCTATGACCTCTATGCCGATCACGCCGTGCTCCGTCGGCTTACCAGGCTGTCCCGCAGGGTCGGGACGCGGTTGCTGGTAAGCCAGGACGCATATGGTCCGGCGGGCGCCAAATCCAAGGTCGCCGTGCTGATCGGGCCTCGTGGCATCGAGGGCACCTACGTCAAGACCAGGCTCGTGCCGTTTGGCGAATACATACCGTTCCGGCCGCTACTCGGCTGGCTGTCGCAGATCAGCCGGGCCGCACCGGCGAACATGATCGCCGGCAATGGCGCCCACGTGCTGCACGCCGTGCTTCCGGGCGGGCAGGGCCTCACGTTCGGGGTGCTGATCTGCTTCGAATCATCGTTCCCCGACATGTCGGCCGTCGATACCAATCACGGCGCCCAGGTGCTCATCTACCAGACCTCTGACTCGACCTTCCAGGGCAGCTGGGCACTTGCACAGCACGCGTCGCTGGCGGCCATTCGCGCGGCGGAGTCCGGGCGGCCGGCCGTTCAGGCCGCACTGACCGGCGACTCGGCCGCCTTCGACAGCCGGGGACGGCTGCTGGCCTGGCAAGGGTCAGCGCAGCGGGGGGTGCTCCGGGTCACCCTTCCGCTGCTCGCGAAGCCGGTGCGCACGCCGTTCTCCAGGTTCGGTGACTACGTGCCCTGGTTCGCGATCGCCGTGGTCGTGGTTTCCATTCTTGGGGCCACAGACACGCTCGGCCGTGCACGGCGATTGATTCCCCACTAGGCCGTTGTCGCACGTTGTGCGTTTGCCGACTAGCGCCAAAGCCGGATTAACCATGCCGACTACCCGGGCATACTGGGGATCTGCCGGGGTAACCCACGTCCGACGGACAGGGTGGAGGACAACGTGCGACGCATGGACGACATGTCACGGCGGTTCCGGTTGCTGCCCCTCGTTATGGTCTGCGCTGCCGGTCTGCTCGCCGCCGCTTGTCAGTCATCGACTGGAACGCAGGCGACCGGCAACGGCGGTGGCACTGGTTCGAGCGGGCCATCGACCAGTCCGACGAAGACGAGCAAGCCAAAGCCGCCGGACGCCGGGCTGACCATAAGCCCCGCGACCGGCAGCACGAACGTCAACCCGGCCAAGGGCATCACGGTTGCCTCCACGAAGGGCAAGATCAAGAGCGTGGTCGTCACCGGTGACGAGGTGACCGGGAAGCTGAATCAGGCTGGCACCCAGTGGCACAGCGACTGGACGCTTCCGGTCGACGCGACCCTGCACGTGACGGCGACGGCGGTAAACACCTCTGGTCAGACGGTGCACATGACGAGCACGTTCAAGACCTTGAACCCGTCATCGACGTTCAGGACCCAGATCTTCGAGGGCTACCGGCAGACCTACGGCGTCGGCATTCCGATCATCTTGACGTTCAGCCAGCCGATCAAGAACAAGGCCGCGGTCGAGAAGTCGCTCGTCCTGACCTCGTCCAAGCCGGTCGTGGGCGGCTGGTACTGGGACACCGACCAGACGCTCGTCTTCCGTCCCAGGCAGTACTGGCCGCAGAACGCGACGGTCAGCTTCACCGGGCACCTCAACGGCGTCGAAGGCGGGCCCGGCCTGTACGGGTATCACACGCTAACCCAGCAGTTCAAGATCGGGCGCTCGCTGATCGTCGTCGCCAGCACCGCGACGCACCACATGAAGCTGTACAAGGACGGGAAGCTGTACCGGACCTGGCCGATCAGCTCGGGGCGGCAGGGTGACAACACTCCGAACGGCACCTATCTCACGATCGAGAAGGGCAACCCGGTCCTGATGAAGGGACCTGGCTACCGAATTGAGGTGCCGTGGTCGGTACGGTTCACCTGGAGCGGTGACTACCTGCACGACGCTTACTGGTCCGTTGGCCAGCAGGGCTTCACCAACGTGAGCCACGGCTGCGTCAACATGGCACCAGCGAACGCCGAGGCCTACTACAAGCTGGCGGTACCCGGGGATCCGGTCACGATCACCGGAAGCCCGCGACACGGCGTGTGGGACAACGGGTGGACCTACTGGTTCCTGAGCTGGCCGCAACTCGTCAAGGGCAGCGCCCTGCACAAGGCCGTCGAGGTGGGCCCGCATGGCAGCACCTTCGTCGCGCCGGCAACGCTGACCTCAGCCAAGGGCTCGGCCCCGGTTAACCAGCCGTGGCTGAAGAACTCCTGGGGCAGCTGACGGCTCGTTAATCCACAGCGATTACACATGGCTGTCATATCAGTGACATCGGCCATAGGTCACGGTGACCAGCCTGGTGACATGGATCACTCTGGGTAAATCGGAATGCAATCGTGTGACGGTGACGTTACTAACGGTGACCCCCGCCGGGGAGACGGTCCAACCCCCTAACCGGACCGCTAACTTCCCGCTTGCTTAGGCCGGCTTGATCTCGGCGCACCCCCGCGCCGGCATCTAGTCGCCGCGCTGAACCAGCGAGGCGCCGCACCCCCGCGCGCGCCACACCGCTAGCCGGAAAATCCGACGGCGAGAGCACCGGTCCTCATCACGCCTTCCTACCTGATCGGGCGGCGGCGGGTCAGCACGGAAGGATTCCACCTTGACCCGCATCCCCCGAGTGATACCCGCACTGCGTGATCAGGCGAGCAAACTGCACGGCTACGCCGGAACCCTGCGCGAGCGCGTCGGCGGCAAGTCCCTGGCCTATGTCGGTGCCGGGCTTGCGCTGGCAGGCACCGGAGTCGCCGTCGCGGCCGGCGGCTTCGCCGGGACCGCACCCGGTCCGGCCAGCCAGGCGAACAGTCTCAACCGGGCCACCGCATCCATCGCGGCCACATCCATCGCGGCCACCCAGCCTCCAGGCAAACACGGTGTCGCCGACCACCGGGCTCCAACCAGCCGGGCCGAGCACGTGCTATCGCAGCACGCCGTGGAGGCCAAGCATTCGAAGCCGGTCGTCCATGTCAGCGTCAAGCCCAAGCACGCCGGCTCCAAGACCAAGGCGAGCCACGGTACCGAGCACAGCGACGCCAAGCATGGCACGGCAAACCACGGTGCGGCGCACGCCTCCACTCATCAGCACTCCGCTCATCGCCTGACGTTCCGCTGGACGACAGGCGGCGGACACGCAAGGGCGTGGGACGCGATCGAGCGGTTCGTCGCAGGCCAGCCGGTGTCGCACGCCAACCACGCGCGGCTGCCAGCGCAGGACCGGCTCACCCCGGTTGGTACCACCGGCCCGCAGTCGTGGATGGCGATGACGCCGGCCAGGTATGACAACGCGACCACGATCGTCCGGCAAGTAGTCGCCAAGAAGATGGGCCTGCGCTCCGCGGTCATCGCCGTCGCCACCGCGATGCAGGAGTCAACGCTCCTCAACATCAACTACGGCGACAGCGACTCACTTGGCCTGTTCCAGCAGCGGCCCTCGTGCGGCTGGGGCACCGCCGCGCAGATACTTCACCCCAGTTACGCGGCCGATGCCTTCCTCAACGCCCTGCACTCCTACCAGGACCGCGACCCGAGCTGGAGCCAGCAGCCGCTGTGGCAGACCGCGCAGGGCGTGCAGGCGTCGGGCTTCCCGTTGGCCTACGCGCGCTGGGAGAGCCAAGCCGCCGGCCTCGTCCACTCAATCGCCCGCCACCTCGTCTGACCACGACTGGCCCTCACGCAACTGAAAAGAACTAACACGGGCAACGCCCGCAGCGGGCCGCTCCCCCCGACCGGCCACTGCGGACCACGGCCTCGCCTACCCCCAAGGCACCAGGCCGTGCCCACCGTGTGCCCCGCCCCTCGCCCCCGTGGGTGGCGGACAACGGCACACGCCCCAGCCGGCCGGCGGTGCACTAGGACCCACACGTCCCCGCACCGCCGGTCGGCCTTTCCCATGTGGATCCTGGCTCCAGACATCCCCGCACCGCCGGCTGATGTGACGGCCGGGCGGACCCGAGTTGGCTCATTTAGTGCGCACCGGGTGAACTCCGGCAGCCGGTTTGGTGCGCCAAGCTGGTCCTGGCGGACCGTGAACGCGCAGGTGCAAGCCTGGAAGCCAGAGTGGTGAGTCATCTCAGGTCACATCATTCACCCGAATGTCATTTGGCCACGCCCGCCCCAGGCCCGGTCCGCCATGATCATCTTCCGGAACGGATGAATACGCGCTTTCATCTGGATTTGTAATCATTCCAAAATAAGGCGAGTTTGCGGCGCGTCGGATGCCGGGTTAGTGGTAATAGCGCGGGCGGTGGCCGCATCGGGATCGATGAGAGTTTGCCGCGCTGGCTGCGGCAA
>Ga0099827_10001373_pt1 | contig 12512 bp, 10 predicted proteins | sample CZO8metaG_FD_79339 | JGI IMG/M metagenome (GOLD analysis project Ga0099827, IMG submission 79339) | Vadose zone soil microbial communities from the Eel River Critical Zone Observatory, Northern California, USA - CZOApr15con1.8 metaG | ecosystem: Environmental > Terrestrial > Soil > Vadose zone ...
AACCGCAAGGCGGTTTGTAAACTAACCTCTTAGGAGACGCCGGTGCCGCTAGTCCCCGTGCCACTGGTCCCCGTGCCACTAGTCCCCGTGCCACTAGTCCCCGTGCCACTGGTCCCCGTGCCACTGGTCCCCGTGCCAGTAGGCTTGTAGCCACCGCCACCACCTTTGGCATCTTTCTTCGGTTTCAAATCACGAACTTTGATCTTTTTCTTAGCCATTTTCTTTATTCTTCCTTTTTGTTTTGGGTTGTTTGTTGCGTGTCAGTAGCACCAAATAGCAATTGACCGCCGCCGCCTTTGACGTTGCCTTTTGGGATCAAATCGTCCAAGCGGATCAGTTTTGCTTTCTTGTGCTTTTGCTTGCGAATTCCAGGTTCGCTCGCAGAAACATTTTTGTTTTCTTTCGGCGCACTCACTTTGCCCTCCTATTACCACCATTCATGCCAGCGCATCTTAACCCGCGCAATTCGGAAATTTGCCAACCAGCCGCGGCCGTTGATTCCCAGAGCTTTATCGTCCGAAACAATTTTGAAACTTGTGAAACGGCAACACAATGGATCGGATTGTTCGTGCTCGATCTTGGTACCACAGGGGCTCGATTCGATGCCGTCATGGACTCATTTCTGGTCCAATTTTCGAAGATGCCGTGCGAGGGTGGCGCGGGAAATGCCAAGGAGCCTCGCGGCCTGCCTCTGATTACGCGAAGTTTGCTCGTAAACGAGGCTGACGTGTCGCGCGACTGCAGAAGCGAGCGAGAGGTCGCTGTTGGCATGCGTACTATTTGTTTTTGTCGCATCTGGCTCAGGCTGGTTCCCGTCCTTGCGAGATGGAGTGGCTGCGAGGTCGGGCGGAAAGACCACATGCTGCGGCAAGATAACGGGGCCATCGCAAAACAAGGTCATGGTGCGGACGGTGTGACTTAGTTCGCGCAAATTTCCCGGCCATGGATAAGAGATAAGTCTTTCCATGGCCTGAGGATGAATGGCCGTGATCGTTTTCCCTTCGCTTTTGGCCGCTGCTTTCAATTCCGCCGCAATCAACGCGGGCAGTTCTTCCAGTCTTTCGCGCAGTGGCGGGATCAATAACGTCAAACCGTTGAGGCGATGGAAAAGATCTTCGCGGAACTTTTCCTGAACAACTCTTTCCCGGAGCGAGCAATTGGTCGCGCAAATAATCCGGGCATTGGATTTGAGCATTCGTTCCGAGCCTAATCGTTCAAACTCACCGTATTCGAGCACGCGCAAGATTTTGACCTGCGCCAAAGGGCTCATCTCCGAGATTTCGTCGAGGAAAAGAGTGCCGTCATTGGCCAGCTCAAACTTGCCTTTGACCGCCTGTTGCGCGCCCGTAAAAGCACCGCGTTCGTGGCCGAACAATTGGCTTTCCAGGAGCGTATCGCTCATGGCGGAGGCGTTGAATGAGACCAACGGCCGGGCGGCGCGCGCGGATGAATTATGAATGGCGTGGGCAAGCAAAGTCTTGCCCGTGCCGGTTTCACCGAGCAAAACCACTGGCACATCTGATTTTGCGGCGAGCGCAGCCAAACGAAGACAACGGGCCATGGCCTCGTTAGTCGTGGCCAGGTCTTCAACTCTTAGACTGGAAGGCGCCGGCTGCATTTTTCGCGGAACGCGAAACCTAGTCGCGAATATTTTCGCGCAATTGCCGAATTGGCTCGAACGCGTACTCGATCAAAGTGCGCCGGCCGACGATGATTCGGGCCTCTCCGCGCATACCAACACGCGGCTCCACTTTGCTTTTTGTTTTTTTGTTCTCTTCCAGCGAGGCCAGACCGACAAAGTGCGATCCATCCGGAGAGGAGACCGCGGACGGGCTAATCCAGTCGAGCTTGGCATCGACCGCGCCGTAGCGCTGATAAGGAAAAGCAGTGAAGAAAAAGCGGACTCGTTGACCGACGGCGAGTTTGGGCAGCGCGGCTTCGCCGAACAACAAGCGTGCGTGCGGCTTGGCATCGATGCGCGCTAATTGACATAATTCCTGCCCGTTTTGCACAACACTGCCAGCGTTGCGTTGCGCCAGCGAGATGACGACGCCGTCGTAGGGCGCGCGCACCGACAGCATATTCAATTCGGAATTTTCCAGATCGCTTTTCAGCGCGGTGACGCGGAACTTCAGTTTCTCGATTTCGGCCACTTGTTCATCGCGCAGGCGTGCATGTTCGGTCTCCATGCGTTGCCGATCTAGGTTGACCTGCTGCAAATTTCGTTGGGCAACGCTCAGATCCTTCTCGGAACCGGCGACCTCGAGACGGAGCCGAATGAGCTCCATCTGGGAAACTCCACCGCTTTTCGCAAGCGTTTCCATTCGCTCCATCAACTCCCGACCGGTGGTCGCATGCTTTTCGCGGAACTTCACTTCGCTTTCAGAATTTGAGATTTCAGCGAGCTTGATCTCCAATTGCGAGGTGTAAGCGGCGTCGGCTTTAGCAAGCCCCTGTTCTTTCGTCCGCAGGTCCTCAGTCAGGCCGTTCAATTGCGTGCTCAGGCCGCGGATTTCGTCGGAACGCAAGATGAACAATTCCTGACCAGCTTTAACTGCTTCGCCTTCGGAAACCTTCACGGTGCTCACGACTGCAAGCCGGGAAGATTGGATCGGATCCGCGCCATTTTGCGGAACCAAGACAAAAGCGGCGCTGACTGTCTCTGGAAGATGAAAAGTAATCGCAGCGATCAATCCCGTGAAGAAGATCGCGACCAGGAGCCACGCGATTCCACGGATGATTCGCGGCGGCGGATCCTGCGGCAGCATCTCCGATTCGGATTCTTCTTTTTGTTGCGACATTAGCGTCGTACTCATAACGTCAGATCAAATTCCCATCTGCTGGCTGGAGAGATAAAAATAAAGTCCGCGCTGGGCCATGAGTTCATCGTGGGTTCCGATTTCAGCAACGCTACCCTTTTCCAAAACAACGATGGCGTGCGCCTCGCGCACAGTGCTCAACCGATGCGCGATCACGATGGTGGTTCGGCCGGCCATTAATCGGCCAAGATTGTCTTGAATGGCGCGTTCGGATTCGGTGTCGAGCGCACTGGTGGCTTCATCGAAAATTATTACCGGCGGATTGTTGTAAATGGCGCGCGCGATGGCAACCCGTTGCTTCTGGCCGCCAGACAAGGAAAGCCCTGATTCGCCGATTTTTGTTTCGTAACCGAGCGGCAAACGCATGATGAAATCGTGCGCGGCCGCTGCCTGCGCAGCCCACAAAACACGGTCCAGGTCGGGCTCGGCGTCACCGAAAGAGATATTGCGCGCGATGGTTTCATTAAAAATATGGTTCTCTTGCAAGACCATCCCAATATGCCGGCGCACATCGCGATAATTGAGATTCTTAAGATCGACATTATCGAACAGGATCGTGCCTTCGGTGGGCTCGAGCAGGCCTGCGATCAGTTTGATGAGGGTTGTTTTACCGCAACCGCTGCGACCCACCAGCGCGACCATTTGGCCCGGCGCCATTTGCATGGTGATCGCGTTTAGAATGTTGGGAGATTCCGGTCCGCCATACTTGAAGCTGACATTGCGCAGTTCGATGCGGCCTTCCAGGCTGTGAACCGGGCTGAGGCGAGAACGATCGCGTCCTTGTTCGGGTTCCTGTTCGAAAATGTCGTTCAGTCGATTCAGGAGGACGGACGCAAGTTGCATGCTATCCCAGATGCCGAGGGTTCGCATGATTCCGCTCATTGCCATCGCCGTCAACGAACTGAAAGCGACGAAACCGCCAATGCTCAGACTCCCATTTATGACCTGATGCGCGCCGACCCAGAGAAAGATTGCCGTTGAAAGCATGCCGATTGTTTGCAGCACACTGTCGTAGGACATAACGATGAAGCTGCTCCGGAATATTTTCTTCGAAACCGAAAGGAACTCGTTCAGCATCGTGTCGCGAAAGACCGATTCTGCCGCGGCCGCCTTGACCGCTTCAATTCCCTTGATGGCGTCGATTTGATGCGAACTGTATTTCCCCTGATTTTCCTCCACATCGGCGAACAACGGTCGAAGGACTTTGCGTGAAAAATACATCAATCCGCCGTAGAGCGGGGTGGTGGCAAGAAACGCGAGTGTCAACGACGGGCTGTAAAGAAGCATTAGACAGAGCGCGCCCGTGAGCTGCACTAGGGCAAGCAACGCGCCGATGCCGCTTCCGACCGCAAACTGCCGGACTTGGCGAGCGCCGTCGAGCCGCCGTTGAATGTCGCCCGTGCGACGACTGCTGAAGTAGGTCATGGGCAGGGCCAGGAGTTGACGGCTTAAGAAATCGAGGATAGCGGTGTCGAGACGCACCGCCGCAAACGAGAGCAAATATTCCTGCGCGAGCGAAGAAGCTTGCACGAAAAAGAGCGCGGCTCCCATTCCCACCAGGATGGTGCTAAGCAAGCCGAGGTCTCTTTCGACAATGACCTTGTCGACGACCATTTCGGTGAAAACCGGAAACAGCAGGGAAAGAATGCTGACGGCAACGGACAACAACACGACTTGCACCAATGTTCGGCGAAACTTCGCGAAGAAGGGCAAGAGCCATGAGAGGGTCGCCTTTGATTCGGGGGCTTGCTCAAAAGCGATCGTGTAATCGAAAAGAGCGGCGTAACCAGACCACTTTTGTTCGAACTCGTGGCGGGGAATGCGCCGGTGTCCTAGAGCCGGGTCGGCTACGCGCACAAACTTTTCATCGACATCGTAGAGCACCATCCAGTGGTTGCCTTCCCAGTGAACGATTGAAGGCAAAGGAAGATTTGGAAGATTCCGCAACGAAACTTTTAGCGCACGGGCGGCGAGACCGAGCTCGATGGCCGCGCGACACAACGCCTTCAGGCTGGTGCCATCGGTGGCGGTGTGACAAAGCTGACGGATGCGCGCCAGGCTGACCTTTCGCCCGTAGTGGCGGCAAATCATTCCCAGACTCGCCGCGCCGCAATCCATCTCGTCTATCTGTTGAATGTGCTCGAAGCGGCGGATCCGTTTCTTGCTCTTGCGGAAGAGTCCCTTTTCGTCTGCAAATGGTTCCGCGCCGTCCTCGCCTTCGGTCGCGGGTTGTTGTTCGTCGAGCGCGACCTTGTCATGCACCGCGGTTTCGGCCGGAAGATTTTCGACCGTAAAATCAAGCGGGATGCGCGCTTCCGTCTTGGCCTGATATTGCGCGAGCCGTTCCGTCAGCAGATTTTCGAATTCCGGGAACTTCTTTTTTAATTCGCGGACCGTTTTCGGCTCGAGCGCGAGCAGCCGGCACTCGGTGAATGCTTCCACCGAAGCCGCGCGCGGCGAACCATTCAAGATCGACAATTCGCCGAAGTAATCGCCATCGCGATAAAACGCGAGATTGCGTTCCTTTCCATTGTTGGCGAGGAAAGCGCGGGCGCGCCCCTTTTCCAGGATGAACATGGGTCCGGCCGGATCGCCTTCCTTAATGATGAGCCCGCCCTTTTCGTAGGTCATCGGCGTCAGCTTCTCCATCATGCTGCGTAAAGCCGGTGCGGGCAGGCGGCCAAAATTGCTGAACTGATAGAGAAAACCTTGCAGCGCGCGTTGCCGTCCCGTCATCTCGACGTGGTGTCGCAGTTCCGGAACTCGCTTGACCAGCTGCAAGAAATCTTCGCGATCGAGTCGAAGGACATCCACCGCGGTGCTGCACCGCACCGTCGCCTTGCGCGTTCCCCCTTCGGCCAGCGCGGCCTCGCCGAAACCATCGCCCGGGCGCAGCGCCCCGAGCGCGACTTCGTCGCTGTTCGGCATGATCTTGATCGCGCGCGCCCGCCCGGACGTAAGCACATAAAACGCGTCCGCCGGATCACCTTCGCGCACGATGATGTCGCCAAACTCGTAATGTTCCTCTTTCAGCAATGAGCTGATTTTTTCGAAGACGTCGTCCGGCAGGAACTGAAAGAACGACGAACGTCTTAAGGCGGCATCTTCTTCCGTTTTCATTTGGTCATCGGCCCCTGCCACTGGATGTAGTTGCTGACGAGCCTGGCGAAATGAAGCTCGAGCAGCCGTTTGTCCACGCGCTCCTGCACAACCGGATCGTCCACGTTAGGTTCCACTTTTTTCGTGACCCGGCACAATTGAAAGCCATCTCCGCGCGCGATTGGCTCGAGCACACTTCCCGCGGGAACACTCAGAAACTTTTGTTGGAGCTCGGGCTCTACGTCTTCGACCAAAAGCTGTTGCTGCCGATATGGATAGCGCCCCTCCTTGGCAACTTCTTCCATGGAAAGCCCGTCCACCTTTACGCAAAGCGACGCTTCGCTAGCGGCGTCCTTCGATTCGACCTCCAGCATTTCTACCTCCAGTCGGGTCAACGACAAGCGCAGGCCGGACAGTTCGCGCTGCCGGTTCTTCGGCGTGAGAAGTTGAGCGCGAATTCGGTTATGGATCGCTTCCAGGCGCAGCATCTCGTTGAGCCATTGCTCGTCACGTCCGATTCCATTTAGCCAGGCGGGCAAGGTTTTTTCATTAATGCCCGCTTCCTTGAAGAACTCGGTTCTTTCATTCGCAAGGTCGACATCTTCTTTCACTTCCTGGCCACCGGCTACGCGCCAGCTCAAGCGCGTCGCCATGCGGTCGAATTCGCCGGAGAGAATAAGCTCTGCTCGGAGCAACGCGCGCATTTCCTCCGGCGCCGAAAGGTAATCGGTTGTTTCCGTCGCAACCTTGCCCTTCAAATTATCTCCCCAGTAGTGCCGTGCGAAATAATCGCCGAAGTCATCCATCGTCAGGCTGCGCACTTCGAGCCATTGCTCCACTTCCTCGGCCGTGATCAGATCATGGTCGTAGCGAAATTTTTCCACCGCCGCGTCAATGGTTGCGTCGTCCATCTCAGCGTCGCCAGATTGGTTTTCACACTCTACGCAGCGTAGCAATTCCGCCCGAACTGGGTCTAGTTCGCCGCGGAAAAGAGCGGCGTCGATAACATCGCGGTCCGTGTAGAAATTGGCCCCACACGTGAAAACGGCGCCACCCTCATCTATAACAGGCTGGCTTTCTGGTTGTGACACGAGCCGGGTTCTTACTATAAAGAGCCGCGAAAAGTCGAGGTTCTTTTGGCCTAATTTTGAGGCATCAGAGGCTATTTATGAAGCCGTCCTAAGGACCAGTGGCCTCCCAATCGAGGACGATTTTGCCGGATTTGCCGGATTTCATCAGCTCGATCGCTTCCTTGAATTTGGGGTAAGGGAAGCGGTGGGTGATGACGGGTGAAATGTCGAGGCCGGACTGAATCAGCGCAGTCATTTTGTACCAGGTTTCGTACATTTCGCGGCCGTAAATTCCTTTGATCGTCAATTGATTGAAGACGACGACGTTCCAATCGATCGCGGACGTGCCGGGCATAATACCGAGCAACGCGATTTTGCCGCCGTGAAACAGGTTCGGCAGAATGTCGTCGAATGCTTTCGGGTTGCCCGACATTTCGAGCGCGACGTCGAAACCTTCTTTCATGCCGAGTTTCTTCATCGCGTCGGTCAGGTTTTCGGTGCGCACATCTAGGGCAAGATCGACCTTCATCTTTCGTGCAAGATCGAGTCGATACGGATTGACGTCGGTGATGACGACGTAACGCGCGCCGGCGTGTTTGCAGATTGGAATCGCCATGCAGCCGATCGGGCCGGCGCCGGCGATGAGCACGTCTTCGCCGACGAGATCGAACGAAAGCGCAGTGTGAACGGCGTTGCCTAAAGGATCGAAACACGAAAGAACATCGAGCGGAATCGATGGGTCGGCGTGCCAACAATTCGATTGCGGGATGGCGACGAACTCGGCCCAGGCGCCGTTTCGATTTACGCCGACGCCTTGTGTGTTTGGACAAAGGTGGCGGCGACCGGCCAGACAATTGCGGCAATGGCCGCACGTAATGTGACCCTCACCGACCACGAGGTCGCCTTTGGCAAAACCTTTCACATGATCGCCGGCGCGATCGACTACACCGACAAACTCATGGCCAATGGTCATCGGCACGGGGATCGTTTTCTGCGCCCAGGCGTCCCAGTTATATATATGTACGTCGGTGCCGCAGATGGATGTCTTGAGGACGCGAATGAGGACGTCGTCACCCGCAACTTCGGGAACCGGAACCTGCTCGAGCCACAATCCCGGCTCCGCTTTCGCCTTTACGACGGCCTGCATCGTTTTTTGCACGAGGTAAGTCTATCCGCAGATTTCGCAGATTCACACAGATTATCAGAGGGAGTTTCTCAGTTTAATCTGCGAAAATCTGTGTAATCTGTGGACAAAGTTCGTCTGGGTCAGGAAAATCAAACCTGCATGCCCGTCATGCTCGAACAAGCCGCGTCAGAAAGCGCTACACCGCGCTCGGTTTTCATTCTGCGGTTCGTCAGCACGGTCGTGCTTTGGTCGATCGCGCTCCTGATCGCGTTTTCCGGGTACGAAGTTTTCTTTTGGTTGTTGATCAGCGTATTTGGTTTGATCGCGCTGCTCGAATTTTATCGGATGCTCGACCACGCGCACCTGCCGAATTTCAAAATCATCGGATTGATCTGCGGAGCGATCATGCTGGCCGGAAGTTTTCATTATTTTTCCACCATCGGCCCGGCCGGTTCCTACGACTTCGAAGTGGCGCTGTTGTTCTTTTTTCTGGTGACGATGTTTGCGCGGCAAATGTTTGCGCGCTTGCGGCACGACGAGCCGCTGCAAGCGATGGCTTACACGCTGTTTGGCCTTCTGTACGTGCTTTGGCTGTTCAATTTCATTACGAAGATCGTATACCTGACTCCGCGAGCCAGCGTTGGAATGGTAACTGGACAGTTTTACGTTTTGTATCTAATCGCAGTCACCAAATTCAGCGACATGGGAGCGTATCTTACCGGGAGCGCGATCGGCCGGCATCTGATGGTTCCGCAAATCAGCGCCAAGAAAACGTGGGAAGGATTTTTCGGCGCGCTCGGTTTTGCCCTGGCTTGCAGTTTGGCCTTGTTCAAATTGATGCCGGGGCACTTGTCGATGTTAAGCTGGGCGCACGCCACCGTGCTTGGTTTGTTGCTCGGCTTTGCCGCGGTTATTGGCGACCTGGCTGAGTCGATCATCAAACGAAGCACCGGGGTTAAGGATTCCGGAAATCTCCTGCCAGGGATCGGCGGCGCGCTCGATTTAATCGACAGTCTGCTTTTCACCGCGCCCCTTCTGTTTTTTTATCTGCGCCTTGTGATTCGGGTGTCGTGAAAATTTCTGACAGAATAAACAGAATGATCAGAATGGAAGAGGAGCCAAAAGCATACGATCTCTGCGGCGAGATCATTGGCGCTGCGATGAAAGTTCACTCGGCGCTCGGACCTGGATTCCTTGAGTCGGTTTATCAAAACGCGCTCATCTGGGAACTGCGCAAGGCCGGGTTTAAAGCCGAAGCGGAGCGCCCAATCAGCGTGCGCTACGACGGGCAAATCGTTGGGGCGTTTTCGGCCGATGTTCTGGTGAACGATTCTGTGATCGTTGAATTGAAAGCGAGCAAGTCGCTCGCGAAGCCGCACGAAGTCCAGCTCGTAAATTATTTGACTGCAACAGGATTCGATGAGGGTGTGCTACTAAATTTCGGAGCTGAACGTTTGGAATTTAAGAAAAAGTTCCGGCTTCCAAGATCAGAGCCCGTTTCTTTGTGAGGCGATTTTGTTAATTCTGTTAATTCTGTCGAAAAATGAAACGTAAACGCGTCGTGGTGTTGGGCGCGACCGGATCGATCGGCGACAGCACGTTGAAAGTGGCGCATGACATTCCGGAGCGGATGGAGATTGTCGGACTGGCCGCGAACAGCAACGCGGAGAAGCTGGTGGCGGCGGCGAACAAAACGCGGCCAGAAGCAATCTGCTTGGTCGATGAAACGAAGATAGACATCTTGCAGCGCGACCTCGACTACCAACCTCGGATTTTTACCGGCGAAGTCGGATTGCGCGAGCTCGCTTGCCTAACCAACGCCGACATGGTGCTGGTGGCGATCGTTGGAACAGGCGGATTGCGCCCAGCACTGGCGGCGATTGAAGCGGGCAAAGATCTCGCGGTTGCGAGCAAAGAAATTCTGGTGATGGCCGGCGAAATCGTGATGCGTGAAGCGCGCGACCATGGCGTGCGAGTGTTGCCGGTTGATTCGGAGCACAACGCAATCTTTCAGTGCCTGGATGGCCGGCCATCGGAAGTTCGCCGGATTATTTTGACGGCTTCAGGCGGGCCATTTCGTGAAACGCCATCAAATCAGCTTGCCGATGTTACGGTCGAGGAAGCGCTCAAGCATCCCACCTGGAACATGGGTCCTAAGATCACCATCGATTCGGCGACGTTGTTCAATAAAGGGCTTGAGATGATCGAGGCGCACTGGCTTTTCGGGGTGGAGATGAATCGCGTGGAAATCGTGATTCATCCACAGAGCATCGTCCACTCGATGGTGGAATTCGCGGATGGCTCGACCCTGGCGCAGTTGAGCTACTCGAACATGTGTTTTCCAATCCAGTACGCGGTCACCTGGCCGGACCGCGTGCCGAACACGCTGCCGCCGCTCGATTTCTCGAGATTGGGCAAATTGGAATTCGAAATTCCGCGCTACGAAGATTTTCCGGCGATTAAGCTCGCGCGCCGCGCGGGCGAGACCAGCGGGACTTTGCCCGCGGTCATGAACGCAGCCAACGAAGTCGCGGTGGCCGCGTTTTTGAATCGACATCTACGATTTCCGCAAATCTGGGAAACGGTGGCGCAAGTGATGGATCGACATCGCACCGTTGCACATCCCGATCTCGATGCGATATTGGCCGCCGATCAGTGGGCGCGCGCGGAAGCGACCGCCGCCATCGGGAAAAAATAATCAGCTAGCGCAATGATTCTTCACATCGGTCGCGTCATCCTCGTTATCTTCGAGGTCCTGGTCATTTTCAATTTGCTCATCGTCGTCCACGAGATCGGGCATTTCCTGGCGGCGCGCTGGCGCGGTCTTTACGTCGAGAAGTTCGGGGTCTGGTTCGGCAAGCCGCTTTGGAAAAAGAAAATCGACGGCGTCCAATATTCGTTAGGCTCACTGCCGTTCGGCGGTTTCGTGGCGCTGCCGCAGCTGGCGCCGATGGACATCATTGAAGGAAAAGCGGACGTCGATCGCGCCCACCTTCCGCCCGTATCGGCGCTGGATAAAATCATCGTCGCCGTGGCTGGTCCATTTTTCAGTTTGCTGCTGGCGATCGTGTTCGCTGCGATCGTGTGGATTGTCGGTTATCCCGTCAGCGAGTCGGACACAACCACAGTTGTCGGCTACATCATGCCCGATTCGCCAGCGGAAAAAGTGGGCCTGCGTCCGGGCGACAAGATTTTAGAAGTGGATGGAAAACGAGTGACTCGTTTTCTCGGGATGAATGACAGCGTGAGCTGGGCGGTTGTCCGTAGTGAAGGCGAGACCGTTCCCGTGAAATTCGAGCGCGACGGACAAGCGCAAACGGTCCAAGTCGAGCCCTACAAAGCCGAAACGCGGGGCTGGCGCAGAAAAAGTGTTCGGCAATTGCTCATCCTGCCGGCGGAAACGGCAATCATCGACAAAGTCGAACCAAACACGCCCGCGGCGGCCGCCGGCCTGCGCTCGCGCGACATCATTCGCGGATTCGATCACACACCGATCTACAATCCGGTCGCGCTGCTTGAGTACATTAAAAAACATCCTGACGAAACATTGGCGCTCGAGGTGGAGCGCAGTGGTTCGAGGTTCGAGGTGCCGGTAAAACCGGTGCCGCTGCCAACTGACGGAAAAATGCAGCCACGGATCGGAATTCAATGGGACACGAGTGGACAAATGTCCATCGCACATCCCAATCCCGTCGAACTAGTTCATAACAGCGTGACGAGCACGTTTAATACCCTTGGCGCAGTCGCTTCGCCCAAGTCCGACATCAAACTGCAGCACCTCAGCGGGCCGATCGGGATTGGACGAATTTATTATTTGTTCTTCGTGAGCGAGCGCGGCTGGCAGCTGGCCCTTTGGCTGAGCGTAGTCCTGAACGTCAATCTCGCGATCTTGAACATGCTCCCGATTCCGGTGCTCGACGGTGGGCACATCCTGTTCGGATTGATCGAGTCGATCCGACGCAAACCTCTGAACATGCGCGTGCTCGAAGTGGTGCAAGGCGTCTGCACTGTTTTGATCATTGGCGCGATTGCTTACATCAGCTTTTTCGATGTCCAGGATTTGCCATTCGTGAAGCGCGTCCTCGATAAATACGCTCCTCAGTCGCAGACGAAAGATCGGGACGTGCCCTAAGCGGATTGCGCCGGCCGGGCGCAGCTTCTAGATTTGATTCATGAATCCGTCCATGACAACGACGGCATTTGAGTTGCCGGGTTATCGCGTCGTGAAAACGTTCGGGGTGGTGCGCGGCATCATTGTGCGTTCGCGCTCGATTATCGGAACGATCGGTGCGGGATTGCAGACATTGGTCGGCGGCAACATCACGATCCTGACCGATCTGTGCGAGAAAACACGCCAGCACGCGCTCGAGCTTTGTCTGCAGCATGCGCGCGATGTTG
>Ga0099827_10001380_pt1 | contig 12483 bp, 13 predicted proteins | sample CZO8metaG_FD_79339 | JGI IMG/M metagenome (GOLD analysis project Ga0099827, IMG submission 79339) | Vadose zone soil microbial communities from the Eel River Critical Zone Observatory, Northern California, USA - CZOApr15con1.8 metaG | ecosystem: Environmental > Terrestrial > Soil > Vadose zone ...
TGCCGAAATGCGGGTTCTCCGACGTGGTGCCGTACGCGAACTCGTGCAGATTAGTCTTGCCGACGTTCGCATACCCGCCGGCCTCGGCGAGGCGGACGGATTCCGCAGTGGTGGACGGCATGTGTTCGGCGAACACGGCCGAGCCGTATGTCGTCCTCAGCCCTGCAGTGTCGAGGAGATCCTTGACCGCCAACCGGATACCTGCGCGGGGCTCTTCTGGGACTGCGAGGAAGATCCCGTTGGCCGCCACGTTGCGACCTTACTGCCTACCTGCGGCGCTTTTTGGGCTTCGGCACGGGCTGCATCGCGACGCGGCGGGTGACGCTTGCACCCTGCGTGCCGCCCGATGAATAGCTCGTGAGCGTGAGGACGTTCGCCGGCGTGTTCGTCTTACGGAGGCTCTTGAGCAACTGCGTTGGCAGGACGTACCGAACATCGTTGTTGCCGGCGTGCAGGCCTGCGGAGCCAAGCCACGTGGACCCGAGGGTCGCTTTGAGCGTTCCGTCGCCGCTCGAGAAGACGATGAAGCGGAGCAGCCTGGTTTTGGCCGAGACACGGATGAGCTCGGGCGCGTGCAACGTGAGATCGGGCGCCGGATCGCTTGTGGGCGTCTGAATGACGGGGCCCGTGATCTTGACGCCCGCAGGCGCCTCGGTTGCCGAGGCCGGCTTGGACTTGTCGACCGTGACCTTGCCTGAGACGGCGAACTCGCGACCGTCGAGGGCGATGGACGGGGCGACATCATTCGACTCGTTCGGAAGTGAGATGTATGCATGCGGGCTGGCCCCACAGGTGTTCCACGGAACCGTCAGCGAGGCGGTGGTGCCGGAGACCGCGAAGGCCTGGGCGACCGAGCCCTTCGTATTCGCGGAGTAGTAGGGCGTGCTGGCGACGCCGGCCGGAAGCGCAACCTGGAGGGCGAGCGAGGCCGAGTAACACGGACCCGTATCGGTGTCTGCCCCATGTGCCAGGTCGACGTACCGAACGGCGAGGTGGTTGACGGCGAGCGTCACCGGCGAAATGTCGCCGTTCGAGGAGCCGACCACGACCGTTGCCTGAGTCTTCGGAAGCACACCGGCGAGCGCGGAAAAGGTGAAGTTGCCGGTCAGCCGTGCGGTGGTGTAGTCCTCGAAGAACTTGCCGAGCGTGGGACCGAGCGGCTGGACGACGCTCGAGAGCACCTCTGTGCCGCTCCAGGCTGGATTCGCAGCGGCGGTGTCGAGCACCGATTTGACCTTGGTGTCGCCGAACCGCTCTGCCAGGTACTCGAAGAGCATCCAGCCGGGATAGCCGTTGCGATCGAACTCACTGTCGCCGCATTCGGAGCCGACGCAATCCATCGTCCGGTCGGGGTTCAACTCGAGGCCGCCGGCTTCGGCGTTCGCGCGCACGGAGGCCCACTCGGCGAGCCCTTCATGCAGCCATTGGTCGGCCGCCCCGGCTGCGACAGCGTCCTCGAAAAGGTGGAAGACCTCGTGGGCGATCACGTGATATTTGAGACCGCTCGCAACATTGAGATGAACCTCGTCGACCCCGGGTGCAACCGGATCGAGGACGGCGTCCCAACGAGCCAGGGGCGGCGGGTTGCCGAGCGGGATGGAGCCATGCGCGATGCAGGCAGTCGTAAAGTCGTCGATCGAGATATCGGCCAGGTAACCCGGCGCGGTGTATCCCCAGCTGCCGTAGAGGTCGTAAGCGCGATCTGCCATACCAAGAATCTCACCGGCCTGCTCTTGCGTGATGGTTGCGGTCGGACAGGGTGCGACGTCGCGGCTCCAATGGATCAGGAAGTGTTTGCCGGCGAGCGTGACAATCCCGGTGGTGGGAAACGGGTCGATCGCCGCGGCCCGCGGCACGCCTACGGCAAGCGAGGCCGCCAGCGCGACGAGAAGAAAGGGCAGCAGGAACCGAGACGAACGCGTCATCTTGGGCCAGATCGGCTCTGGCTCGGGATTCCTTTAGCGGCGGGTCAGTCGTAGTGGAGGTAGATGAGCGCCACGACGATCGACCCGACGGCAATCAAGATCGCCAGCCCGAGCAGCCCGACCGCGAGCCTGACGTTCCGCCGGGCAACCTCGGGGGTCGGCTCTACCGGTGTGGTCGGCTCTGACATCTAGAGGAGCGGATCCACGGCCATCGCGGCGAAGAGCAGCGCCAGGTACAGAAGCGAGAAGTGGAACAGGACGGACGCCTGGCGAGGCGTCGCCTCGCGCCGCAGTCTCACCGCCAGGAGCAGGAAGGCGCCCCCGAGCAGGAGCGCAGCGCCCAGATAGACGAGACCGAGCGTCCCCCAAGCGAACGGAGCGACCGTGACCGCTACCAGGACCAGCGAGTACAGCACGATCTGCCGTGTCGTTTCGCGTACTCCGCGCACCACGGGCAGCATCGGAATGCGTGCGGCTTCGTAGTCGCGCCGGATCAACAGGGCGAGCGCCCAGAAGTGTGGGGGTGTCCAGAAGAACACGATCAGGAACAGCCACAGCGCCGGCAGCGTGAGGTTCCCGGTCGCCGCCGCCCAACCGACGAGCGGGGGAACGGCTCCGGCCGCGCCGCCGATGACGATGTTCTGGGGCGTCTTGCGCTTGAGCCAGCGTGTGTACACGAGCACGTAGAAGAGGTTCCCGACCAGCGCAAGTACAGCGGCGAGGACATTCACGAGCGACGCGAGCAGCACGAAGCTGAACGCCGAGAGTGTGAGGCCGAACTCGAGGGCGCGCGACGCCGGCATTCGCTCTGCGGCGAGCGGGCGCGCTCGGGTGCGTGCCCCCATGAGCTTGTCGATGTCACGATCGAGGACATGGTTGAGCGCGGACGCACCCCCACACGCAAGTGCAAGGCCGGTCATGGTCACGAGCACGAGCGACGCTCGCGGGGCTCCCTGCGCGCCGACGAACATCGCGCACAGGCCGGTGATGAGCAGCAGTGACATGATGCGCGGCTTCGTCAGCGTCACGTAGTCGCGCCAGGACGCGCGCGGTGCCGGTTCCCCGCGATAGGTGACGGCGGCCAGCACGAGCGAGGCGGCGAAGGCAACCGCGGCCAGGGCGAGGTGCAGGCCGGGCGCGGTCACCAACGCGGCGATGCCGAAGAGGACGACGGCGCTGAGTGCAGGTACGAGCAGTCGCCGGTGCACGAGGGCCGCAGCGACCACGAGTGCGACGAGCGGCGGCAGGGCGAGTGCCGCGAGCACGCGATGCGCCGCGCCCTGCGAAGCCGCGCCGCTGACCACGGCGAGCAGGGTCGAGAGCGCTGCGAAGAGCGCCGTCAGGCGCAGCCAGGGCCCGGGCCTAGACACGGGCCTCCGCAAGTCGCCGTCGCAGGTCGCGGATGGGCCGGGCGCTCGTGATGTACGGCAACTGCTCGAAGTTGTGCGGCGGCGGCGGCGAGGTGGTGTACCACTCGAGCGTGTCCGCGAGCCAGGGGTCGTTCACCGCGCGCGCGCCCTTGCGTGACGTCTGGACGACGTTGACGACGAACACGAGCAGGCCGATTGCCATCACGCCCGCGCCGATCGACGAGATCAGGTTGTACGCCTGCCAGAGCCCGTGCTCTTGGTACGTGTAGATCCGCCGCGGCATGCCCAGCAGCCCGAGCATGTGCTGCGGGAAGAACGTAAGGTTGAAGCCGAGGAACACGAGCCAGAAGTGAACCTTGCCCAAGCGCTCGTCGAGCATGCGTCCGAAGATCTTCGGCCACCAGTAGTAAAGGCCCGCGAAGATCCCGAACACCGAGCCGCCGAAGAGCACGTAGTGCATGTGCGCGACGACGTAGTACGTGTCGGTCACCTGCCAGTCGACCGGGAAGGCGGCGAGGAAGATGCCCGAGAGACCGCCGATCGTGAACACGGCGATGAAGCCGAGAGCCCAGAGCATGGCGGTGTCGAAGATGAGATTTCCGCGCCAGGTCGTCGCGAGCCAGTTGAAGATCTTCACCCCCGTGGGCACGGCGATCACCATCGACGAGAGCATGAAGAAGACGTTCAGGAAGTTCGGCAGCCCCACGCTGAACATGTGGTGCGCCCAGACGAGCATCGAGTAGAACCCGATCGCCACCGTCGAGAACGCGATCGCCTTGTAGCCGAAGATCGGTTTGCGCGAGAAGACGGGGATGACCTCCGAGATGATCCCCATCGCGGGCAGGATCATGATGTAGACCTCGGGGTGGCCGAAGAACCAGAAGAAGTGCTGGTAGAGGATCGCGTTGCCGCCGCCCTGGGGCTCGAAGAAATGCGTGCCGGCCTGACGATCGAGCAAGAGCAGCGTGAGCCCGACGGACAGCACAGGCAGCACCAGCACGAGCAGCGCCGAGTAGATCTCGATCGACCACACGAACAGAGGGATCCGCATCCAGCTCATTCCCGGCGCGCGCATGTTGTGGATCGTGGCGAGGAAGTTGATCGCACCGATGAGCGACCCGAGCGAGAGCAGGTGCAGCGACAGGATCCAGAGATCCTGGCCCCGGCCGAGCGAGAACATGTCGGCCGAAAGCGGGGGATATCCGTACCACCCGGACCGGGACGCGCCGTACTTGGCGAAGAAGCTGAGATAGAGGACGACGCCCCCGAAGAGGAAGAGCCAGTACGACAGAGCGTTGAGCCGCGGGAAGGCGACGTCGCGAGCACCGATCATCAGCGGCACGAGGAAGTTCGCGAAGCCGGCGAAGATCGGGACGACGACGAGGAAGATCATCGTCGTCCCGTGGATCGTGAAGAGCTCGTTGTAGCTCTGCTTGGTGATGAAATGCTCGTTCGCCTGTGCGAGTTGCGCGCGCATGAGGAGCGCGAGGATCCCGCCCGCCGCGAAGAAAACGAGGGAGGTCCCGATGTAGAGGATCCCGATCCGCTTGTGGTCCGTGGTCGTGACCCAGCTCATGACGCGCCCCTGGCGCCAGTCAGGCCGGTACGGCTCCACGTTGGCCCTAACCGCCACTCGCGGCCCCCTTGTAGACGCTCTGCTTGAGGTAGGCGAGCAGCGCCTGCACCTGTTCGTCCGTCCAGCCGTGCGCAACGGGCGGCATCTCTTTCCTACCCTGGCGGATCAGTTGCTCCAGGCCTTGGCCCTGCGTCAGCAGGGTGTTGTTCGAGATCTTCGGCCCGAAGCCGCCCTGTCCCTGGAGCCCGTGGCACTTCGCGCACGAGCCCACCCACTCGCCGCGCCCCAGTTCACTCGCGGCGGTGTCGAGCCAGGCGGCGTACTCGGTTTGCGACTCCACCTCGACGACCGCCTTCATCGCTGCGTGGAAGACGCCACAGAACTCGCCACACCTCCCGCGGTATGTTCCGACTTGATCGGCCTTGAACCACGTGTGCGTCACGTGGCCGGGGATGGCGTCGAACTTGCCGCCGAGCTCCGGCACCCACCAGCTGTGGTCGACGTCCTGCGAGGTGATGTCGACGCGAACCGTTCGGTTGACGGGCGCGTGGAGCTCGTCGATCGAGATCTGGCCGTCGGGATACGTGAACTGCCAGTAGAACTGATGCGCGTCCACCTTGACGATGAGTGGGCCGCCTTCTGCCTTCGCGCCCGGCACGTCCTGAATGCCCGGAAGCTTGTAGAAGATGAACGCGGCGATCACGGCCAGGATCACAACGGGAATCGCGGTCCAGATCAGCTCGAGCCGGGTGGCGCCGTGGATCTGCGGCCCCTCTGCGGTGCGCGGGCGCCCGCGCCGACGGTACTTGAAGACGAACGCGATCAGGGCGCCTTCGACGAGCACGAAGATCGCTCCGGTGAAAATCGAGATCCAGACGTACGAATCGTTGATCCGCTTCGCGTTCGGCGAGTGCGGCGTGGCCGGCGCAAAACCTCCGTTGCCGGCGTACGCGACGGCTGCCAGCGCCAGCGCGGCGCCGAGAGCAAGCACGAGGACAAGGGCTCTGCGCCTCACCGGCGGTGGCATCCTACGAGATGATTAGGAGATGAGTTCGAGTGAGTCGGTCGGCGATTGCAGACGGGCGCACGGGCTGAGCCCGTGCGCCCTGGAGGCGGCACCGCAAGCGGTGCCTTAGGAGACGTGGAGGGAGGGTCGCGCGTCCATCTGCCGCCTGGGATCGGAGCCGGTTACCAGGTGTACGTGAACGGGGTCCTGCAAGAGCCCGGGCGCGATTTCGACCGGGTCGGCGACGAGCTCGTCTTTCGCCGGCAGCTCGCTCAGGAGGGCCGTCTGGGCCCGATTCGCTGGCTCTCGATGCTGCTCGGGGTCGCCGGGACGTACCGCAAGCACGAGACCGTGGACCTCGTTTACGAGGAGGGTGGGCGACGCACGGTGGCCTCGCTCACTCCTTCGTAACTGGCTCGAGGCGGTAGCCGACGCCGTAGCGCGTCTGGATGAAGGTGTGCCGTGGGGCACGGCGGTCGATCTTCTCCCGCAGCCGCCGCACGAAGACGTCGACGGTGCGGTCACGATGGCTCTCACGCCGGCCCCAGATCTTCTGCAGGAGCTCGTCGCGGGTCACGACCCGTCCGCGCTCGAGGGCCAGTTGGTAGAGGAGGCGGAACTCCGTTGGAGTCAGGCCCGCGCTCTCGCCGTCGACGAACGCTTGCACCTCGCCCGGGTCGATGCGGAGCTCCTCGATCTGGATCGGGTCACCGCGGTGCGCATCGTCCCGCCGCAGCGCCCGGCGTGAGGCCGCGCGCACACGAGCGACGAGCTCGTTCATCGAGAACGGCTTGACGAGATAATCGTCCGCTCCGATCTCGAGGGCGTGCACGCGGTCGTGCTCGGTTCCACGCGCGCTGACGACGACGATCGGCGTTGGTATCCCCTCTGCCCGGGCGCTCTCGATGATGCTCCAGCCGTCGCGTCCGGGAAGCATCAAGTCGAGTACGCAGACGTCGGGCCGCTCGAAGCGCAGCCGCGCCAGTCCCTGATCGCCCTTGCCCACCACTACGGGGTCGAACCCGGCCGCCGCGAGATGCTTTGCCATCCCGTCCGCGATCACGGAGTCGTCCTCCACGATCAGGACCTTGGCCATACTCGTCTCTGATGGAGGATGCACGGGCTTACGAGGAGCTGCGGGTCGGCTTCACCGCCGCAGTTTCCCACGAGCTGCGCACGCCGCTCGCGCGGCTTCTGGCACTGCTCGAGTCGGCCTCGCTTCCGGATGCCGATCGCGATGCACTGCTTGCCCAGGCCCGCGACGAGGTCGAGGAGATGAGCGAGCTGGTGGACGACGTGCTCTTCCTCTCGGAGCTCGAGAGCGGCCGGGAGGTTGTCGCGCTCGGCTCGACGCCTGCGCTGCCTGTGTTGGAGGAGGTCCGCGACAGGCTTGCCAACAGGGCGGAGAACGCCGACGTCACGATTCGAATCGAAGCTCCCGGAGACGTCGAGTTGCCGCTCCGCCGTCGAATGCTGCAGATTGTGGTTGAGAACCTCGCCGAGAACTCCATTCGCTACTCGGGACCGGGATCGACGTTGACGATCTCGGCGGGCGCGGGTGTGCTCGAAGCGGCCGATGACGGCCGGGGAGTGGAGGAGGACGAGTTGCGGCGGATCTTCGAGCGTTTCTATCGCAGCGACCGGGCCCGCGCCTCGAGGGGCACGGGCCTCGGTCTGGCGATCGTGAAGCACGTGGTCACCGCCGCCGGCGGCAAGGTGGAGGCGGCCGGCGGCCCGGGTCACGGCCTCACTGTGCGTTGCAGCTTCTCTACGAGTGCACCGAGTTGAGCGTCTTGATCGACGCCTTCAGGACCACGTTCGGCAGCGGCGAGAAGAGCAGCTTCGGCCCCGAGGCCTGCCCCTTCGTCACCGCCCAGCGCACCAGTTGTTTCAGCTCTTTCGCCTTCGGTGTGCTCGTGGGGAGGATGACGTACGTGAAGGTGCAGATCGGGTACGCGAGTGGCTGACGCTTCGCCGGGTTGACGATCGAGATGCCGCTGTCGTTCGGCGCGACACGGAGGATCGTCGCTCCCGCCGCCGCGATCGCGCGCAGGCCCGGCAGCTGGAAGACGCCGGCGCGGTTCTTGACCGCCGCGATCTTGAAGTGGTTCTTGAGCGAGTACGCGACGTCCACGTAGGTGATGCCGCCGTTCGTCTGACTGAGTGTTGCGGCGACACCTGAGCTTCCCCGTGCGCCGACGCCGGTGGGCCAGTTGACCGCGACTCCCTTGCCGACGCCGCTCTTCCACTGCCTGCTCACGCTGTTCAGGTACTCGGTGAGGTTGAAGGTCGTGCCGCTGTTGTCACTTCGGTGGATCACGGTAATGGCGAGATCCGGCAGCGACTTTCCCTTGTTGAGCTTCTTGAGCGCCGGGTCGTTCCACTTCTTGATCGTCCCGAGGAAGATGCCCGCGACGGCGTTGCCGTCGAGCTTGATGTGATCGGGCAGTCCGTCGCCGCGGTAGGCGAGAGACGTCGCCGACAGGGCCCACGGAATCTGGACGCAGCCCTTGCAGGCGGCGAACTGGTCGGGAGTGAGCGGCGCGTCGCTCGCGCCGAAGTCGACGGTGCGGTTGGTGATCGCATTGATGCCGCCACCCGAGCCGATCGGTCCGTACGTCACCTTGATGCCGTACGCGGCGTCGACCTTCGGAATCCAGTCCGAGACGAGCGGAGCTACGAACGAGCTCCCCGCGCCGGTCAGGGATCCTGCCGAAGCCTTGGCTCCTGCTCCGGTGGTGAGGACGAATGCCGCGCCGATCGCGGCGAGGCCGGCCAGTGTCCTGCGAGTCAAGATTGCTCCTCTCGTTTTTGGTTCACATCACGACGAGCGTGCCTGCCTTCCTGCCAGCTGTGGGGAGAACGGTGGTTGCAAGCTGGTGACAAGGTGGTGAACGGGAGCCGAGAGAGCCCGAAGGGTCAGTAGGCTCGCGCGCTGGTGAGCGCCGCTCCGACGACGAGCCCGTTGCAGGCACGCCGCCGCCACCGGTTGCGCGGTCGCCTCGGCGATCTCGCCTTGCACGGGATCACGATGGCCGCGTCGCTCGCATGCTTGGTTCTCGTCGGCGCGATCGTCTGGAAGATCCTCGAGCTGTCGGGCGACTCGTTCCACCGCTTCGGGCTCGGCTTCGTCACCACACGAGGCTGGGACCCCGTCAAGCACGTCTTCGGCGCGCTTACTTTCATCTACGGGACAGCGGTCAGCTCGTTGGTCGCGCTGGTTCTGGCGACGCCGCTTGCTATCGCGATCGGCCTCTACCTCAGTGAACTGGCGCCGCGTGGCGTGCGCGGCATCGTCGGGTCCCTCGTCGAGCTGCTTGCTGCGATCCCGAGTGTCGTGCTCGGACTATGGGGGATCCTCGTGCTCGGGCCTTTCCTCGCCCACCACGTCGAGCCGTGGCTGCACAGGACGCTCGGCTTCATTCCGCTCTTCGGCGATCCCCAGCAAACCGGTCAAGGTCTGTTCACCGCTGCCGTGATTCTCACGATCATGATCGTCCCCATCGTCGCGTCGATCAGTCGCGAGCTGTTCCTGGGTGTGCCGCGGGAGCTCGAGGAAGGGGCGCTCGCACTCGGGGCAACACGCTGGGAAATGGTGCGTGGCGTGATCCTGCCTGCCACGCGGTCGGGGATTGCCGCAGCAGTGATCCTCGGGCTCGGCCGCGCGGTCGGCGAGGCGATCGCGGTGACACAGGTGATCGGTGGCGGCACTCGGATCGGGTGGTCGCTCTTTCCGCCCGCGGACACGCTCGCGAGCAAGATTGCATCGAGCTACCAGGGCGCGGGCTCGGGCCTAGAGACGTCGTCCCTCCTCTACCTGGCCGCGATCCTGCTCGTCCTCGGGTTGATCGCCAACTTGATCGCCCAGGTGATCGTGCACCGTTTCGATCCGTTGCGAGGAGCGCGTTCATGAATCGCGATCGCCGTCGCCGAATCGTGAATCGCGCAATGGAAGTCGTCGCGACTGTGGCGGCCCTTGTCGCGGTCGCGGTGCTCGCGATCGTCGTGATCTCGGTCGCCCGGCGTGGGGCCGGAGCGTTGAGCTGGGACTTCTTCACGAAACCGCAGGCGCTGTTCGGGCAGCCCGGCGGCGGCATCGCGAATGCATTGGTCGGGACTGCATTACTTGTCTTGCTTGCGACCGCGATGGCGCTGCCCGTAGGCGTACTCACCGCGATCTACCTGACCGAGTTCGCACCCCGTCGCCTGGCCGTCCCGATCCAGGTCGTCATCGACGTTCTCGCAGGGCTACCGACGATTGTGATCGGGATCTTCGTCTACGCGTTGCTCGTAATCGGGCACACGCAGAGTGGCTACGCGGGTGCGTTCGCACTCGCGGTGATCATGCTTCCTCTCATTGCGCGCGCGACGCAGGAGGTGCTCCTTCTCGTGCCCTCGACGTTGAGAGAGGCGAGCCTCGCGCTCGGTGTCCGGCGCTGGCGCACCGTGCTCGGCGTGATCTTGCCTTCGAGCGTCGGCGGCATCCTCACGGGCACGGTCCTGGCGGTCGCGCGCGCCTCGGGCGAGACCGCGCCGCTGCTCTTCACGAGCTCGATTTTCGGGAACAGCGTCCAAACGGACGTGACGAAGCCGCTCGCGAACATCCCGGTGCTGATCTTCGACTACTCCGAGCAGCCCGATCCGGCGTTGCACCAGCAGGCGTGGGCGGCCGCACTGGTGCTGATGGGCTTCGTGCTCCTGGCGAGCCTGGCCGCGAAGGCACTGCTCGCTCGCAGCCGCACAAAGCTGGCTCGGTGACCGGGAGCTTTACGATTGCCCCCGTGATCGACGTTGCCCAGGCGAGGAAGGACGCTCAGCCCAGCCTGCGTGAGCTCGTCTTCGACATCCAGGGACTGACCGTCAATTACGGACGTTTGACGGCGATCAGCGGTGTCGACCTCCAGGTCTACCGGAATGTCATCACGGCGATCATCGGGCCGTCGGGGTGCGGCAAGAGCACGTTCATCCGCTGTCTCAACCGCATGAACGATCTGGTCCCCGGAACCCGGATCGACGGGCAGATCCTGTACCAGGGCGCAGATCTCTACGCCTCGGGCGTCGATCCCGTCGAGGTGCGGAGACGCATTGGCATGGTCTTCCAGAAGGCCAATCCCTTCCCGAAGTCGATCTACGACAACGTCGGCTGGGGGCCGCGCGTGCTGGGCATGCGCAAGGACCTCGACGAGCGCGTCGAGAAGGCGCTGCGCAGCGCGGCCCTTTGGGACGAGGTCAAGGACCGCTTGAAGAAGAACGCGCTCTCGCTCTCGGGCGGCCAGCAGCAGCGGCTCTGCATCGCGCGCGCCATCGCCGTGGAGCCTGAGGTGCTGCTGTTGGACGAACCGGCGTCGGCGCTCGACCCGATTGCCACGTCTGCGATCGAGGAGCTGATGCACGAGCTGAAGCGCGACTACACGCTCGTGATCGTCACGCACAACATGCAGCAGGCGGCGCGGGTCGCAGACCTGACCGCCTTCTTCAGCCTGGAGGTCGACCAGGACCGGCGGAGCGGTGTGCTCGTCGAGTACGACTCGACGAACAAGATCTTCACCAACCCGTCTGACAAGCGCACGGAGGACTACGTCACCGGGAGATTCGGATGAGGACGACATTTCAGGAAGAGCTCGACCTCCTCGAGGCGACTCTGCAGGAGGAAGGCGAGCTCGTCCTGCGTGCGTTGCGCGGGGCCATCAAGGCGCTCGAGCAGCGTGACGAGGAGCTCGCTGACGAGGTGATCGCGTTCGACGACGACGTCGACCAGCGCTACGTTCGGATCGAAGAGGGCATACAGCTCCTGCTTGCGCGCCAGACGCCCGTCGCCAGCGACCTACGGCTCGTCCTCGCGATCCTCCATGTCAATCTGCACCTCGAGCGCATGGCGGACTACTGCGTGACGATTGCGAAGCTCACGAAGCTCGTTCCCGAGGTTGATCCGGGCCCGCGCTTCGTCGAGGGCTTCGAAGAGATGGGCTCTCGCTGCGAGGAGATGATCCGGGTCGCTCTCGACTCGTTCGGAAGCCGCGACCTCGAAGGCGCGGAGTCGCTCGTCGACTTGGACGAACTGATCGATCGCGCGAACAGGCGGGTCGTTGAGCGCATCCTGGAGCTCGGCGGGGACCCCGAGATGCGTGAGTACGGCCTCCGGATGGTCATCGTCTCCCGGGCCCTGGAGCGCATCGGCGACCACGCCGTCGACATCGGCGAGCAGACCGCCTACCTCCTGACGGCGGAGTTTCGCGAGTTTACGGACGCCTCGCACCCCACGCCGCGCGAAGCCTGACAAACTCCCGCCGTCAACTCCGGAGAGGAGCGCCGTGGCACGCATCTCGCTGGTCCCACAGAACAAGCAATTCTTTCGGCTCCTCGAGCACGCCTCCGACAACGCCGTAGGTATCTCGCGGCAACTCGTCCAGCTCCTGGACGCCTTCCCGTCGAACGGGACGAACCTCCGCGAGATCAAGGAGCTGGAGCACGAGGGCGACCGCCTCACACGCGAGGTCGTCGACCTCCTCAATCGCACTTTCGTGACGCCTTTCGACCGCGACGACATCTACCTGCTCGCAGGTGCGATCGACGATGTCTGCGACCACGTTGACGAGGCTGCCGGCA
>Ga0099827_10001381_pt1 | contig 12480 bp, 8 predicted proteins | sample CZO8metaG_FD_79339 | JGI IMG/M metagenome (GOLD analysis project Ga0099827, IMG submission 79339) | Vadose zone soil microbial communities from the Eel River Critical Zone Observatory, Northern California, USA - CZOApr15con1.8 metaG | ecosystem: Environmental > Terrestrial > Soil > Vadose zone ...
CATCCACGCAGGCGGCCATAGCCGCAGGGTCTCGGTGATCACGCGCTTGGTCAGGTCCAGCCGCGGCAAGTCTGCGTGAGTGGCCGGGCGGCCAGCCAGGACGGTGTCGACCTCGGCCTGGAGCTGTGCGTAGATGTCGGGGTGCTGACCGAGCATGTGCAGCGCCCAGGCGAGGGTGCCGGCGGTGGTCTCGGCCCCGGCCGCGAAGAACGTCAGCGCCTGGTCGACGATCTCGATGTCGGTCAGGCCCTGACTGTCGCCATCTGGCTCGGTGTCGCGGGCGGACAGCAGCGGGGACAGCAGGTCGCTGCGCTCGGTGTCGCTGGCGCGGCGGCGGCTGACGACGTCGCCAAGTGTCTGCCGCAGGCGGGTGATGGCCTGGTGGTAGCGGCGGTTGCCGGATGTGGGGAGCCGGTCAAGCAGCGGGGGCGTCATCATCCGCCGGTAGATGCCGGACAGGATGGTGTGGAGGTCGTCGAGCGCCTGGCGCAGCGCGGCGGGGGGCAGGGTGTCGGCGAACAGGGTGGCGGCCAGCGTGGTCGAGGTGATCGTCATCGTCTCGGTGAGCACGTCGAGGATCTGGCCATCACGCCAGGTATCGGACACCGCGCTGATCTGAGTGGTCATGACCCCGGCGTAATCGGGGAACCTGGCCGGGTGGAAGGCGGGCTGGAGCAAGCGGCGCTTGCTTCGATGCTCGCCGTGCTGGAGAGTGCCAAGGCCGTCGCCGATTACCTCCCTGATCCGCTGGTACATCGGACCGCCCTTGTCGAAGATCCGGTCGTGGATCAGCACCTCACGGGTCAGTTCTGGGTTACACACCAGCACGGCCTGGGCCGGGCCGATCCGGACCCGCACCAGGTCACTGGAAGCAGGCACGGACTCGAGAAGCCCGAGCGGGTCACGCGCCAGCAGCACCAGATGACCAACTAGCGGCAGCATCCGCGGTGCGGTTGGAATCGAAGACAGAGCATTCATGTGCGCGACTATCGCTTCGGGCGTGCCCGTGAGCATCCGTGAGATGCCCAGCATGCGTCCCCGGTCCGAGGCCGCATCGCTATGACTTTTTTCGCGACCGTGGTCAGGACGCTGCCAGCCCGGCCGCGCGGGCCAGTTCCCTGCGGGTCTTGATCCCGAGCTTCGCGAAGACTTTGCCCAGGTGGTACTCGACCGTGCGCGGGCTGAGAAACAGACGGGTGGCGATTTCGGGGTTTGAGAGCCCTTCACTCGCCAGGCGAGCGATCTGGGTTTCCTGGGAAGTAAGGTTTCCGGTAGTTTCCGCGGCTCGGTTTCTGACGGTCGCGCCGGCCGCGCGCAGTTCGCGAGCCGCGCGCTCAGCGAATGCGTTAATCCCCATGCCGGTGAGCATCTGGTGTGCGGTGCGAAGCTGACTGCGCGCAGCGAGGTTGCGCCGGTTGCGTCGCAGCCATTCGCCGTAGAGCAGATGGGCGCGGGCCAGGGGGACCCGGACCCGGCCGCTTTCGAGGTGGGTGATCGCCTGGCGGTAGAGCTCCTCGGCAGCGTCACCGTCGGTCAGCAGCGCGCGGCAAAGCGCCTCGATGCCGCGCGCCCAGTCGGTGCCGCTCGGGCCCGTCGTCTTCGACAGTTCCTCAAGCGCGTCGCTGGCGGTCGCTAGGTCGCCGGTCCTGGTCGCGGCCTCGACCAGCTCGGCCAGGCTCCAGTTGCGGAACGCCATATCCTCTGGATAGGAGCTGCCGAGCCTGGCGGCCTTGACCGCGTCGTGGTAGCGGCCCAGGCCGTTCAGCAGAACCGCGTTCGCTTCGTACGCGACCGCGAGCCCTTGTCCCTCCCCGCGCGAGCGGACTTCGCGCAGGGTCGAGTCGATCAAGGCGGTCGCTTCCTCCTCGGCGCCCTGCCAGGCCAGGAGCAGCACGCGGGCGTAGGGCGCCAGGTGACTGCCTGTGGCCTGGTTGATCGCCTCCACCTCCTCCTGCATGGCAGCGACGACGGCTAGCTCACCGGCGAGAAGGTCCACTCCGGTCCGAAGCGTGAGAGCCAGCGGCAGTGCCACCACCGCGCCGGACTCTCTGGCCAGGGCAACCAATCGCGTCGAGAGCAGGTCCCAGCGTTCGAAGTCCCAGACTTCGATGGCAACCCGGGAGGCGAGCCAGAGCCAGCGGATCGCTTCTTCCTGGGCCAGGTCCTGGCGGCTGAACTCGGCCAGGGCCCGCTTCGCCAGTGGAGTGCCGGCTTCGTATCCTTCGGCGATCAGCGTCGCCAGGCCATCGAGCAGGTAGTCTGTCGCCCGCGGACTGTCGGCCGCAGGAGCGGCCAGCGCCGCCTGGGCGACGGCGAACACATCGTCCGTGCTAGCCAGGCGCCCGGCGAACTGGGCCGCTGCCACCGCCTCAAGGTAGGTGTCACGGGCGAGGCTGACGTTGAGCGGTTCGAGTTGCTTCGCGGCCTGTAGCAGCAGGGGCGGTGCCTCGCCACTTCGGCCGACGGCGAACGCGACCTGGGCGCGGAGTAGATCGGTGTCGGCCAGCCCGAACTCGTCGAGCGGCCCCGCGCGTGCTGCTACGGCAGACGCCACGGCACCAGCGAAGTCCCCGGCGAGATACTGGGCCCGGGAAGCGGCGAGCGCACGCTGCGCGCGCCTCCGGGGATCAGGGGTAATGGCCGCGGCCCGCTCGAGAAAGACCCCGGCCTGCGCGTACCCTCCCCGCGCCTGGGCGAGGTCCGCGGATCGCTCGAGCTGCGCGGCCAGTTGCTCGTCAGGACGCTCAGCTGCCTGGGCCTGATGCCAGGCGCGGCGGTCAGAAGCCGGGTCGGGATCGATGGCCTCCGCGAGCGCCCGATGGACAGCGCGCCGGTCCTCCGCCGACGCTTCGCGGTACACCGCGGAGCGAGCCAGCGGGTGGCGAAAACGCAGGCGCGGCCCGGACTCAAGCAGGCCCGCCGAAGCGGCCGGGGCCATCGCCTCCAGGCTGATGCCGAGCCGTTCAGCCGCGCGCATGACCAGCACGACGTCGCCAAGCGATTCGGCCGACGCGATGAGCAGCAGCCGCCTGGTGTCCGGCGGCAACTGCGAGAACCGCCGGGCGAAGCTGTTCTCGATCTCCGTGGCGAGCCCGCCGCCAGGGCCGAGCACGAGGCCGCTGGCGAACTCCTTGAACGTCAGCTCGCGCGGCAGCTCGATGATCGCCAGCGGGTTGCCGTGAGTCTCCGCGACGATCCGGGCGCGCACGTGCTCACCGAGCATCGCGGGAAACACCGAGCTGAGCAGAGTCCGGGCATCCGCCTCACCTAGACCCCCTACCGCCAGTTCAGGAAGCCCGCCAAGCTCCGTTTCCACGGCCGGTGCGCGCACCGCGAAGACCAGCGCGACCGATTCAGCGGACAGGCGCCGCGCTGCGACCGCCAGTGCCTGCGCCGAGGCACGGTCGAGCCACTGAGCGTCATCGACCACGCACACGAGCGGCTGCTCGCTGGCCGCATCAGAGAGCAGGCTGAGGACGGCCAGCCCCACGAGAAACCGGTCAGGGGCCGACCCGGCCCGCAGGCCGAATACTGTGGCCAGAGCGTCTCGCTGCGGCTCCGGCAGGTGATCGAGGCGGTCAAGCATCGTCCGGCAGAGCAGTTGAAGCGCCGCGAACGCCAGTTCCATCTCCGACTCGACGGCCGCCATGCGTACGGTCCGGCAGCCGGGTGCGTGCTCCAGGAGGTAATCGAGCAGCGCCGTCTTGCCTACCCCGGCCTCGCCGCGCAGCACCACCGACCGGCTCTCGCCGCTTCGCACGGCCTCGATTAACGAATCGAGGCGATCGCACTCCGGTCCGCGGCCCAACAGCACAGGTTGCTCCGGTCTGGCCGGAGACCGGGGACTCATGCCAGGGACTTCACGGATGCGCAGCCAACCGGGCGAAGGAACGGTAGCGGCATAATGGCGAATCCCCTGCAATCCGACGGAAGCTACGAGATTGTAACGCGCGATCCGGGTGCTCCGGGTCGTCGGCAGCCTAGGGACTCATGCTGGGGACATCACGGATGCTTGCGAGCGCGATCGGAGCGATAGTCGCGGCATCGATCGCGACGAACAAATGATGATGATCACGAACTATGGCGGGATAGCATCTATTTGTTGTCGGATCGGCCAACTCCTCCAACGTAAAGGCCCGATGACCATTCCCCGGGAGGTCCTGATGACCGTGACCACCATCCCCGAGCCGCAGGCTCCGCCCCGGCCCGACACCGAACCGCTGAATGCGATAACGGAGTGCCGCGGGCGCTTGAGAGCGCACCTGATCGGACACGTCGGCAATGATGGAGGCGTCCGGGATCGCTGCGCCAGCCGGGTGCTCGAATCGAGCATCATGCTATTCCTCTTGCGGGCCGAGGACCGCTATCCCGCCGCTCAGCGAGGCATCGCCGACTACCTGCGCAAGCGCGTGCGTACCAGCTATCCGGGCCAGGACGGGGCCGCGCTCAGCGCGCTGGAGACGGTCCTGATCGACGCGGTACTTAGCGATCGGCCAAGCACTGCGGATTCGGCGTTCGCGTTCCTTGACGCCTTCGACCACTTCACCTCACCGCGCAAGCGGTTCATGTTCCACACGCTGCTGACCGAGCTCGGGGCAACCGAATCCCGCGCGCGGTTCGATCTTGAGTCAGTCGGCTACGACGAATACGCGACCTGGGTGAACCTGCAGATGTGCGCCTTGAAGATTCTGCGGGCGTACCAGTGCGGCCGCCCGCAGCTCGCCACCGCGGCCGACCGGGATTTTCTGATGACGCAGCTGGCCACCGGCAGCACGCGGTGCATCTTTGAAGCAGACGTCTTCGCTCATCTGGTGGCGCTGCTCGCCGCGCGCCGGGTGCAGCCAGGCACACCGCTGGTGTCCGCGGGAATCGAGTATCTGCTGGGCGCCCAGAACCCGGACGGCGGCCTGCCGTTCATCGCGGGCTGGGAGCCGTTCGTCACGGCGGTGTGCGCGCTGGCCCTGGCCGCTGGCGAGGCCGACCCAGCACTGATCGAGCAGATGGCGGTCTTCGTAGCCGCGCACCAGGGACGGGACGGCGGCTGGCCCTTCGCCCCTGGCGTGCGCCAAAGCGATGCCGATTGCAGCCCCTACTGCCTCCAGTTGCTGCGCGTCGCGGCGCCGCAGCGGTTCGCCGGGCAGATCCGCGCGGCCGAGCAGTACCTGGCGGCCCTGGTGAACGAGGACGGTGGTTTCGGTACGTACCGGCGAGGCGACCCATCCGAGGTCGGAGTCACCGGCTGCGCGGCGCTTGCCCTGGCGCCGGCCCGCGACCAGTTCGCGGCGACACTGGAAGGCGCGGTGGCGTTCCTGCTGCGACGGCAGCGCTCGGACGGGACCTTCGAACGCGGCTGGAGCCTGAGCGAAGCCAATGCGATGTTCCGGGCGATGCTGGCGCTGCGGCACTGCGCCGGCCAGACCCCTGAGATTACGAAAGCGGCCACCCGGCAGGCCTTCGAGTCCTGCGCCCGCTACCTGATTCGCACTCAGAACTCCGATGGCGGATGGGGGCAGTGCGCGGCGGATCCCAGCGATGTGCTCAGCACTTCGTATTCCATCCTCGCGCTTGACGCCTGCGGCACCACGGGCCCCGTGCCCAGAGCGCACGAGTACCTTCTCGCCCAACAGCAGAGCGATGGCGGATACTCGTCGATCCCTGACTCGGCCGGGCCACGGCCGATTCCGCACGATGTCCCCGTGCTCGCCGACGCGTTCGCGCTCCTGGCCCTCGGCCGCCCGTTCGGTGAACTCATCGGCCTGAGCTAGCGGCCAGCGATGACCGACCACCCCGTGCTGCTGCCCTATCGCCGTGAGATGCCCCGGCCGTTCGACCCAGCCGGTGAGTTCCTCCGCCTGCGCGCCGAAGAACCGGTCTGCCGGCAGCAGGCACCGAACGGCGACTGGGTGTGGCTGGTAACCCGTTACCCCGACGTGTGCCGGGTGCTCTCCGACCGCGGCTTCAGCAACGCGCGAACGCCCCAGACCCTGCTGCGGCCCCGCGCCACGGGGGTCGCGGCCGTCGGGGCTCCGGCCCGGCAGCCAGGGAGTTTCCTCGGCTATGACCCTCCCGGCCACACCCGGCTTCGCAAGATGGTCAGTTCGGTGTTCACGGCGCGCAGGACCGCGCTGCTCCGGCCCCGGATCTCCGAGATCGTCGGACAGCAGCTGGATCTGATGGAACAGGCGGGTCCTCCATTGGATCTGCATCACGCGTTCTCCCTGCAACTGCCCTCCCGCCTGATCTGTGATCTGCTCGGCGTTCCCTACGAGGACCGCGAGAGCTTCCAGCACTCGATCGAGCGAGCCTTCGACCTGACCCTGGAGAAGACGGAGCTGGCCAGCGTCTTCGGCGGGATCTGGAGTTACCTGGCGGATCTGGTCGCCCGCAAACGGGAACGGCCCGATGACGCTGTAATCGGGACGCTCGTACGCGAGCACGGCGACGACCTCACCGACACCGAACTCACCGGAATCTCCAACCTGCTGCTGATCGCAGGACACGACACCACCGCGAACATGATTACCCTCGGCACGCTGCTGCTGCTCCAGCACCCGGAGCAGCTGGCCGTCGTGCGGGACTCCCCCGCTGCCGTGGACGGCGCCGTCGAGGAATTGCTGCGCTACCTGTCGGTCGTTCAGACCGGGCTCGTGCGCACCGCGACGGAGGACACCGTGGTCGGCGGTCAGCCAATCAGAGCCGGTGAGTACGTCATGCTGTCAATGCCGTCGGCCAATCGCGATGAAGCGCATTTCGCGGACCCGGACCATTTCGACATCACGAAGGTTCCGCAGCAGCACGTGGCTTTCGGCCACGGCATCCACCACTGCCTGGGCGCCTCGCTGGCCAGGACCGAGCTGACCATCGCCTTCCCCGCCCTGTTCCGCCGATTTCGTGGCCTGCGGCTGGCGGTGGCGCTGGAAGAGATCCGGTTCCGCGGGATGGCTTCCGTCTACGGCGCCGAATCCGTCCAGGTGACGTGGTGATTTGTCGTGGACCGCTACCTGCAGGGCGCCGTCCTCTGGCCGCCGGGCCGTACCCGGCTGCGCGTCTACTATGTCCCCCCGCCCGAGCCGATCAGGCCGCTGATCGACGCCTACCGCGGTGCTCTCGCGCCCTTCGACTTCATCGCGCCGGTCGCCGGCGAATGGCTGCACGCGACCATCGCGGCGGTGCAGGACCGCTGGGCCAGCGACGTGACGCCGCGACAGCTGAACGCGGTCGAGTCACGGCTGCGCCAGGAGCTCTCGGACCTGCTGGAGTTCACCGTTCAGGCCGGCGGGGCGCTTGCCTCGCGGCACGGCGTCACCATCGACCTGATACCCGACCAGGACTTCGTCGAGCTGATCCGGCGCACCAGCGGCGTGTTCACCGAGATCTTCGGCCCGGAGGCGGCCGACTACGACGGCGGCAGGCCACACCTCGCACTGGCGTACGGGACCGGTCCAGGAGACTCCGGACTCGTCCAGGGCCGGCTACGCAACGCCACCGACCTGCGCGTTCGGCTGCAAGTGGCGGAGGTCCGGCTGGTGGAGGTGAGCCAGGATCTCGTGCGCCATCACGTCCGCTGGCGCGAACTGGCCCAGATCCCGCTGGCCCAGATCCCGCTGGCACTTAACAATCGAGGAGAGACATGAGCGAAACGCTCGATGAATATCCGGCCTTCCCGATGGCCAGGGCGCCCGGCTGCCCCTTCGATCAGCCCCCGGGCCTGCGCACCCTCCAGGCCACCAGGCCGCTGTCGAAGGTACGGCTCTGGAACGGCAACACCGCCTGGCTGGCTCTCCGGCATGAATACCATCAGAGTTTGCTCGGCGATCCGAGGCTGAGCGCGGACGCCACGATTCCCGGCTGGCCCCCCGCCACCGCGGGCACCGCTGAGCGGGCGAAGCGAGCACCTTCCATCCTCACCATGGCCGACCGCGAACACGACCGGATTCGCGGGATGCTGACCCCGTCGCTGACCCCCGAGAAAGTCGAGAGGACACGGCCGGCCATCCAAGTCGCCGTGGACGGCTTGATCGATGACATACTGGCCGGCCCCCGGCCGGCTGACCTGGTCGAGGCGCTGGCCGAGCCGGCCGCTTCGCTGGCGATCTGCCTACTGATCGGGGTGCCATTTGAGGAGCACGATTTCCTGCAGCGCAACACGAGGATCATGGTCAAGCACGGTTCACCGGGCGAAGCCGTGAGCTCAGCCAATGAGGCGATCATTGACTACCTGGAACATCTGGCCGATGAGAAGCGCGCCAACCCAGGGGATGATCTCCTCTCGAAACTCGCTACCGACCAAGTAGCCGCCGGGCTGCTCACCCAGCGCGAAGCCGCGATAACGTGCGCCCTGCTGCTACTCGCCGGGCACGAGACGACCGGTAACATGATCGCGCTCGGTACGCTCGCCCTTCTCGAGCACCCCAGCCAGCTCGCCGAGCTACGCGAGAGCGAGGATCCGAAGCTGCTCGCGGGCGCCGTGGAGGAGTTGCTGCGGTATCTCAATGTCCCCCAGATGGGCCGCCGCCGGGTAGCGCTCGAGGACATCGAAGTCGACGGACAGCTGATCAGGGCCGGGGACGGCGTCGTCGTGTCCGGCGACATGTCCAACCGCGATCCTGAGGTCTTCCCCGACCCTGACCGGCTGGACATCCACCGCGACGCGAGCCGCCATGTGGCCTTCAGCTGGGGCGTGCACCAGTGCCTCGGCCAGGCACTGGTCCGGGTCACGCTCCAGGTCGTCTACGGCACCCTTTACCGCCGGATCCCGGCCCTGCGCCTAGCCGTGCCGATCAGCCAGGTGCGATTCAAATACGACAATCTGGTCTACGGGGTCTACGAACTCCCCGTCACCTGGTGACTCGATCATGGCGGTCCCAGCGGGATTCTGGCCAGTTCCCGCCAGCTCAGCTCCCGCTTGGGCACGTCCCGCGTCACGTCCACCAGGCGCGCGTCGGTGACGCTGAGCGTCACCCGACGGTCGGTCGCGTTGCGCAGCCTGCCCTGCACCAGCCCCGAGTCGCCGGAGCCGGCGCCGTAGGCGATCGGAAGATGCGGACGGCCGCCGTCGTAGCGCGCGGCCTCTTCGCCGAATACGTCCGCGACGGCAGCACGGGCCGCCCGCTGCAATGTGAGGTAATCGTGGTCAGGCGTCAGGTCCAGAGCCACGCCGTACTGGGTGGCCATGGCCCCGCCGGCCAGCAGCGTGAACGCCGGCAGCGCACCGATCCGCTCGCGCAGCCGGACTTGCAGGCGCGCCAGCTCGGCCGCGGTGACCGCCTCGGTGGGCCTGCCCTCGACGACCGCGAGGGTCTCGTGCAGCCACGCATCCGGCACCGGCGCGACGAACTGGAACCGCTCGAGCACCGGCCGGTAGGCATCGATCATCGGCTGGATCTCGCGGGTGGCTGGCACGAAGTAGACCCGCAGTTTCGTCCAGCCCGCGGGCCAGCGCGCCGATTCACCGAAGTAGTCCTCCACGACTACGGAAGGTAGCCCATATGTCTCCACCTACCAACCAGCAGATCCCGCTGGCGTACCGACGCGAGCAACCGCATCCATTCGACCCGGTCCCGGAATTGCTCGCCCTGCGCGGTACCGGGACGCTCACCCGCCAGGCCGCGCCCAACGGCGAGCTGGTATGGCTGGTAACCAGGCACGCGGACGCGCGCCACGTGCTCAGTGACAAGCGCTTCAGCACCGCGCTGACGCCTAGCACCCTGATCCGGCCGCACGCCACCGGCCGCGCCTCCGTCGCCAGCCCGGCGCGGCAGCCGGGCAGCTTCCTCGGCTACGACCCCCCCGAGCACACCCGGCTACGCCGCCTGGTGGCCAGCGCGTTCTCCGCCCGGCGCATGAAGCTGCTCGGGGACCGCATCGAGGACATCGCGGCTGACTGCCTCGACGCGATGGCCCGCGGCGGACCTCCGGCCGACCTGGTCACCGCCTTCGCGGAGCCGGTGCCTTCACTGGTGATCTGCGAACTGCTCGGCGTGCCGCGCCAGCACCGCGAGGACTTTCAGCGCCGCGCCCACCGCGCCTTCGACCAGACCCTGGACCAGCAAGAACTCATCGACACCTTCGCCCCGCTATGGGAATACATCACCAGCCTGGTGGCCCGGCAGCGCGAGGATCCCGACGACACCGTGCTCGGCGCCCTGGTGCGCGAGCACGGCGCCGAGCTCACGGACCTCGAGCTGACCGGGATCAGCAACCTGCTCCTGATCGCCGGCCACGACACCACGGCCAACATGCTCGGCCTCGGCACTCTGCTCTTGCTGCGCCATGCCGAGCACCTGGCCGCGGTGCGCGACCCGCAGCGCGTTGACGCGGCCGTCGAGGAAATGCTGCGCTACCTGTCGGTCGCCCATACCGGGCTGGTGCGCACGGCCACCGAGGACGTGATGATCGGTGACCAGCTGATCTCAACTGGCGAGCACGTCATGCTCTCCCTGTCCACCGCCAACCGGGACGCGTCGCTCTACCCTGACCCCGACCAGTTCGACACCACCCGCGACGCGGACCAGCATCTCGCCTTCGGCTACGGCACCCACTTCTGCCTTGGCGCCGCCCTGGCGCGCCAGGAGATGCGCACCGCGTTCCCCGCGCTGCTGAGCCGTTTCCCCGGCCTTCGCCTGGCGATCCCCTTCGAACAGGTCCCCTTCCGCAGCTTCGCCACCGTCTACGGCCTGCGTTCTCTTCCAGTGACTTGGTGAATAATCGATTAAAGAGCTAGGCGGTGCGCAATGAGCGGAAACACCCAGCATGACGTCCTGGTAATCGGAGGCGGTCCGGCCGGGTCTGCGGCGGCGGCGGCGCTGGCGCGCGAGGGACTCAAAGTCCGGCTGGTCGAGCGGGCCCATTTCCCTCGGTACCACATTGGCGAGTCGCTGACACCATCATGCCGGACGGTGCTCGGCGCGATCGGGATCGCCGAGGCTCTGGACACACATGGATTCGTCCTCAAGTACGGAGGAGCGATCCGGTGGGACGACGACGCGTGGTTCTTCGACTGGGGCCAGATGGGGGTGAATTCCTGGCAGGTCGATCGGGCCGAGTTCGACCAGTTACTCCTCGACCACGCACGGGCGAGCGGGGCCGACGTCACCATGGGCGTGACCGCCAGGTCAGTGTCGTTTGAGCAAGGCCGGCCGACTGCCGTCACCTGCGTACCAGATGATGGCGAACCTTACGTCATTGACGGATTCCGCTACCTGATCGATGCCACCGGCCGGGCCGGCCTGCTGAGCGTCCGTCACCTCGACATCCGGCACCCAGAGCCCACCCTGCGCAACATCGCGATCTGGAGCTACTGGCGCGGCGCGGCGGCCCTGCCGGATACCCCCAAAGGGGGCATCAACATCATCTCTTCTCCCGCGGGCTGGTACTGGATCATCCCGCTCGCGGGCGATCGGGCGAGCATTGGTTTCGTCACGCGTAAGGACTGGTTTGCCGAGCGACGCCAGGCGTTCGAATCGGCGGACGCTATGTACCGTGCCCTCATTGACGAGTCCAGTGCTGTCCGGGCCCTGCTCGACGACGCCGAGTATCTCGGCCCGGTCCGCGTGGAGACCGACTACTCGTACGCCGCTGAGCAATTCTGCGGACCTGGTTACATGCTCGTCGGTGACGCTGCCTGCTTCCTTGACCCGCTGCTGTCGACCGGTGTTCACCTGGCGCTGTACAGCGCGATCAACGCCGCGGCCGGAATCGCCTCAGTGCACCGGGGCGAGGTAACAGAAGAGGCGGCGAACAACTATTTCGAATACGCCTTCCGCCGGGGCTATACGCGGCTCTTCGCGCTGGTGAGCGTGATGTATCAGCGCTATCTCGGTAAGGATGGCTTCTTCCGCCTCTCTGACGTGCTCGCAGGCGCGACATCCGGTATGGGCGACGGCAATCTGGACCCGCCGTCATCGGAGTCTTTTGCTGAAATTATTTCCGGGCTTTCTGACCTACGCGAGGCAGGGGACGCCAGCACCCGGGTACTCACCGAACGCCTGCTCGGCGAGGCTCTAGGCGCGCAGCGCCAGGCAATGGCAGCGAGCAACCCTCGAATGCCCGACTTCTCCTCAGTGCTCGAGAACCCGCTTCGCGACGCCGAATCCGTACAGTACCGGCTCGTCACCGCACCCAGGCTTGGCCTGGAAAGGATTACCACGGTTCCGGCCGAACCCGCGGCTTAGCCGCCTGCAAAGAAGTCGAGGTAGGCCTGGGCCAGGGCGGCCCGGCCAGCCGCCGCCTCATGCTCGTCCCTGGCCCGCGCGTACACATCGAACGCCTCAGCCCGGCCCGCCGGGAACCCCTCCGCCCGCTTGCCAAGACCCGGCGCCGGCGCATGCCCGGCCAGCTCGTCAAGGACAGCCCGCCACGCCGCCGCAGCCGCCGCCCACCGCTGCTCCAGCAGCACCCCGTCCCCGGCCCGGCCGGCCGCCCCCCGCGGCAGCCTCACCGGGTAGTTGGGCAGCTTCCCCCACACCTTGTCGAACGAGC
>Ga0099827_10001385_pt1 | contig 12475 bp, 11 predicted proteins | sample CZO8metaG_FD_79339 | JGI IMG/M metagenome (GOLD analysis project Ga0099827, IMG submission 79339) | Vadose zone soil microbial communities from the Eel River Critical Zone Observatory, Northern California, USA - CZOApr15con1.8 metaG | ecosystem: Environmental > Terrestrial > Soil > Vadose zone ...
TCTCAGCGTTGCCGACGTAGACGAAGGTGGCGGCGCGAGCCGGCGGAGCCATCAGCGTCCCCGTAACCAGTGTGACCGCAGCCAGCGTTGCCAGGAACGCGAGACGAAGTGTCCCATGCATGATCTTGTCCCTCCGAGCATGTGGCCGCAGGACCGACACAGCCGGATCACGCCGGCAACCAGGCGGCGGTGCGGATCTCGCCAAATTCGCGGGCGATCTTGCGCCAGGACTCGCCGGCATCCTCGCTGACGTAGACCTCACCGAACAAGCTGAACGCCACGATTCGCCCGGGATCGGCGGGATGCGTGGCCAGGCCCCACATGGTGGCGTTGGGCCGGACGGGCAGCGGCAAGCTCCGCCAGGTCTGCCCGCCGTCGTCCGAGCCGAGCACGCCACCCGTCTCCCCAGTCGTGGTCTCGCCGCACCCGGCAAACAGGACGCGGGGGTCGTCGGCCTTCACCGCGACGCCGCGCGCGTAGGGCAGGGGCCATTTCGCCCGCACGCCGACCGGCGTCCACGCCTCGCCCCGATCGTCGCTCCAGAACAGCTCCCCGTTCGTGCTCACGAACACGCGGGTAGGGCTGCTGCGGGCGATGGCCATGTCGTGGACGTCGAGATCGCTGAGCCCGCTGACGACCTTCGTCCAGCTGTCGCCGCCGTCGAGGCTGCGGAAGACGCCGTCGATCTCCACGCCAACCCACACCGTGCGCTGGTCGTCGGGGTCGACGAGCACGCGGGTCACGAACGGTTTTCCGATGGAACACTCGGTCGCGACGGCGAGATCGAGCTGCTTCCAGGTCCATCCGCCGTCACGCGAGCGATAGACCGCCGCGGGACGTGTCCCCGCGAAGAGCGTCTTCGGATCGGCCGGATCGACGGCCAGCGACCAGATCGTCGGCAGGTCTCCGGCCGCGCCAATGCGCGCCCAGGACGCGCCGCCGTCGTGGCTCGCGAAGAGACCGGTGTCCCCGGCGGCCAGGAGGCCTCGGGGCTCGCCCGGCCGCACGGCGAGCGACTGGATTCTGGAATTCAGCGGAAAGGGCTTGCGATGACGGACCCACGACTTGCCCGCGTCCGGACTGTGCCACACTCCCCACCCAGCTGTTCCGAGGATGATGTTGTAGTCCATGGTGTGAACACCAGTACACGAAGGAGCCGTCGTGAGCAATCCCGTTGCGCCGGCCCGGTCAGCGTGGCTCTTGACGGTGGGTGGCCGGCCGCGCGATCCTCCGGCTCATAGGTGGGCCCGTTGCAGGATTGACGGTGGGGTCGACCGGTGGCTTCCCGTCAGCGACGCGCGGGTCGAGCTCGAACGAACGACTTCACGGGAAGGGAGCGACCGATGTCACGACTGTCGTATACCATCGCAGGCAGTGTTCTGGCTGCGGCGTGCTTGGGCGTCGCGGCCTACGCGCAGCAGCCGGCGGCGCCGCCCTTTGCGACCACCAAGGTCGACGGCACCGACAACGTCTACGTCTTCCGCTACGGGAACCATCAGTCGATGTTCGTGGTCACCTCGGCCGGCGTGATCGCGACCGACCCGATCGGCTACGGGCGCCCGCAGGCGGTCGTGACGTACGTCGACGAGATCAAGAAGGTCTCGAGCCAGCCGATCAAGTACCTGATCTACAGCCACCACCATTTCGATCACATCGCCGGCGGCAAGCCGTTCAAGGACGCCGGCGCCACGGTCGTCGCGCATAAGCGGGCCCGCGAGCGGCTCGTCGTCCTCAAGGATCCGCACACGGTGCTGCCGGACGAGACGGTGGACGTGAGTCGGACGATTACGCTCGGCGACACTACGCTCGAGCTGGGCTACATCGGCCTCAACCATTCGGACAGCACGCTCGTCATGCGGCTGCCGAAGCAGAAGGTACTGTTCGCGGTCGACTTCATCCCGGTCGGGTCGGTGCCCGGGCGCGGCATGATCGACTTTTATCCGCTCGAGGCAGAAGACGCGATGAAGAAGGTGCTGGCGATGGACTGGGACAAGCTGATCCCCGGTCATCCCGGCCAACCCGGCGGGCGGCTCGGCACCAAACAGGACGTGCAAGACCAGCTGACGTTCCTCCAGGACGCCTCCGCCGCGGTGAAGGCGGAGGCCCAGGCCGGCAAGTGCTGGGATCCCGTCGAGAAGGATCTCAAGCTGCCGAAGTACGAGAACTGGCCCGGCTACGCCCAGAACTTGCCGTTCGTCCTGAGACGCTACTGCGCTCTCTGGGGCCGCGGCACCTGAGCCGCGCGGTCGCTCGCGGCGGAGCCGTCACGGAAGGCAAGCCCGAACTGCGTGCGATGTACAACGAGCTGAGGGCGGCCAGCGAACGGACCCCCTGAAGCGCTACGCGCTGGCCTTGCAGTGGCGGGCGACCTCCGCGTGGGTGGCGAACCAGACGCCGGGTATGCCCTTCATGTACCGGATCAGCTCCTCGAGGATTGCGATCCTCGAGCGGTGTCCGATGATGTGGGGGTGCATCGTGAGCACGAACAGCCCGCCCTCGGCGAGCGCGCCCTCGAACTCCGCGCGAAAGATCTCCAGCACCGCGGAGGGCGCGGTGTAGGGGCGGATGGCGGTGGCGCGGTTCATGCCGAGGTAGGGCGCGTCGTCCTTGATCCACTCCACCGGTAGCTCCACGATCCCGGTGGCCACGCCGTCGTCGAGCAGCTCGTAGGGCTCGTCGTCGGCCATGAGCGACGAGTCGTAAAGCAGGCCCAGCTCGCGGATGAGGGGCAGCGTGGTCGCGCTGAAGTCCCAGGACGGCACCCGCACGCCCACCGGCGGTCGGCCGGCGATCTTGGCCAGCGTGTCGAAGGCGCGCCGCATGAGATCGCGTTCCACGACTTCGGTGAGCTCGCTGGTGCCTTCGTGGATCCAGCCGTGCATGGCCACCTCGTGACCCTCGGCCACCACGCGACGCTGCTCGTCGGGGTGGAGCGCGGCGACCACGCCCGGCACGAAGAACGAGGCGCGGAGATCGTGGCGGCGAAGCAATTCCAGAATTCGCGGGACGCCGACACGGGCGCCGTACTCACCCTGGGCCAGTCGGCCGGGCGAGGTCGAGCCCTCGCGAAGCGTGCTCGTCTCGTGGTCCGAGTCGAAGGACAGCGCCACGCACATCCGGGCGCCGTTCTTCCAGCGGTCCGGCTTCAGCGAGCGGCCGGCCCGCACCTTGTTCACGGCGCCGCGCCACCGCCGCTCTTCCCACGCCCACGCCGGATCGCCGGCTCCGTTTCCGGTTGCATGGAGCGGCGCGGGTGGCGCCGGGGCGCGCTTACTCGCGATGGCGGAGGCTGACGATCGACGACGCATGGTGTCCTCCTGTCTGGCGGTGCTCCGGGGACCATAGCGCGGGTTTGCCTCCGTCGCAACGTGCGCGCCGCGACGCTCGGCACGGCCGTCCGGATGTCGCCGCCGCACACACCGCCGAACGGCTATGATGAGCGCGGAGTAACCGCCATCGTCAGGAGGAGCGCGTTATGAAGCTCGGTCTGAGCATCGGCTATTCGGGTGCAGAGCTGCGCTTGCCGGTCGACAAGGTGCTGCTCGCGGAGCGCCTCGGGTTCGACTCGGTGTGGACGGCCGAGGCGTACGGCTCGGACGCGATCACGCCGCTCGCCTACCTGGCGGCCCTCACGAAACGGATCCGCCTCGGCACCGGCATCATGCAGCTCGCCGCGCGCCCGCCGGCCTCGGCCGCCATGGCCGCGGGCACGCTCGACGCGCTCGCGGGGGGCGGCCGCGTCATCGCCGGGCTCGGCGTCTCCGGCCCGCAGATCGTGGAAGGCTGGTACGGCCAGCCCTGGGGCAAGCCGTACTGGCGCATCCGCGACTACGTCGCCATCATGCGCAAGGTGTTCGAACGCAAGGAGCCCGTGGCCCACGCGGGACGCGAGATCTCGCTTCCTTATATAGGTCCCGGCGCGCTCGGCGTCGGCAAGCCGCTCATGACGATCCTGCACATGAATCCGCGGCTGCCGATCTGGCTCGGCACCGGCACCGAGGCGAACGTGAAGCTGACGGCGGAGATCGCCGACGGGTGGCTGCCGCTCGGCTTCGTGCCCCGGCTCATGCCGATGCTGCGGCCCTGGCTCGAGGAAGGTTTTCGCCGCGCGGGCACCGGCAAGGGCTTCGCCGACTTCGAGATTCAGCCGCGCGCCGAGGTGGCCATCACCGACGACGTGCGCGGCGCGCTCGCGCGCATGAAGCCGCGCGTGGCGCTCTACGTCGGCGGCATGGGGCATCGCGACAAGAACTTCCACAAGGAGATGATGGTCCGCCGCGGCTTCGGCGATGCGGCGCAGCGCATTCAGGAGCTGTATCTCGCCAGGCGGAAGGACGAGGCCGTCGCCGCCGTCCCTGACGAATTCTGCGACGAGATGTCGCTGGTTGGCCCGGTCGCGCGCATCCGCGAGCGCTACCGCGCCTGGGCCGACTCTGGCATCACCGGCCTGACGATCACCACCGAGCAGTCCGAGGCGATGGAGCTGATGGCGAGCCTTGCCGGAGGAACGCGATGAACATGTCCATCCGGCAGATCCATCCCGTGTTCGTGGGCGAGGTGTCCGGGACCGACCTCACTCGACCGCTCTCGCGCGAGGAAGTGGCGGCCATCGAGGCGGGGATGGATCGCTACGCGGTGCTCGTGTTCCGCGATCAGAAGATGACCGACGAACAGCAGATGGTGTTCAGCCGCAACTTCGGCGCCCTGGAGGATGCCCGGGGCGGCAACATCAGCAAGCCGGAGGACAAGCGCCTCCAGGTGGGCATGAACGACGTCTCCAATCTCGGCCGGGACGGGCAGCCGCTCCAGCGCGACTCCCGCGTGCGTCTGTTCAACCTCGGCAACATGCTCTGGCACTCGGACAGCTCGTTCCGGGCGACCCCCGCCAAATACTCGCTGCTCTCGGCGCGCGTCGTGAATCCGACGGGCGGCAACACCGAGTTCGCCGATATGCGCGCGGCCTACGACGCGCTCGACGCGGACACGAGGGCGCAGATCGAGGACTTCGTATGCGAGCACTCGCTGATGTACTCGCGCGGCTCGCTCGGCATGCTCGACTACTCGGAGGAGGAGCGCGCGATGTTCCGGCCGGTGCGCCAGCGGCTCGTGCGCACCCATCCCGTCACGGGCCGCAAGTCGCTGTACCTCTCGTCCCACGCCGGCGGCATCGTCGGCATGCCGATGCCGGAGGCGCGCGTCCTGCTACGGGATCTGAACGAGCACGCGACCCAGCCCAAGTTCGTCTACGTGCACACGTGGCGCCCGTGGGATCTCGTCATGTGGGACAACCGGCAAATGATGCATCGTGTGCGCCGCTACGACGAGAGCCAGCCGCGCGACATGCGACGCACCACGGTTGCGGGCGACGCGCCCACCGTAGCCCAGGCCCAGATGGTGTAGGGGCGTCGCTACGCGGCGACGCTGAGCAACGTCGGCAAGCGGCACCCGCCTCTAGGCGGCGCCGGGGTCGGCGCGCGGCGTGGCGTCGAGGTCCTCGAGGTGGGCGACGCAGTTGAGCAGGCGCACGCGCCACGGCGCCGGCCCGTCGACGATCGTCAGCGAGGCGTTCTCCCAGCGCTCCGGCACCACCTCGCCGTCGGCGAGGACCAGATGCCGGGCGGCGAGCGAGCGGCACACGAGGCCGTGCGTCACGACCGCGAGGTCGCCGCCGGTCGCCGCCGCCAGTTCCTGCACGCGGGCCCACGCCTGATCGACGCGGGCGTGAAACAGGGGCCACGTCTCGCCGTTAGGCGGCGCGTAGTCCGGAGCAAACATGTCGAAGCCGAGCTCCGCGTAGGGGGTGCCGCGGAGATCGCCGAAGTTCCGCTCCTGCAGCAAAGGCTCGAAGGAGAGGGGAGCACCGGTCGCGCGCTGCAGGTGCTCGGCCGTGCTCGCGGCGCGGGCGAAGTCGCTCGACACGATCCGCGCGACGCCCTCGCGCGCGAGCCGGCGCGCCAGCCGCTCCGCCTGCGTCACGCCGCGGGGAGAGAGCGCGATGTCAGGACGCTGGACGACCCGGAGGGCGTTCCCGTCGGTCTCGCCGTGGCGAATCAGGAAGAGCCGACCCACCGGAAGAGTGTACAAAGATGAAAGCCCGATCCGGAACCTCAATTTGATCTAGTATCCCTACGGAAGGTTGCCATGGTCCGCGTGGAGGCGAGATGAACCCTGCACGGAGATTTCCACGGTGGTCCGTGATGGTCGCCGCCGGATTACTGTGCGCTCTCCTCGCTGTCAGCCCCTTCGAAGACGCGTTGGCGCAGCCCAGGCCGACTTCCCAGCCGAAGCCGGAAGGGGAGATGCGCTGGGCGTTGTACGTGACGCTGTCGCCCGTGTGGTTCGATCCAGGAGAGTTCCAGGGTCTCACCTCCTTCTGGGTGCTCTATGCCATCCACGACGCGCTCGTCAAACCGATGCCCGGCAATCTCATGACGCCCAGCCTGGCGGAGTCCTGGACGGTGAGCGCGGATCAGCGAGTCTACGAGTTCAAGTTGCGCGAGGACTTGAAGTTCCACAACGGCGACGCCTTCACGGCCGAGGACGTGAAGTTCAGCTTCCATCGCGCCAAAGGGTCGAAGGTCCTGCACGACAAGGTGCGGGAAGTGGCGATCGTCGATCCCTACCGCGTGCGCTTTCACCTGCACGAGGCCTGGCCCGACTTCATGACCTTCTACGGAACGCTCGTGAGCGGGGCGAGCTGGGTAGTGCCGAAGAAGTACGTCGAGAAGGTCGGCGATGACGGCTTCAGGAAGCAACCCATCGGGCTCGGTCCCTACAAGTTCGTGAGCCACGCGCCGGGCATCGAGCTGGTCATGGAAGCGTTCGAGGGCTACTGGCGCAAGATGCCTTCGGTGAAGCGGCTCGTCTTCAAGAGTGTCCCGGACGGCGTCACGCGGGCGGCAATGCTCAAGCGGGGCGAGGTCGATGTCGCCTACCTGCTGGACGCCCCGCAGGCGCAGGAGGTGAAGCGGGATCCCACGCTGAAACTGGCCTTCTCCGGGGGGATTGCGGTGTTCTTCCTGGATTTCCTCGACCAGTGGGACCCGAAGTCTCCTTGGGCCGACCGCCGGGTGCGGCTCGCCGCAAGCTATGCCATCGATCGCCGGGCGCTGAGCGAGGCGGAGACGGTGGGGGCGTCCAAGCCCGCCGGGAGCATCGTCCCGCGCACCTTCGAGTTCGCGCTGCCCATCGAGCCCCATCCCTACGACCCGGGGAAAGCGAAACAGTTGCTGGCCGAGGCCGGCTACCCCAACGGGTTTGATGCCGGGGAGCTGCATCAGGCTCCGCCCTACTTCTCGATGGGCGAGACGATCATGGACTATCTCGGGGCCGTGGGGATCAGGGCGAAGATGCGGCCGATGGAGCGCGCGGCCTTCATCTCGGCGCTGCTGGCGAAGAAGCTCCGGGGGATCTGTGTCTGCGCCAACGCGATCTACGGCAACGCCGCCTCGCGGATGTCGGAGCACGTCCCGAGCACCGGCGCCTACGCCTATGGCGGCTATCCTGACATCGATGCGCTGTACAAGGAGCAGGCCCTTGTGACCGATCGCCGCAAGCGCGAGGCGCTGCTGCACCAGATCCAGCAGCTTGTCCACGAGCGGGTGATGTTCGGGCCGATCTGGGAATATATCTGGCCGAGCGGCGTGGGACCGCGGGTCGAGGAGCCGGCGCTGATGCTGATCAATCCCTATCCCTGGTCGGCGCCGCTCGAAGAGGTGCGTCTCAAGAGGAAGTGAGACGGGCCCCGCGTTATGACGCGTGGACGCTCGCGAGAACCGACGGCAGGGCCGCCAGCACCTCCCGGAGACACTCGCGAACACGGACGATGTTCGCTTCCGCCTTCTCGGGGACTCCCCCTCGCGACACCTGGGCGATGAATTCCTCGCGGCTGGTCGTCATCAGTAACGACGCGTTGATCTCCAGCTGGATCGCGTGGACGCGTCGGCTCTGGGGTCGGCCGTACGTGGTCACGATGTTGCCGCCGGCATAGCCGCTGACGTTCTCGTGCACCTCGAAGCCGCGGCGGGTGAAGATCGCGGCCACGGTCGCCGCAAGCTCGGGGGCACACGTCGTCTCGTGACGCGTGCCGATGATCACCTGATGGTCCTTCATCCGGCGCGGGCTCCCGGTGTGGCCATCGAGGAGCATCGCGTACCCGTAGGCCTGGCGGAGCTCGGTGAGCAGGTGCTCCAGGGCCGAGTAGTACGGATCGTAGAGTGTCTGCAATCGCGCTTCGAGGTCGGCGAGCCCGAGCGGGCGCGCGAAGATGGGCGCCTCGCGCATGGTATGGGTGCGCACCACCCCGCGTCGCGACCGTACCTCGCCGTCCTGGTGCTCGAAGTCGTCGCGGCGGCGATTGACGTCGACGAACATGCGTGAGAACGGCGTCGCGAGCACCGTGGCCCCGTGCTCATGCAGATCGCCGTAGAGATCGCCCACGAAGGTGTCGGCGAAGCCGTAGGCGAAAGTCTCGAACCAGGGCTCGCGGTAATCGTCGCGGGTGATGTGCGGCAACGGCTGCGTGCCGTAGTGGGGCACGCTCACCAGAACGGGCGTGCGCGTCCCCGGTGCGGGATGTCTGACGATCGGGAACGATCGCTCCGCGGTCGCCTCCTCGGCTCCTAGCGTTCTCTCACGACCGGGTTTCGCAGCACACCGATCTCCGGGACCTCCACCTCGACCACGTCTCCGTCCTTCATGTTCTCCGTCGCGCCGTCCGTGCCCATCCACAGCACGTCGCCCGGGTCGAGCGTCAGGTACTGGCTCATGCGGCTGATGAACTGGCGCACGCCGAAGATCGCGTCCTTGACGGCGTAGGTGAACATCTCCTTGCCGTTCAGCCGGATCGTGACGCGGAGGTCGTCGGGATTCAGCCCGGTGACGATCCACGGGCCCATCGGCTTGAAGGTGTCGGTGTTCTTGCCTCGCCAGAACGTCCGATCCCCGCGCTGCCAGGTCCGCTCGCTGACGTCGTTGCCGATCGTGTAGCCGAAGACGTAGTCGAGCGCCTCGGCCTCCGAGACGCGCTTGCATCGCTTGCCGATCACCGCGACCAGCTCGCCTTCGTACTGGACCTGATCCGTCGCGTCCTTGGGGATGACGATCGGCTCATCCGTCGCGACCAGCGCGTTGTTGGCCCGATAGCCGACGTCGGCGTGCGGCGGGAACTCCGGCTTCACGCCGCGGCGATGGGCCATCTCGGTCACGTGCTCCCGGTAGTTGACGCCGGCGGCATAGAAAGTGGGCGGAATCACCGGGACGAGTAGCTTGACCCGGCTCAGCGGAACGGTGGTGGATGTCCGGGAATGACTCTCGAACGGGCTCCCCGTGACTTCGGTCACCGTCGTCCCTTCGATGACCCCCTGCGTGACGTTTCGTCCCGATTGGAACCGGCACCATTTCATGGCCGATGCTCCTTGAGAAACGCGCCCACCTCCCGGTTGAAGACGTCGGGGCGCTCGAAGTAGGTTGAGTGGCCGGCGGCGTCCACACGCTCGAAGCGTGAGCCCGGGGCGTGCTCGTGGACCTTCCTCGACAGCTCGGGCCAGATGAGACCGTCCTCGTCACTGGTCAGGAAGAGCGTCGGCACGCGCGTGGCGGCGTAGCGCTCCACGGGTGTCGTCAGCCGGCCGAGCTGGTCGCGGAAATCGACGGGCAGCGGCGCATTCATACCCGCGATCTGCGCGTAGAGGAAGGCGCGAATCGGCTGCTGCTTGCGGAAGGTCTCACCCAGCGCCGCGTGCCATAGCACGGCCGGGCGGGGAGGACTCGCGGCGGCGAGCTTCTGGCGCAGCGCGGCGATCTCGGCGTTGGTCAGGTTACCGACCGTGTTCGCCATCACGATCGCCCAGAATCGCGCGGGCGACCGCACGGCCGCGCCCACCGCCGCCCAGCCGCCCATCGACTGCGCGATCACCGCGGCCCGCGCGATGCCGAGGTGATCGAGCAGCGCGATCGCGTCGGTCGCGAGCGCGGCGGGACCCGGCCCGCCCGACACGTCGGGCGACTGACCGAAGCCGCGCTGGTCCACCGTGACGCACCGGTACTCCTCGGCGAAGACCGGCACCTGCTGCCACCAGCTCAGGTGATTGCCGCCCGCGCCGTGCAGGAACAGCAGCGTGGGCGCGTTGCCGCCGGTGTCCTCGTAGTAGAGGCGAAAGCCGTCCTTCACCATGAACGCCATCGTGCTACCTCCTTGGCCGCCGCCCAAGGGTAGCATCGCCGGCAGGGCCGTCAACGCTATACTCACCACCCGAGAGGACAACCCCATGGCGACCGAGCTCCACGACCTCCCGATTGCCGAGCTGTCGGACCAGATCGCGGCGCGGAAGCTTTCGCCCGTGGAGCTGGTCGAGGCGCTGATCCAGCGCGTCGAGCGGTACGACGGGCAGACGCGTGCGTTCATCACGCGCACGTTCGACCTGGCCCGGCGGCAGGCGAGGGCGGCCGAGGCCGACATCGCGGCCGGCAAGTACCGGGGGGCATTGCACGGGATCCCCTTCGCGCTCAAGGACATCTATGACACGAAGGGCATCCTCACCTCGGCCCACTCGCGCGTCTTCGTCGACCGGATTCCCGCCGAGGATGCCACGGCGACGAGCCGGCTCTACAACGCCGGCGCCGTGCTGCTCGGCAAGCTCGCGACCCACGAGATGGCGCACGCAGGTCCCTCGTTCGACCTACCCTGGCCCCCGGCGCGGAACCCGTGGAACCTCGCGCACTTCACCGGAGGCTCCTCGTCGGGATCGGGTGCTGCCGTGGCGGCCGGCCTGGTCCCGCTGGCCCTCGGCTCGGACACGGGTGGATCGATCCGAGGTCCGGCGTCGCTCTGCGGCATCGTCGGTCTCATGCCGACGTTCGGCCTGGTGAGCCGGGCTGGCGTCATCACCAACTCCTACACGTTCGACCACTGCGGGCCGCTGGCCCGGACCGTCGACGACTGCGCCGTGGCGCTGGAGGCGCTGGCCGGCTACGACCCGAAGGACGCGGGCAGCCTGAGCCGGCCGATCCCACGATATCGTCGGGCGCTCGGTCAGGATCTGCGGGGGCTCAAGATCGGCGCCCTGCGGCACCACTGGGAGGAAGACATCCCGGCGTCCGAGGACGTCCGCCGGGCCATGGACGCGGCGCTCGACGTTCTGCGCCGGCTCGGCGCCGAGCTCGAGGAATGTCGCGTCAGGCCGCTCGGCAGCTACTTCGACGTCAAGATCATCATCGCCGAGAGCGAGATCTTCAGCGTCCACCAGAAGCATCTGATCGCCCGGCCCAAGGACTTCGGCGCCGATTTTCGCTCGCGCGCGTTGCCGTCCGTGCTCTTCACGGCCAACGACTACGTCCAGGCCACGCGCGAGCATCGCCGGATGATGGTTGAAATGGAGCCGCTCTACGCCCGCTTCGACGCTTTCGTCACGGCCGGCATGGGTGAGGCCCCGCGGCTCAGCGACTACCGCAGCGTCTCGTTCTGGCAGAAGCCGAGCTTACTGACCGCCTGGAACGTCACCGGCCAGCCCGTGCTGGCGCTCCCCAACGGCTTCGGCAGGAACGGCCTCCCGCTCGGCATCCAGATCGTCGGCCGGCCGTTCGGTGAGACGACGATCCTGCGCGTCGGCCATGCCTACGAGCGCGCCACGGAGTGGCACACGCGGCGCCCCCGTCTCGTGCAGGGTGCGGCGGCGCCCGACGTCACGCCTCCGCCCGTGCTGTCGGAGCCGGCCGACCGCATCGATGCCGAGACGCGCGATCTGTGCGTGAAGGCCGCCCGGCGAGCGGGTCTGCAGCTCGACGATCTGATGCTGGCCCAGCTCCTGGAGGGCGCGCCGTACGCGCTCGCCATGGTGAAGCGCCTCCGCCGCGACCACGACCCGCACCACGAGCCTGCGAACGTTTTCAGTTTTCCGATTTCCTCATCCGCGCCCGACAAATGAGGGGGACCACGTGAACATTCGACCGAATCGCGTGAAACAGAAGCTCGCCGCTGGCCAGGTCGCGACGATCCTGTCCGGCACCAACGACCCTGATCTGATCGATCAGCTCGGCACGCTCGACGTGGACGGCATCTGGCTGGAGGGCGAGCACGGCGGCGTCGACTACGCCGACCTCGGCAACCTGACGCGGGCCTGCGACCTCTGGGGGAAGACCTCGGTCGTGCGCGTGATGGACAACGACTACGCCACGATCTATCGCACGCTCGATCGCGGCGCCCAGGGCATCGTGGTGCCGCACGTCAACACCCGCGCCGAGGCCGAGGCGGTCGTCGCAGGCGGCAAGTTCGCGCCGCTCGGCAAGCGCGGCATGTTCACGAGCCGCCAGGGGTTCGGCGTGGGCGACTATCTGAAAACCGCCAACGACCAGAGCCTGCTGATCGTGTTGATCGAAGACATCGCCGCCGTCCGCAACCTGGACGAGATCCTCAAGGTCGACCACATCGACGTCTTCTTCGTGGCGCCCAACGATCTGGCGACCTCGATGGGCCACA
>Ga0099827_10001387_pt1 | contig 12471 bp, 11 predicted proteins | sample CZO8metaG_FD_79339 | JGI IMG/M metagenome (GOLD analysis project Ga0099827, IMG submission 79339) | Vadose zone soil microbial communities from the Eel River Critical Zone Observatory, Northern California, USA - CZOApr15con1.8 metaG | ecosystem: Environmental > Terrestrial > Soil > Vadose zone ...
CGCATCTCACGGAGCTGGGGCCCGGCCGCCTCGTGAGCAGAGGCGACGAGCTCCCCTGCGGTCACGTCGTCCGGAACGACGAAGGCGAGATCCTGGCGCACCGGCGGATACGTGATGACGTCCTCGTAGACGATCAGGTCGCGGACGCGGTCGACGAGGGCATCGACGTCGAGCTCGAACGCACCCCATTCGCCCGGTAGGTCGGGCTCCCGCAGTGAGGCGACCCAGCCCTCGTCGGTGCGGGCGCCACGGCCGGGTGCGGGCAGGTCGTCCGCCGGCTGAAAGCTCGGTTCGACGCCGAGGGCCGCATAGAGGCCCTCGACCGTGCCCTTGGCGAACGCGAACCCGCCTTGAGCGATCCCCCCGACGCGCCAGCGCTCCTCGGGCAGCTGTTCCCCGGTCGGGAGGTAGACGTGTGCCTGTTCGAAGAGCGCGATGTCGTCGTTGCCGGCATCGACGTTGCGTCGTGCCGACGCGAGCAGGCCTTCGACGAGCGACGTTCGCAGAACGGCCTGCTCGCTCGAGAGAGGCTCCTGCAGGCGGACGGCGCCCGTCGCCGACCCCTCCGGCAGCAGACTCCAGGTGTAGGCCTCCGAGTATCCGAACCCGACGAGGACGTCCTCGATCCGGCGCCGGATCCGCTGGTGCTTGGACAGGCGGCCGAACATCGCCTGACGCGTCGGCAGTCGGGCAGGCACGTCTGCGAAGCGAAAACGGGCGACCTCTTCGACGACGTCGATCTCGCGAGTGACGTCACGAGCACGCCAAGTGGGAACCGACACCTTCTCGCCGCTGACGTCGAACCCCAGCCGCCGCAAGATCGCGTGCTGCTCGTTCGGAGCGGTCTCGATGCCGAGCACGGCATCGGTTCGCTTCGGCCGGAAGCGGACCACCGGGGGCTCCGGCAGACCGTCGTGGACGTCGGCGTGGCCGACCCAGCTCGCACCCGTCAGCTCGACGATGAGCTGCGTGGCGAGCTTGGCCGACTGCTCGGCGAGATAGGGATCGACGCCCTTCTCCCAGCGGTTCGAGCCCTCGGTGCGGAGCCGCAGACGCTCCGACGTGCGGAAGATCGTGTACGGCTCGAAGTTCGCAGCCTCGAGCAAGATCTCCGTCGTGTCCGCGGCGATCTCGGAGTCCTCGCCGCCCATGATCCCAGCGAGCGCAACCGAGCGTTCGGCGTCGGCGATCATCAGGTCATACGGCTCGAGCTCTCGTTCGACACCGTCGAGCGTGCGCAGCTTCTCGCCGGCTTTGGCGCGTCTCACGACGATCCTGCCGCCCGCGAGCTTCGCGTAGTCGAACGCGTGCAGCGGGTTGCCCAGCGCAAGCATGACGTAGTTCGTGATGTCGACCACGTTCGAGATCGGTCGCATTCCAGCGGCGAGCAGCCGGGCCCTCAGCCAGACCGGCGACGGACCGATCGTCACGCCACGGAAGAGCCGGCCGATGTACCGCGGACACGCTTCGAAGTCCTCGATCGTGACCTCGAGGGGCTCCTCAGCCTCCCGGTGGGGATCGGTGCCTGGAGGCGGTGCAAGCTGCAGGTCGTAGAGCGCAGCCACCTCGCGGGCGATCCCGTACACGGCAAGCAGATCCGGCCGGTTGTGGCTCGTCTCCAGCTCGAGCACCGTGTCCGTGAGCGGCAGCACGTCCGCGAGCGGCGTTCCCGGCTCGATCCCGTTCGGCAGAAGCATGATCCCGCTGTGATCCGTGCCGAGCTCAACCTCGTCCTCCGCGAGGATCATCCCGTCGCTGAGCTCGCCGCGGACTTTGCGCCGCTCTAGCTGCAAGCCGTTCGGCAGCACTGCGCCGGGCAGTGCGACGCCGACCGTTGCGCCCGCTCCGAAGTTCCACGCTCCGCAGACGATCTGGCGCGGATCGCCCTCGCCCACGTCCACCTGGCAGAGCTGCAGCCGGTCCGCGTTCGGGTGCTTCACGGCATCGAGCACGCGGCCGACACGGAAGAGCCCGAGGTTGCCGTCGACGTCTGCGACACCGACCGTCTCGATCCCGTCGAACTCGCACGTCGAGATGACGAGACGGTCCGCGAGCTCCGTGATCGGCATCTCGATCGGGACGTACTCCCGTAGCCAACTAATCGGCACCTTCATGAGTGGCCCTTCCGGCGGCAGTGGTGGATGCCCGGGTCGCGAGCACCAAGCCACGCAAGGACGCAGGGAGCGCTCGGGCTGGTTTGCCCGAGTGCGACTGAGGACGCGGCGTGGCGCAGCGTGATCGCGGGCTGGGCGCCGCCGACTGTCGCCGGGAGGGCCACTAAAACTGCCTCAGAACTCGCAGGTCGTTCTCCCAGAACATGCGGATGTCAGGAATGCCGTGGCGCTGCGCAGCGATGCGGTCGAGGCCTAAGCCCCACGCGAAACCGGACCACTCCTCGGGGTCGTAGCCCATCTTCTCGAACACGGCCGGGTCGACGGCGCCAGCACCGCCCATCTCGAACCAGCCCGTGTACTTGCAGAACGCGCACCCCTCGCCTGCGCACAGGAAGCACGTGACGTCGAATTCCACCGACGGCTCCGTGAACGGGAAGAAGCTCGTTCGCATCCGAACGTCGCGGTCCTCGCCGAACATCGCGCGGAAGAAGTGCATCAGCGTCCCTTTCAGGTCCGCGAGCGTGATCCCCCGGTCGACTGCAAGCGCTTCGACCTGGTGGAAGTTCGGCGTCGAGCGAGGGCTCGGGGTGTCTCGTCGGTACGTTCGCCCCAACGTGGCGATGTAGATGGGCGGCTGACGCTCCTCCATCACGCGGATCTGCCCGGTCGAGGTGTGTGTGCGCAGCAGTGTGTCGTCGTCGACGTAGAACGTGTCGCGATGGGAGCGCGAGGGATGCGTGAGTGGCTGGCTGAGCGCGTCGAAGTTGTGCCAGACCGTCTCGACCTCGCGGGTGTCGACGATCTCATAACCCAGCCCGAGGAAGATGTCCTCGACTTCACGCCTGATCTGCGTCAGCGGATGCAGGCGTCCGCGCCGCAGCGGTGTACCGGGCAAGGTGACGTCGAGCTGCTGGTCGAGCTGGGCCAGAGCGCCGCGCTCGAGCTCGGCCTCACGGGCTGCGAACGCTTCCTCGAGGCGCTCTCGCACGGCGTTCAGCGCCATGCCGGTCTCCCGATCGCGGACGTTGCGTAGCCCGACTTTGAGCTCGCTCTTGCGTCCCAGCCAGGCGGTTTGGGCCTCGGCCAGCTCGCCGGCCGTGGTCGCTTCCGCAAAACTCTTCAGAGCCGTGTTTGCGTACTCCTCCCAGTCCACAGGGCGAATCTAGCCTTTGAGCAGTTACGACGCGATAGCCGAGCTGTACGACCCCTGGAGCGCCAGCGTCGTGGAGGATGTCGGCTTCTACCTCGAGGAGGCGCGTCGCTCGGGCGGGCCGGTCGTCGAGCTCGGAGTTGGCACGGGGCGAATCGCCGTGCCGCTCGGAGCCGACGGGATCAGGGTGATCGGGGTCGACTCTTCTCGCGGCATGCTGGACGTGTGCGCCCGCCGAGCGGCGCTCGCGGGCGTAGAGCTCGACCTGCGGGTCGGCGATCTACGGGACCCACCGGTGAGCGAGCGTGTGCCACTCGTGATCTGTCCATTCCGCTCGCTGCTCCACATGCATACCGACGAGGACCGCCGCAGCGTGCTCGACAGCGTGCGACGCATCCTGCTGCCGGGCGGACGCTTCGTGTTCGACGTCTTTGCGCCCGCCGCAAAGGACATCGCCGACACCCACGAGCGCTGGCTCGAGCGCGAGCCCGGCATCTTCGAGCGAGCATCCTGGAACGAACAGGAGCGGACGCTCACGCTCACGGTCCGCGGCGACAGCGGCGAAACGACGATGGCCCTCGCCTGGCTTTCGCCCGACGAATGGCGCACACTGCTAGAGCAAGCCGGCTTCGACGTGGAAGCGTGCTACGGCTGGTTCGACCGCAGCCCGTACAAGGGCGACGAGGACACGGTCTGGATCACCCGCCGCGCCGTCTGAGCTCGTAGAGCGCGATCGCGCCGGCCGCGGCGACGTTCAAAGATTCGGCGCCGGCCGCGAGCGGGATCGTCACGCGCTCCTCGCAGGTCGCGAGGACGTCGTCGGGGAGCCTTTCGCGTTCCGCTCCGAGGACGAACGTCGTCGACCCGGACGCGTCGAGCTCCGCGGGCGCGACACCTCCGTGTGCGACGAGCGCGACGCGGCGTCCCGACGGTTCGTCGAACCCGACCAGCGGCACGCGGAAGAGCGCCCCCATCGAGGCGCGCAACGCTTTGGGGCCCGTCGGATCTGCGGAACCGTCCGAGAGGGCGACGAAGGCCGGGCCCAGCGCATCGGCCGAACGGATGAGCGTGCCGACGTTGCCCGGATCCCCGACGTGCCAGAGCGCGAGGCCGACGTCCGGCAGCAGGGCCGGCCGTGGGAGGTCCAGGCGCCGGAAGACGCCGAGCACGCGCGGCGGATGTCCCAGCGCAGACACCTCGGCCAGCAAGGCGGGCTCCACGTTTTCGCCGGCGACAAGCAGTTCCACCGGCTCGATCCCGGAGTCGAGCGCCGCCTCCACGAGATCCTCACCCTCAGCGACGAAGAGTCCGAGCTTCTCGCGCCAGCTGCGGTCGTGCAGCTTCCGGACGAGCTTGAGCTTCTCGTTCTCGCGAGAGGTGATCAGGCGGCTTCGGAGCCGAGCGCCGACTTGGCCTTCTCGGCAATCGCGCCGAAGGCCTGCGGATCGCTGACGGCGAGATCGGCGAGCACTTTGCGGTCGAGCTCGATCTCGGCCTTCTTCAAGCCGGCGACGAACTGGTTGTACGAGAGCCCGTTCGCGCGGGCTGCCGCATTGATCCGCATGATCCAGAGGCGGCGAAACGTCCGCTTCTTGTTCTTGCGGTCGCGGTACGCGTAGGTGAGCGAGTGGTCGACTTGCTCCTTCGCGTACTTGTACGAGGACTTCTTCAGCCCCCAGTAGCCCTTGGCCTGGTCGAGAACCTTGCGCCGCTTCTTGCGGGAGGCGACGGAACGCTTGACGCGTGGCATCTACGATCGCCTCGCCCGTTTGCCGAGCATCGCCTTCAGAGCGCTCACGTTGGCCTCCGCCACCGGCTGATCCTTGCTGAAGCGCCGCTTCCGTTTCGAGGTCTTCTTCGTCAGGTTGTGGCTCTTCATCGCCCGGCGGCGCAGCAGCTTGCCGCTGCCGGTGACCTTAAACCGCTTCTTCGCGCTGCTCGATGTTTTGATCTTGGGCATCTCTTTTGACTCCTGCATTCTTTGTTGGCGCCAGCACCATGGTCATGTTCCTGCCGTCGAGCAAAGGCTGCGATTCCACCATCCCGATCTCCTGGACGTCCTCCGCGAGCCGCATCAGCAGATCGCGGCCGCGCTCGGGATGGGTGGTCTCGCGCCCTCTGAACATGATCGTCACCTTCACCTTGGCGCGCTGGTTCAGAAAACGCTGGACGTGGCCTTTTTTCGTGTTGTAGTCGTGAACCCCGATCTTCGGCCTGAGCTTGATCTCCTTGACGTTGATCTGCGTCTGGTGCTTGCGGGCTAGCTTGGCCTTCTGCTCCAGCTCGTACCGGTACTTCCCGTAGTCCATCACCCGGGCCACCGGCGGATCGGCCTGGGAGGCAACCTCCACGAGGTCGAGCCCCTTGTCGAAGGCGTACTGCATCGCTTCCTTCGTGGGCTTGATCCCGAGCTGCGAGCCGTCGTCATCGATCAACCTGACCTGCGAGGCGCGGATGTAGTCGTTGATCCGTGCCTGCGGAGCGGGCCTCGAAGGCGGTTCAACCGTGCGCCTCGGCCTCAAAGGGCTATCACCAAACTAGATTCGATCCTTTCTCTTGAATTTACGCCCGAGCCAGGCTGAACCCTGGCACGGGAGAAACAAAGAAGCCGCTGCACGCAGCGGCCCAAAATCCTCGTCCTTGCGACTCGGTTGAACCACGCTGAGCTCAAGCTCGCGAGGTGAGGAACGTGGGCGCTCCTGCTTGCAGGCCTACAGGTTAGCAACCTCTGAGATTTCCGCACGGAGGCCGTCCAGGCTGAGGATCGACTGCTCCCCGCCCCGCTTCCGCACCGCCAGCGAGTCGGCGGACTCCTTGTCCCCGTAGACGATCACGTAGGGGATCTTTTCGACCTCGGCGTCCCGGATGCGCTTGCCGACCGTCTCGTCGCGCTCGTCGACCTCGACCCGGTAGTCCCCCAGCCCCTTCTCCTTGAGCTCGCGGGCCGCCTCGCGGTGGTCCTCACCCACCGGGATGATCCGGATCTGTACCGGTGCGAGCCAGAAGGGAAACGCCCCCGCGTAGTGCTCGATCAGGATCCCGGTGAAGCGCTCGAGCGACCCCAGCAGCGCGCGGTGGATCACGACCGGATCGTGCTCAGCGTTGTCGGCCCCGAAATAGGTGAGCCCGAACCGCGTCGGCATCTGGTAGTCGAGCTGGATCGTGCCCATCTGCCACGACCGTCCGAGTGAGTCGGTCATGTGCAGGTCGATCTTCGGGCCGTAGAACGTTCCCTCGCCGGGACTGACGACGTAGTCCATCTGGTGACGCTTCAATGCGGCCTCGAGCGCCGCCTCTGCGCGATCCCACTGCTCGTCCGTGCCGAGGCGCTTGTCGGGCCGCGTCGAGAGCTCGGCGCTCGCCGTCACGCCGAACAGGTCGTAGAGATACCGGGCGTACTCGACCATCCCGTCGATCTCCTCCTGAATCTGGTCTTCCGTGACGAACACGTGGGCGTCGTCCTGAGTGATGTGCTTCACGCGCAGCAGGCCGTGCAGCGTCCCCCCTCGCTCGTCCCTGTGCAGGGTGGACGACTCCGCGTAGCGCAGCGGCAGCTCGCGGTAGCTCCGCCGGCGGCTGCCGAACAGAAGCATGTGGCCCGGGCAGTTCATCGGCTTGAGGGCCATCGCCTTCTCGTCCTCGTGGCTCTTGACGAAGAACATGTTCTCCTCGTAGTTCTCGTAGTGCCCCGAGGTGATGTAGGTCTCGATGTCGTACAGGAGCGGGGTTTTCACCTCCACGTAGCCGCGTTTTGCGTTCTCGCGGCGGCGCAGGTCCTCCAGCTCGTTCCAGATCACCATCCCCTTCGGGTGCCAGAACGGCGAACCGGGCGAGTTCTCGGCGAGGTGGAAGAGGTCGAGCTGCATGCCGAGCTTGCGGTGGTCGCGCCGGCGCGCCTCTTCCAGCCGCTCGAGGTAGGCGTCGAGATCTGCCTGTGAGTAAAACGCCGTCCCGTAGATCCGCGTCAGCTGCGTGTTCTTCTCGTCGCCGCGCCAGTAGGCGCCGGCAAGGCCGGTGAGCTTGACGGCTTTGATCGGCTTCGAGTTCTGCAGGTGCGGCCCGCGGCACAGATCGGTGAAATCACCCTGCGTGTAGAAGGAGATCGGGCCCTCCGCCGTTCCGACGAGCTCGACCTTGTACGGCTCGCCCTCCGCCTCGAAGCGTTTGCGCGCCTCGGCGGCAGAAACCTCCTCCCTGCTCCACTCGCGACCTTCCTCGAGCTCGCGCCTGATCTCTTCCTCGATCCGCGGCAGATCCTCCTCGCTGATCGCCTCCGGGAATTCGAAGTCGTAGTAGAACCCGTTGTCGATCGGTGGGCCGATCGCGATCTTCACGCCGGGGTAGAGCCGGCGCACGGCCTCCGCGAGCAAGTGCGCGGATGAGTGGCGGAGGACCGAGAGCGCATCCGGATCGTCCTTGTCGCGCGTCGTCAGGATCTTGATCGGCTGGCCGTCCTCGAGCGGCAGCCGCAGGTCCTGCACGCGTCCGTTAGAGCGAACGAGGACGGCCTCGTCTGCAAGCTTCGGTCCAATCGCCCGCGCGGCGTCGAGCCCCGTCGCGCCCTGCGGGAGTTCGAGTTCCGAATTGTCGGGTAGAACGACTTTCATGACAGAACAGGATAAGGAACACCCGCGCGAGGACGACCGCAACGACGAGACCGACGAATCGCCGGTGCCGGATCCGACGAAGATGGACCAACCCTCTGAAGACGATCCGCAGGCCGATTAGGGTGCCCGCGCGGCAGGTCCGCGCGAATTGTCAAGTCTCTTCCACCGCATTTCGCAGATTCGCCGGCGCCTTGAGCCAGTAGCTCTCTCGCAGCCATTCCAGCGCACTTTCGAGTGTCTCCTCGTCGGAGACCTCCGTCGTGACCCACCCATAGCGACCGAGATACCGCGCAACACTGACATGCGGGAAATGCAGCGCAATTTCCCTCTCTTCAGGCGTGAGCTTCACCGTCAGCGTTACCGAAGCGTCTCCGTCCGACATCGCTGCAAACATCTTGTTGTCGCCAACCTTGAAAACCGGATGTCCCCAAGGCGAGTCTTCGTATGTCGCCGGAAACGACAAAGCGAGCTCGCGAATACGCGGTCCGTACGACATGTGTTGTATTTTCATCGTTTCGTAGGGAATCGTGCGGGGTACGCAACGCGCGATTCGAACTGCTAGGAGGGAGAGATGCCTCAAAACATACGAGACGTCATGACCTCGAGTCCGTGCACCATCGACGCAGAGAAGTCCGCTGCGTACGCCGCGAAGATGATGCAGGAGGAGGATGTCGTCCTCTCACGATCGTCGAGGGCGACAGGTTGATCGGGATGCTGGCCGACCGTGAGATCGCGACGCGGGTCCCAGCAGAAGGGAGAGACCCCGATCATGTGAAGGTTCTCGACGTGGCGTCGAAGCAGCTCATCACACTCGTTCCACGGCAGGATCTGGATGAGGCGCTGCGAATGATGGCCAAGCAGCAAGCAAGCCGCTCGTAGAAGAAATCTCCGATCAGGAGGGCAGATGTCAAGCATCGAAGAAGGGCAGTTCTTCCCGAGGCAGGTGGAAGACGAACAACCGCAGGAGAGCCTGGTGGGCCAGGAGCCCCAGGTAGAACAGCAGCAGCAGCAGGAAGAGGAAAGCATCTCCAAGGTGCAGTCTTCGAGCCGCGGACGCCGCAAGCGCAAGACAGCGGCAAAGAAGTCCACGGGGACACGCAAGCGTAAGACCGCTCCGCGGAAGCGGAGCACGGCGAAGAAGCGCAGCACGACCAAGAAGCGCAGCACCGCCAAGCGCCGCAGCACGGCGAAGAAGCGGGGCACAACCAAGAAGCGCAGCACCGCCAAGCGCCGCAGCACGGCGAAGAAGCGCGGCACGGCCAAGAAGCGCAGCACCGCCAAGCGCCGCAGCACGGCGAAGAAGCGGGGCACAACCAAGAAGCGCAGCACCGCGAAGAAGCGCAGCACCGCGAAGAAGCGCAGCACCGCGAAGAAGCGCAGCACCGCGAAGAAGCGGGGCACCGCGAAGAAGCGGGGCACGACCAAGAAGCGCGGCACCGCCAAGCGCCGCACGGCGAAGAAGCGGACGACTGCCAAGCGCAGCACCACCAAGCGCCGCAGCACCGCTCGCCGCCCGGCGGCGAAGAAGACCGGCACCCGCCGGCGCACGACCCGTCGCAAGACGCGGTAGCTGAAAGCTCAGCAGAACGAAAAGGGCCCCGCTCGCGCGGGGCCCTTTTTCTTGCCGCACCTCTTTTGAAAGCTAAGGGCGGGCCAGGGTGATCGGCGGAGTGGTGAAGGTCTCCCAGTCGGCCGAGTTGCTCGCATCGCCGAGCGCCTTGAGGACGCTCAGCTTGAGGATGTAGCGCCCGTTCGGGACGGCCTTGCGATGGTCGCCGTTCCCGCCGCCGCTGTCCTGCGAGCGGGTGCCGTCCCAGTCGAACTCGAAGAAGGTGATCGCGGTCGAGTTGCGGCCGAGGAAGTCCTGCTGCGTGACGTAGTTGAACACCGGGTGAACGGCCGAGCCGTCCGCCTTGAAGACCTGGATGTTCAGCTTCCGCACCTGATGGTTCAGGTGGAAGAGCAGGATCGGGATGTCACTCCCGCGCAACGTGAACGTCGCGCCGGCCGTGCCGAGGCGCGAGATCCCGGCTCCCAGACAGGTATCTCCGGATCCGGCCCTGACCTGGAACACCGCCGGCAAGCCGCAGTTGGCCGCGGTCAGGACGGGCAGCGACTGGTAGTCGCCGAAAAACCCCACGTAGGGGACGCGGAGGGTCACGCCGCCGCCCCTCGGAGTCAGGACGACATAGCCGCCGTAGAGGCTCTTGTCGCGCCAGGCTCCCGCCTGGATGTTCACGTTGACTGCTTCGCTTCCGCCCGCGGGGACCGTGACGCTCGACGAATCGAACGTTGCCGTGTTGGTCCCGGGAAGGTACGAGAAGTTGAACGGATACACCATCGCGGATGGCCCGGTACCGACCGTCGTGACCTCGGAGAGGTCGTAGGTGACCGGCGCTGTCCCGCCGTTGGTGACCGTGAGCTGAGAAGCTCCGCCGGTTCCCTCACCAAGTGAAATTTTAGACGGGCTGACCCAGGCAGGCGTGCTGACGGCGTCCACGATCTGCGCAAGGCCGGCGCCTTGCCGCCAAGTGGGCTCGAGCCCGTTCACCGAGTCGTTGTTCAGCCCCTTGGGCAACGCGGTGTTCATGAGCAGCGTTCGCACCATGCCGGGGCTGATGCTCTTGTTCTTCGCCTGGAGGATCAGCGCCGCGAGTCCGGCGACGTGCGGTGACGCCATCGATGTACCGCTGATCGTGTTGTGGCCGCCGAACTGCTGGTGCGGCCAGGTCGAATAGATCTGGCCGCCGGGACCGCCGAGGTCAGGCTTGAGACCGAGCTCGGCATCGGTTCCGAAAGAGCTGAAGTCCGAGATCAGGCCGGCGGTTGCAAGAGGCGTCTCGAGGACCTGGTCGGTCCAGGTCAGGGTGTGATTCGCCCCGAGGCCGTTGAAGATCGACGTGCCCGCGGCCAGGGTAACCCCCGCGACGGGAATCGTGACGGGCTCCGCACCCGCGGGTGCGGGCGCAACCGTCGGGCTGAACGCTCCCGCAGCACTGTTGTAGAGCACGACGCCGATCGCACCTGCACGCTGGGCGTTGATCGCCTTGTTGTAGAAACCGCAGGTCCCTCTGCGGATGAGAGCGATCTTGCCCGCCAACGCTGTCGAGAGCGGGGCGACGCAGCCGGCGTTGGCGGTTGCAGGTGTTCCGGAGGCGACGAGCTCGGCGCTGCCGGACTGCGGCACGGTCGCGAGCGAGCCTGCCGCACGGTTGTACGTGTACATCGTCCCACTGACGTCGAATGCGGGCAGGGTCGCCTTCGTGTTGTCGAACGACGCCACACCGATGACGTTGCGTCCGACACCAGGCGCGCCCGCCGACCAGAGCTGGCCGCCCTTCGCACCACTGTTACCGATCGAGGCGACGACGGTCACGCCGGCGTCGGCGAGGTTGTCGGCCGCCACGGCCGTCGGGTACTGCGGCCAGTTGGTGAAGGCCGCGCCGATGCTCATGTTGAGCACGTCGGCGTGATCGGCCAGCGCCAGTTCCATGGCGTGGATCATCACGTCGCTGTCCGTGCCGCCGTTGCAGCCGAAGACCTTGTAGGCGAGCAGCTGGGCGCCCGGAGCGACACCGACAACCTGGCCGTCCGCCGTATGTCCACGCCCGTCGGCGGCTGCGATGCCCGCGACGTGCGTGCCGTGTGCGGCATCGGAGGTGCCGGCGCCGAGAACTTCCGCGTGGTCGGCGTCGTCGGGATTACAAGGAAGAGGATTCGGGTCCGGATGCGGAACGGGCTGGAAGGCCGGGCTGGTCTCGGTCGCGTTGTACGTGTCACCGACGAGGTCGAATCCGCCGCGCACCTTGCAGCCCGGGCCGAAGCAGCCGCCGAACTCGGGGAGCGTGTAGTCGAGACCGCTGTCCATGATCGCGATCGTCACGCCGGAACCGTCGAGGCCGAGTTCGTTCTGCGCGATGTCAGCTCCGGTGAGGCCGACCGCGTTCTTCAAATCGACGTCGGAGCCGCCGCCATTCTCCGAAACGAGATCGGGCAGTGACAGCGTCTCGACTGGGTAGACGGCCTTCACGCCCTGAACCGAGCGGAGAGTGGCGACCTGCGACGGGGCAATCGAGACTGAGACGCCGTTCCAGAGGGAGTCGTACGCGTAGCGCTCAGTGAGCTTGACGCCGTCGGCAGCCGCGTTGGCCTTGAACGTCTCGCGCTCGGCCTTGAGCGCCGCCTTGCTCGTGCCCTTCACAGCGGGGGGGCTTGCCAGCTCGACGAACCACTTGGTGGCCGTCTCGTTCGCTGCACCGCCGATCAGGCTCCCGTTGGAGGAGCCGTCTCCCGCACTCGCCGGAGCGACCGCAAGACAGGTGATGCAAAGAAGCGTGACCGCGAGCCGCAGAGTCCTACTCAACTTCCCTCCCGTTTCCGTTCCGTCATGTCAGAGCCCCACCGAGACGCCTCTCGGCTAGTCAGATCGTGGGAGATATCCAAACTCATGTCAAAAAACGTCTACCCCTTTCGGGTGCCCCGATTCCGAGGGAATTTTGCGCGCACGACAAGCCAGAATCATGCGCCATGCCGATGCCGGCTCCGCCGGCGTCGGCCACGAGCGTCGGGATCGAAACTAGAGAGCCGATCGAAAATCATC
>Ga0099827_10001390_pt1 | contig 12463 bp, 13 predicted proteins | sample CZO8metaG_FD_79339 | JGI IMG/M metagenome (GOLD analysis project Ga0099827, IMG submission 79339) | Vadose zone soil microbial communities from the Eel River Critical Zone Observatory, Northern California, USA - CZOApr15con1.8 metaG | ecosystem: Environmental > Terrestrial > Soil > Vadose zone ...
CGGACTGCCGCGGACGGCGGGATCGAGGAGCTCCCGATCGAGGTGCCGGCGGGCAACATCTCGCAGGTCCGACTCCACCTCCTGAACGCGCAGCTCGTGTTCAACGACGGAACTCCAACCGCGAACGTGAAGGTCCCCAGCGGCTCGACCAGCGGGCTGAAGATCGACGTGAACCAGTCGGTCCCCAAGGGCGGAACGCTGGAGATCAAGCTGGACTTCGATGCCGCCCAGTCCATCCACAAGCTGGGGAACGGCACCTACCTCATGCAGCCGGTCATCCGGGTCCTGCCCTGACCCTTTCGACGCCTCCCCTGCCATCGGCATGGAGCTCGCGGGGACGGCGCCCGACCAAGCGGAGCGGATGGTCTTCATGACCGGGGGCGTTTTCACGGCCCAGGCGCGCCAATTCCTCGACGTGGTGCGCAACCCACGCGTGGAGAAGCCCTTCGACTTTCCCAGCCTGCACGCTCTGATCCACAACCTGGTACGTTGAGCCGGCCGCGCCGGAGATCGCCGCGGGCAGCTGCGGGCACCTTGGACCTCGGCGCAAGTGGACGCGAGGCGTCCTAATGCGGACGGGCCTCGCGCTCGCTGACCTGCTTCATCGTCTGCGACGCGCGCGAGGCTTCCTCGACCTGCGCGATGTCGGAGAGGCTGATCACGCCGACCAACCGCCCCTCCTCGTCGGTGCAGATCATCCGTGACTTGTGGTGCTTCCCCATCAGCTGCTCAGCGCGGCTGATGTCATCGCCGGGACGGCAAGCGACGACTTCGCGGGTCATCACCTCGCCGACGGCGGTAGTCGGCGGCCGGCCCTCCGCGACCATCCGGAGCGCAATGTCGCGGTCGGTGATCGCGCCGAGCACCTTCCTGCTCGAATCGCAGACCGGCAGGAAGCCGACCTTCGCATCGCGCATGCGCCGGGCGGCCGCCTGGACCGGGTCCGTCGGCTCGACGCACTCCACGTCGCCCTTCATGATCTCTTCGCAGCGCATCGGGTCCTCCTTGCGCGAGGGCAGATCCTCGCGGTCGCCCTTGTGGCGCCGGACGCGAAAGGCTTCAATACCGAGGCTTACGTACTCGTCTGGCGCGAGAAACTTGCGGGGGCCGAGGCGCCGCCGGCGCGACGGACGGCCGCCGGCGCCCTCGCGCGGTCTCCCGCGCTGCCTTGCGCCTGGTTGCCGTCGATGGTCTCTTTGTCGGGCATACCAGTCCGCCTCCGACTACAAGGTGCGCACCCAGTCGTCCAAGCGCAGCGCGCGGACGGACATGGTAGCCTCTTCAGCGGACGTCGAGCACGATCCGGCGGCCGAACTGGTACTGGGTCGGGTCGTCGCCGAAGCGGCAATACCAGCTCGGGATGTGACTGCCGGTGATCATCTCTCGGTTGCAGGTCGTTGCCGCTGGTTCCGGTAACAAATCGGGCCCGATGAGGGCCCGGAGTCGGTAGCTCTTACGGGGAAACCCGTATCCACTCCCTACGTTCACCAGGAGTGGGAATCAAAATTCCCTGGCAAATCGAAGGCTCGCGCGCAGCGGGCGTAGCGCAACGTACGCTGGCAAGCCGTTTGCGAGCCGACGAAGCGAACTTAGTCAAACAACGAGAGCAGCGGAGCGAAGGAGGCGCCCAGCAGGCGACAGAAGCTGCGCTACTGCCATGCCCGTGGTCCCGCAGAGCTCATCGATCAGCGCCGTCGCCGTCGTGAAGTAGGCATCGAAGCCGTTCTGGATTGCGTGGGAGCGATGGCGATCGCGAGATGCTCTTCCGGTGAGAGTTGGAGCGGCGTGAAGTGGGAAACAGCACGAGACCCGGGCGCCCCTGGGCCTTGCAGGGCGCGACCGCAGATTGGTTCGGAAACGAACCAAAAGGGGCAGCGCCTTGCTGACCACCGAGCCGTCAGGGCTCCTCGATCCTCAATTGAGCCTTCAGGCCAGGAGTGCGACGACCCCGGGCTCCAGGTGGCATGCGCTGTGGACACGCAGCCACTGTGAGCGGCTCGTCTGTGACCAACTCGCGGCGAAAGGGTTTCACCCCTTCCTCCCGACGATCGCCAGCTGGTCCACACGCGGCGGTCGCCAGCACCAGATCGGCATCCCGATGTTTGCCGGCTATCTCTTCTTGCACGACGCGCTCGACAAGTACGGTTACATCGAGGTGCGCAAGTCGCGGGGGTTGGTCGCCATCCTCGGACGGCGCTGGGATCGGCCGGCGACTATCCCCGACCACGAGATCGCCGCCATCGAGCGGCTGCAGAGCGCAGATCTAATGGTGGTTCCCCATCCCTATTTGCGTGCGGGGAGAAGGGTGCGGGTCATCCGCGGGCCGCTCGCAGGCGTGGAGGGAATCCTCGTGCAGCTCAAGCCCAGCAAGGGCAGGCTGGTCCTCTCCATCGACCTTCTCCAGCGCAGCGTGGCGACGGAGGTCGACTGCTCCGCGGTGGCTTTTGCGTAGCTGGGAAGCTGGCCACGACAATGAGGACCTTGCCCCGCGCCTTCCTCCTTGCGCTTCTGGTCGCATGGCCCCTCATCCCCGAACGAGCCCTGGCGCAAGACGGGTTCCACCTCACGCCTACGCTGACCGTCGCCCAAGTCTATGACGACGACCTTTCGCCGCAGAACGCCGGACCCACGGAGGCTCTCATCTCGCGTCTGACCCCACAGCTTGCCGCCCGCTACGGCTCCGAGAGGCTCACGCTCCTCGCTCGCGGCATGTTCGACTCCGAGGTCTTCGACTCGCGCCCGGAGCGAATCGCCCGGTGGGCGCGGCGGATGGGCGAGCTCCAGTTTCACGCTCTAGCGACGAAGCGGCTGACGGCGTCGGCTGGCGCGACCTACTGGGATACCGAGACTCCCAAGGACCTCACCACGGAGACCGGGTTCGATCCTGGGCTCGTCCGGACGCAGAGCCTCAAGGTCAGCTCCTCGGTCGCCTACCGGCTCACCGAGCTTTCCGAAGCGACCGTCGCGTACGACTTCAACAGGACCGCGCAGGCAGGGCTCTTGACGGACACCCAAGCACTCAAGCCGGGCATCAACGGGCAGCTCACGCAACGAGACGCCGGGCGCCTCGACGTCCTCGTCCGCCGGCTCACTTTTCACAACCACCTCACGCTCCAGTCCGTGGTGCCCTTGCTTGGCTGGGCGCACCAGGTCACGCCTCAAATCAGCTTCGCGTTGCTGGGTGGGCCCCGGTTTACCAACGGGGTGCTGGAGGATGCGGAGGCCTCCGCGTCGATCCGCCAAGACCTCAAGACGGTCCATGCCTCGCTCACCTACGCCAGGACCCAAACCGCGCTGGCAGGGCTGCTCGGGACGGTGAACACCCAGAGCGTGTCGGCGGCGGTCCTCTACGAGTCCTTCGACCGTCTCAGCCTGAGCGTTGCCTCGGCCGCCTTCGTGAGCGCGGGGGGTCCGTTGGAGGCGAAGATCTTCCAGCTCAGGGTGGACGCCACCTACCCGGTCACCGCCTGGATGGCGATCGTGGGGACCTATCGGTACAGCTTGCAGCGCGTGAGCCACCTCGACGTTGGCCAGCCCGCCGGCGAGCTCGCCTATCACAACCTCCTCTCGCTTGGCGTCTCCATCGAGCCTCCCTCCGAGCGCCGGCACCTCTAGTCATGTTCTCGCGAAGCTCCCTTCGAGTGACCATGCTTCTACTGGCCGCGGGTTGCGCTTCGGCCGGGCCGGTCAAAGTGGAGCTCGAACGCGACACACCGGGACGCGACACAGTCGTGCAGCTACCCGAGTACCGGATCGGTCCCGAGGACGTCATCGAAGTCTCCGTCTGGAAAAACGAGGCCGTGAGCCGGACGATACCGGTGCGGCCGGACGGAATCATCTCTCTGCCCCTGCTCAACGACGTGCAGGCAGCAGGACTCACCCCCATGGAGCTGCGCCAGGTGTTGGCGGAGAAGCTGGCGGTCTACATCCCCAGGCCCGAGGTTTCCGTCATCGTCCGGGAGGTACACAGCGCCAAGGTGTCCGTCTTCGGGGAGGTGGTGCACCCCGGACGGTACGAGCTGCGGGGTCCCACCACGGTTCTGGAGATCCTCGCCCATGCCGGCGGGCTGAGCCCGTTCGCCTCGAGGTCGCAAATCGTCGTCCTCCGGCCCCGCGGGACCCGGACCGAGCGGATCCGAATCGATCACGATCGGCTGCTCCGCAATCGAGGCGAGGAAAACGTCGTGCTCCGGAGCGGGGACCTGGTCTTCGTGCCCTAGGTCGATAGATTGCTCGGCGAAGAATCCAAAGAATCTGGGACGGTTCGCGTCGTGTGGAGGCGGCGAAAGTGGCTGGCCCTCGCCAGCCTCGCCTTGCCTCTCTCGGTGGCCGTCGGCACGGCGGCGTTCCTGCCCGATCTCTTCCGCTCCACCGCGCTGGTGATCGTGGAGCACGAGCGGGTCCCTGGGTTTCCGGTCGCACAGGCCGTTCCCAGCGAGCTCGACACCCGCCTGCAGATCTTGAACCAGGAAAACCTGAGCCGCTCGAGGCTGCGGGAGCTCATCACCCGCTTCGATCTCTATCCGGAGCTCCGCCGTCAAGCGTCCCTGGAGGCAGCCATCGACCGGCTGCGACGCGACGTCAAGGTGGAGATCAAGGACGTCGAGCAGACCTGGGGGCGGGCCACGGTCGCGTTCGCCTTGAGCTACCGCGGTCGCGATCCCCAGACAGTGGCCCAGGTCACCAACGCATTGGCCTCGTTCTATGTCGAGCAGAGCCTCCGGCAACGCGAGCGGCAGACCTCAGGGGCCGTCCAATTGCTCAAGGCCCAGCTCGAGGAGATGAAGACACGGTTGGCCGCAGAGGAGAAGCGGCTGACCGAGTACAAGACCCAGCACCTGCGGGAGCTGCCGGAGCAGGTGAAGGTGAACCTGGCGATGCTGGAGCGGCTCAACAATCAGCTCGCCGCGAACCGAGAGAGCCAGAACCGCGCGCGCGCCGATCGCGAAGGATCCGAATCCAACCGCCTCGACGGTCCCGGCACCCAGCTCGATCGGCTCCAAAAGGAGCTCAGGGAGCTACGCACCCGGGTCACCGATCAGCACCCGGACGTGGTCCGCCTCAAGGTGGAGATCGCCTCGCTCGCCGGGCACAGCTCCCCCGCCGCCCTCCCGAGCGGCAAGCCCGTCGACCGGCCCCGGCCGGAGCTGCGCGCCCTCGAAGACGAGGAGCAGCGGCTCAAGCAGGCCATCGCCGAGTACGAAGAAAAGGTCTACAACGCGCCCAAGCAGGAGCAAGAGCTCGAGAGGCTCTTGCCGCCCTACGAGGCGGCGAAGGCCCGGTACCAGACGCTTCTCTCCCGCCTCGAGGATGCCCAGCTGGCGGAGAGCCTGGAGCGGCGAGAGGGGAGCGACCCGTTCCGCATCGTCGATCCCGCCGTCGCCGCCAAGCAACCCACAGCTCCCGATCGCTGGCGACTCCTGGTCGCGGGATTGATCCTCTCCTTGGGGCTGGCCGTGGCGGCGGTGCTCCTGGCCGAAAGGCTGGACAGCTCATTCCACACGCTCGACGAGCTCCGCTCGCTCACCCGTGTCCCCGTGCTGGTGAGCGTCCCCAACATCTTCACTCCGGATGATGCCGCCCGCAGCCACCGGCGCGTCCTCTTCGCGGCGGCCGTGGCGGCGCTCGCCTTGGCGGCGAGCATCGGCGGCACGTACGCCATCGCCCATGAGAACGAGTCGCTGGTGTCGATGCTGGCTGCACACGGCCACGCCTGAGGGCGCCTCCTTGTCCGATCGCCCCATGTCTCCCTCGAACTCCTTGCTCGTTTCGGACCAGCACCTGGTGAGCCTCCTCCGCCCTGGGTCGTGGGAGGCCGAGCCATACCGGACGCTGCGCCACGTCCTCGAGCGGATTCGCGGAGCAGCTCCCAGCAGCGTGATCGCGGTCTCCAGCTCCGCCCCAGGAGACGGCAAGACGACCACCACCCTCAATCTGGCGGCGGCCCTGGCCGAGCCCTCGGGCGCTCGGGTGCTGGTCATCGACGCCGACCTGCGGCGCGGCGCCCTGGCCCACCACCTCGGACTCGGACGGGCGGGGGACGCCGGCCCCGGGGTTACCGGCGCCGTACGGGACTCCCTGGCGCTCGGCGACGTGGCCCGATCTTTCGCGCAATGTCGCTTCTCGGTCGTGCCCGCAGGCCAGCGCCCGGCGACGCCCTACGAAGTGCTCGAGTCCCCGCGACTGGGGGCGCTTCTCGAGGAGGCGCGCCGCCAGTTCGGATTCGTGTTGCTCGACACGCCACCTTTCGTCCCGTTCACGGACTGCCGGATCCTCTCCCGCTGGGTCGATGGGTTCCTCCTCGTGGTCGCCGCGCACCGGACGCCACGGAAGCTCGTGGAGGAGACGCTGAACGTCATCGAGCCGGACAAGCTCCTGGGCCTCGTCTTCAACGGGGACGATGGCCTGCTCTGGGGCTCCAATCGCTATTACCAATATACGAGCTTGTCCGATCATCGGCCGCTCGCTGACGAGTACAGCTCTGAATCGCAGCTCGCCGCCGCGAGGCTTTCTCGGACCCACTCCTGAAGCGCAGTCCTGTTCGCTGTCGCTCCAACCATTGGCATGACCAGTACATTCGCGCTCGCCCTTTCCTTCCTTGAGGGATGGTTCCCGTTCCCGGTCATCCTCTTGGTGCTCCCCGTCTTGTTCCTGGCGATGGGAAGGAAATGGTCTTTGCGCCGGTCCCGGGTCGAGCGCGTGCTCCTGCTCGGCACCAGTCCGCTAGCCAGCAAGATCCTTCGTGCGTTCGAGGCCCGCCCGCAGCCCCGGTGCATCATCGTCGGCGCGGTCGACGACACCGCGTCGCCCGCGGTGGCCGTGCGCCGCCATCCTTTTCTCGGGCCTCCCGAGCGGCTTGGCCAGATCGTGCGGGAGCTCGGGGCCGATCGGATCATCGTCGCCCCGGGCGATCGGCGAGGCCGCTTGCCCGTCCGCGAGCTTCTGGAGCAGCGGATCCGCGGGGTGATCATCGAGGACGGAGCAGAGGCCTACGAGCGCGTCACCGGCAAAGTGGCCATCGAGTCGTTGCGGCCGGGGGGCCTCCTCTTCTCCGAGGGCTTCCGCAGCTCCTTGCTTCAGCTCGCGCTCGCGCGCGGGGTCAGCCTCCTCTGCGCGGTGGTGGGGCTCTTCGCGCTGGCTCCGCTCCTCGCCCTCGTCGCCGTGGCCATCAGGATGGACTCCGAGGGGCCCGTGCTCTTCCGTCACAAGCGGGTGGGGCTGGGCGGCAAGCCCTTCGACCTGCTCAAGTTCCGCACCATGCACGCGGCCACCCGGCCGAGGTCGGAATGGGTGGCAGACAACCGCGAGCGCATCACCCGGGTCGGCGAATGCTTGCGGAGATTCAGGCTCGATGAGCTTCCGCAGCTCGTGAACATCCTCCGGGGCGACATGAACCTGGTGGGCCCGCGGCCACACCCCGTCTCGAACTTCGAGCTCTTCACCAAGCGCATTCCCTTCTACTCCCTCCGCTGCCTGGTTCGACCGGGGCTCACGGGCTGGGCGCAGATCCGTTACGGGTATGCGAACAACCTCGCCGAAGAGATCGAGAAGATGCGTTACGACCTCTACTACATCAAGCACCGGTCGGCGTGGCTCGATCTCCAGATCATCCCCGCGACGGTCAAGGCCGTTCTCGCCGGGGTTGGCGCGGCAGAAGCGGAGTCCGTCCCCCCCGCGATTGCGCCGCTCGCTCGACCCGCGCCGGACCAGAACGGTTCGGCCCGTCTCGAGCGACCCAGCGGATCGGGCGCCAGCCGACTGGGAAGGGGAGACGCCCGTGCAAGTTGATCCACGTGCGATCGCCCCATCGCACGCGGAGTGGTGGCGGCCGCGCCCTGTCGCTTCGCGCGCAGTGCTGCCCCGCGCTGTCTCCTCCGTGCGATCGCAGGGACGCCGGAGCGCGGTTCCCTTCGCCGCGTTGGCCTGCTTCACCTTCGTCTTGCTGCTTGCGCCGCAGGTCCGCTTCCCGGTCCTCGCTCCCCTGCACCTCGCGGCGCTCGCCGCGGTGGTGGCCATCGGCGCCCACCTCTGGGACCGCGCGAGACACCGCGAGCCCATCATCGTGGGGCGTCGGGAGGTCTGGCTGGCTGTTGCCCTCGTGGCCTGGTCCTTGATGACCGCGCCCTTCTCCTACTGGCCAGGGGGCAGCATCGCGCTGCTCTTCGGCGTGTACCTCAAGTCGGCCGCCGTCTTCTGGTTGCTGGGCGCTGTGATCGACACGCGGACGAAGCTCCGCCAGCTCGCGTGGGCGTTGACCGCGCTGGCGGTGCCCCTCGCTGCAACGGCGGTGTGGAACTTCGCCTCCGGCGCCTTCATCGGCGGCGGGGCGCACCAGGAAGTGGAGCGCATCATCGGCTACGAGGCGCCCCTGACGACCAATCCCAACGACCTGGCGCTCATGCTCAACCTCCTCCTGCCGCTCACGGTGGCGCTCTTCCTGATCCACCGCAAACCCCTCATTCGCGCCACCCTCATCGCCGCCATCGCCCTCGACGTCGTCGCGGTGGTGGCGACCTTCTCTCGAGCAGGGTTCCTCACCATGGCGACGGTGCTCGCGAGCTACTTCTGGAAGCTCCGCCGGCGACCGGAACGCATCTGGGCGTACGGAGCGCTCGGGGCAGGCCTTTTGTGCCTCTCCTTGCTGCCGTCCGGATACCTCGTCCACCTGGGCACCATCACGAACATCTCCTCGGACCCGACCGGCTCAGCGCAGGCCCGCTGGAGCGACACGGTCACCGCCGCAAGGTACGTGCTGATGAATCCCATCTTCGGGGCGGGGTTGGGCATGAACGTCCTGGCCCTCAACGACGCTCGCGGCGCGACCTGGAGGTCCGTGCACAACGTCTATCTGGAGTACGCGGCCGATCTCGGCCTGCCAGGTTTGCTCATGTTCTTGCTCCTGCTGGCGGGTTGTGTGGCCGGCGTCGGCTCGGTCCAGCGCCGTCTTCAGGCGACTTCCGCTGCGCGCGATTTGTTCTACCTCGCCGAGGGCGTTCAGCTCAGCCTGGCAGGCTTCGCCGTGGCGGCCTTCTTCCACCCGGTGAGCTACCACTTCTACTTCTACTACCTGGCCGGGCTGGCCATCGCCGTTCGGAACCTCTCCACGCGCGAGACGAATCAGGAGGCCACGCCCCGGCCCCCCTCCTGGGCTCACTCAACGCAGGCCCTGCGCCTCGTCGGGAGAGCAGGATGATCGCATCGCCGGAGAGCGACCCGATCAGGCTGCTGGAGCTCGCCACGGTCTTTGCTGCCATCGGCGGGACGGAGCGGCAGCTCGTCAACTTGGCGAACGGAATCGACCCGGCCCGGTTCGATCTGCACCTCGCTTGCCTGCTCCGCTGCGGCTCTTTTCTGGAGGAGCTCAAGCGGCCCACGCGGCCGCTCACCGAGTTCAAAATCCGCCACCTTTATGGGCTTCGTACCCTCAAGGAGCAGCTCAAGCTCGCCGCCTACCTCAAGCGCCATCGGATTCAGCTCTTCCACGCCCAGGGTTTCTACCCGAACGTCTTTGGCATTCCCGCGGCGAGGCTCGCAGGCACCCCCGTGACGGTGGCGTCGATTCGAGACCAGGGGGATTCCCGCACTCCCCTGCAGGGCTTGGCGCAGAGGATCGCTTGCGGCTTGGCGGACGGCATCGTGGTGAACGCCGAGGTGGTCCGTCGGCAGCTCGTCGCCGAAGGGTATTCGCCGGAGAAGATCCACGTCATCCACAACGGCGTGGACCTTTCCCGGTTCGCGGCGAAGGACCCGCGTTCGGGAATCCGGCAGGAGCTGCGCCTCCCGCCCGACGCGCCGCTGGTGGCGGTGGTGTCCCGGCTGAGCCCGCTGAAGGGAATCGAGTACTTCCTGGAAGCGGCCGTCCTGGTGGCCGGGCGATTTCCCAGGGTGCGCTTCCTGGTCGTCGGCGACGGTTGCGTGAAGAAGTCCGATTCGGTGGTGGAGAATGGCGAGTACCGGGGCACGCTCCAGCGACGGGCGGAACGCCTGGGCCTCGGGCGGTGCGTCGTGTTCACCGGGTTCCGACTCGACGTGCCCGAGATCCTCGCCCAGGTCTCGGTTTCCGTCCTTCCCTCGCTCAGCGAAGCGCTCTCCAATGCGCTGCTCGAGTCGATGGCGGCCGGCGTCCCGGTGGTGGCCACCACCGTCGGGGGCAACCCCGAGGTAGTCGAGGACGGGATCACGGGGTTGATGGTTCCGCCGCGCGATCCGGCCATGCTGGCGCGCGCCATCTGCCACCTCCTCGAGAGGCCGGAAGAGGCCGCGCGCTTCGGACAAACCGGGCGCCAGAGGGTGAACGAGCACTTCTCCCTCGATCGAATGGTGCAACGGACCGAGCGCCTCTACCTGAACCTTCTCGACCACGCGGTGCGCGGCAAGCGCGCAAACCGCGGGATGTCACATGGACCCGCGCCGTCTTCTCAGTCGATCGCTCCGTAAGCCGGTCTCGCCCCTGCCTCGGGCAGGAAGCGTCACCTTCTTCGAGCACGACCTCGCCATTCCCGTTCCGCGCGCGAAAGCAGTGGTCCGGGGAAGGTGCGCGGTCAACCTCACGCCGCACGCGGACCAGGGCCGCGCCCTTCCGGCCAGGCAGCCCCCTCTCTCTCCAGCTTCCGACCTTCGCGTCGAGACTTTCACCGACGTCGAGGCGTTCCTCGAGCTCGAGCCGATCTGGGACGACCTCGTCGAGCGCGCCCAGATCGATCACCCCTTTCTCACCCACGCCTGGGTCCGCTCCTGGTGGGAAGCCTTCGGTGCCGGAAAAGAGCTGCGCATCCTCGCCGTCTTCTCCGGGCAGACCTGCATCGGGGTGGCGCCGCTGATGACGGGCACCGCCCGGGTGTACGGGATCCCGCTGCGCCGGCTGGAGCTCATCGGCAACGTGCACACTCCGCGCGCCGACTTCATCATCGCCGCCCGCCCTGGAGAGGCGTACCGCGCGATCCTGGCGGAGCTGGAGAAGCAGGGCCCGGGCTGGGACGTCGTCGTGCTTCCCCAGCTGGCGGCCGGCTCGCGGACCCTGGAGGAGCTGGAGCGGCTCGCCCGGGGGGAACGCCTGCTCACCGGCACGTGGACCGCGCCGGCCTCGCCGCGCCTTCGGCTGAATGGCTCGTGGGAGAGCTACCTGAAGTCTCTGGCCGCCAAGCATCGCTCCAACTTGCGAAACCGGCTCGGTCGCCTGCAGCGGCTCGGACCGGTCGAGATGGAGGAGATCTGCGGCGGCGAGCAGCTCGCCGCCGCCCTCGAAGACGGGCTGCGGATCGAGGCCGCGGCGTGGAAGGGAGCAGGCGGAACTGCGATCGCCTCGCGGCCCGAGTCCCGCCGCTTCTATGAGAGCTTCGCCGGCCACGCGGCCCGGCGCGGCTGGCTGCGCTTGCAGTTCCTCAGGGTGGACGGGAAGCGCATCGCCTTCAATTACTGCCTGCGCTTCCGGAACATCGCCTATATCGTCAAGCAGGGATATGACCCGGCATATGCTGCCTACTCCCCGTTCAACGTGCTCTGCTATTTCATGCTGCAAGACGCCTTCCGGCGTGGCGTGTCCGCGGTCGACTTCCTCGGGTGCGAGGAGCCGTGGAAGCGAAGCTGGACCGAGGAGAGCCACTGCCATTACTGGCTGTACTTGTTCCAGGATCGGTGGCGGACGCGGCCGATCCATTTCGCGAAGTTCCGCCTGCTGCCGGCCTTGAAGAGCACCGCGCTGTATTCCGCGTCGCGAGCCGCGGCGCTGAGCCTCCTGGCGCCGAGACGGCGGGCCCAGCGCACGAGCTGAAGACGTGTACACCCCCACCTGGCCCGGCCTCTCGCCACGCTATTTCCTCCGGCCCGAGCACGCCGGGGAGCTGCCCTTTCCCTTCGACGCGACCGATGGCCGGAAGTTCTTCTACCTGGCGCGCAACGCCATCTATCATCTCTTCCGCACGCTGCACTTGGGCGAGCACGAGACGGTGCTGGTCCCCGATTACCACCATGGCGTGGAGGTCCGCGCGCTGCGGGCCGCGGGCGCCTCCATCGTCTTCTACCCGATCGATCGCCGGCTCGAGCCAGACCTCGATGCGCTGGCGAGGCTGTGCAAGTCCCACCCGCGGGTGCTCTATGTCATTCACTTCCTCGGGTGGCCGCAGCCGATGCGGGAGATCGCCGAGCTGTGCAAGGAGCGCGGGCTGTTGCTCGTCGAGGACTGCGCTCTTTCACTGCTCAGCACGCCGGGCGGCCGGCCGCTTGGCTCGGTCGGAGACTACGCAGTCTTCTGCTTGTACAAGACCCTGCCCCTCCCCAATGGCGGGCTCTTGGTCCAGAATGGAAAGGCGCACGAGGCCATTGCCGCGCCCGAGCTGGAGCCCTGCGGGTTGCCCTCCCTCTCCGCCCGGTGCCTGGAGCTCACGCTCGAATGGGTGCGGAGCCGTTCAGACGCGCTGGGGACGCTGGGGGCGGGGCTCGCGTCGCTGAAACGATGTGCGGGCCG
>Ga0099827_10001391_pt1 | contig 12459 bp, 9 predicted proteins | sample CZO8metaG_FD_79339 | JGI IMG/M metagenome (GOLD analysis project Ga0099827, IMG submission 79339) | Vadose zone soil microbial communities from the Eel River Critical Zone Observatory, Northern California, USA - CZOApr15con1.8 metaG | ecosystem: Environmental > Terrestrial > Soil > Vadose zone ...
AGTCCAAAGTACAAAGCACTAAGCACAGTTTTTATGTTCCTCGGCAAAGTCATCGGCACAGTTTGGTCAACCAAGAAGACGCCTGACCTTGAAGGCGTGCGTTTTCTGGTCGTGCATCCATTCGACCTGGACAAGCAGCCGACCAGGAACGTCGTCGTGGTCGCGGATCGTCTGGGCGCCGGCGCCGGAGAGACGGTGATGTGCGCTTTCGGCAAAGCCGCGCGCACGGCCATCGGCAATCAGGACATGTCGATCGAAGCAGCAGTCGTGGGGATTGTCGATCGGGTTGACTTAACCGATACGGAATCCGAAGAACTGCGCGAAGCCGCGAGCGCGCTCGCCCGCGATAATGGGCGGCAGTAGAGAATTGCGAATTTCGAAATGCGGATTGCGAATTAGAAAGACAAGCTTGATCTCTAAAATCCGAAATCCGCAATTCGAAATCCGCAATCAATTCAATGGCTAACGAAGAGTTGATCTATCGCATCACTCGCGCTATCTACGAGCGCCTGGGCACGTCCGCGGACGAGGCCGCGGTTGAGCAACTGGTTACGGATATCTATCAAACAGTCGAGCCGGCGTTGAGCAAAAACGGCGGCGCGGCGCCTTCGACATTCACTTCAGTCGGCGCATCGTTCGGCGAAGCCGCGCACGAGGGTTCGGCTGATCGGCTGATAATCTCGGTGTTCGGCATCGACCATCCGGGGATCGTCGCCGGCGTGTCGCAAATCCTGGCAGAGGCCGGCTGCAGCATCGTCGACATCAATCAGACTGTGGTGCAGGGAAAATTCGCGATGGTCATCATCGCGAACACCTCAAGTGCACAAGCGTCAGCCACCGAATTGAAAGAACGTTTTCGCGCTGAGGGTCAGCAGCTCGGTGTGCACATCTATGCGCAGCGCGAAGACTTGTTCAATGCGATGCATCGAATCTGAAAGACAGGGGCCGGAGATTAGGGGTCAGGGAACACAAAACGTCTTTACTGATCCCTGTCCCCCGACCCCTGACCCCTGTTGTCATGCTGCCTGAAATTTCACATCGCTGTGCTTCGTGTGGCGCGTCTGTTCGCGCACCGGCGATGTTCTGTCCGGAGTGCGGTAAATCCCTCTCGGAACCGGCTGAAGAATCTGCAACGCAAGTTGCGGCAGAGAAGTCTGTGCCGACAGTTGAGCGCGTCGCCGCTGATGAAAGCGTTGCGGCAATGTCGCAACCGGAGACGAAAGTCGAACCAACAACGTCGGCAAGCGTTGCGGGTGACTCGACAAAACAGTTGGATTCGAAATCTTTTCCGATTTCAAGAACCGGCAAGTACGAAAAGGCGCGCGACAGTCTGCATCGGGCCTCAACCGCCACGCGCGAAGCATTGGCAGATAACGTTAAGCGCGTCGAGAAAATTCGTCACGTCTCTTCGGCCATGATTGAGGAAGCAACTTACGATCCCAGCCTCCGCTTCGTGCTGGTCGCGCTGGCGCTGTTCGTCGTCTTTCTCGTGCTACTTCTGCTCAGCAAGGTGATGGGATGAAGAAAGTCTCAAGTCCCAAGACTCAGGTCTCAAGTGTGCAACTGAGACTTGAGACCTGAGACTTGAGACTTTTTTATGGAATACAGTCAAGCCGAAATCCTGCAAACCGTGCGCATGACCGAGATGGAGCATCTCGACATTCGCACCGTGACGCTGGGCTTGAGCTTGCGCGATTGCGCGACCGACTCGATCGAAAGCACGTCCGAGCGCGTGCGCGAAAAGATTGAGCGCGTGGCGGCGAGCCTGGTCAGCACCGTCGATCAAATCGGCGACGAGATCGGCATTCGCGTTGCCAACAAACGGATCGCGGTGACTCCCGTTTCAATTTTGACCGAAGGCGCGCAGGGCAATCCAGTCGATCTCGGTCGCGCGATTGACGAAGCGGCCGGCGCGATTGGCGTCGATTTCATCGGCGGATATTCGGCGCTGGTTCACAAAGGCTTCACCCGCAAGGAGAGCGAGTTTCTCGACTCGATCCCCGAAGCACTCGCCTCGACGACCCGTCTCTGCGGGTCAGTCAACGCCGCGACCACGCGCGCCGGAATCAACATGGACGCGGTCGCGCGCGTCGGCGGTCTGATCAAAGATGCTGCGGAACGTACCCGCGATCGTTCGGGGCTGGCGTGCGCAAAGTTCGTCTGCTTTGCGAACGCCGTCGAAGACAATCCGTTCATGGCCGGCGCGTTTCATGGCATCGGCGAACCCGAAGCCGTGCTGAACGTGGGCGTCTCCGGTCCCGGCGTTGTCAATCACGCCGTGCAGCAAGCGCCCACAGATCTTCCGCTTCACGAACTCGCCGAAGTCATCAAGAAACTTTCATTCAAACTCGCGCGCGCGGGCGAACTGGTTGGCCGCGAGGCCGCGCGTCGTCTGGGAATTCCGTTCGGCATCATCGATTTGTCGCTCGCGCCGACGCCAGTGCCCGGAGATTCAGTCGCGAACATTCTCGAAGCGATGGGCTTTGAGCGCGCCGGCGCGCACGGGACGACCGCGGCGCTGGCTTTGCTGACCGATGCAGTGAAGAAAGGCGGCGCGATGGCCAGCAATTCGGTCGGTGGGATGAGCGGCGCGTTCATTCCGGTTTCCGAAGACGCGGGCATGATCGAAGCCGCGCAGGCCGGGGCATTGTCACTTGAAAAGTTGGAAGCCTGGACCAGCGTCTGCTCGGTCGGGATTGATATGGTCGCGGTGCCGGGTTCGACTTCGGCTGAAACCATTGCCGCGATCATCGCTGACGAAATGGCCATCGGCGTGATGAATAACAAGACCACCGCCGTGCGCATCATTCCCGTGCCGGGCCGCGAGGTGGGCGAGATGGTTGAGTTCGGCGGCTTGCTGGGCAGCGCGCCGATCATGGCAGTAAATCGCTTTTCTTCCGATCAATTTATTCGCCGGGGTGGGCGGATTCCCGCTCCCGTACATTCGTTGCGGAACTAGGCGCCGGGAGCGCGAGTCGTTCTTGACCGTTGCTTGCCGCTGCGGACAAGTATTCTTAGACAATCCGGGCTTGCGTTTGCTAGAATCTGGCGCACACCGTTCGCTCCTTTTGTGGCGCTTCGGAAACGTCCCGATCATAACGGTTTCGCCTGAGGGCCACTGGTATCAAACCTGGCCGATGTTGCAACCAAACGATCGCGCGAGTAACCCGCTTTTTTAACATATTCTCCAAGCGGCTGAGGGAACAAACCTGATGGAGATTAACCCAAGAACAGACGGAAGCGTAACGATCCTCGATCTAAAAGGCAATCTAACAATCGGCTCCGGTGAAGAAGAACTGGGTGAGATGATTGCGCAGTTGCTCAACGAAGGCCGCAAGCATCTGTTGCTTAACCTGGCTGACGTGCTCGTCATCGACAGTTCTGGAATCGGCGGCCTGATCAAATCGTTCACTCGCGTCAAAAACGGCGGGGGCAAGCTCAAGCTGCTCAACCCTTCCCGCAACACGCGTCAGCTGCTGTCGATTACCGGATTACTATCGGTGCTTGAGATCTTCGATGACGAAGGAATAGCGCTCTCGTCTTTCTAACTCTGTCGCTGATTGCGGATAGATGCTGCAAGGTATTCAGCACCGCGCCACCCAGAACATGCAAAAGCCGGCGCTACTGAAGGTCGTGGATCACTTCGGTGTCAAAAGGATCGTGCCACTAGAGAAGCCGATCTTCACCATTGGCCGGAGACCGGAAAGCGATCTGCAGTTGCTTTCGAGCCGCGTCTCGCGCGATCACGGCGCCATCATCTATGAAGAAGGAACGTACTACCTCGTCGATAAAGGCAGCACTAGGGGTATTTTACTCAACGGGCAGCGGGTCACTCGCTCCGAACTTCACCACCAGGACCAGATTGGTGTCGGAGGTGACAAGGATTGCCAGATTGAGTTTCTCGAGGAAACCGTCTCAGCGATCTTCGAGAGCTCCCAAGATCTCAACCTTTCACAACTCGACTCCACCACCGGAACCTCGGCCAAAGACGAATTGCGTCGATTGGCGCGTTACGTCGAGGTGCAGCAGGCCTTCAAATTCTCGCTGACGCCCGACGACGTGCTGGTCCTGATTGTGGACGCGGCAATTGAGATCGCCAACGCCGATCGCGGCTGCCTGATGCTAAAGAATGAAGCGGGCCAACTGGAATTCAAAGTGGCGCGCGATAGCAAACGAAAGCTTCTTTCGCGCGCCGACTTCCAGATGAGCCGTACCGTCGTGCAGGACGCTTTCAACGAAAATCGTTCCGTCGTGGTCACCGATTGTTTGGAAGAAAATCAATCCATGCGTCAGAGCGCCCTCGACCTTAACCTGCGGAACATCGTCTGCGTGCCTCTGCGCCACTTCCAAATGAACGAGAAGACGATGGGCGCAACGGAGACCATAAAAACCGAGACGATCGGCGTTCTCTACGTTGATAGCCGCCAATCTCAGGGTGCGTTTTCAAAGTCCACCTTGACCCTGCTGGGGTCACTCGCATTCGAAGCCTCGAAATCGTTGGAGAGCGTCCGCCTCATGCATGAGGAGCAAGAGAAGAAGCGACTTGAGCGCGAGTTTGCCACTGCGCGCGAAGTGCAGATAGAACTGTTACCTACTACGTTTGTCCAACCCGCGCATTTCGAGGTCGCCGCGTACAGTATTCCCTGTCGCTTCGTGGGCGGGGACTTCTACGATCTGCTAACCCTGGAAGATGGGCGAGCGGCCATCGTTTTAGGCGATGTGTCAGGCAAAGGGATCTCAGCGGCGCTGCTGGCTTCAATGGCCCAGGGAGTAATCCACGCACAATTCAATAGCGGACTCTCGCTACCGGAAGTTTTAACCAGTCTGAATCGCGTGCTGGTCCAGAAGTCTGATGACAACCGCTTCATCACGCTCTTCTGCGCTTTGATTGACGTCGACAGAACGCTTAGTTACGTTAATGCCGGTCACAACCCGCCCATTCTGGTGCGCGCCAATGGAGGGACAGAGTTGCTGGAGACGGGATCGATGCTGCTCGGCGCATTCGACTTTGCCGAGTATCAGGCGCAGGAAACGAAGCTCGAACCAGGCGATGTACTGGTGATTTTTTCAGACGGAGTGACGGAGGCCGTTAATGCGTCTGACCAGATGTTTGGTAATCAGCGCCTGGAAGAGTTGGTGAAGCAGAACGAGGGCCTGAGTGCTAAAGAGATTAAGGATCGGATCGAGCAAGAGGTGCTGGCATTTACCCGCGGCTTGCCGCAGGGTGACGACATCACGCTGGTCGCGCTGAAGATGAAGTCACTAGTCCCTTAGTTTGTAACCGCGGCTTTTGCCGTTTCATCCGATCCCTGGCGTTTAAATCGGATCACCCATTGTCGCCTATGGCCGACTACATAAATCAGCGCTTTGTAGATCAGGTAGAGGATGAGTACCCGGTACTCTTTCATGAGGAAGGTCCAGATAAGGAAGGCTGTTAGGGCCAACTTGATGGCCAGGCTGATCGTCATGACGTAGAGCAACCGGCGCGCAGATTTACCGTCGGGCCGCTTTCGCCAGCCGCTGCGAAGAAACTCCCAGGGGCGCGCGGGAACTGGCTGGTCGAGCCAGATGGCCACTATCTTCAGATAGTCCGAGTTATTGAAGATCGAGTAGCTGTAAAGCAGGAAGTAGAAGGTCTGTGGCAACAGGAACATTATCAGCAAATAGTGGCTGGTGTAATGGAAAGTGATAAGCAGGGCCAGCCAGATATAGACGTCCACGACCGTGCCCATAATCAAGTACCACAGCAACTGCTTACGCTCTTTGAGTACGCTGGAATTCGAGAGCACGGCGAAGTGAGCATTGTCGCGGATGACGATCTCGGGCACTTCGCCGCCGTAATGGTTTATGACCACTGCGTGACCGAGTTCGTGGAGCAACGCAATAGGAATAAAAGTTAAGTAGTAGAGCACGATTGAGGCGACCGGATGCGCGCGCGCGGCCTGGGCCACCGCATCAGTGAAGCGACCCCAGTCGGCGACGAGCAGACCTATAGATGCCAACAGTGCCAGCAGCGTAAGCCCGGCGAACCACGGGGTCGCGGCGGCGCCCGCTAGCGGCGCGAGACGCGCGATGAGTCGCGAGGCGTCGACCACACGATAGTAGTTTGAAGCGCCCTTTGTGCCTTCAAGGACTCCTAGTTCGGCCAGGTATTCGACGGTCGACCGCAACTGCTCGACTGTAACCTCGAAGCCTAGACGCGCGGGAGCAAGTTCTCTGAGTTCTTCAAGGCCGCTCCCATCGCACATCTCGAGAAAGTGCCATTGCGTTTCGTTTATGATCTGCGATGAAAATTTCGGGTGTCTTAGATAAACCATTCCGTTCGCCAGCGGGCGGGCAGCAATCCCGCTGCGACACAAAGGACGGTTCAGGTCACACGTGACTGAGGGATTATCGGTGGCCATTTTCAAGACCTAGCGAAGAGAATGTCGACAGACTAGCAGGGCGATGCTTTCCGCCATCAGCTTCTTGCTCTGGAACTGACAAGCTAAAGTTTGTCGGACAAGGGCGCTGATTCTATCACTGATGCAACTCAGGCAAAAAATAGTTTTGCTGGCGGCGGGCGCGTTTTCCTTGCCGCTCATTGAGCTGTTGCTGAGCGCGCTGGGAGTGGCCTTGCGTTATCGCATTGCCTTCGTCGTGATTGGCATTGCAGCAACAGCTCTGGCCGGCGTGCGCCTGTTTGGAGGCACGCTCAGCGACCTACGCACGATTCGTTTTGCTATAGACGAAACCGCAAGCAACCAACCTCTTAGCGCCCTCGAAGTTCGCAACCGTGATGAAGTGGGCTTGCTTGCCGAGGCGGTGCGGGTTTTACGCGAGCGGCTGACTCTGATGAATCAGCTACTGATCAAATCTTTGCGGATAGAATCGCTCAACATGCTCGGGTCCATTCTCGCGCATGATATGAAGAACATCTCGTTCCGCTTGCGCTGTCTGGGCCAAAACGTTGAGCTCAACTATGACGCTCAGGAATTCCGCGAGTCGCTCGTTCGAACCTTGAACGATACCACGCAGCAGATGGATCAAATGGTCAGACGCTTTCGCGAACAAAAAGAGACGGTGATCATCAAGCTGCGCATCAATCTCAATGAGGTGGTGCGCAGTGCCCTGAATAACATCCGCCGCGATGCTCATGGGATTCGCATCACGGAGGACTACGATGATCTCCCATTAGTTTGGGCTGACGCTCTGCTGGTCGAGAATGCCGTGTACAACATTCTGGATAATGCTTGCGATGCAATGCCCGGGGGCGGCCACCTGGCCGTTCGCACCATGCTCATCCCTGGTGAGACCGCCGCTCCTCCGCAGGCACTGATCGAGATCGCGGATTCAGGAACCGGAATGCCGGAAGAGTTTGTTCAAGACGAACTCTTCGCGCCGTTTGTCACCACTAAACAGCGTGGCCTGGGCCTCGGACTCTACACCTGCCAGCAGGTTATCCGGATGCATGGCGGCAATATCAGGGTCTACAGCGAGTTGGGACGCGGTACCGTTTTTTCTCTTTACCTTCCAGTGACCGATTGATATGGCAAGTAATAAGATCCTAATTGTTGACGACGACCCCGCGCTTCAGGAGCAATTGGCCTGGGCGCTCAAACATGATTTCGAATTGGTCCAGTGCCTGGATCGTGAAAGCGCTTTGAAGGCCGTAGCCAGTGAAGCTCCTGACCTCGTGCTACTCGATCTGCATCTGCCACCGACGCATCTGCTGGATGACGGGCTGAAGAACATTGGCGAGATCAGACGCGCCAATGCCGAAGCGGTAGTAATCGTCATGACCGGCGATGAAGAGACGGGCACGCCTCTGCGGGCCATCGAGGAGGGCGCCTACGACTATTTCCGAAAGCCGATCGATCTACCCGAACTCCGGATCATCATCAATCGCGCGCTGGAGCGACAACGCATCGAGCGCGAAAATACGCGCCTCAGGAAGGAAATCGAGAGCCGGTACTCGTTCTCAACAATCATTGGGAGTAGTGAGCCGATGATGGAGGTCTTCGAGGCGATTCGCCGGGTCGCGGATAGCAGCGCAACCGTCATTCTGCGTGGCGAATCAGGGACTGGCAAAGAGTTGGTCGCCAAAGCAATTCACTACAATTCCGGCCGGCGGAATGGGCCATTCGTTAGCGTCAATTGCTCTGCGCTTCCCGAAGGCTTGATCGAAGCTGAGTTGTTTGGTCATGAGAAAGGAGCATTTACCGGAGCCTTGGGTTTAGTGGAAGGAAGATTCGAGCGGGCTGATGGTGGAACGCTCTTGCTTGATGAAATTGGCGCTCTGGGACTGCCGTTGCAATCGAAGCTGTTACGCGTTCTGGAAGAACGCGAATTCACGCGGGTCGGCGGCAAGAACGCAATCAAGGTAGACATCCGATTGATATCGGCGACAAACGAGAATCTTGAAGATGCAGTTGCGGCTGGCCGCTTTCGCGAGGACCTCTACTACCGCATAAACGTCGTGCCCATCAACCTTCCTCCTTTGCGCGAGCGGCGTGAAGACATTCCCTTGCTGATCGAGCATTTCATCCGCCGCTTTTCCGAGGAGCACGGCCTCAAGAAGCAGATGGACACGGAGGCGCTTCATTACCTGATGGATTACCGTTGGAAGGGCAACGTCAGGGAACTGGAGAACCTCATTCAACGGGTGGTGTTGATGACTGATGTCGAGACAATATCGGCTTCTCACCTGCCACCGCACATACTCAATCAGGAGCCGGTTTTCCGACCGTCCGCGGAAAGCCAGTCTGACTATTCGGTGCCGGCTTTCCCAGATGCTGGACTAAATCTGGACCGCGAGGTGGCGCGCTATGAGTATGAGTTGGTTCGCACGGCACTCACTCGCGCAGGTGGCGTTAAGATCAAGGCCGCGGAAGCGTTGGGCTTGAACAAGGATCGGATGAAGTATCTGTGCAAGAAATACGATCTCTAACCGCGCCCTGGGAGCGCAGGCATCCTGCCTGCTTGCCTTTCGCAGCAGCGCAGGTGTAAAGGAGCCGGAGCAGGCAAGATGCCTGCGCTCCCAGGTTCGCCGTCAGCAAGCGAGGCGTGGATGGCCATTTCCCCCGGCAAACGTCTTGGTCGCTATGAAGTCCGCTCACAGATTGGCGCGGGCGGGATGGGCGAAGTGTATCTTGCCCAGGACACCAAACTCGATCGGCAGGTCGCGCTGAAGGTTTTGCCCGCCGAAGTTGCCGTCAAGCAGGAACGAATGCGGCGCTTTGTGCAGGAGGCCAAGGCTGCATCGGCGCTCAACCATCCCAACATCATAACGATTTACGAAATCGAACAGATCGACTCAGTGAATTTCATAGCCACTGAATTCATCGATGGCGAGACACTGCGCGAGCGGATGCGGAAATCCCCACTGAAGCTCGGCGAAACGCTCGATGTGGCTGCGCAGATTGTGAGCGCCCTCGCGGCGGCTCACACCGCCGGCATCGTTCATCGCGACATCAAGCCTGAGAACATCATGCTGCGGGCAGACGGCATCGTGAAAGTTCTGGATTTCGGCGTCGCGAAACTTACTGAACGACTACCACCAGAGTCGGTTGACAGTGAGGCGCCCACCAGCTTTAAGACAGACCCAGGCACCGTGATTGGGACGGCCGTTTACATGTCGCCCGAGCAGGCGCGCGGGTTCGAGGTCGATATGCGCACGGACATTTTCAGTCTGGGTGTCTTGATTTACGAGATGATCGCGGGACGCCTGCCGTTCGAAGGCTCTAGCACAATCGAAATCCTTGCGTCGATTTTGAGCGACAAAGAGCCGTCGCCACTGGCTCGGTATGCGCGAGAGGTTCCTACGGAGTTGGAGCGCATTGTATCGAAAGCGCTGCGGAAGGACCGCGAGGTACGGTATCAAACGATTAAGGACTTGCTGATTGATCTGAAGGGCGTCAAACAGGAGCTGGAGTTTGAAGCGCGACTGGAACTCAAGAGCCGGCGGGAAGTCAGTGGCTTGCGGGCAGCAAGGGATGGCGAGCCAGTCGGGTTTGAGACGGCGCAAGCTGAAGCGGCTCCAACTGGCAAGTCGAACGCGGTTCCAACGATCTCCAGCACGAAGATTCTGCTTGGCGAAATCAAACGCCACCAGCTCGGAGTTGCGCTCACGCTCGCGGCGCTAGTCATCGCCGCTATCGCCTTATTCTTCTACTTCCATCGCCAACCTGCTCTGACTGACAAGGACACGATTTTGCTAACCGACTGGGTGAACACGACCGGCGATGCGGTATTTGACGGCACGCTCAAGCAGGCGCTAGCGGTGCAACTGGGCCAATCACCGTTTCTAAATATCTTCGGTGATGATCGCGTGCGCGAAGCTTTACGCTTCATGGGCCGGTCGCCCGACGAGCGTGTGACGCGCGACATTGGACGTGAGATCTGCCAGCGGCAGGGATTGAAAGCGCTGTTGGCCGGATCGATCTCCGGTCTTGGTAGTCACTACGTGATTACGCTCGAGGCCATCAACGCGCAATCCGGAGATGCAATCGCGCGCGAACAGGCGGAAGCCGAGAACAAAGAGCAGGTGCTGAAGAAACTCGGAGAAGCAGCCACGAAACTCCGCGAGGAACTTGGCGAATCGCTCGCTTCGATTCAAAAGTTCGACGCGCCGATTGAGCAAGTCACGACTTCATCACTTGAAGCTCTCAAAGCGTTCTCGATGGGAGCCGAGCAGTTTTCAAAAGGCAACTACTTAGGATCCATACCTTTGTTCAGACGCGCCACTGAGATAGACCCAAATTTTGCTTATGCGTACACGTTTCTGTCGGCGGCTTACGGAAACACCGGGCAGACTGATCAAGCCGCCGACGCAGGCGCAAAGGCATTTGAGTTGCGGGACCGCGCCAGCGAGCACGAAAAGTTCGCAATCTCCTCTCTTTACTATGGCAATGCCACGAGAGAAGCAGACAAGCGACTCGAAGTGGATGAGCTATGGCAACGTACGTATCCGCGCGATGACCGAGCGTACACCCAGCTGGCGATAGACTACAATCGCCTCGGCCTCTTCGAGAAGGCGATTGCCGTGGTGCGCGAAGGGATCAGGCTCAATCCAAACGTGGCCTATCACCGAAGCAATCTTGCAAATTCTTTCATTAGATTGAATCGTTTCGATGAGGCCAAAGAGATTTACCAACAGGCGCTGGCGCAGAAGCTCGATGCTGCCGGCTTTCACGCCGGCCTCTACTCGATTGCCTTTATCAAGGGAGACGCAGAGGCGATGAAGCAGCAAGTTGAGTGGGCCAAAGGTCGTACGAATGAGTATGTAGCCCAGGAATGGCAAGCGTCATCAGCGGAGTTTTCCGGCCAGTTACGCAAGGGCGTTGAGTTCGAAGATCGGGCAGTTGAGCTGGCTCAGCGCCATGATTTCAAGGATGTTACCGCTGAGGACTTGTCAGTCGAGGCCGTAAGCCAGGCTGCGTTTGGCGATTGCAAACACATAGATGAGTTGACTGGAAAAGCATTTGCCATCGGGCGCAGTTGGCAAACGCTGATTAATGCCGGCAGGGCGTTTGCACTTTGCGGCAAGGAGAGTCAGGCGCAGTCTGTGATCAATGAATTAACGAAGCGCTTTCCGAAAGATAGTTTGCTTAACGCGATCTGGCTGCCGGTGATTCGCGCGCAAATGGAGATTCGTCGCGGCAATAACGAGGAGGTAATCCAGTTGCTGCAATCAGCGTATAAGTACGAGGCGCCGGGCTCTTTAGTGCCCCAATATCTCCGCGGCCAAGCCTATCTGAACCTTAAGAAAGGCAATGAAGCTGCGGCTGAGTTTCAGATGATTCTCGATCACCGCGGCTGGGCTGCACTCTCTTACTATTACCCGCTCGCGTGCGTCGGACTCGCCCGCGCAGCAGTGCTTCAAGGCGACACGGTGAAAGCGCGCAAGGCTTATCAGGACTTCTTCGCGCAATGGAAAGACGCCGACCCTGACATTCCGATCCTGATTGAAGCGAAGAAAGAATACGAGAAGCTGAAATAGCCCAGGAAAGAATTTCCTCCAAGGGTAATCATTCCCCTCGGCGGCGGCATTTATTTCCCCTTTCCTTTTCAATCGCCATTCGAGACCGCTCAGTTCCTCAAGCTTTTTGATCAAACCAACGGAATGGGAATATGGCATCACGCTTGCTCAGATAAAGGCACAAGGTTGATTCGAGCCTTAACCAAAATTCTAATGGAGGATCACTGATTATGGCAGAAATAAAGGAGGTGACTGTCAAGCTCACCGATGAGCAGCAGCGCCAGATCAAGAATGCGACGGGTCAGGAAATCACCGAGGTGAAGGTCAGCGCCGATCGCGGCAATCCGCTTGCGGCTACACCGCTCTCGGCCCGCGCTAACCCGCTCATGGCAGAGTTGGCAGATCGTGCCAACCCGTCCGCCAGACTCGATGATAGGGCTAACCCGTCGGCAGCGCTTGCGGATAGGGCCAACCCGTCGGCAGCGCTTGCGGATAGGGCC
>Ga0099827_10001395_pt1 | contig 12456 bp, 6 predicted proteins | sample CZO8metaG_FD_79339 | JGI IMG/M metagenome (GOLD analysis project Ga0099827, IMG submission 79339) | Vadose zone soil microbial communities from the Eel River Critical Zone Observatory, Northern California, USA - CZOApr15con1.8 metaG | ecosystem: Environmental > Terrestrial > Soil > Vadose zone ...
TCAGCCCGAGCCCGCGGATGCACGCCTCCTTGTCGGTGCGCAGCGACGACTGAGGGTACTCGCAGATCTGCTCGGCGAGCCGGGTGCACTCGTCCTTGAGCCGGGCCGCCTTCACGACCTTCGAGACGAAGTTGATGCGATACGCCTCTTTGGCGTCGAACCAGCGGCCCGTGATGAGCAGGTCGAGGGCGACGCCGAGGCCGACGATGTGGGGCAGGCGCTGGGTGAGGCCCGACTCGGCGCCCACGTTCCAGCGGCGGTTGACCACGCCGAACCTGGCGTGGTCGGCGGCGATGCGGATGTCGCACGCCATGGCCAGCTCCATCCCGCCGGCCAGGCAATAGCCGTTGATGGCCCCGATGATCGGCTTCCACACGTTGATGCCCTTGGTGATGCCGCCCAGATTGGGCCCCTCGTGAGCGCGCCGGCGATTCACTTCCGGCGACCGCCTGGAGATCGTCTCGACGTACCAGCGGAGATCGGAGCCCGCGCAGAACGATTTGCGGCCGGCGCCGGTCAGGATCGCGACGTACAGATTCGGGTCGTCGCGGAAGTCGTGCCAGACCTTCCACAGATCCTGGTCGACGACCTCTTCGAGGCAGTTCTCGTGCTCGGCGTTGTCGATCGTCACGTAGGCGATGTGGCCCTTCTTCTCGTATTTGACCTTGCGGAGCTTCAACGCCATGCCAGTCTCCTCAACGTGGTCTTCACGGCGATGCTGTTGATCAGGATGGTCACCACCGACGCGGCCAGGGTCGCCTGATACACGTCGTCGCCGACCTGGCCGGCACTGCGGGCGACCTGGACGAGGATGAACGAGAACTCGCCGATCTGGCCGAGCCCGGTGCCGACGGCGACGGCCAGGGCCGTCGGATAGCCGAACGCCCGCACGATCGCCGTCCAGATCACGAACTTGCCCACCACGATCAGGGCCACCAGCACGGCCACCAGCTTCCAGTGGGTGACGGCAGCACCCGGATCGATCAGCGCGCCGACGGTGACGAAGAAGAGGGCGACGAAGATGTCGCGGATGGGCAGCAGCCGCACCAGCGTCTGGTGGGCGTGGTCGGAGCCGTTCACGATCAGTCCGGCCAGGAACGCCCCGAGCGCGAGCGACAGGCCGGCGGCGTGAGTCACCGCCGCCGTGCCGAGCCCGATGGCGAGCGCGACGAGAAGGAAGAGCTCGTCGTTGCCGGTCGCTTCCACCCGCGACAGCAGTCGAGGCACGGCCCACGCGGCGAGGAACGCGAACGGCGCGAGGATCAGAAAAGCCTTGCCCAGCGCGAGTCCCAGCGCGATCACGCGATCGGCGGTGAGCGCGCCGAGGGCGGGGAGGACGACGGTCAGGATCACCACGATGAGATCCTCGACCAGCGTGATGCCGATCATGACCCGTCCGGGCGGCGTGTCGAGCGCCTGCTGATCGAGCAGGAGGCGCGCCAGCACCATCGTGCTGGCCACCGAGACGATGGCGCCGAGGGCGACGGCCTCGGCGCCCGGCCAGCCGAGCGCGGCGCCCACCGCGAGCGCGAGCGCGATCGAGAGCAGGACGCCGAGGGGCCCGCCGACGAGCGAGATCCACTTCACCCGGAGCAGGTCGCGCAGCGAGAACTCGATGCCGATGGAGAACATCAGGAGGACCACGGCGACTTCGGCGAACAGCTCGAACGTGTGGACGTGCGACAGGGTCGGTCCCGGCGTGAACGGGCCGATCACGACGCCGCCGACGACGTAGCCGAGGACGAGCGGCTGGCGCAACCGCCAGGCCAGCACGCCGCCGAGCAGCGCGGCCGCGAAGACGTACGCGAGGTCACGGACGAAGAGGGGGTCGGCTACCATGCCGTCGTTGGTGGGTGAAATCTAACATGGCCACTCTGAGACTCGACGCCCTCGGGCCCGCCGCCGCCAGGTTGTTGCGGCTGGTCGTCGCCGCGGGCGCCCCCGACGCCGTGCTCGTGGGCGGCCTCGTGCGCGACGCCAGACTGGGCCGCGTCCGGCGCGACCGTCTCGACCTCGATCTGGCCGTGCCGGGCGGAGCGCTCGCGCTCGCGCGGCGGATCGCCGAGCGGGCGCGCGGCACGCTGGTCCCCCTCGACGACGAGCGGGGTACGGCGCGCATCGTCCTCGGCGCCGGGCGCATCGACGTCGCCGACTTCCGCGCGCCGACGCTCGACGGCGATCTGGCCAAGCGCGACTTCACGGTGAACGCCCTGGCGGTGCCGATTCGCGCGCTGCTGCGCGCCGGCCGCGCGACCATCGTGGACCCGACGGGCGGTCTCGCCGATCTCCGCGCCCGCCGTCTGCGACTTCACGACCGCCGCGTGCTCGACGACGATCCGCTGCGCGCTCTGCGTGGAATCAGGCTGGAAGCGACGCTCGGTCTGCGTCTGACGCCGCCGAGCGCGCGGGCGATCAAGGCGGCGGCGCCGCGGCTCGCCGGGGTCGCCGTGGAGCGGGTGAGGGAAGAGCTCCTGGAGCTGCTGAAGCTGCCGCACAGCGCCCGCGCCCTGCGCCGGGCCGACGCGCTCGGGGTGCTCGCCGTCGTCCTGCCCGAGGTCGAGCCGATGCGGGCGACGTCACAGCCGGCGCCGCATCGCTTTCCCGTGCTCGAGCACTCGCTGCGGGCCGTGGCCGGCGCCGATCAGGTGGTGGCGCGGCCGAGCGATCTCTCGCCGTTCGGCGAAGAGCTCGAAGCCCATCTCGCCGCGTCGCTCGGCGGGGGAGTGACACGCGGCCAGGCGTTGAAGCTCGCCGCGCTCCTCCACGACGTGGCGAAGCCGGAGACGCGCCGGGCCATCGGCGGCCGCGTGAGATTCTTCGAGCACGACCTGATCGGCGCCGCCCGCGTCCGGGCCATCGGCGAGCGCCTGCGCCTGCCCGCCGCCACCACCGCGCTCGTCGAGCGCCTCGTGCGCCATCACCTGCGACCGATGCACCTGGCCGCGGCGGACGCCGTCACGCCGCGCGCCCGGTATCGCTTCTATCGTGACCTCGGTCCTGACACACGGGACTTGCTGCTCCTGGTTCTCGTGGACGCGGCGGCGGTGACGGGCGATCCACCGCGAAGCGTGTGGCGAAAGGCCACGCTGCTTCGCGATCTGCTCGCGGGCTGGGCGGAGCAGCAGGAGGTCGCGGCGGCGCCGCCGCTGCTCCGGGGCGACGACGTGATGCACCACTTCGCGCTGGCGCCGGGCCCGGAGGTCGGCCGCCTCCTCCGGCGCGTCCGGGAAGCTCAAGATCTCGGGCGCGTTACGACGCGCGACGACGCTCTCGCCTACCTTGACTCGTCGCGGCGCCGCTCATAAAGTACCGGTCACTACACGCGTGATCCCGACCTCGTCCCGGGAGGATGCTTCATGACTTGGCAAAGTATCGCTTCGGTCCTGGCCTTCGTGCTGCTGCTCCCAGTGATGGCAGGGGCGGCGCCGGAAGGCAAGGTCGTCATCGCCCAGGGCGTCGATCCCTCGACGCTCGACACCATGAACCAGTCCGAAACGCCGGCGTCGAACCTGGCGATCAACATCTGGGATACCCTCATCGAGCGCGACCAGGACCTCAAGATCGTCCCGCTGCTCGCCGCCGAGCTGCCGAAGAACGTCGCGCCCACGGTCTGGGAGATCAAGCTCCGCAAAGGGATCAGATTCCACAACGGCGAGGAGTTCAACGCGGAATCCGTGAAGTTCAGCCTGGAGCGCGTGGCGCTCGGCAAGCTCCGCGGCTCGTCGTTCTTCACCCCCATCGAGCGGGTCGAAGTCGTCGATCCCTATACCGTCAAGGTCCACACCAAGAAGCCGTGGCCGATCCTCATCAACTCGCTGACGTTCAACCAGGCCTCGATGTACCCGCCCAAGGCGTACGCCGGCAAGGACTCGGCGGCCATCTCCAAGGAGCCGATCGGCACGGGGCCCTACAAGTTCGTGCGCTGGTCCAAGGACGAGGAAATCGTGCTCGAGGCGAACCCGACCTACTGGAAGGGCGCCCCGAAGATCAAGACCGTCGTCTTCAAGCCCATCCCCGACGACTCGGTCCGCGTGGCGGCGCTTCAGAACGGCGAGATCGACGTGGCCGTGAACATTCCGCCCCATCTCGCGTCCATCATCGCCAATCATCCGAAGATCTTCCTGTCGACGGCGGCGAGTATCCGCACGATCCAGCTCATGTTCTACACACACCAGTTCGACAAGGACCACAAGCTGGTCGGGGTCTATCAGGGATTCAGCGCCGACAAGAGGCTGCGCCAGGCGATCCAGTACGCCATCAACGTCGACGAGATCATCAAAGCCGTGCTCGACGGCAAGGGCGTCGCCGTCGCCACCATGCTCCCCAGCATGCATTTCGGCTTCGATCCGTCGCTCAAGCCCATCAAGCAGGACCTCGGCAAGGCCAAGAAGTTGATGACGGAGGCCGGATACCCAAGCGGCTTCGAGATCACCCTGCACGGTCCCCAGGGGCGCTACGTGCGGGACAAGGAGGTCCTGGAGGCGGTCGGCGGCCAGCTCACGAAGGCCGGGATCAAGACCACGATCCGGACCTATGAGTTCGTGAACTACTTGAACAACATGGTCTACGTGCACAAGGCGGGCCCGGTGTGGCTCATCGGCTGGGGGACACCGACCCTCGACGCCGAGACGGTCTACGTCCCGCTCTTTCGCTCGGGCAACATCCTCGCGAACTATTACAACGAGGACTTCAATCGGATGATCGACGAAGCGCAGACCATCATGGACGAGAAGAAGCGCGCGGAGCAGTACCACCGGATCAACAAGCTCTGGATCGAGGATGCCGCCGCCGCGCCGCTCTACCAGCAGATCGACCTCTACGGCGTCAGCAAGCGCGTGACCTGGAAGGCGAGATCGGACGAGCGGCTCAAGGCGTACGACATGGGGCTCAAGGACGGTAAGTAGCGCGGGGGCTCACGGGAGTAGAATGGAGGACGCCGGGCGGCCGTAATTCAGTGGCAGAATGCCAGCTTCCCAAGCTGGACGTCGCCGGTTCGAATCCGGTCGGCCGCTCCAATACAAGGGAAGGGGTTACGTGCGGATCGCGTAACCCCTTCCGTCATTCACGTCCCGTCCGGGTTGCCCTTCGCCGCGCATTGAGGGGGTGACGATGCGCCGGATTCGCTTCCCGATCCTGGCCATCGCCGGGCTCGCGCTGAGTTTCATGGTTGCCCACGCCACCACGCACGAGTTCTACAAGGGAAAAGTCATCCGCATCGTCGTCGGGTTCGCGGCCGGCGGCGGCTTCGACACCTACGCTCGAACGATCGGCCGTCACATGGGCCGACACATTCCCGGCAATCCGACGATCATCGTCGAGAACATGCCGGGGGCCGGCAGCCTGATCGCGGCCAACCACGTCTACAAGGTCGCGAAGCCCGACGGCCTTACGATGGCGAACTTCATCGGCGGGCTCGTCATGCTCCAGGTCCTCGGGAAGCCGGGAGTCGAGTTCGACGCCCGGAAGTTCGAGTACGTGGGCGCCCCCGTCAAGGACAACGTCGCCTGCGTGTTCACCAGGGCGAGCGGTATCACGAGCATGGAGAAGTGGTTTGCCGCGAGGGCGCCGGTCAAGATCGGCGCGGTCGCCCCGGGGTCGACCACCGATGACGTCCCCAAGATCCTGGCGGCGGCCATCGGGGTTCGACTCCAGGTCGTCACGGGCTACAAGGGGACGGCGACGATCCGGCTCGCTGCCGAGGGCGGTGAGGTCGCCGGTGGCTGCTGGGGTTGGGAGTCGATCCGGTCCACCTGGCGGAAGGGGATCGAAACCGACGAGGTCGCGGTGGTGCTGCAGACGGCGCCGCGGCCGGCCTCCGACCTCCCCAACGTGCCGCTGGCTATGAGCTTCGCCAAGACCGACGAGGCGCGCCGGCTCATCAAGGTCGGCATCCAGGACGCCGGCGCGATCGCCCGCCCCTTCGTCGTGACGCCGGGGACGCCCAGGGCTCGCGTGCAGCTCCTCCGCAAGGCGCTGATCGACACGCTCAAGGATCCCGAGTTCCTCGTGGAGGCCCAGAAGATCAAGCTCGACATCGATCCGATGAGCGGAGAAGAGCTGGAGCGCATCGTCCACGGCCTCTTCAAGCTCGACCCGGCCTTCATCGCCAGGCTGAGGGAGATCCTCAAGTAGGCGGGAGGCTCAACCTCTCCAGCGACTGCGGATCATCTCGGCCCTCTTCACGACTTTCTCGCGCAAGTCCTCGCGCACGACCCGGGGGGAGGCCTCGGCCTGGTTTTCGACCATCGGCTCGATCTTCAACGCACTGAGCTTACGGACGACCCTTCGCATGGCGCGAGCCTCGTCCATCAAATATTCGCTCGCTCTCAGGCGAATGAAATTCCACCCCAGCCTCTCCAGGGTGAGCTGCCGTTCCATCCTCGACAGGACGGACTCCTCGGAGGCGATCCTGTCGCCGTCGCACGAGAGGACCGCCCGGGTTCCCGCGTCTCCCTTGATCAGGAAATCGACTTCGAACTCGCCGATCAGGTACTTGGGCAGGACACGATACCGGAGCTCGACCAGCCGTTCATGGAGGGCCTTCTCGAAGGCGGACTCCCACTTCGGGCTCGGCTGGGGCCCGCGCGTGGCTTCCGCCCCTCCTCGCTCCGCGTGGGAGATGAGCCGCAGCCGAAGATCTCCCTTCTTGAGGTCGCGCTGCGGATCGAGCGAATGGACCACCCAGAGCTGGTCCCGGGCCCGGCTGGCCGCCACGTTGTAGACCCGCTTCCATTCATCGGACGTTCGCACCGCCAGCGTCTCTCCGTCCGGAGCGGTGTCCACGATCGAGAGAACGACGACGTCCCGTTCGTCCCCCTGGAACTGCGAGGCGTTGCCGCAGAGGATCCGTCGACGGCGATACTCGGTGGCGCTGAGACGCCGCCTCAGGATCGAATCGATCTTGAGCGCCTGCTCGGTTCCCACCATGCAGATGGCGCCGACGGTGCACCCCTCGAACTCTTCGAGCCGGCACATCGCGGTGATGAGCGAGGCCACTTCCAGGGCTTCCACCTCGTTCGTCTTGTTCTTGGCCGTCGCCCCCTGCACCCGATGAGCGATCAGGTGGGGATAGACCTGGCTCGTCGAGGCTTCGCGGAGAGGCAGGATCTCCCCGCCGTAACAGAGCTGGTTGCTGAATTGGATGATCTCGGGAACGCAGCGGAAGTGTTCGACGAGCCGGATGATGCCACCGAAGGCCTGGCGGGCCAGATCGTAGACGGACGTTTTTCCGTCGTAGAGCTGCTTGTTCGGGACGCCGTCGAGGAATTCGTCGATGAGGCCTTGCACGCGATCGACCTCGAAGCCGATGGCGTACGGACTGACCTGCTCGTGATCGCCGATGACGACGATCTTCTTACCCAGGCCGAAGACGGCCAGCCCGAGCACGTCACACTGGCTCGCTTCGTCGATGATGATCACGTCGAACTCGATGGTGCCAAGCGCGAAACTCTCGAGCGCTCGCGAGAGCGGCATGATCCAGACGGGTACGGCCTGGTGGCACTCCAGGAGGACTCGTCTCGCCTCCTCTTTGAACTTCCCGACGAGCTTTCCCGTGCCCTTGCCGATCTTGCGATAGAGCCCGAGCCACCCATTCAAGGCTTGCTGCTGCTTCAGGCCCGTCCTCTCGACCTGCGCCCGCCAGGCCAATTTCTCCACGTAGAGGGCATTGATCTTCTGCAGCTTCTGCGTGACGAGGGCCAGTCGCTCCTCGAGTTTCTCGACATCCGATCCACCCAGGCTGGTCAGTGTCTGCGCCGACTGACGATGGGTCCAGGCCTTGCCGACATTGCCCGGAGCGGTGGCGCCATCATGGGGAGACTCGCGCTGGGCGATCGCCTCGGCCCACCGGGGAGCCGCGTGGGCCAGTTGATCCAGGAGCTTCTGGCGCTCGGTAAAGGCCGGGCTCAGCTCGAGCAGTTGCGCGAGTCGCTTCCAGGCCTTGTCGTAGGCGTCATAGTCGATGGCTTTGAAGGCCTGCTCGAGCGTCTTCAAGAGCGGGCGAGACGCTTCCGTCGGCTCGACCGAGCGGATTGTCTTGAGCCACTGCGTGCGCCGATCTTTGAGGCCCTTGATCTCCAGATTCTCGACTTGCTTGTCGGTCAGGGGAATCAACTGATCCCGAATGAGGCGCACGATCCGGGTGGCCTCGGCTTCCTGAGGGGACTGAAGGGGCAACCGCTTGAGCAAGGGCTCCCACTTGAGCCCGACGTCGGCCATTTCTGTCTTGAGCCGTCCCCAATGCTGGCCCATCCAGGTGACGGATTTTTCGAGCTGAGGGGCATAGGCGCCCATGGTCTCTTCCGGCTTGGGCCCCATGTCCTGCGAAGGTGGCGCGGAGAGGCCTTCCATCTGGCGATCCCAGCGCTTGCAGAGGGTGTCCCGCATCTGTCGGACTTCGACGAGATGAAGGACCGCCTCGAAGTGCTCGACGTCCTTGAGCTCGCCGTGATCGGTCTTCGCGTCCTGGGTGAGTCGGCTCCATTCCGGATGGAAGAGGGACGTGAGCTTCTTGAATTTCTTCGGCGATTTCAGATGCCGGATGATGTCTTGCAAGATCCGGATCTGCTCATGAGTCGGGAGGGTCGACTGAAGCGAAGGCCCCAGCCGAACGATCAGGCGCTCTTTCCTGGCGATCTGGTCTCGCGAGGTCTTGATCAGGTCGAAGAGCTCCCGCCAGGAATCGGTCTGGTCGCCGCCGCCGGCCTGGACGCACGCCATGAGCCACGGCGAATCAACGTCCACGCCGTCGACGGCCTCGGCGAAGTGATGCTTGAGGCGTTCGAGGGCGACCACGCTGACCGAGCCCGACTCCCAATATTCCTTCGCCTCGTCCGGGATCTTTTTCGCGAGGCCCTTGAACTGGTCGAAATACGCGATGAAGTCCCGCGGCGAAGGCAACTGATCCAGCGCGGGCAGTGGGCCGGCCAGGAGGGCCTTGTCGTCATCCGTCAGATGCGCATTGATCCGGTAGAGTTTCTTGACGTCGGCGTCACTGAGCGGGCAGGCGTCGTCGTCGGCCACCGGCCCCGGCATCCAGGCGTGCTGCTCGCGTTCACCGGCGATCCTCCGGGCCAGCTCGGCGGGCAGGAGCTTGTCGCCCTGAACGTCCACCCGCCGATAGTCGACGAGGGCCGCCTCCTGAAGGTTCTGCCTCAGGCGGTCGACCTCCTTCACCAGCTCGTCGCGCTCGGAGCCGATGTGGCGGATCTCCCCATCGAGCTTGGCGGCCGTGGTCTTGGCGAGATAGCCGGTGATGCCCGTGATCGACTCTTCGAGCTCCTTGGAGCTGTCGTCGTCACCGTGGAGCACGCTCACGCAGAGCGGCCGTAGGCTGGGCGCCACCTGGTCCTTCACCACGCGCAGGGCCTTCGACGCGTGGCTGGTCACGAGGATCCGTTGACGTTTGGCCAGCAAATGTCCGATGAGGTTGGCGATGGTGTGGGTCTTTCCCGTGCCCGGAGGCCCCTGGACCATCACGGTGTCTTTGGCTTCGAGCTCTTCGATCACGCGCCGCTGTTCGGGATTGGCGTCCTTCGTGGTCAGCAGATCGGTCGAGTGACGGGAAGGCTCGCCGCGCCTGGCCGCGGCGGGTCCGCCCGCGCTCGTTTCGCGCCCGACCAGCCGGAGTAGGGCTTCGGGGACCCGCTCGAGATCGGGCAGCTTCTGGATGTACGCGTCGAGCGCCTCGACGTAGCCCTGGCCACGATAGCCGAGAAAGAACAGGGGACCACGATAGAGGCAGGGGGCGTCGTCCGATTGAATCTGGGCGAGCGAGTCACCATAGTGTCCGTCCGGCCAGAACTTGTGGATGAGGCTCTTGAAGAACTCGGTGGTGGCGTCCGCATCGAGGGGGAGGAGGGAAAGCTTGTCGACGTGGTCACGGAGCTGCTGAATGGCTTTGCCGTCGATCCCCGCGTATCTCAGGAGAGGCGTGTACAGCTCCGGGCGCTCCGAGGATTCCTTGACGAGGAATTCGGGCACCGAGGGATTGAAGACGAGCTCGACCCGCTGCAGCAGAATCGGGTGGTGGATCAGCGTGTCCGCCGCGTGGACTCTCAGGATTCCGTCGGCCAGGAAGAGCTGCAGTCGTTCGGATTCTCGCTCGAACTTTCCGTACAGATCGAAGAGATCGAGGAAGACATTGAGCGAGGTGTGAAGCTGCTTCTCCGTCGTTTCCCAGTGGCGCCGTTGTTCGTACCAGTTCTCGAAGGCCTCGACTCGCTCGGGCGAGGCTTCGAACGCCTCGACGACTTCCTGGCCCGCCACACTGGTGGTCTTACGCCGGGAGTGAAACTCGGGTTCGACGCCGAACTGTTCCCAGCCCGGCTTGAGCCACTTTTCGATGGCGATGGAAGGCCGGGGGCAGTGGGATTCGCTCGGCCGCGCCACTCTGATGATGAAGCCGGAGTCCGAATCGCCGCGTTGAACGGAAGAATATCGCGGGGCGGCATCGTAGCTGAGCTTCCATTCATAGAGGGCCATGTCGACGATCGGCGGGGACTTGACTTGATGGAGTTCCTGCAAGAACCGAAAGATCCGCCTGATCTTGTCGCGATCGGTGGCCGAGGGACTCGTCGGGGATGCCGGATCGTCAGTTTTCAGAGTGGATGCCTTTCTGAGCGCGTGCCGGTCCATGGCTGCCGCGGGCGAAAGTGCACTCGCCATGCCAAGCCGTTCGGAGGGGGAGAGACGCGTCTCGCAATGACTTACGGCGGGAGTGCGCCGAGCCGGCCGACGATGCTCGGTCGATTGCGCGCCTGGGCTAGACGAGTTGACGCGCCAATGGTGACGAGATGGCGCGCGGCAATCGGCAGGGTGCGTCGGGCCCTGACGATGGCCACCCGATTGCACACGGGAGGGGCCTCATGAGCGCCGATCTGACCGTGGACCTTCGCTTGAGCCTGAAGGACTTTTCGTGGTCTTGAGAGATTCGTCACGCGCAGACCAACACGCTGATCGAGTCGGGGGCGGGACGCCAGGACTACGCGTCGGCCGACGATGCCTATCTCGCCGGCCGCGTCCGGCTGGAGGCCCTGAGCGTGAGCGACGTGGGCAAGGCCGCCTGCGGGAGCGAGTCGGCGGCATCACTCCTGCACGCCTTCCGGCCGCCATGAGGCTGAGGCGGACGACGTGGCTGGGCGCGGGGGCGCTGTTGCTGGCGGTTCCCGCGATGCTCATCTCGCGGCGCTTCGCGCGGCTCCTCGTCGAGCATTCCGACGACGCGCTCCTCGTGCTCCAGTGGATGCCCGGTCTCGGCGCGCTGCTCGGCTCGCTGGTCTCACGCCGAGCGCTGGCGGCGACGCCGCCGCTCTACGAGAGCGCTTCCATGCTCCTGGTCCGCGACGTCGTCGCCAAGGTTGCCCCGACCGGAGCGACCGTCGTCCTGCTCGGGGAGACGGGCGTGGGCAAGGAGCTGGTCGCCCGCGACATCCACGAATCGTCGCCGCGGCGCGGCCGGCCCTTCGTGAAGGTCAACTGCGCGGCGTTGCCGTCCGAGCTGCTCGAGGCCGAGCTGTTCGGCTACGAGCGCGGCGCGTTCACCGGCGCCGAGACGCACAAGCGCGGGCGCTTCGAGCACGCCGATGGCGGCACGCTCCTCCTCGACGAGGTGGCCGAGCTGCCGCTCGAGCTCCAGCCGAAGCTCCTGCACGTCCTGCAGGACGGCGAGTTCTTCCGCATCGGCAGCGCCCAGACGGTCCGCTGCGGCGTTCGCGTGCTCGCCGCCACCAACCGGGATCTGGAGGCCGCGGTGGACGCCGGCGAGTTCCGTCAGGACCTCTATTACCGGCTGAACGTGGTGGAGATCCGCATCCCGCCCTTGCGCGAGCGGCCCGAGCACATCCCCGGTCTCGTCGCGCATTTCCAGCGGGGCTTCGCCGTCGAGTACGGCCGGCCACTCACCGTGAGCGAGACGATGCTCGGGCTCTTCCAGGGGTACGACTGGCCGGGCAACGTGCGCGAGCTGGAGAACGTGATGCGCCGGATGGCCGTGCTCGGCGGCGACGACCACGTCGCCGAAGAGCTGCGGGCCCGCGTCGCGGGGCGCCCCTGCGGCGACGGCTCGGCGGCGCTGCGGCCGTCGGACGCCGAGGTGCGTGGCCTCAAGGAGATCTCGCGGGCGGCCGCCCGCGACGCCGAGCGGGTCGTGCTGGTGGCCGCGCTCGAGCGGTCGGGTTGGAACCGCCTGCACGCGGCCCGGGCGCTGGGTATCAGCTATCGCTCGTTGCTCTACAAGATCGCCGACCATCATCTGCGTCCACCCACGCGCGGCGGTGAGGGGTCCGTCGCCTGATCCTTTGATCGCCGAGCGTGGACCTGACCGGACTGCGCGCGAAGGCCTGATGGCGCTCGAGCTGCCCTGACATCGTGCTCAGCGATCTCGCCATGCCCGAGAACGACGGCTTCTGGCTGGTGGATCAGGTCCGTTCGCTCCGGCGGCCGGCGAGGTCCCCGTCA
>Ga0099827_10001398_pt1 | contig 12452 bp, 12 predicted proteins | sample CZO8metaG_FD_79339 | JGI IMG/M metagenome (GOLD analysis project Ga0099827, IMG submission 79339) | Vadose zone soil microbial communities from the Eel River Critical Zone Observatory, Northern California, USA - CZOApr15con1.8 metaG | ecosystem: Environmental > Terrestrial > Soil > Vadose zone ...
GCAGGCGCCGCCGGGGCAGCGGCTGCCGCTGTCGAGGACACCGCGCCTGCGAACGGCGCGCAGCCGACCGACACTGCGCCGGCGGACAGTGCGCAGCCGGCGGACAGTGCGCAGCCGGCGGACAGTGCGCAGCCGGCGGACAGTGCGCAGGCCGAGGCCGCAGCCGATGGGTCGCCAGCCGAGTCGGCCTGATCCCGGCGGCATCCCGGCGGCCTGCTGGCTCGCCACTGCCGGTGCCGGCCGGTGCCGCCGGTGCGGGTCGGGGCCGGCCGGGGTATGCCGCCCTGGCTGCCGGGCCGCGCAACTGACAAGACGAAGCGAGAGATGAGGAAATGGCGAACTACAGCGCCGCTGACGTGAAGCGGCTGCGCGAGCAGACCGGTGCCGGCATGCTCGATTGCAAGAATGCCCTGGTGGACGCCGCCGGGGACTTTGACGCCGCGGTGGAGGCGCTGCGGCTCAAGGGTGCCAAGGATGTCAGCAAGCGGGCCGGGCGCACGGCGGCGAACGGCCTGGTGACCGCGGAACTCGACGGAACCAGCGCAGGCGTGCTTGTCGAGCTCAACTGCGAGACCGACTTCGTCGCCAAGACCGACCAGTTCCAGCAGGTGGCGGCCGACATTGCCCGGGCAGCGATGGCCGCCAAGGTCACCGACAGGCTCGCGCTGCTCGGCGTCGAGGCCCGGCCGGGCAGGACGGTCCAGCAGCTCATCGAGGAAGCCGGGGCAGCGCTGAAGGAGAAGCTCGAGCTCGGCCGGTTCGCCCGGCTGGACGGCGGCTACATCGTGAGCTACCTGCACCGCTCCGACCCCGCGCTGCCGCCGGTCCGGGGCGTCCTTGTGCAGCTGGATTCCGCTGACCCCGAGACCGGCAAGGACATCGCCCAGCAGGTGGCGGCGAGCCTGCCCGCATATGTTAGTCGGGATCAGGTTCCGGCCGAGATCGTGGCGAAGGAGCGCAGGATCGCCGAGCAGATGACGCGCGAGGAAGGCAAGCCAGCCCGCGCGGTTCCCAAGATCGTCGAAGGCCGGCTGAACGCGTTCTTCAAGGAAGTGGTGCTCGTCGAGCAGCCGTTCATCAAGGACCCGAAGAAGACGATCAAGCAGGTGCTCGCGGAGCGGAAGGTCACCGTGCGGAGCTTCGCGAGGTTTCAGATCGGCCAGGCTGGGTGAGCCCAGGACGAATGGCGGCGACGCCTGGCCTGGCAGCCGTCATGAGCGGAGGGTGCGGCCCGTGCACGAAGGCGTCACGCAGCAGGACGGCGATGCGGCCTTGAATCACGTGGCCGCGCAGGGCCATCGGCCCGCCGCCGGCGGGGAGGCGCATCCCAGCTGGCACCGGGTGGTACTGAAGCTGTCCGGTGAGGCATTCGCCGGCGACGAGCCGCTGGGGATCTCTCCGGACGTGGTTGCGCACATCGCCAGAGAGATCAGGGCCGCATCCAGCGAGGGCATCCAGATCGCGGTCGTGGTGGGCGGCGGGAACATGTTCCGCGGCGCCACGCTGTCCGCGCGGGGCGGCATCGACCGCTCCCGCGCGGACTACATGGGCATGCTCGGCACGGTCATCAACTGCCTCGCGCTGCAGGACGTGCTGGAAAAGCTGGACGTGGAAACCCGGGTGCAGACGGCGATCACGATGGGCCAGGTCGCCGAGCCCTATATACCGCGCAAGGCGATCCGGCACCTGGAGAAAGGCCGGGTGGTCATCTTCGGCGCCGGGCTTGGCGCGCCGTTCTTCTCCACCGACACCTGCGCCGCGCAGCGGGCGCTGGAGATCGGCGCCCAGGCAGTTCTCAAGGGCACGCTGGTCGACGGGGTGTACGACGCCGACCCCAGGATGTCGCCGCACGCCGTCCGGTTCGACCGGCTGGACTACGGCGAGGTGCTGCGCCGCGAGTTGCGGGTCATGGACGCCACCGCGGTCAGCCTGTGCATGGACAACGACCTGCCGATCGTGGTTTTTGACCTGATGGGAGAGGGCAACGTGCTGCGAGCGGTGCGGGGCGAGAAGATCGGCACGCTGGTCAGCCGGGCTGACCGCTGATGGCAGGCATACTGATGGCAGGCATGCTGACGCCGGGCATGGCGTGACTCCCCGGCCTGGCACCATGGAAGATGCCGGCACCCGCGGGCGGGCGCCGGGACTATGGACTGACCTACAGGAGCCACAGTGATTGACGAAACCCTCCTCGAGGCCGAGGAGAAGATGGAGAAAGCCGTCGCGGTAGCCAAGGACGAGTTCAGCGGCATCCGCACCGGCCGCGCGCACCCGGCGATGTTTAGCAAGATCACGGCCGAGTATTACGGCACGCAGACGCCGCTGAACCAGCTTGCTTCCTTTCACATGCCAGAGCCGCGGATGGTGGTCATCCAGCCCTTCGACAAGTCGTCGATGGGCGCCATCGAGAAGGCGATCAGGAATAGCGATCTCGGGGTCAACCCCGGCAACGACGGCGCGATCATCCGGGTGAACTTCCCCGAGCTTTCCGAGGAGCGCAGGCGCGAGTACATCAAGATCGCGCGGCACAAGGCCGAGGACAGCAGGGTCGCCATCCGCAACATCCGCAGGCACGCCAAGGACTCGCTGGACAAGCTGGTCAAGGGCGGCGAGGCTGGCGAGGATGACGGCCGCAGGGCCGAACGCGAACTTGACGAGCTAACCCACACCTATATAACGCAAGTCGACGAGCTGCTCAAGCGCAAGGAAGCCGAGCTCCTCGAGGTGTAGCTTGCAATCACTGCGCCGGCGCGCCGGTCATCCAGAGGCGGACCGGTGAACGAGGGCAAGACGATACGCACCGGCCGGAACCTGCCGGTCGCGCTGGCTGTCGGCGTGGCCCTCGGCGGCGCCGCCGTGGTGACCCTCTTCACCCTGAAGGCCACTTTCCTCGGCCTGGTGGCCGCCGCCGTCGGCGTCGCCCTGCTGGAGCTGAGCCGTGCCCTCGCCGCGCGCGAGATAAACCTGCCGCTTGTCCCGGTCGCGGCCGGCGGGGCGGCAATGCTGGGGCTGGCGTACTGGGTCGGCCAGCGGGCGGCGCTGGCCGCCGGCACAGGGACCGTGGTCCTGCTGCTGGCCTGGCGGCTGCGCGGCGGCGCGGCTGGCTACCTGCGCGACCTCACGGCCGGCATCTTCGCGCTTGCCTACCTGCCGCTGCTCGCGGTCTTCGTCCCGCTCATGCTGGCCAGGCCGGACGGCTCGCGGCGGACGCTCATCTTCGTCGCGCTGGCGGTCTGCAGCGACGTCGGCGGCTATTTCGCCGGGATCCTGATCGGCCGGCACCTGATGGCCCCTGGCATCAGCCCGAAAAAGACCTGGGAGGGTTTCGCCGGCTCCGTGCTCGTCGGCGTGGCCGGCGGGGCGATCCTGCTGCCGGCCCTGCTGCACGGCCATGTCTGGCAGGGCATCATCCTGGGGGCTGCGGCGGTGGCGGCCGCCACCCTCGGCGACCTGGCCGCGTCGATGATCAAGCGGGATCTGGACATCAAGGACTGGGGCTCAGTGCTGCCCGGGCACGGCGGCGTACTGGACCGGATCGACTCGCTGCTGGTGGTCTCGCCGGTTGTCTGGTTCCTGCTGACGGTCTTCATTCCGCACAGCCGCCGCTAGCCGACGACCCAGCTGCGGCGCTGCGCGGCGAGCTGGGTGACGAGGCTCGCGGATCCGCGCTCCCTCGCCAGCAGGCGCTCCCGCTCGCTGATCGGGATCACCCACAGCCAGCGCACCGGGTCGCCGGCGAACGTGAAGCCGGACAGGTCAGGGACGTCCGGGCCGAGCAGGGCAGCAGGCTCGTCGAGCAGCAGCACCGCCTGGTTCCCGCCGCCCAGCGGGAACGTGGCGGGCTCGTGATACCAGCGGAGGCTGTGACCAGGCCCGAACCAGGTCACGTCCCGCCACGGGTACTGGGCGAGCCAGAGGAATATCCGGGCCGCATCGGTGCTCGGCAGCGTGCTGGCGATAGCGAGCTCGATCCTGGCCCGCGGGCTGATGTCCTCCACCAGCTGCTCGACGACCGGCATCCGCTGGCTGCACATCCCGATGGTGGACAGGACCGTGTAGTTCCGGTAGCCGGTCGGCGGCCGCTCGGAGACGCCGACCTGCGGCTCCTTGCCGCCGCCGACGTCCCAGTACCTGGCGCCTGGACCGAGCCTGCCGAGCAGGTGGCCGAGCACGGCCTGCTGGAAGCGGGCCCACGCGTCGTGGTCGGCCCGCCAGCGCCAGAACCTGGCGGCCTGCTCCACCCGCGGGCCGAGGCCTTCCATCGCGTCGTCGAGCGACCAGCCGAACGGGGTCTGGCCGATGACGTCCCGGCAATAGCCCGGCATGCCCTTCGACATGTCCGACCAGCCCGGGATCACGGCGAGGAGCTCGCCGTTCTCCAGGATCGCCACGCCGTCGCCCTCCTCCAGCCAGATCGCGCGCAGCCGGTCCGGCTCAGGCACTGGCCTGCCGTCCGGGTGCTTGACATGGCCGACCGGCATCACCGGCGCCTGGCCGGAGCTCAGTCTGGTCAGGTCGGTGGATGCGGGCGCCTGCTCGTGATTGGCGATCCAGGTGGCCGCGATCGCCGAGGACTTGTCATGCAGGTAGGCGGCGGTCGCCGAGCCGTCGTACTCGACCACGACCCGCCTGCTTGCGTAGGGGCTCTCGCTTTCCAGCAGGATTCTTGGCCGGCCGGTCTTGGCGGCTATCCTGATGTCCCTGGGCCCTCTGCGCAAGGTTGGCATGTTAACGAAATCTACTGACTTGCCGCAGGTCACCTTTACCGGGCACGGATATCGTTAAGGGTTTGCAACGGCCTGTGCCCGGAGTGGTCCGCTGGGCCAGGCGGAATGGAGCACAGGTGCCGAGTGCAGCGCTTCCGGCACCAGCCGGCCGGGGCCGTCGGCAGGCTCCGCCCCGGCACCTGGCTGACCTGGACCTGGCCGGACGGCGGGCGGCTGCCGAGGAAATCGGCCAGCGGCGGTTCCGCGCCGACCAGCTATCCAGGCATTACTTCGGCCGGCTGACCGACGACCCGGGTGACATGACCGACCTGCCGGCCGGGGTCCGCGCGGAACTGGCCGGCGCGCTGCTGCCCCGGCTGCTGACGGCCGAGCGCGAGCTCACCTGCGATCAGGGCATGACAAGGAAGACCCTTTGGCGCGCGTTCGACGGCGCCTACGTCGAGTCGGTGCTCATGCGCTATCCGGACCGGGTGACGATGTGCGTGTCGTCCCAGGCAGGCTGCGGGATGGCCTGCCCGTTCTGCGCGACCGGCCAGGCCGGCCTGACCAGGAACCTGTCCGCGGCCGAGATCGTGGCGCAGGTCGTGGCCGGCGCCAGGGCGCTGGCCGGCGGCGAGGTGCCCGGCGGGCTCGGCATCTCCCAGCGCGGCATCACCGTGTCCACCGTCGGCCTGGTTCCGGCTATCGGCCGGCTGGCCAGCGAGGGGCTGTCGGTGCGGCTGGCAGTGTCGCTGCACGCTCCCGACGATGAGCTGCGCGACGAGCTGGTGCCGGTGAACAGGCGCTGGAAGGTCGCCGAGGTGCTGGCAGCCGCGTGGGCCTATGCCGGCGCGACCGGCCGACGAGTCTCCATCGAGTACGCGCTGATCCGGGACATCAACGACCAGGCATGGCGGGCCGACGCGCTGGCCGGGCTGCTGGCCGGCCGGCTGGCCCACGTCAACCTGATCCCGCTTAATCCCACCCCGGGCTCCCGCTGGACGGCATCGCGGCCGCTGGACATGCGCGAGTTCGAGGCCAGGCTGGCCGCACGGGGCATCCCGGTGACCGTCCGCGATACCAGGGGAACGCAGATCGACGGCGCGTGCGGCCAGCTCGCGGCGTCGGGCCGGGCCGCCGGCTAGCCAGGCCATGCCCCGCTGGCGAGCTGCGCTGCGCAGCCGGCGCCGCGCCGCGGTGGCCGGCCTTGTGCACGAGGCCTGGCGGGCGGTGCAGCAGTCGGCGATGATCACCGCCGACTCGCGCGCCGGACGCAGGTTCGCCGCCTTCGGCCCCCGGTCGCTGATCGCGTTCCCGACCGGCAGCGTCTACGGCGAGGGGTGGATCGAGATCGGCGACGAGACCATGATCGGGGCGCAGGTCACGCTCTGCGCCGGGATGCTGCCCGGGCAGGACCTCGGGGCCAGCCCGGTGCTGCGGATCGGCGACCGGAGCGTGATCGGGCGCGGCAGCCATATCGTCGCGCACCACTCGATCCTGATCGGCGATGACGTCTTCACCGGGCCGTACGTCTACATCACCGACCAGAACCACGGCTACGAGGATCCTGATACGCCGATCGGCCGCCAGTGGCCGCGTAATGCCGCTGTTTCCATCGGCGCCGGCAGCTGGCTGGGCGCCGGCGTCGTGGTGCTGCCTGGCGCGTGCATCGGCAGGAATGTCGTCGTCGCGGCGGGCTCAGTCGTGCGCGGCAACATTCCCGGCCACTGCGTGGTGGCGGGCGTTCCGGCCAGGATTGTCCGGGAATATGTCGCTGGCAGCGGCTGGTCGCGGCCCGCGTCCGGCCCGGACTGAGCGCTTTGCCTGTGACGTCTGCGCGAGTCTGCCACGATGGGCAGGGCCGCCTCGACGAGGGCGGGAGGCTCCGGCGGCACCAGGCCATCGCCAGGCGAGGACCGCCACCGGGCCTCATCGAGCGATCGGCAGTCAAGAGGGCACGTGCAGGTACAGGATGATCTCGTCGCGACCGCGGCGTACCAGCCTGAACCCGCGGCAGTGGCGGCAGCACGCCGCTTCGTCCGGGACACGCTGCGGACCTGGCAGGTAGCCGGCCGGTCGGCCAGCCAGGACGAGCTCGTCGACGATGCTGTCCTGCTCACCAGCGAGCTGGTCACGAACGCGGTGGTGCACGCCGGAACGCCGGTGCAAGTTACCTGCCGGCTGGCAGCCGGGGCGGTGGAGGTCGTGGTCCTGGACCGCCATCCGGTTCAGCTGATTCCGGACCCGCAGCTGGGTGCGATTACCGAGGCAGAGCGCACCAGCGGTCGCGGTCTCATGCTGCCGTCCGAGCTCGCGTCATCCTGGGGCGTCACGTACGCGCGCACGGCCAAGGCGGTGTGGTTCCGGCTCGGCGTGGCCGGCTCGGACGCGGTAGCAGCCGCGGGCGGCCAGGCTCAGCCGGCCGGCCGGGCCGCGCGGCGGGCGGCAAGCCCGGCGCGCCGCGCCGCCGCGGCCGGCCTGCTGACGACCGCAGGGACGGTGGGGGCGGGCCAGCCGGCCGGCGATCCCGGCCAGCCCGCCAGGGACCAGCCGCCGGTCAGCCAGGAACCCGTCGCAGGCCTGCCGGTCTGGCCCCGCCGGAACCTCGGCAGGCTCGGTTACGAGGAACTGCTCAGCCATACGGTCGAGGCCGCGCGGGCAATGATGGCAGCCGACGCCGCCTACCTGCTGGCCGTCGGCGAGGATGGCGAGCTAAAGGTGCGCGCCGCGGCCGGCGCAGGACCGGCGACCGGAGCAGGCTTCGCGCAGCTCGCGGTGGGCTCGCCGACGGTGGCCGCGGGCCCGGCGCGGGCGCTCGCCGAGGCCGCGCTATCCCTTGTCACGGTCCCGCTGCTGGCGGAAGGCCGGGTCACCGGGGTGCTTGCGGTGGCCGCGGCCGAGCCAGAACGGTTCCGAGAACGTGACGCGGCCCGGCTGCAGGACCTGGCCGACCGGTCCGCTGCCACGCTGGAGCGGGCCAGGCTGGGCGAGCTGGAGCGGGCCAGGCGGGCGCGCGTCAGCTTTCTCGACGAGGCCGGTGAGGTACTGGCCGGCCACCTCGACCAGGAGAAGATCGTGGCGCTGGCGGCCCAGCTTGTGGTGCCCCAGCTGGCGGACTGGTGCGCGGTCCTGCTTGCGGCAGCCGACGGCACACCGCGGCCGGTTTACCTCTGCCATGCCGACGAGTCACGTGCCGACGCTCTGGCCTGGCTGCTTGAGCACGCGCCCGCTGCGCCCGCCGCCGCTGACCGCGGCCGCGGCGCTGACCACGGCCGCGGCACTGGCCAGCGCTGGCAGCTGGCCGCCGGTGACCTGGCCACCGGGCCGGCGGACGATGGGCCGGGCATGGTCGCCCCGCCCGGAGCGGCGCAGCTGGCGGCCGACGGCGCCTGGTGCTTCCCGCTGACCGGGACGGACGCCATCCTCGGCTTTCTCGCCATCGGCGGCGTAGCCGGCGGGCGGCTGTCCGCCGAGGTAACCGAGCTCGCCGAGGGCATGGCCCGCAGGACCGCCGTTGCGCTCGGGAATGCGCGGCAGCGGGCCCGCAGGCAGTTCGCCAGCCGCACGCCGCGTCCGGTGCCGTTGCCGGCCGAGCTGCCGCATATCCCGGGCGTCGAGCTTGCGGCGGCGCACGAGGCTCCTGGCGGCGCCGGCCGGGCAGGCAGCGACTTCTACGACGTCTTCCCGGTCGGCGCGGACCGCTGGCGGTTCGTCATCGCCGATGTGTGCGGCAACGGGCCGGCCGCCGCCGCCATCGGCGGCCTGGCCAGGCACACCTTGCGCATCCTGGCGCGTGAGGGGCACGGCATCCCGGCCGTGCTCGAGCGGCTGAACGATCTCATTCTGGACGAGGGCGAGCAAGCCAGGTTCCTGACGCTGGTGCATGGCGAGGTCGCGGCGGCCGCCCGGCAGGTTACCCGGGTCCGGGTCTCACTCGCCTGCGCCGGCCACCCGCAGCCGCTGCTGCTCAGGGACTCCGGCGGGATGCCAGTGCCGGCCGCTGAACCGCAGCCGCTGCTCGGGGTCATCGACGGGCTGACCTTCAGCACCCAGACGGTCGACCTCGCCGCGGGCGACATGCTGCTCGCGGTGACCGACGGCGTGACGAACCGGCGGCGAGGCTACCGGCTCCTTGACGACGACGGCTCCGGCCTGGCCAACCTGCTTGCTGCCTGCCGCGGCCTCAGCGCAGGCGCCGCGGCCGCCCGGATCCAGCAGGCAACCCGCGAGTTCAGCGCCGAACCGCTAGCCGATGACGTGGCGCTGCTGGCGTTAAGGGCGTCCTAGCTGCGGGCTGAATACCTCGCCGCGCAGCGCCCGGGCGATCAGGTCAGCGGCTCGCGCGGCGGCCGCCAGCCTGCTCCCCTCGGCCCGGTACACGGCAAGCACCGCGTCAATTCCCTGCGGCGGCAGCACGTCGCCTAGCTCGGTGCGGACGCTGCGGTATCCCTGCCTGGCACCCGCCACGCAGGCGGTCAGATGATGCCTGGCGAGCACGGCCAGCGCGATGGGATGGCGGCGCAGCACCCCGTGCACACGGTAGTCGGCAGGCAGCGCGTCCAGCAGCCACGCCACCGCGGTCTGCTCGAAGCCCTCGCTGCCCGGCGGATGGACGCCGGCCGGCCAGCCGGGCGGAAGATAGGCTGCCACATGACCAATGATAAGCCGTCGAACGTACGTTCTAGAGTATGAGCCTGGTGCGGCCTAGTATGAGCCTGGTGCGGCCTCACGCGGGCAGGACGGACGTTCCGCAGGTGACGGCGCGGGACGGGACGGCGACGGCCTGGTAACCGCGCCGGGCGCGGCGTGCCTGCCGGGCACGCCGCGCGGCGTTAGCGGTCAGCTGCATGTCCCTGGCGCGCTCGTTGGCCAGGTACTGCAGGATCTGGGGATGCATGGCTCCTCCTTGTTGCGGGCCGTACGCACGACCCGACACCATCCAGACTTGCCGTAAGGCAGGGCCTGCCGCATTGGGCGGATGCCTTAACTGCGCGGGCGGGGCGGCTTAGGTAGTAAAGAACGAACTGCACCGATCTGGCCGAGTACGCGCCTACCAGCAGGTTCTCTGCATCCGCCCACCTCAGAGGCAGTTTCCGCAGGCTCAGAGCTACCGGACAGTACCGAGTTTTTGAGGAGTTGTCCGCATTCCTGTGACGCGAAGTCACACCGATGATCAAGATAGAGCTCTGCCAGGCCCTGCCAGGCTTGGCATGAGCTTGCGCAGGTCAGCGGTGCCTACCCTGGCCATGTGGATGATCACCCGCCCGTTGATCCGAACGCGCCGAAGCTGATCTACGTCCAGGTGGCCGATCACATCGCGGCGCGCATCGCCGCCGGGGAGCTGGCACCGGGCGCACGCCTGCGAGCCGAGCGAGACCTTGCGTCCGAGTACGGCGTTGCCTACGACACGATCCGGCGTGCAACGGCGCTCTTGCGGGAGCGCGGGCTGATCATCACCATCGTGGGCCGCGGTACGTTCGTCACCCCAGAAGACCAGCGGCCCGGCTCGTAAGCACGCCGCATTCTTGGCGCCTCCCTTCAGCTACCGGAGCCTGCTGGCATTCCTGCCCGCACAGCGCAGCTCGCGACCCGCGATGACCTGCGCATGCCGCCAGATCCGGAGTCCTGATGCGGCGCAGCTGCGGTAAGAACTAACCGAGCAGGTTGAGCAGCCGGCTGGCCTGGCGCTCAAGAGTGCCAGGTGGATTGCGGTGGTGGGCGCTGCCGCTGGGAAGCAGCCGCATGACCCAGAAGGCTGCGATCAGGCGACGCAACTGCCTTATCTGCTGGCGCTCGCCTGGACTCAGGTCGAAACGGTCGAGGAATGCCTCGGCGTCGATGTCCGCATGCGCCCATACCGTTATGTGCTCGACGAAGTCAGCAAGCTCGCCGGCCCGGTCGCCGCGCCCGGATTTCTCGAAGTCGACCAGGCGCACTTCGCGCCCGTCCCATAGGTGGTTGGCGAGGTTAGGGTCGCGTTGGGCGAATACTGGCTGCAAGGTAGGCGGGGCGGATCTCTCGGCCCATCCGCTGTCGAGCCAGGCGAGTGCGGAGCTGTAGGCCTGGCGTGGCAGCGGGTCTAGCGACTCGGCCCTGCATGCAGCTGCCATGTCCCGCGCGCGGTTCATGACGAACTGCGGCTTGCCAGGCGCCTGCTGCCCGCAGACCCGCCTCGGGCCTTCTCCACGTCAGTGCCCGCCATGCCACGGCGACCGCGTGAATGACTTACCGAGACATCCTTGATCATCTATATCGTGACACAAATATATCAAGGTAGTACTTAAAATTCGAATATATACACATATTCATTTCACATTGTCAGTGTCAGTCGCTAATATTAGCTAAAGCAGTCGCCCGGGCCGGTGGCCCGGTTACCGGTCAGCGAGGAGGTGACCCGGTGCTCGATGAGACGGACGGCACGGGCGCCCCACAGGCCCTGTCGTGGTCCTGGGAGCTGGATTTCGCCGCGCTGATGGACAGCCTCAACGAACCGGGCCCGCACGATCCGACCGGCCCCGGCGCTGCCCCATCCGGTGCGGGCCGCAGCCCCGCGCCCGTGAGCCCCGCCCCGGCCGGGCCTGCTTCCACCGGCCCCGCTTCCGCGGATGCCAGCTCCACGGCCGCCGGTCCCGCTGGCCCGGCCTCGGCTGGCCCAGATCCTGCGGGCCATGGTCCGGCGGGCACTCCTTCCGCTGGCCCAGATTCTGCGAGCCCTCCTTCCGCCGGCCCCGCTTCGGCGGCCGTTGCTTCGGCTGGCCCGGCTGTGGCTGGCGTTGCTTCGGCGGGCTCTGGTTCGGGTGGTGCGTCTGGGCCGGGTGCGCAGCCCGGTGTCGGCCGGAACGCTGGGGAGGGTGCGCGGGACGCCGTGCCGGATGATCTTGCGGATGAGGGTGTGCCCGGGGAGTTGATCCCGGTCGGGGTACTGGCTGGACGGGTGGCGGAGAAGCTGGCGCCGGGCCCGGACCTGGCGGCGTGGCTTTCGCTGGTCTCGGCTGCCGAGCTGGGTGATGCGGACCTGGCCGCGACCGCGGGAGCGTGGCGGCGGATGGCGGCGTGGGCACAGGCCAAGGAACTCGCCGCGGTTGCGCAGATCGCGTCCCGGTCGGCCGCGCGGGACGAGGACATCGGCACCGGGCCCGATGGCCGCCCGGCCCGGATCCCGGCATCTGCCGCCGCCGAAGTGGCGCTGGAGCTGACCATGTCACGGTACGGCGCGTCCTGGTGGGCTGGGCTGGCGGTCGACTTGGGGTGGCGGCTGCCCGGCACCGGTGCGGCGCTGGAGTCCGGCGTGATCGACTTGTACAGGGCCCGGCTGATCTGCGAGGCGACCACGCGGCTGTCCGATGAGGCGGCTCGGTCGGTGGAAAGCAAGGTGTTGCCCGCGGCCGGTGGGCAGACTCCGGGGATGCTGCGGGCGGCGCTGCGCCGCGCGGTAATCGCCGCGGACCCCGAAGGAGCGGACCGGCGCCGGGAAGAATCAGAACGCCAGGCGAAGGTGGTGCTGTATCCCGATGAGGAGCACACTGCGACGCTGGCCGGGCAGCGACTGCCGGTGATCCACGCGGCCGCGGCGATGGCGCGGATCCGGGCGATGGCCCGCGCGTGGAAGGCCTCCGGCGCGTGCGGCGGGATGGACCTGCTGTCCGCGAAGGTCTACCTCGGGCTGCTGCTCGGCACCCTCCCGCTGATCCCGCCCGCCGAAGGCGCGCCCCCAGACATCCCGCCCGGCGACGGTACTGGCGGCCC
>Ga0099827_10001400_pt1 | contig 12447 bp, 12 predicted proteins | sample CZO8metaG_FD_79339 | JGI IMG/M metagenome (GOLD analysis project Ga0099827, IMG submission 79339) | Vadose zone soil microbial communities from the Eel River Critical Zone Observatory, Northern California, USA - CZOApr15con1.8 metaG | ecosystem: Environmental > Terrestrial > Soil > Vadose zone ...
CCCGTCGATCTCGAAGCTCCCTACCGTGTTGCCGGCAGACGCGGCGCGATTTGCGACCCGCGTGCCAATTAAGAGCAGCAGCAGAAAAGCGGTGATAATCAATAACAGGCGTGGGGCTGTGGTTGCAACCGCTCGCCAATGCCCCTGGAAATGCGTTTTGGTGGTCATAGGTTCCTCCCCGCCCAACAATGTCGCGAAATTGAGATTTGCGGACCCACGCTGACCTTTCGATTGAGTTCGACCATTTACATTTTGACTTCTACAAGCTCTGAGCCTCCTGCGCAACGTACGCCGCAACTTTTTATAGGACAGTCTTCCTGTACTACGGAGTACAGGTTTTTTGTTTGCCGATCGGTCAGCGGTAGGACTGACCTAGCCTTAAGGTGGCAGCCCTGCGGTTTTCCCCGTTCCTTTGTCAGGTATTTACCCTATCCCGAATACGGGATTTCCCGGATTGCTATTCCGTTGGTCTTGCTTAGAATAAGATTCAAATTGCGTGGATCGAACAGCACCTCGAACTTCCTGCGTTGTTGGTGCGGAGCGTGGATAATCAGGGCAATGAAATTGCTGCCATGTTAAAATCAAACCGAGCCATATCTCTGGAAGCTTCCCCGGATTCCCGGCGCTTGTGCCAACAGATTCAAGTGCTTGCTTATCATCCCTTGGCCGCCCAATATGTACTTAACATCCTGTCTTCCCACGATGAATTGCGTGACCTGCTAGCGAGGCCACCAGTAGCTGACTTCGACTTGCTTGGACAAGATACCTCACCTCGCCTGTTCGTCCTCGATACTTACTTGTTACCGCTTGAGCTCTCGAAAGTGACTCGACATTTGACCGTACGTTGCCCGGGCAGCAAATTCCTGGGGTTATTACCAGCACGAGGTTGTGATGATGAGGATTTACTTCGGCTGCTTTACCTTGGCCTCGACGGTCTGGTTAAAATTTCGGAGGGTTTGGAAGAGGAACTTGTGACGGCGGTGAACGCGATTCTGGCTGGGGGGATTTGGGCCCCTCGCCGTGTCTTGGCAGAGTATGTCCGGCAGACCGATTGGTTGCGAAGCGACCAACTCCTGTCCCGTTTCTCGCTCACGGCTAGGGAGAGCCAAGTTCTGCAGTTGGCCCTGCGTCATCTCTCCAACAAGGAGATCGCCGGGATACTGGGAATCTCAGAGCGCACCGTCAAGTTTCACGTATCCAACATCTTTGGCAAGCTGCAAGTAGATGATCGTCAAAGCTTACCCGCCGCGATCGGTGTCACACTCGGCGAACCGCCATCCCGTAACTCAGTCCTGGTTCCGTTGACTCATGCGATAGGATAGACAGCTCCAACTACCCAGGCGGCCAACCAAGGCACTGCTCGCCGAAACCATGTGAGACTGTTGAAAAAGTCGGGAGAACAGAAGAGATTCTTGCCCCGGTTAGTGTCCAGCGGACTGTATGCACTGGAACGTTCAGCGATATTTATCGATAGTGGCAGACTTTAATTCGGCGGCCTAATTGAGCTTCGGCAACATGTTCTTGTGGACTTGCGGGCAGCCCCAGGAAGGAAACGAGAGGACAGATCCGCCTGAAATTCGGAAGAAGAGCACGGAGTCGGGTGATTCGGTCTCAAGCCACATTTCCACGCAGTCGAATATTTTGGAGTGGTAGCTGTCCCTGTCAAACTGAAGGTCGGCGTCCAGGACCCAGACGCTCAGGTTGCGCGCCGGGGCGGCCTCTTCGATCAGTCTGAACTCCGCGGCATAGCAGGTGCGGTCGGTGCCGGCCGGATCGACGCGGTCTGCAATCCGCGCGCGCCAAGTGCCCTTGCGGGTCGCAAATATTTTTCCGTCAATAGAATGAAGGTCTTGCAGGGTTTTCATTTATCCCCTCCTGTGCCTGCGGTTGCGACCTGCCGGCTGGCGCCCCGCGTAGGCAGAGTCACGACCGACCGTTCCGAGAATTCCCGAGAGTGGTGCGGGCTAGAGCGCGGACACGGTGTTCAATCCTCGTTCACGAAAATCGCCGGCTCCTTGCGTCCCCGCTCGTCGATGCCGCAATCCCGAATCTTGTACTGAAGCGCTCTCAAGCTGATGTTCAAAATTTTCGCTGCTTCCTTCCTGCTCCCGTTGGTCGACTCAAGCGCGCGCAGAATGGCCTTTCTCTCGGCCTCTTTTTTCAAGCTGCGAACATGGGACTTGAGGTCGCTCAGAATAACCCCACCGCTATCGGGCTTGGGGTATATGTGGCTGGGGTTCCCGTTTCCATTTCCGAGGAACCCGAGCCGGGCCTGGACTTCCGCTTCGTCGCCGACAATCAGGTAGCGTCTTACGAAATTTTCAAGTTCCCTCACGTTGCCCGGCCAGGAGTATTCCTGGCAGGCGTCAATCAGGGCAGGGGAGAGCGCCAGTTCAGGCCGTCCAAACCGCTTAGCCCAATACACCATGAAGTGATTGAGAAGGGCAGGGATATCCTCCCTGTGCTCGCGCAACGGAGGCAAGTAGATCGGGTAGGCGTTCAGCCGGTAATAGAGATCCTGGCGGAATTTTCTACCTGCAATCGCCGTGGGAACGTCCACGTTCGTCGCGGCGAGGATCCTGACGTCAACTTTCGTGGTGGTAGGGCTGCCGAGTCGCGAGAGTTCGCCGTCCTGAAGGACGTGCAGGAGCTTCGCCTGCGGGCTAATGGGCATTTCCGCGATTTCGTCGAGAAGGATGGTCCCCTTGTGGCAGATTTCGAATTTTCCAGGTTTTGATCGAGACGCGCCCGTGAAGGCGCCCGCTTCGTGACCGAAGAGTTCGCTCTCGAGTAATTCCGCAGGGAGCGCGGCGCAGTTCACTTTCATGAAAGTCCGGTGCGCCCGGTACGAAGACCTGTGAATGAGGCGCGCGACGACTTCTTTACCCGTCCCGGTTTCTCCCAGCAACAGGACCGGAATATCGATGTTGGTGATCTGGAGCACCTGGTGGCGGATTTCCTGCATTGCTGGGCTGACGCCTATAAATGCATCCTCTTCACCGTTCACGAAGTCCTGCTCTGGACGCGCGGCGGGCCCGCGCGACGGTGCGGGGAGCCGCACCAGATTTGCAAATTTGTCGCCCTTGAGAGCCGATTCAGACTCTAGGCCGCTCGGAATGGAAGTAGTGAGACTGCCCATTGAGAATCCTCACGCCGTGAGCCCTAACGTCTGTTGTTTCTCCTGGCCTGGGCTTGACAGCGGCGCAGAAAATTTCCTGCCTGCTGCACCAAGATCAATTGCAGATAAGCGTTCGCGTGGAGACCGTTTTGGCACAACGCGGAGCTTCGATGCAAAATCTCTCGCGACGGAAATTCGAATAAATCGTTCGCGGCCCCACGCAGAAATCATTTGAAACGCTCCATGCCAACTTTTCGAACGTGCAAAGGATAGACAGTAGGAGGGGAATGCGCAATACGGGGAATCCACGCTTTTTGCTGAGGTAAATACCTGAAAAGAGAAGGGATTATGCCCCAAGAAATCAACGGATTTTAGGGCTGGACCAGGCCGCGCCGGATCGCATACCGGACTAGACCGGCGGTCTCATGGATGTCAAGTTTCTCCATGATGTGGGTTCGGTGGGACTCGGCAGTCTTGAAGCTTACGCCGAGTAAGGCGGCGACTTCTTTGGTGGTCTTGCCTTCTGCAACTAGTTGAAGCACTTGGAGTTCCCTGGGAGTCAGGAGCTCAGAAGGAAACTCGGTCTTGCCGAGGTAAGCCTCCACCACCGCCTGGGATATGCCAGGACTGAGGTAAATAAGGCCCTTGGAGACGTCCCTGATGGCCTGCACGAGTTCACCCGCAGCTCTCGACTTCAAGACGTAACCCCGGACTCCGACTCGGAGGGCCTCCAAGACGTATTGCTCCTCCGTATGGACAGTGAGTAGGACCATCTTCGCTTTGGGCTCAGCCTGAATAATCTCCCTGGCGGCGCCGATGCCGGTGAGAAGCGGCATGGTAAGGTCAAGGACAGCGACGTCAGGGTGGAGTTCTCGGGCCCGGCGGACAGCCTCGTGACCGTCCGAGGCCTCCCCCACCACATTAAAACCTTCGCGCTCGAGGATTGCCTTCAAACCCTGGCGAACAATTTGATGGTCGTCAGCAAGGAGTATTCGCAGTGCCACCTCAAATCTCCAAAGGAATAGTCACTAGGATCTCCGTCCCCTTTCCGGGACGCGACGTAATTTTGAGTGTACCGGCCAACGCGTTCACGCGTTCCTGGATCCCGATCAGGCCAATGCCGCCCCCCCTTTTTTGGCTCGAGAGCAACTGGATGTCAAAGCCGATCCCATCGTCAAACACCGAACAGCAGACCGTCTGGTTTTGTCGCTCCAGCTTCACGTTGACGCGGGAGGCCTGAGCGTGCTTGTTTGCGTTGGTTAGCGCTTCCTGGACGATGCGATATAGCGCAGTCTCAACCAGGGTCGGGAGGCGCCCGTCCGTTGTACCCTCAACCGTGATGAAGATGCCGGTGCGCTTCGAGACCCCGTGAGCCAGGAACTCCAGAGCGGGGGTGAGCCCCAGGTCGTCCAGTATCGTTGGCCGGAGTTCATGCGAGAGCCCCCTCAGCTTCTCTTCGACGTCAAAAAGAAGTCTCTTCCCCTCCTCGAGGCGCTGCCGTGCGGGAGGCGGCACGTCGCGGGCGATTTCTTCCAAAGCGAGATGGACGGAGGCGAGAAGCTGCCCAGCTTCGTCGTGAAGGGCGTGGGCGACGCGTTTGGCCCCCTCTTCGAGCGCCTCGTTCAGGCGGCGGAGGGCCTCCTCAGCGCGCTTGCGTTCCGTAATGTCACGCGCAATTCCCTGCACTCCGACCGGTCCCCCTTCCCGCCAAGTAAGTCGAGTGCTTACTTCCAGAGGAATGCGGCGTCCATCCTTTGCCACGATCTCCATTTCATAAGCGGGTGATGCTTCACCACCCAGGTCGCGCTCCAGCATTTGGCGCACAATAGGCAGATATTTGGGCGGGATGACCTGCGAGACGTTCAAGGGAGTAATTTTGTCCCGGCTGTAGCCGCTGAGCCGTTCTCCGGCTGGGTTGATGGAAATGAAGTTTCCATCGAGGTCGGTGACAAAGACGATGTCGTTGGCGTTCTCGAACAGTTCGCGGTATCGGGTCTCGCTGGCCCGAAGCGCAGCGTTGGCCTCGCGGAAACCGCGATGCGTCATTTCGAAAGGCGTCAGGCTCTCGACAAAAAACTTTTCGGTCGCCTTGGCTATTCGGGCCCTCTTCTCCGCAGTGGACAGACGAGGGAGAATTTTCGCCAAAGCCTCGTGATGCAGCGAAGCCATCTCCAAAACGCCCAGGCCGTTCGCGAGGGCCTTGCGGCCGAGTTCATAGGCGTCCCGAAGACCGGCTTCTCCGCCGCCGGCGAGATAGTTTTCGAGTGCGCATGCGTACTCCTTCATTAACACATCCAGGTCGGCTTTCGTCATGCGCTTCCCGTGTACCGTGCGACAAGAACCAGCGCATCGTCAGTCCCCAGCCTGCTCTGGGAAAGGATGCGTTTAGCGATTTGCTGTGGAGGCTCGCACGGGGTCAATTTGTACTCGATCCCGCCGGCTATGCCGTCGGTGGCTAAGATCAGAGTGTCGCCAAGGCTGACCCTAAGAATGAAGGCGCTGACGGAAGGCGGGTTTCCGCCCACCACACCGTGATTGAGGAACAGAGTTTCGTAGGTAGGGGCTTTCTTGGGGTCGGCCCGCAGGAGGATTCCTCGAACGTTTCCCACCCCCAGCCAAGTCATTGTTTGGTCAGCGGCACTGAACGAAGCCAGGCTCATGACCACCCCGCGCGTTCTGCGCAGGCTTTCATGGCAACGGTTCACCAGCATGACGAGGGAATCAGAGGGGGATTGCTCCATGGTCTGGATAGCCCTGAACGCGGCCTCGGCAGCTTCGCGCCCATGGCCAAGGCCGTCCACGACCGCTGTGAGGACGCCGCCCGGGAATTCCTTGACCAGGCACCGGTCTCCTGAGATGGACTCCCCCGGCATCGCTGCCGAAGCAGCGCTCCATTGCAGGATTGAAGTATTTATCGTAACCATTTCTTGACCGTAATGATTGTCCCCACACCGTTCCTGGATTTGATATCGAACTCATCCATGAGTCGCCGGCAGCCCGGCAAGCCCAGTCCCAGGCTGCCCGAAGTGGAGAAGCCGTCCTGCAGGGCCAATTCGATGTTGGGGATGCCCGGCCCGTCGTCGCGCGCCACGACGGCGATGCCGCGCTTTTCGCCTTTTTCAACCAGGCTGAGAATAATTTCGCCGCGATCGGCGTAGCGGACGATGTTGCGGGCGAGTTCCGAAATGGCAGTGGCAATCAGCGCGAGGTCTGTGGGAGGAAAGCCCAGCGTGGCGGCCAGCTCGCGCCCCGCCTGGCGGGCCTTTACAATGTCGAAGTCGGAGCTGATCGGCGTCCGAATTTCATCTCTTTTGCTCGTTAATGGCACGGGCGACTCGTTTAGTCTTCTGGTCTAAATACGCCAACCCTTCTTCCAGGTCCAGCGCTGTGGCCACGCCCTCGAGCTTGAGCCCGAGTTGGACCATCGAAAAGGCGACCTCAGGCTGGATTCCGACGATAACCGTCTCTGCTCCGCGCAACTTGATCATGACCGCAAGGTCGCTGAGCGTCCGGCATGCAAAAGAGTCCATCACATCCAGGGCTGTCACGTCCATGATGACTCCCCGCGAACGGTAAGTCCCGACCTGTTCAGTCAGGGCGTCGCGGAGCTTTAGGAGGTCAGTGTCTGTCAGTGCGGCCTGCACGGACGCGATGAGGTACTGCCCCTGTTTCAGGATGGGAACGACCACTCGTAATCCCCTTATGCTTGCGCGGTTGGGCTCTCAGTGAGGGGGTGGACTTTGTAGCCCAGGAGCCGCTCGGCCTCTTCGATACCACCCCGCAGGTCGCCGACGGTGTTCATTTTGCCGAGGTCCACGCCTATGGTCACCAGTGTCTGGGCGATTTCCGGAGACAGGCCCGTCACGATGACCGTCGCGCCCAGCAACCTGGCGGACTCCACGGTCTGAACGAGGTGGTTGGCTACCGTGGAGTCAATGGAGGGCACGCCCGTGATGTCAATAACCACCACCTTGGCGCGGTTAGTGCGAATGCCGCGAAGCAGCTGCTCGGTGAGCTGGCGGGCCCGCTGGGGATCGATGACGCCGATAATCGGCAGAATGAGGAGCCGCTCGCGGACGGGCAAGACGGGGGTGGACAGCTCGCGGATGGCTTCTTGTTGCTCGCGGATGATTCGCTCGCGCTCCTGGACGAAGCCGACGGCCACCGTGTTGGCGATGCGGTTCGCGGCAGGCTCGTAGGCGTCCAGCACCCGGTTGAGAAGGGCGAAGTCCGACTGGTATTTTTCAAATAGCGAGCGCGCCAGCACGTCGCGCAAAAGGAGCACGATACCGACTACTTCGTGCGTCTCGACGCCCCGGGGGATGATGCGTTCGGAGAGGTTGCGCGCGTAGGCCTGCAACGCCTCGACGGCGCCTGTCTCGAGCACGTCCACGTAGTTGTCGTATATCGAAGTCGCTTCCGCAAAGATTTCTTCCTTGGTCATCGCCGTGAGCAATTTCGCTTCCGTGATGCGGCGGGCCCACTCCTCGCGCAACTGGGTGCGGTTGCCGCGCAGGTGCGAGACCAATTCTCGCAGCAACGCGGCGGTGCCCTCGGCATCACTGCTGGTCGGAGTTGGTACCGGCCGTCGGGGTTTAATTTCTGGCATATGAAACGTCCTCCTCCGCCAAGGGTTGCCTGGTTTTTCGTTTTCTCTCAAGTCCCACTGACCGCGTCCAGGGAAATTAAAGCATCGCTCGATGGCGTCAACAGTCTTGCTTCTTGGCCGGCAAAAGGGGGCGCCCAGTCGTTGTGTGGCGGCGCGGCGACTGCGAACGCCCGCGTGTCGCTGGATTCACGGCCTCCTGGCACTTCCTTTAAGGCTTCACAGGAGTCTCGTTTAGAAGTCTTGATTTCGTAAATGAGACGGCCCCTCGCAGTCTCCTCCTCGGTTGAAATACGGGTTTGACAGAAGGCTCAGAACCTCCCGACGGATTCGGCCGCGGAGCGCCAAGCTCGCCCATCACTCGGCCAGATTCTCCGCGAGTTTGGCCTGAAAGTTGCCTTGGTGTCAACGTCTTTCACAGAGTATGAAACCTAGTGGTCCAGAGTAGGTCGAACGGAGCATGCGGACAGCCAAATGGCCGCAATCGGGGGCAGCAGGATGAAAATTTCTGCATTGCAGGGAGGGGGTTTCGCGGTTTATTTATCAATACTTTGCATTGTTTCTGCGCGGCGGGAAACCCGCGGGAGAAAGCAGCGGCTGAACCTCGTCATCGACAGCCTGTGCAAATTCTTGCGCGCGCAAAAGTTTGCATTCCATTCTTCCCGACTCGGCGTGAGGACCGCGATCGGGACCGGCCTCGGGAATGGCCCGCTGGGCAGTTTCCGAGCGTAGCCTTGCAACGGACCTCGACGGTGTGGAGTGATCTGCAGGAGTACAAGCTCGAGTGATAAATCCAATCCAAAATCCCTCTCGCGGTAAGAGGAGCCATCCAGTCCGCGCGCCCAAAGGATTTCGGACCCCGATGGGAACGAGACCGGCCTGAAGGCACGTCAAGGGAGTAAACGCATTAAGTAGCTCACACCTCTCGGTGTGCACCAGCCTGCAAAACATTTCTTGCATGCGAAGAAGTTTGCATATCGCGCAGCGCTCCCGGCTCGTGCGAGCAGCGCCCTCATCAGGCGAAGAGAGAGGAAATGCCTGAGACGCGTAACCTGTTGCAGGATAAACGACGTATCAGCTAATCCGGCCCCAAGGAATTTCCGCCGAGGATTCTCAAATACTCGCAACGAGTATGGCGCTCGGCGTGCGGGAGCGATGAGTGTCTTGCAGACCTCCGGAGGGAGTGCGATGACATTCATTTCTGACACGATTGCATATTTCATGAACCCGCGCAGGGACCTCGCACCTGACGAGGTGATCTTTGGCAAGTCCGAGGCCATGGGAGCGGTCCGACAGAAGCTTGAAAAATTAGGGGGGACCAACGTACCGGTGTTAATCCGCGGAGAAACCGGCACGGGCAAAGAAACGATCGCGCGACTGATCCACCGCCGCTATCCCGGAGAAGACGCGCCTTTCCTGAAGCTCAACTCCCCGGTTGGCCGAGGCAGCTTGCTCGACCAAGTGATGTTCGATAAGAACCAGGAAGGATTGGGAGGGCAGGAGAACCCTGCAGACCACGGACCGGACACCGGGCGATGGGGAACACTTTTCGTCGATGAAGTCGCCGACCTGGACCCCTGCGCACAATCAAAATTGCTTCGACTCTTTCAGGAGGAACAGTCTTTTGCCATTGGCGGCCCAAAGTGCATCCCCGTCAAGCTCCGCATCCTTTGCGCGAGCAGCCGCAACTTAGAGCGCGAAGCAGAAAGTAAGAACTTCCGGCAGGACCTTCTCTACAGCATCAATGTTGTGATGATGTACCTCCCGCCCTTGCGAGATCGCCGGATGGACATCCCTCTGCTCGTCGAATACTTCCTGGAGTTATACAAGAGGAAGTTCGGTTTTAATCCCGCTCCGCCTTCAACCCGGATGATCGATCTGCTCCAGCGACACGAGTGGCCGGGAAATATCAGCGAGCTCGAAAACCTGATGAAGCGGTATGTCCTCCTCGGATCGGAAGAATTCATCACCAGCGAACTGCTGGGCACCACCCCGCGGCGGGTCGACCAGCCGTCCCCGTGCGCAGGCGCGATTTCGCTCAAGAAAGTGACCCGCGATGCCGCCCGCGAGCTGGAGCGAAAAATCATCCTGAAGACTTTGCAAGACAACCGTGGCAATCGTAAGGAAGCTGCACGCGCACTCAACATCAGTTACCGAGCCTTGCTCTACAAAATCAAGGAGGCTGGCGTGCCCCCCAAGAGAGCTTCTCCCTGGGGCCCAATCACCCAATCTGATCGGCAGGGGCAGCGAGGTTAGACCGCGGAAGAAGGATGAACCAAGATGGGACTCCGATCCCGTGATGCTTTGCTAAATCGAGGGAAAAAGAGCCGGGGGGTTGCGGGGGGGGCCGGGTTGGGACTTGGGGAGCGTTTGAAACCAAAAGACTTAAACCGGCAAGGTTCCCAAAGCAGAGTTGTAGCGCACTTACGCAATGGCCAATTGCTGAAGGGCTACGCAAGCTTACTACCTCAAAACGACCCAGACGCCGTGTTGAAGGATCGCTCGGTAGCCCTCCCTGCCGAAATTACATTGCGCTTGGCCGAGTCTACTTCGGTGGCCAAATTCTCGCAGGAGTCGCTGAAGGCTCTGTTTTTCGTGAAGTCCTTCGAAGGGCACGCCCTGCAAGAAGAGATCAAGCACTTCAAAAATGGGCCACCCATTGCCGGCCTCTGGGTTCGTTTGAGATTTTATGACAAGGAGTTCACCGAAGGTGTGGTGCGTAACTCCATGCATTTTCTCAAGTGGCCCGGCTTTTTTCTGAAGCCGCCCGACCCGCACAGCAACAACGAAATGCTGTACGTCGTTAAGTCCTCTCTTGTTGAGTTCATGGTGAGAGGAGTCCGCTACACCTACTAAGAGTCTTCGGGATATTCCCCCTGGACTTTGCGTGGCGAAAGGAGAGTCCACGAGCCGGGGTTACCAGGTCCTCGAAAGCAGCGTCTGGAAAATCGAGAGGTTGGCGTTCTGGACGGCGTCGAGGAAACTGCTTTAATTGCTCGCCTTCCCGGCGGTCGGGAAACCCCAGGCGTCTGTCCCTGGAGCGATCCGCGCCGCCAGTCTGTCGTACTGGCCGTCCCGGCGAGATATGTCAACAGAGAGGTTTGCGGCACCGTTTCTTTCCCCTCCGCGAGCCCCGCGACGCCAACAACAGCGAAGATACCACAAACACCGTTTCGAATTGCGGTTCGCGGCGCGTAGGCGCTGCCTTGAATGCCTGAGAGTTCCCAACGCGCAAAGCAGAATTTTCCGCTCTACACCGACCTCCGGACCCGTGCCGTGATCCCATCCAGAAAGAGAGAAACTCGACCTCTTCGTCAGCGATCGGCGCGGTGCGATACTGTTCCAGCTCTTCGGCCAGGTGCGCCGTGGTTCGGGAGATCGGCGCGGCGCTCACCCGGCGGCCATAAAGCCCCTCGCTCAGTTGCCGCAGCCGGCGGGTGCTGATTCCGGCCAGAAATAGTTGCCCGAGAATCGTGTCATTCTGCAGTTGCCGTCGTTGGTAGCGACCCAGGGCCTGAGCCCGTTCCGGCGACAGAACTGATCCGGCGACAGAACTGAGTGACTTCTTGCGCCATCCCTGTTACTTTCCCAAGGAGCCGCCAGAGGCGCAAGTAAGCACGAATGAGAAATCGACCTGGTCGGTAATCGGCAACAACCGCGCCACCGATGCAAGTCGGCTCGGACACGGTTTCATAAATCCGCCAGACCAAAGCTTCGGGAACGATAGTCTCCCCATCCATCCCACGCCTGAGCATAAAAGGGCATCCATCCAAAAATTCGAAGAGTGCTATCTGATTCATACTTCCTGAAAAGGAACCCGAGTGGTGGCAGGATTCCCCGCTGAGGGAAATGTTACGGAGAAGTGCGAGCTTCTTGGAAGGCCAGCAAGATCAAGTCGGTGCGGCGCCTGACCTTGAATTTGGCCAGGACGCTCGAGACATAAAACTTAACAGTTCGCTCGGAGATGTGCAGCTTGTCAGCAATCTCTTTGTTGGCGTGTCCCTCAAGGAGCCGGTCAAGGACCTCGCATTCGCGCCGGCTGAGTTTTGGCTCTCCCAACTCGATCGAAGGGTGGGACGGGCCTTTCAGGATCAGATCGACAAACCTGGAAAGAACGGTTCTGGGGACCCAGAAGCCGCCTCCGGCCAATGCCTGCACGGCAAGAGGCAACTGCGAGTGCATCTCCGCATACCGGATGATCCCTTTTGCGCCCAGGTGAAGGTAAGCAAAGACCCTCTTATCCTCAAGTCCTTCGTCCAGAATGACGAAGCGCGCGCGGGGAAACCTTGTCTGGATCCCGCCCACCAATGCCTTCACGGCTTGCCGCGGCGCACTGGCATCAACCACGTAGACCGCAGCTCGCGGGACGGAGAGACGAACTGGGTCAAACCCCGGAACAAAATTGAGCTTTACAGACTTGATCCGAAAACCGGAATCTGAAAGGAAGCGCTTCAGCCCCTCCGTCAGGCCCGCGTGGGACGAAAGCAAACAGACAGTTAGAGGAGAGGCCTGGACGGTTTTGGCTACAGCGCGCGACTTTCCCCGGGCGCGATGCTCTGCCGGAACCATCAGACCCTCGGACCCCCGCCAGCAGATCTTAACTCAACACTGCACCCCCCGTCGCCTCCAATTATAGCAATCCTTATTCCAAGCCCGGGCGGCATCTGGCCCGAACCTCGGCTGCACGAGACACTTTTTCTCTGAGCTTCGCTCACCCCGTATC
>Ga0099827_10001403_pt1 | contig 12443 bp, 10 predicted proteins | sample CZO8metaG_FD_79339 | JGI IMG/M metagenome (GOLD analysis project Ga0099827, IMG submission 79339) | Vadose zone soil microbial communities from the Eel River Critical Zone Observatory, Northern California, USA - CZOApr15con1.8 metaG | ecosystem: Environmental > Terrestrial > Soil > Vadose zone ...
ATCAACACCGAGCTGGTGCTGGCCGATTTGACGTCGCTTCAGAAACGGCGCGATCGTTTGCAGAAGGAAGTTCGCGCCGGCGACAAAACGGCGAAAGTTGAAAGCGCGATCATCGAAAAATTATTGCCGCATCTCGATGCTGGGAAACCGGCCGTGACCGCAAAATTAACTCCCGAGGAAAAGAAAGTTGCGAACGGGTTTTTTCTGCTGACTTCGAAGCCGACGATTTTCGCGTGCAACGTGGCGGAATTGGATCTGGCCGCGATTGCCTCGGGCAAGATCGACAATCCCGCGGCGAACCGCATCAAAGCGGTCGAAGATTATGCGCGGCATCATTTCGCGACCGAAGCGGTGGTCATCAGTGCGCAAATCGAAAGCGAGCTTGTCGATCTTGGCGAAAATGAAGCGACGGATTATTTGCGCGGGCTCGGGGTGGAAGATAGCGGTGTGCACGCGCTCATTCATGCCGTGTATCACTTGCTCGGCTTGCGCACATTCCTGACTACGGGCGAAAAGGAAACGCGCGCCTGGACCATCCACGCCGGCGAAAAAGCAGCCGGCGCCGCCGGAGTTATTCATTCGGATTTCGAACGCGGTTTTATCGCAGCGGAGACGATTCATTACGACGACCTCATCGCTCTCGGTTCCATCGCCAAAGCGCGCGAAGCGGGCAAATTGCGCATCGAAGGAAAAGCTTACGAAGTGCGCGACGGCGACGTGATTTTCTTTCGCTTCAACGTGTAGCCACGGCCCTATGGGCCGTCCTCCAAACGCTCGCTGAAAACAACCCACAGGCCGGTGGCTACATCAACTGGCTCACGCTGCGTCGTACAGGATCCGGCCGCACTGCTCGCAGCTCACGATCTCCTTCCCGGCTCTTACCCGCGCCGCCGTGGCCGTGGTCACTTTCATATGGCAACCGGTGCAAACTTCATGTTCGAGCGCCACGACGCCTGCGTCCCCCTTGCTCGCGAAAAGGCGCTCGAAACGGCTTAATAAATCCTCGTCAATCTTGCCGGCGAGCTCGGCGCGCTCTTTCGTTAAATCTACCAGCCGCGATTCCAGCGTTTTTGATTTTGATTCTAAATCTGTCATTTGCCGCGAGATCGATTCTTTTGTCGTCGCCGCTCTCTTTTCATTCGCCCCGAGCTCGGCCTTCAGTTTGTCGACCTGTTCCATCAGTTCGAGTTCTTCGTCCTCGATCTTGCGGATTTCGTTTTCGTAACGCTCAATTTCGTGACCCATTGCCTGGAACTCATCGTTCTTGCGCGTTTGATATTGTTGGGTCTTGAGCCGCGTGATGCTTTCGGTGCGCGTCCCGACGTCGAGCTCCAGCTTCTTGCGATCGATCTCGACCTGTCGCGCCTTTTGCTTGAGCGCTTCCACGCTCGCCGCGCTCGCCGCCAGCTGCGCTTCGAGATTGTTCTTTTGCAGCGGCAAAGTTTTTATCTCCGTTTCGATCTGCTTGATCTTTTGTTGTCGATCTTGAAGAACGAGCAGTTGTTCCAGTTCCGCATGCACGGGCCTCGAGGTTATTGGTTCGGCCGATTTCCGTCAATCGCGCTACAATAATAAGCAGAAGCTGCTTGCACTTTGCGGGTGTTTTTGAAAGCTCTTTACGAATGGCGACTGTCGATACCGCAAACCCACCAGGCGAATACCCCGATATCGTCGGCGCCCGGCCCACCAATCCGCTCGCGGCCGCTTTTAAGCCGTACGTGCCGGCGTCTGTCCGCATGCCCGAGCTCACGCCACTTCCCTTGATCATCGGAACGTTGCTCGGAATAATCTTTGGCGCGTCGTCGCTTTATCTCGTTCTCAAGGTTGGGTTGACCGTGAGCGCTTCAATTCCGGTCGCGGTGATCTCAATCACGATCTTTCGCCTGCTCTCGAAATTTGGCCTGCGCGACGCGACGATTTTGCAAAACAACATCGTGCAAACGGCCGGCTCGGCCGGCGAATCGATCGCTTTTGGCCTGGGCGTGACCATGCCCGCGATTATGATCCTCGGGTTCGATCTCGAGATCACGCGCGTCATGCTGGTGGCTATCCTCGGCGGATTGCTTGGCATTCTCATGATGATTCCGCTGCGCCGCGCGCTCATTGTCGATCAACACGGATTGCTCAAATACCCCGAGGGCACAGCATGCGCTGAAGTTCTCAAAGCCGCCGCTTCGAAGCAATCAACCGAAGCGATGGATCAAACATCGACAACTGCAGATGCCGCTATCGTGAACGAGCAAGCCGCTGGTGGCGGTAAAGTAATCTTCTCCGGTTTCGGAATTGGCTTTCTTTATCAAGCCGCGATGGGCGCGTTCAAAATGTGGAAGGACACGCCGCAGAAAATTTTTCCCGCGCCTTTTAAAGCCGGTTCGATCGCGGCGGAAATTTCACCCGCGTTGCTCGGCGTCGGCTACATCATCGGCCCGCGCATCGCCTCCATCATGTGCGGCGGCGGCGTGCTGGCTTATCTGGTTTTGATTCCAGCAATCAAATTTTTTGGCGAGCACACCACCACCGCGATCGCGCCGGGAACAATCCCAATCAGCGAAATGAGCCCGAACGATATACGGAGCGCCTATATTCTTTACATCGGCGCGGGCGCCGTCGCAGCGGGCGGCATCATCAGTTTGTTTCGTTCGCTGCCGACGATCTGGCACGGATTAAAAGGCGGACTGACAGACTTGCGCGGCGGGCGCGGTCCACGCGAACACGCGCCGCGCACGGATCAGGATCTATCCATGCGAATTGTCATCGGCGGATGCCTCGCGCTCATCGCAATTATCATGGCGGTCCCGCAATTGAATCTGCGGTGGAACCTGCTCGGCGCGTTTTTGATTGTCGCATTTGGATTTTTGTTCGTGACCGTTTCGTCACGATTAACCGGCGAGATCGGGTCGTCATCCAATCCGATTTCGGGAATGACTGTAGCGACGTTGCTTCTGACCTGCCTGATTTTCCTGATCGTCGGCTGGACCGGGCCACGCTATTTCGTCACCGCGCTTTCGATCGGTGGCATTGTTTGCATTGCGGCGGCGAACGGCGGCACCACCTCGCAAGACCTGAAAACAGGATTTCTGGTTGGGTCGACACCAAAATTCCAGCAGATCGCCATTCTGGCGGGCGCGCTCGCCTCTGCCCTCGCCCTCGGTCCAATTCTGCTGAAATTGAACGACGCTTCCACTGTGTATGTGGCAGCGACTACCGCCGAATCCAATTTGCGCGCGCCAGCCGAAGAACTTGGTCGGACGGAAAAATTACAAGGCCCACAAGCGTCGTCGGATCAAAACACCTATCGCGTCTGGCAACGGCTCGACCCCATGGGCGGTCCCGCTCAGCGCTACCTCGTAAACGATCAAGGGGTTCCGGCGTACCTTGTCGATCCTGGGATCAATGGTACGCACAAGACGCGTCCGGACGGATCAGCCGTGGCCAAGTTCGACGCGCCGAAAGCGACCCTGATGTCCTACATCATCAAGGGAATTCTTAGCCGCAAACTTCCGTGGGCGCTTGTTTTACTCGGCGTCATGATCTCGATCGTGCTGGAGATGAGCGGGATTCCGTCGCTCGCTTTCGCCGTCGGCGTTTATCTGCCGCTCTCATCGTCCAGCCCGATTTTTATCGGCGGAATGATGCGCTTGCTCGTCGATCGCTATTTGCGAGTAAAATTCCGCCACAAAAATTTGTCCGAGGTCGAATTGACTGCGGAAGGTGATAAGAGCCCGGGTGTGTTGCTTGCTTCTGGCTATATCGCCGGCGGCGCACTCGCCGGAATCGTGATCGCGTTCATGGCCGGCGTGCCGAGTCTCGTCGACATCAGCAAGCAAATCGAAGATTGGTCCACCGCCAACAACCCATTCTTCAACGGCGCACATTCAGATCTACTCGCTACATTTCCATTCATCCTTCTCTTTGTTCTTCTTTATCTTGTCGGCCGCGACCTCCTCCTTGTAGCGCGGCCGAGGAGATCAGATGTTTAACAGCGTCCAAATTCACCGGGCGTGAATTAGCCCCGCCTGAACCCCGGTTTGAGGCAAAAATGCGCCATTCAGGCATGGAATTGGCTACACTTGCTGGCAGAATATCCGGTGGTATATGCGCGTGTTAATCGTCGATGACGACAAACTCTTTGCCAGGTTATTAGCCCAGCTTGTCGGCGTTTGCCAGCACGAGGTCGTGGACGTCGTGTCCTCAGGCCTGGAGGCAATCCGATCGTATCAAAAGAACAAACCTGACGTCGTGCTGATGGATTTCGACATGGAGAAGCTGAACGGTCTCACCGCCTGCCGCAACATCCTCAGTCACGATCCGGCCGCTCGCGTCGTTTTCCTTTCGGGGATCGCTTCCGCAATGGATTTGTCCCCGGCTTATTCCGGCGCGATAGCGGTCTTATCAAAGCCGATCACCGTCCAGCAGTTGAAAGAACTTTTCGATAAGTTGACTGAGACTGCCTCGAAGAAATTTCAGATCGTTTTGAAAAGCGAATCGACCGGTGTGCCCTAGTCCATGTCACATTTCAATACATCTCGACGGGCGAGCGTTTGCCGTCTTCGGGACTGCGTTGCGCGGCGCGTTCTGCGCCAAGCGTGGCAACACGCAGGTCCCAGATTTCACTGTCGATCTTGCGAAAGGACACTTCGGAAAATTCGTGGGGCGGCGCAAGTTTTTTCTTGAACCGCGCGACACCTGCGAGCGAGCGCTCAATCTGGTCGCGTGGCAAATTGCCAAGAATCCGATGAACCTGTTCGATCTCGGGAATACGATGGCAAATCATGGCTAGATCATTTCCCGCTCCGATTGCGAGCCGAATTGTTTCTTCGAGACCGTACTCATTCAGGATCGCGCCCATATCCAGGTCATCGGTCATAATCAAACCATCGAAGCTAAGTTCTTCGCGGAGTAATCCGGTCACGATGCGGCGCGATAACGTGGCGGGAGTTTTTTTTGGCTCAAAAACTGGGTACCAGCCGTGGCAAGTCATCATGCTATCGACGCAGTTCGTCGGACGACTCCCTTCGGCTCTGCTCAGCGCAGACTCCGAGTCGTCCCTACCTGTAAACTGCCGAAAGACCGCGAGCTCCTCCTTATCCAACTCCGCCCTAGTGCGATTGATCTTCGGAAGATCATGATGAGCATCGACAGTCGCGGCAGAATAACCGGGGAAATGTTTGCCGCAACTGGCGACCCCCTGCTTGCGCATTGCGTCATTGAACGCGCTGGCGTTGCGGATGACTTGCTCAACCGTCTTTCCATAACAACGACCACGCAGCGAATTGTCCGCGTCGTCATCGAATGAAATGTCGAGCACCGGGCAAAGATCGAGGTTGAATCCAAAGAGTCGCAGCAAGCGTCCGGTGATATCGCCGTGCCGACGCACAAGATCGACATCGTTCTTGTCACGCAGTTGCTCGGCATTGGGCGGTTCGTTGCCGATCAAACGCAGTCGCGAGACGCGACCACCTTCCTGGTCGATCGTGATGATTGGTTCGATCTTGCTTAAGCCGCGCAGATCGTCGATCAGTTTGCGCAATTGCCCCGGACTCTCGATGTTGCGGGCGAACAGAATGAAACCGCCAGGCTCTACTCGCCGAAATAATTTCTCAGTTTCGGCATCGAGTTCTTTGCCGGGCACGCCGGTAAGGATCAGTTGACCGAGCGAATCACTCTTCATAATTTCACGCTAAATTCGATGGTCGGGAGGGGCAACAAAAGACAAATTGCTGTCGCAATCGCGTTCTTGGCGGTTGCCTCGACGATCGACGCTGCGGTCGAACTCGGCATCGATGTTCTGAAACAAAGCAATTACGCAATGTTGCGCGGCAAGCGCGTCGGATTAATTACGAACCAGACCAGCATCGATTCGCATGGCAACCGGACACGCGTTTTGTTGCGGCAACACTGCAATCTCGTCGCGCTCTACACGCCCGAGCATGGACTCGACGGCAAGGAGAAGGCAGGCCGCTATGTGAAGTCGCGTCGCGATCCCGTGACCGGTTTGACTGCCTACTCGCTTTACGGCCCAACGCGAAAACCGACAGCGTCGATGTTGCGCAGCGTGGACGTGCTCGTGTTCGATATCCAGGATATCGGGTGTCGATCTTACACTTACATCAGCACGATGGCGAAATGCATGGAAGCCGCGGCCGAAAACCAGGTCGAGTTCATTGTGCTCGATCGGCCAAATCCGCTCGGCGGCCTGCGCGTGGAAGGCCCGACGGTGGAGCGTCCGTGGATTTCTTTTGTCAGTCAATTTCCGATTCCCTATGTGCACGGAATGACGGTGGGCGAGCTCGCACAAATGATCAACGCGAAGGGCTGGATCGGCGGCCGCTGCAATTTAACGGTAGTGCCGATGCGCGGATGGACGCGCAATCTTACCTGGGCCGATACCGGACTGCGCTGGATCCCAACGTCGCCAAACATTCCGCGTGGAAGCTCACCTGTTTACTACGTCGCTACAGGAATGGTAGGCGAGCTGAGCGGGCCGGAGACGGGCATCGGCGGTTACGCGCCATTTGAGATGATTTCGGCGAAGTGGTTGAACGCTGAGAGATTTACCAGCTATTTGCAGTCGCTCGACATGCCCGGCGTGGTCTTTCAGGAATTCCAACGCGGGCGTCAGCAGGGCAGCCTGTTGCGGATCGATCCGAAAACACCCGCGGACCTGACCGCGTTGGGAGTTTACCTGCTTGCCGAACTACATCGTAGCTCCGGTTCCACCCTGTTTCGACGAACCAGCCGGAGCAAGCTTGACCTTTTCTTTAAAGTGTACGGCAGCTCATCGATTCGGTCACAAATCGAACACGGCGTTTCGCCCGAAAGCATTGTCGCGGGATGGAAACAAAATGTGACGAATTTTCGCCAGGCGCGAGCTGTTTTTCTTCTTTACTGAAATTGAACTGCGTGACAAAGCGGCTGCTATGTTGAGCGAAGCCAAACCTCTCTCGATTTTTCCCAGAGCCTTCTTGAGACACTCTTCGCGGCGCTCAGAATGATAACGCGCAAAAAAATCGGGATTTACGGCGGCACATTCGATCCAGTTCATCATGCGCATTTGATCCTAGCCCGCGAAGCGCGTGAAGAGCTAGGTTTGGAACAACTGATCTTTGTTCCGGCTGCAGTTTCGCCGCACAAAGATTCTCCTGCGGCAAGCGCGGAAATGCGATTGTCGATGTTACGAGCGGCGATTGAAGGCGAAACCGCGTTTGCGGTGGACGAGTGTGAGCTGCGCCGAGCACCACCCTCCTACACAATCGACACGGTTGAAGAAATCCAGCAACGTGAGGCCGGCTCGGAGATTTTTTACCTTATCGGCGAGGATAACGTGGCCGCGCTGGCACGCTGGCACCGTTTCGAGCGGCTGCAAAAGATGGTCCATTTTATTGTGCTCGATCGCATCGGGGCGCAAACAAATCATCCTTATGATGTCATTCATCGCAAGATCGACATCTCCGCCACGGACATCAGAAACAGGATTGCCTCGGGTCGATCGATTCGCTATCTCGTACCGCCAAAAGTAGAAGAAATCATTCGGCGGAATAATCTTTACCGGGAGCCAGTGAAATAACCGCGGAAAACTTAGCGAAAACCTGCGCTGAACTCGCCTCGAACAAAAAGGCGGAAAATATCGTTGTCCTGGACCTGCGCGGAATCTCGACCTTCACCGATTTTTTTGTGATCTGCTCGGCTACGTCCGAACCGCAGCTGAAAGCGATCGCGAGTGAAATTGAAACGCGACTAAAAGACGAACAGGCAGTGCGACCGGTGGCGATTGACGGGTTCCCCGCCAGCCAGTGGATCGTGCTCGATTATCTGCAAGTGGTCGTGCACGTTTTTCATCAAGACAAGCGCGCGTTCTATCGTCTGGAGGATTTATGGGGCGATGCGCCGCGGGTCGAATAGAAAGCGACCGCGACGGGACGCGGATTGACTGTCGATCTTGGAAGCGTTGTAGCAGTGCTTGTCTCAAGCACCGAACCTACAAATAGGCGCTCACCACGGCGAGCGCCTCTACAACTATTGCGGAGATGAAGACGGATTTGCCCCAGCCGCCGGTTTCACATCGAGTAACTCGACCTCGAAGATGAGAGTCGAGTTCGGGCCGATGTCCGGACCTATCGCCCGCTCTCCGTAGGCGAGCTTCGCCGGAATGAACAGTTGATATTTCGAACCCACTTTCATCATCTGAAGCGCTTCCGTCCATCCTTTGATCACGCCGGAAACTGGAAAGGTAGCGGGCTGGCCGCGCTTGTACGAGCTGTCGAATTCCGTTCCGTCGATGAGCGTTCCTCGATAGTTTGCCATCACCGTGTCCTTCTCTTTCGGCTGGGCGCCAGTCCCTTCCTTGACGACCTTGTACTGCAAACCGCTGGCCGTTGTCTTCACGCCTTCTTTCTTTTTGTTTTCGGCGAGGAATTTTTCACCGTCCGCCCCATTTTTCACACCCGCCGCTTTTTGCTTGTCGATCATCTCTTTTTCAAATGCTGTCATCGTTTCTTTCACTTGCTCGTCGGTCATCTGAGGTTTGCCGGCAAGCGCGTCTTTCAGGCCAAGAACAAAAGTATCAGGATTAATTGAGACGTTCTGTTTTTTGAGATTGAAGCCGATATTCAGACCGATGCTATAGCTGACCTTGTCCTTCGAATCTTTGAGCGGCGTCGACTTGTCCTGCCCAAAAACAGATCCCGCCAGCGAAAGCAGGGCGAAAGAAATAATAAAACGTTTCATATAAGTGGATTCCCCATGCGTTTGCGCTTTAAAATGACCAGCGCAGAAAGGTGCAGGCTAATGGATAAAGCTTACCCGTCAAGGAAACAGAAGCATTGCGCCGGCTTTTTGGCGTCGCTTCCTGCCTGTATCTTGTTCATCGCCATTTCGCCGCAGGTTTTTTCGGCTATCACATTATCGCACGCGGAAGCGCTGCGGATTGGGAAAAGGATCTGGCAAAACGAGTGCAGCGGCACGGTGTCAGGTCTCACTTCGTGGAATACGGGCGAGGATTTCGCGTCCCTCGGCATCGGTCATTTTATTTGGTATCCGGAGGGCAAGCGCGGTCCGTTTGAGGAAAGTTTTCCCAAGCTAATGAAATTCGTTTCGGATCGTGGCGCGGACGTGCCATCGTGGCTTCGGAATGCGAGAGCCTGCCCGTGGCAATCGCAATCTGACTTCCAGCGCGCGCAAAATTCACCGGAGTTAAAAGCGCTGCGAGATTTTCTCGTGCATACTGTCGATCTTCAGGCGCAATTCCTCGTCGACCGCCTGCAGAACGCGCTCTCCAAGATGCTCGAGGAGACAGCTCCGTCCAATCGCGTGCATGTCCAGGAACAATTCCAGCGCATGTCGAGCTCGGCGAAAGGCTGTTATGCACTCGTCGATTATGTGAATTTTAAAGGTGAAGGCGTATTGCATACCGAGCGTTATCGCGGCGAGGGTTGGGGCTTGCTGCAGGTGCTCGAAGACATACACGGCACCGGCAACGGCTCCAGCGCAGTTGAAGAATTCGCGCGTTCGGCGAGCGCGATTTTAACTCGCCGCGTAAAAAATTCCCCACCCGAGCGAAATGAATCGCGCTGGTTGCCAGGCTGGATTAATCGCGTGAACCGTTACGCCAGAGATTGGTGAAGCGGATTTTATCGATAAGCATCGGATCGGCCGCTGTTGCCGCACTTATCGCCGAATCTGTCTATGCGCAGTCCGCAGCGCCGCAGATGCGGAAACCTGCCGAGCTCATTCGTAAACAGGACCCGCTGAAAATCAACCAGGCGTTGCTCAAGCAAGCCACATCCGATGAAGTCCACATCGTCATCTTAATTCCAAAACAGCGTGCCTATTTGATGTTAAACGAGCAGATCGCGATCGACGGTCCGATATCCTCCGGCAAGCACGGCCACAGTTCGCCTACCGGCCATTTCACTGTTTTGGAGAAAGATCCTAATCATCATTCCACACTCTACGGTGATTTTCGCGACAGCTCAGGGCGAATCGTGCGTGCCGGCGTGAGCGCACGCATCGATTCTGCGCCCAGTGGAACGCATTTCGTCGGCGCGGAAATGAAATGGTTCCTGCGACTTACCGACGACGGCGTCGGGATGCACATCGGCATCCTGCCGGGATATCCCGCCTCGCACGGCTGCATTCGCGAGTCTGCGGAAGGCGCGAAATTATTTTACGACCATGTCAAAATCGGGACGCCGGTCGACGTGGGCGATTATTGAAAACATTAACAATCTCTCACGTGAAGTGGCGGCTGTCCTCAGCCGCAATTCAATCATACCTGCGCGTGAGGACACGCTCCCCTACAGGTCGCTGATCAACTTTTTGCGGAGTAGATCAAAAGCGGCTTGCGCTACCAGGTCTTTAAAGGTTTCGCGATCGGTCGGGAAAAATAACCTCCTCACGATGGAGTCTTCATCCGGCGAAGCAAGCGCGACATAAGCCGTTCCCACCGGCTTGTCCGGCGAGCCGCCGCCTGGGCCAGCGACGCCGGTCGTCGCGAGTGCATATGTCGATCTTGCACACTGCCGCGCGCCCTCGGCCATTGCGCGCGCAACCGGCTCGCTAACCGTGCCGTGCGTCTCGATCAGTTTTCGATCGACGTTCAACATGTCGATCTTGACCGCGTTTGCGTACGCGACGTAGCCGGCGACGAAAACTTCGGACGCTCCGGGAACGTTCGTCAGTCGATGCGCGAGCAATCCACCGGTGCACGATTCAGCCACCGCAATCGTTTCCTTATGCTCTGCCAGCAGCTTCACCAGCACTTCCTCGAGAGTTTCATCAGTGGTGGAAAAGATCGACAATCCGAGCTCGTCCCGAATAATCGCGTCGGCGCGCGTTACTCCATCTGGCTCGCCAATGATCCGGACGTCGACCTCCCCGGGCCGCGCGCAGTAGCCAAGCTCAATTCCCTCAATGGCGAGAACTTTTTCGCCGATTGCTTTTTCGATAATCGACTCGCCCACGCACGCGATTCTGTAAGTTCGCCAGTCCAGCGCCGTGGGGCTTTTTACGATACCCCGTAAGATCGACATAATCGAATTGCGAAACATCGGCTGAAGTTCGCGCGGCGGGCCCGGCAGCAGGAAAAGATGCGGCGAACTGCTTTGCAAATTGATGTTCGCACGAAAATAAAGCCCAGAGGCGCTTCCGTTTTCGTTTAGGAGAATTTGCGCGCCAGCCGGAACATCAGCCTGACGCGCGATGCGCACAGTCCACTTGAAACCCCGGGTCTTAAGTCTGTGCTGAAGCCAAGCCAGCAGTTCGGCATTTTGCTCTAATTTCAATCCAACCAATTCAGCGACGATCTCGCGCGTCATGTCATCAGTCGTTGGTCCGAGCCCACCGGTGACAAAAATAATTTCGACGCGTAAAAATAATTCCAAGAGCGCTTCACGAATTGCGACGCCGTCGGGAACCGTGCGCTGCTCGTCAATGCGCAGTCCCAGCGGAAGAATTTCGCGCGCGATGAAGGCCAGATGCGTATTCTGAACGTCACCCAGCAAAAGCTCGGTACCAGTGTTGATGAGAGCGGTTCGCATCAACAGGGAACGTCCAACGTCCAACGCTCAACGTCCAACGCCCAAATGTTTCTAAATTCAACGTTGAATGTTGGACGTTGAACGTTCGGCGTTTTCTTCGCCTTTTAGGCTGCGTCTTTGTCCTGTTTCTTGCGAACCAGCGGGAGTTTTTTGCCCTCGACCACTGCGCGATTGATCGTGACCTCGGCGATGTCCTCGCGGCTCGGCACATCGTACATGATGTCGAGCATGATGCGCTCGAGCATCGACCGCAACGCACGCGCGCCAGTCCCTTTCGTAACCGCCTGGCCAGCCAGTGCGCGCAACGCATCTTTGGTCACAGTCAAGCGCACACCTTCCATCGAGAAGAGTTTTGTGTATTGCTTGATCATCGCGTTCTTTGTCTCGGTCAAAATCGCAGTCATTTCATCTTCTGTCAGCGCGTCGAGCGAGCTCACCACCGGCAGGCGGCCGATGAATTCTGGAATCATTCCGAAAGCAAGCAAGTCTTCCGGTTCAACGTGCCGGACGGATTCCTTTCGCAGCGCTTCCTCCACTTCGAGTGTCGGACTCCCGAAACCCATCACTTTTTGACCGATTCGTTTTTGGACGATCTTATCGAGACCGATAAAGGCGCCGCCGCAAATAAAGAGAATTTTCTCGGTGTTGACCTGAATGTATTCCTGGTGCGGATGTTTGCGGCCGCCCTGCGGCGGAACATTGCACGTGCTGCCTTCTAAAATCTTCAGGAGCGCTTGCTGAACGCCTTCGCCAGAAACGTCGCGCGTGATCGAGACGTTGTCCGTCTTGCGGCCGATCTTGTCGATCTCGTCAATGTAAACGATGCCGATTTCGGCGCGCTTCACATCGTAATCCGCATTTTGCAGCAAGCGCAGAATGATGTTCTCGACATCTTCCCCGACATAG
>Ga0099827_10001407_pt1 | contig 12428 bp, 13 predicted proteins | sample CZO8metaG_FD_79339 | JGI IMG/M metagenome (GOLD analysis project Ga0099827, IMG submission 79339) | Vadose zone soil microbial communities from the Eel River Critical Zone Observatory, Northern California, USA - CZOApr15con1.8 metaG | ecosystem: Environmental > Terrestrial > Soil > Vadose zone ...
CCGTCGGGGAAGGCAAGGTACGTGCGCAGTGTGCCGCGCAGGACGATGGCGCTCTTGGGCCCCTGCTCCCACCGCAGGCCTATCGTCCCTGGCGCAAACTCCTCCGTCTGAGCACCTTGCACCGCAGCCTGCACCAGGTCGTCGGGCAACCTGCCGAAAAACCCCTGCCGCCGCGCTTCGCCGAGCCAGACGAGGTCTTCGGGGGTCGTTCTGGGGGTTGGGTTTCCCGCGCTCCTCTGCATATTCCTTTACTCGATTCTACTGATCATTGGCGCTATGTTGCTGAACAACTTGCACAATTGGGTACAGAATGCGCAGCATGTTGAACACGGCCGAGGCGGCGCGGTTCCTGCGCGTGAGCCAGGCTTCGATCCGGCGCTGGGCCGACGCCGGCCGGCTTCCCACAAGCCGCGTCGGCGGCCGGCGCGAGCGGCGGTTCAAGGAGTCCGACCTGGTCGCGTTCATGGACCGTTCCTCCGCGCACCGCGAGGGTGCGGTCAACATCGGAGGCGCGCAGGTTTCAGCGCCCGGGCACCTCGCCAGCTTCTACAGCAGCGACGAGGGCGGCATGCGGCTGAGCATTCCCTTCCTCGCCGAAGGATTGCGCCACGGCCAGCCATGCATCCTGGTCGCCAGGGAACCGATCGTGTCGCGCTACACCGCCGCGCTGAACCTCAGCCCTGGCGACGGCTTCACGGCCGTCTCATTTGGGGGCGGCACCGCCTCCGCGGCGATCGCCGAATGGGAGCGCCGCCTTTCCGAGCTCGTCGCCGGCGGCGCGACGGTGATTCGCCTCGTGGGCGAGATGTCCTCCGAGCGCGAGATGTTCGATTCCGAGGAGGAGATGCTCCGGTACGAGGAGGCCTTCGACCTGGTGTCGAGGCGCTACCCCGTGATCGTGATCTGCCAGTACGACGCGCGGGTGTTCAGCGGGGTCGCGCTCGTGCGCGCGTTCAAGGCGCACCCGGACCTTTTCGACCTGAGGTTGGGAAGCTTCCTGAACTGATCGCGGGCACGTAAACCTCCCTGGAATGGCAAAGGGGCCTGGCCCTCCCTCCGGACCCTGGCCCCCTGCCCAGTCGTGCCCCCCGGCGTTTCCAAGATCAGCGGCTGCCCCTGGCAGCCGTGCCGCTTAACACTATTTCAACGAGCGCAATATTCAGGGTCAAAATTGATAGGCCGATCGCCTCGAACAGGCGTAGATTCAAGGGGAGGCCAAGGTCGTGCAAGCACTTGAGGTTCGCGAGCTCCCGGGCGAGGACCCGTCGACTTCCGTTCTCGCCGAGGTGGCGGGGTGGATATCCATCTATGAGGAGCTGGTGGCGGTCCTCCGCTCTGTGATCTCGCGCGGCGACGGTACGCCTGAGAGCGACGACCTCCGGCGCCAGCTCGGGACGATCGAGAACCGGCTCGCAGGCTGGCGCGACCGCCACTCCGAGCTCGCCGGCGTCGTCATCGACCGCGCCCAGCACACCCTGACCTATGGGGGCAAGTCACTCAAGCTCACGCGCCGCGAAGCCGACCTCCTCGACTTCCTGCTCCGCCACCCCAAGCGGCCCTTTACCAGCAGGCAGCTGGCGACTCTCGCGTGGCAGAACTCGCGTCTGTCCGACGCGCAGGTTCGAACGTACATCATGCGGTTGCGCAGCCGGCTGCGCGAAGTTGGCCTGGAGGAGGTCATCACCGTCGCCCGGAACCAGGGCTACGGGATCACCGCTTCACTGTGAGGCGCACGATGAACAACAAGGATTCGGATGCGCAGGCGACGACGTTCGCTCGCGAAATCATCACGTCCCGGCTTCTCATCCTTCAGTCCAAGCGCCTCATCCTCCGTTGCCAGCGAAGAAGGCTTGACGCGACGAAGGAGGCGCTCCGGCTGGAGATCGAGCAGCTGTGCCTCGAAGCGGAGCATGCCCAGCATCGATATCGGGCCAGCATGCTGGCCTGGGGCTCTCCGGAATTCCACGATTACTGGCTGATCGCCTACGCCCGTTTGATCGAGATGGGCAGCGTGCTCGCGATGAGGCTGCGGGAGGCGACGACGCAGCTGCCCCTCAGCGAGCGCTACCAGGTTTCCGCCGACGTCGAGATGCTGGAAGGCATCGTCAACAGCTGGACCGAATCGCTGCGCGAGGAGATGGCGGCGGCGGTCGCCTAAAACCGTCCGGCCGGCTCGTTCTCCGATCGCAGCTCTTCCATGACAAGCACCACGCCACCTGTCCGTTCGCCGTCGGACAGGGTGTAGGCGATCACCCGCACCTGGATGCTCTTGCCACGCCTGCTTAGGGCTTCGACGGTCGATTCGTCCTCGGCGGGCTTGCCCCCGGCCACGCCACGAACCATGTTTCGCAGCTCCCTGGACGGCAGCCCGATGTCGAGGTCGAAGAAATGCCGGCCCACCACCTCGTCAGGTCGCAGTCCCCAAAGGTCGGCCGCGCGCTCGTTCCAGACCTGGACGCGCATGTCGCCGTCGAGCACGACCGCTCCAAGCTCGATGTTGCCGGTGATGGCGCCCAGGAACGTGTTCAGCTTGTTGACCTCATCGGTTCGCAGCCGCAGGTCGGTGTTGATGGTCTGCAGCTCGGTGTTGGTCGACTCGAGCTCTTCGTTCATCGTCTCCAGCTCTTCGTTGCTGGACTGCAGCTCTTCGTTGGTCGTCTCCAGCTCCTCGACCGTGGACTGAAGCTCCTCGTTCGTCGTTTCGAGCTCTTCGTTGCTCGACTGCAGCTCTTCGTACGCGGTCTCGACGTCCTCCTTGGAGCGTTCAAGCTCGGACCGCAGGTGGGTCAGGTGCGTGACGTCGATGTAGCTCACGCTCGTGCCGACGACGGAGTTGTCGTCGTCGATCAGCGGCGCGACGTAGACGTCGAAGACAATGGGCTTGCCATCAGGTGACGAGAACTCCACGGCGGAGCTGGCGATGGGCCGCCGCTCAGCGTGGGCCAGGTCGATGGGCGTGCGCAGATCCATCGGCTTGTAGGAGAGCTCGAGGTCCTTGAGAGGCCGGCCGATCTCGGCCCGGCCGATGTCGAACAGGCGCCGAGCCACCTGGTTGGCCGTGACCAGCACTCCCAGTGCGTCGATCACCAGCTGGGCGTACGGCGCGCCCTCGGCCGCCAGCTCGCGCACGCGCATTTGCCTGGCCACGTGGTCGCTTGCCTCGGCGCTGCCTGCCTGTGCCTGCAGCATGAAGCCATCGTGCAGCTGCGCCCGGGCGACCTTGGTGAAGATGCGCTGCTTGAGGTCGAGGGGGACGAACAGCGCGCCGTGCGTGAGCAGCATCTCGGCCCGCCCGAGGAACAGAAACCCGTCGTCCTTAAGGGCGTAATGGAACCGGGCGAGGATCCGGCCCTGCGCCTCGGCCGTGAAGTACATGAGCGTGTTGCGGCAGATCAGGAGGTCGAGACGAGAGATCGGCGCGTCCTGCATCAAGTCGTGCCGGCCGAAGATGAGCACGCGGCGCAGGGCGGACCGGAACACGAAACGGGAGCCCTGCGGCTCGAAGTACTTGTTCCGGAGGTCCTCGTCGAGGGACTCCAGGTCCTTCGGCGGGTAGCCCGCGCGCGCTGTGTTCAGCGCCTCCTCGTCGATGTCGGTGGCGTAGATCTTGACCCTGCGCAGGAACTCGTCCTGCCCCAGCGCCTCGCACAGCATCATCGCAGCCGAGTAGGCCTCCTCGCCGGACGCGGTGCCGGTGCTCCAGAGCCGGATGGATCCGTTCTTGGCCAGGATCTGCGGCAGGATCTGGTGCCGGAGGTAGTCCCACGACTGCGGATCCCTGAAGAACTCCGTGACATTGATCAGGATCTTGTCGAAGAGGATCGGGAACTCCTCACTGTGGACCTGCAGGTAGTCGTGGTAGGCGGCGAAGTTGTCGATCCCCAGCTCCTGGGCGCGCTTGGCGACGCGGCGGATGAGGCTCATCCGCTTGTAGCCGGCGAGGTCGACGCCTCGACTCTCGCGCAGGTAGTCGATCAGGGCTTCGAACTGGCTGCCGCCCTCGAGACTCAATCAGGCACCTGGCCGGAGACCAGCGTCACCAAAGCGGAGGGGATCTCGTCCATGGACAGCACGAAGTCCACGGTGCCTGTCTTGATGGCCGCCGAAGGCATGCTGAAGAACTCGGAGCTGGCCTCGTCCTGGACGATGACAGTGCCACCACGCTTTTTGATCGCGGTCACGCCCATCGACCCGTCCCTGCCGGCGCCGGTGAGCACCACCGCGATCGCGCGCTCACCGTAGGCCGCCGCCACGGACTCGAACAGCAGGTCAGCAGAGGGGCGGACGAAGTTGACGAGCTCAGTCTGCGTGAGGCTGACGGTGCCATCTCGGTTGATGAGCAGGTGCCGGTCAGGCGGCGCCAGGTAGACCGTGCCGGGCTGTACCTCCATGCCATCGATCGCCTGGAAGACGGGCAGGTTCGAGCGGCGGCCGAAGATCTGGGGCATCAGGCTGCGATGCCTGGGGTCGAGGTGCTGGACGACCACGACGATTGCCGGAAAATGGGCCGGCAGCTTGCCGAGGATCTGGGTGAGCGCGAAGACGCCGCCGGCGGAGGCCGCGAAAGCGACGATGTCGAATGCCGGGGGTTGGACGGCAGCGGGGGTTGGGGTGGGCTGACTAGCTTTCGCCACCGCGCCGCCCGTTGCCGGCCGGCTTGGTAGCGCGGATGCGCCAGTAGTCACGCTTCTGCTGGAAGCGCGAGAGTTGCACCCCGAGCCCAGGCCTTGCCGCCACAGGCCAATGCTAGTCGCGGCGCGCGCGGCCCAGACGACTCACTTTTGCGCAAAGCGGAGGCATGCCGGCCATTGGATCGGTGAGTTTTGCGCAAACGGGACGTCGTGTCGACTTGCGAAACCAATCTGCCGGTGCGAACATCTGTACGTGACCACTGCGCCGCCGGCGGAAGCGGTCGAGCTGGGGCTCAACCTCGCGGAACCCACGACGCTGGTCGTCGACCTCAACTGCGCGTTCGCCTCGATCGAGCAGCAGAACGACCCCGCCCTTCGCGGCAAGGTCCTCGCCATCGCCGCCTACGCCACCGACGCGGCCACCATCGTCTCCTCGTCGCGCGAGGCCCGTGACCTCGGCATCAAGACCGGGATGAAGGTCTTCGAGGCCAAGGCGATCTACCCCGCCGTCATCGTCCGCGAGCCCAACCCGCCCCGCTACCGCGACGTGTCGGACAAGCTCATCGAGATCCTGGAGCGGCACAGCCCCGACGTCCTGCGCATGTCCATCGACGAGGCCTCGCTCGACCTCGCGGGCACGCCCAGCCTCGAGCGACTCGGTCCTGAGGGCGTCGCCAGTAAGATCAAGCAGGACATCCGCCGGGAGATCGGCGAATGCGTCACCGCCTCGATCGGCATCTCCACCTCGATCTGGATGGCCAAGCAGGCCTCCAACCTCAACAAACGCGACGGCCTGGAGCGCATCGACCACACCAACCTCGTCGCGACCTTCGGGCGCCTCCGGCTCACCGACCTCTCGGGCATCGCCGACGCCAGCGCACGGCGGCTTGCCCGCGCCGGCATCCACACCCCCGTCCAGTTCCTCAGGGCGACGACGCCGAAGCTCCGGCTCGCGGGCATGCACGACGAGCACGCCAAGGGCTGGAGCATGCGCCTGCGCGGATTCGAGGTCGGTGGCTTTGAGACCGTCAAGCGCAAGAGCTACAGCCACTCCCACGTGATGGCCCGCGCAACCGCCTCGCAGAAGGACCTCGAAGAGCTGCTGATGCGGCTCTCGGACATGGTCGGCCGGAGGCTGCGCGCCGCAGGGCGGCGCGGAAGCGTCGTCAGCGTTGGGGTCGTCTACCGGCCCGATCCCGGCCACTTCTCCAAGCAGGCCAGGCAGCCGCGGCCGGTCGCGACCGGCGACGAGATCTACCAGGCGGCCCTGACGCTCCTCGCCGCCCGCGACCCGCGGCGCACCATCGGCACCCTCGGCGTCGGTCTGTCCGGGCTCAGCGACGGCGACGCCGGCCAGCTCGACCTTTTCGTCGAGCCGGCGCATCCGCGCACCGAGCGCCTGGAGAAGGCGGTGGACAGGATTCGCGACCGATTCGGCGAGGACGCGGTGCAGCGCTCGCGCCTCCTCGGCCGCGCGCGGGTGGTGCGGGACCGGATTGCGTTCGGTAATACAGGCCACCCCGATGAAGCCCGCCGAGACTCCACGTGATATTTCGTCGCCAAAAGCACAAGATGTAGCCACGATGGCCTCCAGGAAGGCGGAGGCTGCGGGGGCGGCATGGGAAGGCGCGGACATCGAGCGCCCGATGATGGGCGAGGATCCCTCGTCGGCTTCGCTCGCCGACGCCCGGCGTTGGGTCGCTGTCTATCACCACCTCGTGAACCTCGAGCAGGAGCTGTTCGACGTGCTCGCGCGCATGATCCCGGACATGCCGGCCGACGCGCAGACGGAGGCCGAGAGGACGAACCTCCCGGTTATCGCCTCCCAGGTCGAGCGGTTCCGGCACCGCCTCGAGCTCTGGCAGCGGCGCCGCGTCGAGCTCGAGCGGGGGCAGCCGAAACCCTAGTCGCCTCGACCGCAGCGTTGAGGTCGAACAGCGCCGGGCGTTCCACATTACGCGGCGGCCTCGCACTCCAGGCAGGGCTCCTCGCCGATCCGCGGCTGCGGAACCGCGTCACGGAGGACCACCGCCGCCACGCCGAGGGTCACGACCACCGTCGCGGCGCAAACCATCCACGCGAAGTGGAACCCGCCCGAGAGCGCCATGCCGACGTCGGCGCCGTTGCGGAGCATCTCAAGCGTCCGGCCGCCCGCGACCGTCGCCAGCACCGCCAGGCCAAACGCCCCACCCACCTGCCCGGTCGTGTTCAGCAGCCCGGACGCAAGGCCCGCGTCGCTGGGCGACACATCGGCCATCGCGATCATGGTCAGCGCGGGAAACGAAAGCCCACCGCCGAGGCCTAGCAGCGCCATCGGGACCATCAGGTGGATGAAGTAGTTGGGGTGCACGGGGCCAAGAGCGACGGCGGCGAGGGCGATCATGGCCACAGCCTGGCCGGCCACCAGCATCGCGCCCGGGCCGAAGCGGCCGATCAGCTGCGCCGAGAACCGGACCGAGAACAGGGCCATCACCACCGCGACCGGCATGAACGCGAGCCCGATCGCCATCGGCCCGTAGCCCTGGACCCGCTCGAGGTCGAGCGAGCCGAGGAAGAAGAAGCTGAGGAACGCGGTCGACATCAGCGCCTGGACCAGGTTCGAGCCCGCGACCCTGCGCGACCGCAGCAGGCGCAGCGGGAGGATAGGGTTGCGGCCGCGTGCCTGGCGGACCACGAACGCGGCGAGGAGCGCGAAGGTCACGGCAGCAAGCACGCCAGTCCGTACAGAGACGAGGCCGTAGTCGGAGGTCTGGACGATCGTGTATACGCCCAGCATCAGCGCGGCCGTGACCAGGATGGCGCCCAACCCGTCAGCTCCCTTGCCGAGGCCGATGCCCCTGTCGCTCTCGAGCAGCCTGGCCGAGACGATCGCCGTCGCGACGCCGATCGGCAGGTTGACGAAGAAGATCCAGTGCCAGCTCACGGCCTGCGTGATCAGGCCGCCGGCGACCAGCCCGACCGCGGCGCCCGCCGAGGCGATGAAGCTGAAGATGCCGAACGCCTTGGCGCGCTCGAGCGGCTCCGGAAAGAGGTTGACGATCATGGCCAGGATCACAGCCGAGCTGACCGCTCCGCCGATGCCCTGGACGAACCGCGCCGCGATCAGCATCGGCTGGGCGAAAGAAAGTCCGCAGAGCACCGACGCGCAGGTGAAGATCGCAAGCCCCGCGAGGTACACCCGCTTGCGGCCCACGAGGTCGCCGACGCGCCCCGCGAGAAGGAGGAGACCGCCGAAGGCGATGAGGTACGCGTTCACGACCCACGCCAGCCCGGACTGCGAGAACCCGAGGTCCTTCTGGATCGAAGGCAGCGCGACGTTGACGATCGTCATGTCGACGACGATCAGCAGGAACCCGGTGCAGAGGACGATCAGGGAGAGCCAGCGTGAGTCCTTCATGCTCAGTTAGACCCCGAACTCTTTTGCAAGTCATCGGTACCCAACCGATTACTTTTCGGGCGCTATTCCGTCTGTATTCCAATGGCGACCGACAAGGTCACCCTGAGCTGCGCCCGCATCAAGAAACCCGATCTGGGCGCGGTCGACCAGCTGGCGCGCATCCAGCTCGGAGTGCGGCGTGGCGGCCGCGAGCTCTGCCTGGCGGACGCCTCCTGCGAGCTGATGGCGCTGATCGACTTCGCCGGGCTCGGCGAGGTGCTACGCCTCGAGGTGAAGCGGCAGGCCGAAGAGAGGAAAGAGCTTCGCGGTGTCGAGGAAGAACGTGAACTCCCCGATCCGCCCATCCTCTAGCTCGAGGACCTGGAGTGCCCAGGGGTCATAACCACCGTTGGGGCTCGGCTTGTACTGGCCGAAGGTCGGCATGCCGTTGGCGCTGATGGTCGGGATGACGCGCGAGCCCTGGCAGCCGATGCCGGGGCCGAACCACCAGGCGAGGATGTCGTCGCGGCCGCTCAGCCACATGTCGTAGGGCGGCATCGACTGCCTCGCGTCCTCCTGTATGAGCGTTGTCAGCGCCTTGATGTCGTACCGCTCGAAGGCCGCCACGTAGCGCTCGAGCATCGCCTTGTCCGCTTCGCTCAAGGTCGGCGTGCCCTTTGGCTCGGTGGCCTGGATCTTCGCGAGTGTTGCCCGGGCGCGCTGCAGAGCGCTGTTCACCGACGCGACCGAGGTCTTCAGCAGCTCGGCGACCTCGGACGCCTGCCAGTCGAGGACGTCGCGGAGGATGAGCACCGCGCGCTGCCGCGCGGGCAGGTGCTGCAGCGCGGCGACGAACGCCAGCCGGATCGACTCGTTGGCCACCGCGACCTCGGCCGGGTCGCGCTCGGGCGCGACGAGGTGCAGGGGCATCGGCTCGAGCCACGGGATCTCGGGCGTGCGCAGGTTTGCCTCGATGGGCTCGCACGACGGGCCGAGGTCCATCGGCCGAGCGCGGCGCTCCTTGCCCTTGAGCGTGTCAAGACAGACGTTGGTCGCGATCCGGTAGAGCCACGAGCGCAGAGCGGCGCGGCCTTCGAACCGGTCGCGGCTGCGCCAGGCGCGAACGAAGACGTCCTGGACTGCGTCCTCGGCGTCGAACGGCGACCCGAGCATGCGGTAGCAGTAGGCGGTCAGCTCGCGTCGATAGGTCTCGAGGTCACCGAACGCCTGGACGCCAACGACCGTTGCCTGGGCCATCGGAACGATTCTAGTCAGGCGCTTTCGGTCAGCGTTTCCTGCTGCGAGCCGATCCACGCCTGCCCGCATTGGAGCGCACCCTCGACGGTGCTGTGCTCGTGGGGACAAACCCACGCCGTCTCACGAAAACGGTCGGTGTCTCGATACGCCTCGGCGCGGTAGATCAGCGGTGGCGCGGGTCCTTTTCCCGTGACGGGCCCATGCGAGGCCATGACATGGAGCTTCAAGGCCACGCAGCCAACGTAGGACCGGATCGCGCGGGTTGTCGTCGTGCAATTGAGGTATCGAATCGAACGGATGCTCGCCTACCTGATGACGCTTCGGCGTGAGCCTATCGCCGACGCATCGGTGAAGTAGCGCTGCAGGGTTGGCCCGATCCATCGCGCCAGCCTGTCGGCTCGCGCGGACGCGAGCGGCTCGACCTTGACGACGTAGCGCAGCATCGCGATTCCGACAAGCTGGCTCGCGGCGAGGCTTGCCCGCACCTGCGGGTGGTCGAGCTCGAGGGCCTTGGCCACGCGGGCAAGGATCTCGCGGGTGGCGAAATCGCGCATCAGCGCGGCCGCTTCGTCGCTCGCAACCACCGACCGGATGAGCGCGTGCGCCCGAGCGCCCGCGGGCGAATCCCACAGCTCGAGGAAGAACCGCGCCAGCCGGACGCCGAGCCCATCGAGCCCCGGCTTGAGCAGCTCGGGGATGGCTTCCGACGGGTCGAACGGAAAGTCCAGGGCCGCCCGGAAGATGCCCTCCTTGGAGTCGAAATAGTGCAGGACGAGCTTGGGATCGACGCGGGCCGCCGCGGCGATGCCCCGGATCGTCGCGGCCTCGTAACCCTTGCGGGCGAACTGGGCGCGCGCAGCGGTGAGGATCTTCTCCCTGGTTCCCCCGGAGCCGGGGCGCCTACCCGTGCGCGGCACGGCGGCGTGCGACCACCTCGCCGAGCAGCAGCAGCGCGACGCCACCCGCGAGCCAGATGCCCAGGACCGTGGCGGGAGCCGTCAGGCCGGCGCCGTCGAAGTACAGGGCTCCGCGGATCGCGCTGTACAGCTGGCCGGCGGGCATCCCGGGTGCGAGCCAGCGATAGGCGTCGGGCAGCAGCTGGCTGCCGATCGGACCGCCCGAGCAGACCAGGTCGAGGAGCACCGCGATCAGCGCCGCGAGCGCCACGCCGGGCCTGCCGAGCAGCCGCGCAGCACCCGCCACCGCGGCCCCGACCGCGGCGGAGCCGAGGGCAACCAACGCGGTGGCCGTCCAGAAGCCGGAGCCGTAGTCGCCCGCGATCCAGGTGGCCACGCCCATGGCGACCGGCGCCGCCACCACGGCGAAGACGAGGACGATCAGCAAGCGCGACGCCAGGCCGCCATCCCGGCGCAGCCCGGCGAGCGCGTTGGCGATGAGCGTCGACACCAGGATGGCGAGGACGACGAAGAAGAGGATCAGCCCATGCGGGTCGCCGGGGGCAAAGGGATGGACGACCTCGACCTCCAGCGTCTGCCCCTGCTTCTGGAAGAGCTGCGTGAAGGCGCCTGTGATGACGCCGGTGACCGCATCGCCGGCCGCGCCGGCGACGATGAGCTTCGGGCCGCTCGGTCCGAGCACCAACGCGCCGTCGACATCCCGTGAGTCGATGGCGTCGCGAGCCCCGCGTTCGGTGTCGTAGGTCGTGACCTTGAACGGGCCGCCGCTGAACGCGAAGACATACTGGCTGCCACCGCCCGAGACGATCCCGATCGGGATGTCGTGGGGCGACGGGCTCTTGATCGCCGGGCCGATGAGCCCGATCAGCAAGACCAGCGCCAGCAACCCGGCCGCCAGCGGTTGAAGGTAGGTCTCGGCGTAATTCCTCATGCGGCGAATTCTACAACTGGGGAATTCCCGGGTCAAGCTCGGCCGGCTTCCGGGAAGGGACTACGATCGGTCAATGGCCCAGAGCCCGCCGGCCTCGCCGCCTGCGCGCCAGCCTTCCAGCCCGCCTCGGAACCGACCTGACGCGCTGGCCCCGATGCGCACGCTGCGCTTCTGGGTTGTGCTCGCGATCCTCTTCGTGCTCAACGTCATCATCAGCCAGGTCGCGTTCTCAGCCGCCCAGGGGCCGACCGTGACGATCTCGTACAACGCCTTTCTCGACCAGGTCAACGAGGGCAACGTCGTCAGCATCACCAGCACCGCCGAGTCCATCACCGGGACGACGAAGACCGCGGTCAAGGACTCGAGCGGCACGAGCGCGACCAAGTTCCAGACCCAGCGGCCCTCTTTCGCAAACGACGACCTCGAGTCGTCGCTCCGCACCCACAACGTGGTCATCAACGCGAAGGACCCGAACCCGCCACCCCCGATCTGGCTGACGCTCCTGTCCAGCTTCGGCCCGGTGCTGCTGATCGTGGGCGCCTTCCTCTATCTGTCCCGGCGCGCCGCGCAAGGGGGCGCGGGAGGCATCCTCGGCGCCTTCGGCCAGAGCCGGGCGCGCCTCTACGACGCCGAGCGTCCATCCGTCACCTTCGCCGACGTCGCCGGCATCGACGAGGTCAAGGCAGACCTGGAGGAAGTGGTCGACTTCCTCAAAGAGCCGCAGAAATATCAACGGCTGGGCGGGACCGTGCCCAAGGGGGTGCTTCTGATTGGCGCCCCGGGGACCGGCAAGACCCTGCTCGCGCGCGCGCTGGCGGGCGAAGCGAAGGTGCCCTTCTTCAGCATCGCGGCGTCGGAGTTCGTCGAGGCGATCGTCGGCGTCGGCGCGTCTCGGGTCCGCGACCTGTTCACCAAGGCGCGGGCGGCGGCGCCCGCGATCATCTTCATCGACGAGCTCGACGCGATCGGCCGCAGCCGGGCGGCGGCGCTGAGGATCGGCGGCAACGACGAGCAGGAGCAGACGCTGAACCAGATCCTCACCGAGATGGACGGCTTCGACTCGCGTGAGGGCGTGATCGTGCTCGCGGCCACCAACCGCGCGGACGTCCTCGACCCGGCGCTGCTCCGGCCCGGGCGCTTCGACCGGCGGGTGTCTGTGCAGCCGCCCGACCGTCGCGGACGGGCCGCGATCCTGCGCATTCACACGCGCAAGGTGCCGCTCGCGCCCGACGTCGACCTGGACGAGATCGCCCAGCAGACGCCGGGCCTCGTCGGCGCCGACCTGCGCAACCTAGTCAACGAAGCGGCGCTCGGCG
>Ga0099827_10001409_pt1 | contig 12423 bp, 7 predicted proteins | sample CZO8metaG_FD_79339 | JGI IMG/M metagenome (GOLD analysis project Ga0099827, IMG submission 79339) | Vadose zone soil microbial communities from the Eel River Critical Zone Observatory, Northern California, USA - CZOApr15con1.8 metaG | ecosystem: Environmental > Terrestrial > Soil > Vadose zone ...
CACGAGTAGATCGGCAGAACTGTGTCCGGGATCGGAGTCAGTCGCTTGCCCGTCAGCAGATCCTTGGCGCCTGAATGACGAGAACTCGCGCAGGAAAGTGCAGAATGTCCATGAAGATAGCTCGGCGGAGCGTGTCACCTCGGCGGACGACCCGCAATGTCTTCCAGGTTGAGCGGCGTGAGCGAACGGCCGATGATCGTCCCCATGACGACCACGGGGCGCCCTCAGCAGCCGGCACGCCGCGCCGCGGCGATCGATCCCAACGTCGCCCTGCGACACCTCTGAGCCTATACTCTCGATCGGGTCGAAATCTGAAAGGATCGAGGCATTCCTCACGCGCACGTTCGGGTTGTCGGCGTCCTGCTGCTCATCGCTGCTGGCGCGGCGGCCGCCACCGCTCCCGCCCGATTCGTCCGTTTTGACGAGGCTCGGCCGATTCTGACCGAGTTGGCGGGCAAGCTTCCTCCCGAGCTCGACACGCTGACCCCGCAGCAGATGGAAGCCGCCTGGCCCGGCTGGATCGAACGCCACGATCGCGACATCCGCGCGCGGCTCGAGCAGGGCGACGAAGACACCATCGTCAACTGGATGCTGTTCGGCACGTCGTTCACGTCGAGGCCACGCGCCGTGCTCGGCGCAGTCGAATCGGGTGCGGTGCGCGATCGGGAGCTGGTGTTGCGCCGGACCATCGAGCTCATCTCGGGCCGCCTCGACGATCTGCTGGCGGCGCTGGCCGCCCCGGGCACCGACGAGCGCCGGCGGTTCGCCCGCACCTTTCTCGAGCGAAGAGGGCTTCGCTTCACGACCCGTGCGGACAAGGATGCTGCGCGGAATTACCTGCTCGCGGCGGTGATTCGCGTGGCCAATGAACAGGATCGGATCGATCAGGAACTTGGCGCGACGAGCGGCGCCGACCCCTTCAGCGAGTTCGTCGAGCGGTCCCAGCTGTTCCGCACGCGCGGCCTGTCGCTCGACACGTCGCTCGGTCCCAACCATTCGGTCGAACGGGCGCTGGTGGCGATGAAGGCGCGCGGGCTGCTCAAGCCCGGCTCCGTGAGACGCGTCGCGATCGTCGGTCCCGGACTCGACTTCACGGACAAGGATGTTGGTCTCGACATCTTTCCTGAGCAGACGCTGCAGCCTTTCGCTGTTCTCGATTCGCTCAAGCGGCTTGGGCTTGCGGCCTCGTCAGGGGATCCGCAGATCGTGCTCCTCGACATCAGCCCGCGGATCATCGATCACGTCACGCTGGCTCGAGCTCGGGCTGCAAAGAACATCGGCTACACGCTGAACCTGCCGCTCCCCAGGCGCACGCCGTGGCTCCCCGAGATGCGCACGTACTGGCAGACGGTCGGCGATCGGATTGGCGCCGCAGCACGGACGCCGACATCGACGGCTCTCGCGGAAGTCGCCGAGTTGCGGGCCGTCCGCGCGACGCCGTCTGCCGTGCGGCGGATGTCGGTGCTGAATGTGAACATCGTGACCGAGCGCCTGGATGGAGAAGCGTTCGATCTTGCGATTGCCACGAACGTGTTCATCTACTACGACGGGCTCGAGCAGGCGTTGGCGTTGTCGAACGTCGAAGCCATGCTGAAGCCCGGCGCGTTCTTGCTGGCCAACTTCTCGGCGCCGAATCTGACGTCGCTCACGATTCGCGCGGTCGAAACGACGGAGACCCTCTACGCGTACGCCCGCGACGTCAACGAGCGCATCCTCGATTTCATCGTCTGGTACAAAGCGCACGCGAAGTAAACGGGAAGCGCTGATAGGATGAGGTTCATGGTCGGCGCTCTATCACGTGGCCACGTGACGGGCCTTCTGGCCGTTGCGCTGGCCGCCGCCGCTTGCTCCGATCGGCCTGCCGCGCCGAAGCCTGTGGCGACGTCGATTTGCGAAGAGTGGTTCAGCGACCACGCCCGTGAATCGGGTCTCGACTTCGTCCACTTCAACGGCATGGCGGGCCGGTTCTATTTCCCCGAAGTCATCCCGCCTGGCGTCGCGCTCTTCGACTACGACGGCGACGGCGATCTCGATCTGTTCGTGGCGCAGGGACGGATGCTCGGAAAGCAGTCGCTTACCGAGGCGCAGTACCCGCCAAAAGGCCCCCTGACGAGTCGCCTCTACCGCAATGACCTCGAAATTCACGGGGACGGTACGCGCACGCTGCGCTTTACCGATGTCACCGATGCCAGCGGTCTGGTGGTTCACGGGTATGCCATGGGCGCCGCAACCGGCGACTTCAACAACGACGGCTGCGTCGACCTGTATGTGACCAACCTCGAACGGAGCCAGCTGTTCCGCAACAACTGCGACGGCACCTTTACCGACGTGTCGAGGGAAAGCGGCGCCGAGGATCGCGGGTGGAGCATCTCGGCAGCCTTCGTCGATTACGACCGGGACGGGTGGCTCGATCTGTTCGTCGGCAATTACGTGTACTACAGCGTCGAAGGGGACAAGCCCTGCCTCCACTCGATCGGCAGCCTGCGCGACTACTGTCCACCCAGCGTGTACCGCCCGCAGCCGAGCCACCTCTATCACAACAACCGCGACGGAACGTTCACCGACGTCACGGCCGCCGCAGGTCTGGGACGGGAGTTCGGCCCGGCGCTCGGCGTCTCGACCGCCGACTTCAATGGCGACGGCTGGATCGACATCTTCGTCGCCAACGACGGCCAGCCGAACCAGCTGTGATCAACCGGCACGACGGTACGTTCATGAATACGGCACTCATCGCGGGCGCGGCCCTCGGCGCTGACGGTGAACCCAAGGGCAGCATGGGCGTCGACGCGGGCGATTTCGACAACGACGGCGACGAAGACCTGTTCATCACCGCGCTCGCCCGCGAGGGACACGATCTTCTCGTGAACGACGGATCCGGCGTCTTCGAAGAACAGGCCGCCCGTGGGGGCATCAGGCTTCCCAGCCTGCCATACACGGGCTTCGGCGCGGCCTGGCTCGACTTCGACAACGATGGCTGGCTGGACATCCTGACCGTCAACGGAGCGGTCAGGCATGCGGCCGACGCGCTCACGCGGAACGAAACGTTTTCACTGCAGCAGCCCAAACAGTTGTTCCGCAATCTTGGCAACGGTCAATTCGCGGACGTCACCGAACACGCCGGCGCGGCGTTGCGGCGTCCCGACGTCAGCCGCGGCGCCGCGTTCGGCGATGTCGACAACGACGGCGATACGGATGTCGTGGTGGCGAACGACAGCGGACCGATCCGGTTGCTGATCAACAACGTCGGCAGCCGCAAGCATTGGGTGGGCGTCCGAGTACTGGGACGCCACCACAGAGACAGCTTCGGCGCGCGCGTCGGTATCGTTCGGGCGGACGGTTCCACGCTCTGGCGCCGGGCCCGAGCGGATGGCAGCTACGCGTCCGCCAACGATCCGAGAGTGCTCGTCGGTCTCGGCGACACGGCGAAGATCACCAAAGTCCGCGTGGAATGGCCTGGCGGGCACGCCGAAGAGTGGACCAATGTGCCTGTCGACCGATACACGACGCTCGCGCAGGGATACGGAAATGCAAAGTGATAATTGCAAATTGCTGATTTACTTTGCAATTTGCACTTTGCAATTGGCACTGCTGGCGAGCGCCTGCGGCCGCAGAGAGCAAACGGCCGCCCACGCGCTGCGCGGCGTCGCGCTGCCGGATCTCTCGCGTGTCGAGGCATCGGTCCAGGGGCAGCTCCGCGAGCGCCACGCGGCTCTGACCACGAAGCGGAACGATCCGAAAACAGCCGCCGCCAACCTCGGTACCGAATTCGGTGAGATGGGCAAGCTGCTGATGGCGGCGGAATTCCGCGATCCGGCGGAAGCCGCGCTCCTCAATGCCCAGGCGCTCGCACCCGGAGACATGCGCTGGCCCTATTATCTCGGGCACCTGTACAGGTCGACAGGGGATATCCCGAACGCGGTGGCCGCCTTCGAGCGGGCGCTGCGGCTGGTGCCCGACGATGTGCCGACGATGATCTGGCTGGCGGAGGCGGCTCTCGATCGGGGACGACCCGACGTCGCCGAACCGCTCTTCACGAAGGCGCTGTCGCTTCAGCCTCGCTCGGTCGCCGCCCATTACGGCCTCGGACGTACGGCGCTGACGAGAAAGGACTACGGACAGGCCGCGCAGCACCTCGAAGAGGCGCTGGCGCTCGACAGCAAGGCATCGGTGATCCACTACCCGCTGGCGATGGCGTACCGTGGCCTGGGCGATCGGCTCAGAGCCGAATCGCACCTGGCGCAACGCGGCACGCTGCAGATTCAGCCCGACCCGTTGAGGAAGGCGCTCGACGAGTTGCTCCACAGCGCGCTGACCTACGAGAAAAACGCCGACGTCGCCGGCAGCAGAGGCGAGTGGGCCGCCGCGGCGGAGTATCTCAGGAAAGCCGTGGTCCTGGCCCCGACCCGGGCGTCGCCGCGTCACAAGCTGGGCACCGCGCTGTTCTACCTGGGCGACCGGCACGGCGCGTTCGAACAATTCCAGGAGGCCCTGCGGCTGTCGCCAACCTTTGCCGCCGCGCATTACGCCCTCGGCGTGCTCCACCAGGACGCTGGCGACTATCAACAGGCGATCGCCTCCTACTCGGCCGCCGTCGAATCCGAGCCTGCCTATGTCGACGCGCGTCTCGGGCTGGCTGACGTGTTGAGACGCAGTGGACAGCTGCAGCGATCCCTGTTGGAATACGAGCGCATCCTGAGGATTGATCCCGGCGCAGTCAGGGCGCGTATCGGCTATGCGGCCGTGAAGAAAGAGTACGGGAGCCCGAGATGACCGTCAGAGCGAACCGCGCCGTCTGGCTCGTCGTCGTCGGCGCGCTGGCGGCTTCCGGGATTCGATCGCACACCCACCAGATCGCCGGAGGACCGGCGCCAGTCACTCCGTCGGATGAAGTGACGCTTCGAGTCATCGTCGTCGACTCGGCCGAGAAGGCACAGGGCATCGTCACCCGGCTGAATGGCGGTGAAGATTTCATCGCCCTGGCGCAGGCCGAATCGATCGATCCGACCCGAGATGCGGGCGGCCTCCTGGGCAGGGTCACGCGTTCGACGTTGCCTCCCGTGTTGAAGGACGCCCTCGTGGGCGTCGCCCCGGGGCGGCTGAGTCCGGTGGTTCGGATCCCCACGGGATTCGCGATCCTGAAGGTGGTCGAAGACACCGATCCGGCGAACACCAACATGAACGCGGCCAATCCCGCCAGCCTGGCCACGGACGCGAGCGTGAAATACGTGATCGATGTGAGCGGGCTCGTCGAAGCAGAGGCGCTCCTGCAGGCATTCCCCAAGCCAGCCGGCTGGAACCTGAATCCCCTCGCGATTTGCCCGGTGCGTCGGCAGTCGCTGGCGGCGTCGCAGCGGTCGCTCGAGGATTTCCTTTCGCCTGAGAAACAGAGCGTCCGCGCCCTGCGGCCGCCCTTCGACGTCATGCAGGCCCAGTTCGCTCTGGCGCAGCTTCATGCCTATCACGGCCGGATGGATCGCGCGCTCGATCAGTATCAACAGGCCTACGAGACTGCCCGTGCTGAAGTACCCGCGGCAACACTGCGGATGGAGGAAGCGCTCGGCGTCGCGTATCTGCACAAGTCCGGAGCGGAGAACGGCGTGCATCGCGCGCCAGGTGAAATCTGCTTGTTTCCGCTGAGGCCGGGTCAGTCGTACGCCAGGACCGGCGACTCGGAGAGAGCCATCGAGCACTTCCTGCGTTTCCTGAAGCAGAAGCCCGGCGATCTCGAAGTGCAATGGCTCTCAATCTCGCGTACATGACCATCGGCCGGTATCCGGACAAGGTTCCGGCCGCCTACCTGATTCCGCCTGCAGCGTTCGCGTCCGCGGAAGACGTCGGGCGCTTCCGCGATGTGGCTCCCCAGGCCGGCCTGAATATCGTCGGAACGGCGGGAGGCGTCATCGTCGACGATTTCGCCGGCACGGGCCGTTTCGACGTCGTCACCTCCAACTTCGACAGTTGCGGACCGATGCAATACTTCCGCAACAACGGGGACGGCACGTTCGCCGAACGGACGTCGGCAGCGGGGCTCGACGGCCAATCGGGCGGGCTGAACATGATGCAGACCGATTACAACAACGACGGCTGCAAGGACATCCTGGTGCTGCGCGGCGGGTGGGAGGTGCCGCAACGCAACTCGCTGCTGCGGAACAATTGCGACGGGACGTTCTCGGATGTGACCGCTGCCAGCGGCCTGGCGGAGCCCGCGACGAGCACGCAGACCGCGGCGTGGGCCGACATCAACAACGATGGATTGCTCGATCTCTTCATCGGCAACGAAAATCGCGCCTCACAGTTGTTCCTGAACAGGGGCGGTGGTGCCTTCGAAGACATCGCACGCTCTGCCGGCGTCGATCGCATCGCGTTCACCAAGGGTGTGACGGCCGCCGACTATGACAACGACGGATTCGTGGACTTCTACGTCTCGAACTTCAACGGCGACAACTTCCTGTATCGGAACAATCACGACAACACCTTCACCGAGATGGCGCGGGCGGCCGGCGTACCAGGGCCCGGCCACGGTTTTGCGACCTGGTTCTTCGACTACGACAACGACGGATGGCTGGATCTGTTCGCGACGAGCTACTTCACGTCGGTCGACGAATCGCTCCGTACGTATCTCAATCTGCCGCATCACGCGGCGGGCGTGAAGCTGTATCGGAACCTGGGCGACGGGACCTTCCGGGACGCGACGAAGGAAGTCGGCCTCGACAAGGTGTTCATGCCCATGGGTGCGAATTTCGGGGACATCGACAACGACGGCTTCCTCGACATCTATCTCGGCACGGGAAATCCATCCTACGCGTCACTCCTTCCCAATGTGCTCCTTCGCAACAGGGAGGGGAAATCGTTCGTGGACGTCACCGCCTCCTCCGGTACCGGCGAGCTGCACAAGGGGCACGGGATCGCGTTCGCCGATCTGGACAACGACGGCGACGAGGAGATCGTCGCCGAAATAGGAGGCGCGACCCCCGGAGACAGCCATCCTCTGCGACTGTTCGAGAATCCCGGTCAGGGAAACGATTGGATTAGCGTGAGGCTCGTGGGCGTCAAGACCAACCGCGCCGCGATCGGCGCTCGAATCAAACTGACCGTTGAAAACGACGGGCGCGGGACCCGCTCGATCCATCGCTCCGTCGGAAGCGGCGGGTCTTTCGGCGCTTCTCCACTCGAGCAGCACATCGGCCTGGGCAGGTCGGCGCGGATCGTCGAGCTGGAGATCTGGTGGCCTGCCAGCGGCACTCGCCAGCGCTTCGCCGGTCTCGGGACGAATCAAGCTGTCGAAATCACCGAGTTGACGCGAAGCTACACCAGGATCGAACGGCGTCCGCTTCGTTTGGGGGGAACGAGGAGAGCTGAATGAGACGCCGCGTCGCATTCATGGCACTGCTCTTCTTGATGGTCCCGGCATTGATGGTCCGGCTGAAGACGGACCCCACCTACATCGTGGCGGCGGCACAGGACTATCCCGTGACCGGCATCGTGCTGGACGTCGATCGCTCCCGCAATGTGTTCACCGTGTCGATTCAGGCGATCCCCGGCTTCGTGCCCGCGATGGCCATGCCGTTCGAGGCTCGTCAGGCGAAAGACCTCGACGGGTTGGTGCCGGGGGCCGCCGTGGAGTTCGTGCTCGTCGTCGACCGGGACGCGTCACATGCCGAGCGCATTCGCATCGTGCGGTATCAAAGCGTGGAGCAGGATCCCCTGGCGGCGAACCGTCTCAAGCTGCTCACCGAGATTGCGGGCGGGGCTCGGCCAAGAGCGCTGGCCCTTGGCGATACGGTGCCGGATTTCAGGTTGACCAATCAGAAGCGCCGGCCGGTCGCGCTCTCCAATCTCCGCGGAAGAGTCGTCGCCATCAATTTCGTCTACACCAGTTGTGCGTTGCCCGATTTCTGCCTGCGCATCGCCAACAACTTCGGCGTCCTCCAGAAGCGTTTCAAGGCGCGGCTCGGACGCGATCTCGTCCTGCTGACAGTCACGTTCGACCCTGTCCACGACACGCCTGAAGTGCTGGCCCAGTATGCCCGCCGGTGGGACGCCGATCCCGCGACCTGGCACTTCCTCACCGGCCCGGTCCGTGACGTGCAGCGCGTGTGTCACCTGTTTGGCGTGGACTCCTTCCCCGATGAAGGACTGATGAGCCACTCGCTCCATACCGCGATTCTCGACCGGCGGGGGAAACTGGTCGCCAATCTCGAAGGCAACCAATTCACCGCGGATCAACTCGGCGATTTGACGGAGGCTGTCCTCGATCCAAGAAACCGGAGGCCTTGATAGCAGACCCTCCGGAATCCTCCCAAATCGCTTGACTTGCCTGGGCGACCAGATTAGCTTGCTGGCACTCGCACAGTCCCGCACGTGGCCGCCGTGCGCCCCAATTCGAGGAGGACGGAGATGCTCAATCCGAGCTCGCGATCCTTGGCGCCCATCCTGATCCTTTTGGGTTCGTTGCTCTTACCCTCGGCGGCGTACGCACAGGCAGCCATCACCGGCGTCGTCAAAGACGCGTCGGGTGCGGTGCTGCCGGGTGTGACGGTAGAAGCCGCCAGTCCCGCGCTGATTGAAAAAATGCGGTCGGTCGTCACCGATGCCACGGGCCAGTACCGCATCGTCGACTTGCGGCCGGGCACGTACTCGGTGACGTTGTCGCTGACGGGCTTCACGACCGTGAAGCGCGAAGGCATCGAGCTGTCGGGGAATTTCGTAGCAACCGTGAACAGCGAGATGAAAGTCGGTGCCCTCGCGGAAACGATCACTGTGACCGGCGAGTCGCCGATCGTCGATACACAGAGCACGAGGACCCAGCAGATCCTCAATCGGGACGTCCTCGCGGCGATTCCCTCCTCGCGGAACATCAATGGCATCCAGGCGATCATTCCCGGCATGAGTATCGCCGGGGATGACGGCGGGATCGGCGCGACGATGCAGGGCGGCACCGCGATGATCCACGGCGGGCGCGCGAACGACACCCGGATTTACGCGGACGGCGTCAACATGGGATGGGCCGGCACTGGCGGCGGCGGCGGGCAGATGCCGCAGGTGGCCGCCGCGCAGGAAGTGGTGATGACCGTGTCGGGCGGCCTCGCCGAAGCCGAGACGGGCGGCGTGGTCTTCAATGCCGTCCCGCGCGAAGGGTCGAACAACTTCAGCGGTCAGTTCAATTTCAGCGGCTCGAAGGGCGGGCTGCAAGCCAGCAATTACACGCAGGCGCTCACGGATGCGGGCCTGCGGGCGCCGTTCGAGCTCATCAACGTGTACGACACGAGCGGGATGTACGGCGGCCGGATCTTCCGTGACAAGCTGTGGTTCTACTCGGTCTTCCGCCAGGTCGGGGGGGAGCGGACCGTGCCGGGGATGTTCAGGAACAAGAACGCCGGCGACCCGAATTCCTGGACCGTGGACTTCGACAAATCCAGGCAGGCGTTCAACAACAACCTTGAGCGCCAGGCGACGATCAGGCTAACGTGGCAGGCGACGCCGCGCAACAAGTTCAACTTCCATTGGTCCGAGCAGTTCAACGACGCGAACTATGATCAGGGTGGAGGCAGCGGAGTGCCGCCGACGACGCCGGAAGCCTCGAGCCGAGTGCTCTACGTCCCGTCCCGTCAACCCCACGCGAGTTGGCAATCGCCGATCTCGGGCCGGTTGCTGGCCGAGGCCGGCTGGGGGCTGTATCAGGCCCGGTACCGCTTCGGGCCGCGCAACGACGGCACCTCCACGCGACAGATGATCCAGCGCTTGGAGCAGGTCGGCGAGCCAGGTTGCACCGATCGCGGAGACTGCATCCCGGGCCTGTTTTCCCGGATGCCCCGCGCCCCGGGGCAAGGTGGCTTCACGCACTCGCTGATCGGGAACGTTGCCGCCCTGCACGCCTCGCTGTCGTATATCACCGGCGCGCACAACCTGAAGTTCGGCTACCAGGGCGGGTTCGGCAATCCGTCCCAGACCTACCAGAATTACACCCCAGTCGTGCAGATCCGGACGAACAACGGCGTGCCGAACCAGTTGACGCAGACCCTTTCTGTCGGGCCCGATACGACATACGTCCGCAATCTCGTCCCGATGAACTTCTTCGCGCAGGACCAGTGGACGCGCGGCCGGATGACCCTGCAGGGCGGTGTGCGGTACGACCAGCTGACCTCCAGCTATCCCGACCAGGGCATCGGCGGCCCCGGTTGGCCGTTCGCCCCGGAGCAGCTCTTCTTTCCGAGCAGGTCGACTCCCGGGTATGACTGGAGGGACATCACGCCACGGGTGGGCGTCGCCTACGACGTCTTCGGCAACGGGAAGACGGCCGTCAAGTTCAACCTGGGCAGGTACCTGGAAGCGATCACGGCGAGCAACAACGACTTGGATATGAACCCGCTGATTCGCACGGCCACGACCACGACGCGCGGGTTCAACGACCTCTTCTATCCGGTCGGTGACCCGCGTCGCGGAAACTTCGTGCCGGACTGCGATCTCAACAGCCCGCTGGCCAACGGCGAATGCGCGGCGATGGACAACCAGAACCTCGGAAAGGGCGTGTTCACCAGGACGTTCGACCCCAACTACGTCGGCGGCTGGGGCACCCGGCCGTACAACTGGGGACTCGGCCTGTCGGTGCAACAGCAACTGGCGCCGCGCATCTCGCTGACGGTCGCGTACAACCGCAACTGGTGGGGCAACTGGTATGTCGTCGATAACCGCTCGACCAGCGCCTCGGACTACACGCCGTTCAGCATCAATGCACCGCTCGATCCGCGCCTCCCGAACGGCGGTGGCTATACGATTGGCGGCCTCTACAATCTCGTGCCGACCAAGGTCGGACAGGTGGACGAGCTCGCGCAAGCCTCCAGCAATTTCGGGGAGCAGACGGAGAACTGGCATGGCGTGGATGTCTCCGTGAACGCGCGGCTGCGGAATGGGCTCATGCTGCAGACGGGGACGAGCACCGGACGCCGGATCGCGGACGGCTGCGCCGTACGCGCAGTCTTGCCGGAACTTGGTGCTGGCCCGACCGGGGCTACCAATAGCTCCGTGACAGCAAACGTCAATGCCCTCGGGGGCGGCCCGTTCGCGCTCGGCGTGAACAACCCCTATTGCCGCATTGCCGAGCCCTACCGGACGGACTTCCGCGGCCTAGCGTCGTATGTGATCCCGAAAGTGGACGTCCAGGTGGCCGCGACCTGGGTGAGCATCCCCGGAGACTCTCTGCGGGCCGACTACATCGCGACCAACGCATGGATCGCCGGCGGACCGCAGCCGCTCGGCCGGGCGCTGACCGGGGCCGCCACCGTCTCCGTGAACCTGATTCCGCCAGCGACGATGTGGGGCGCGCGGCGCAACAACGTCGACCTGCGCATCGCGAAGATTCTGAAGTACGGGCAGACGCGGACCCAGGTTGGCGTGGACGTCTTCAACGTGACGAACCAGGATACGGTCACGAACTACAACTTTGGGTTCGTACCGGGTGGCGCGTGGCTGACGCCGACGGCCATTGTGCCGGCGCGGTACGCCAGGATCAGCGTGCAGGTCGACTTCTGATCGGGGAAGGCCGGTGTGCTCCGCAAAAAGCTGCGACGAATTCCATGGACCGGATTCATGCGGCGGATTCCAGTCGGTACTCATGATGAAGCCCGCCCAACACCGGCTTCGCGACGACTCGAAAGCCGACCGGCAGGCGATGACGGTGTGCCACTTCGCGGGTCTCCTCGCCCTGTGGATCCGGGATGCCAGGTCCTAAGCTCGAATGCGGGCGTCCCTGGTTGTAGTGAGCCACCCATTCCGTCAGGACGGACCGGAGATGCCGTTCATTCAGCAGGATCAGCCAATCCAGACACTCGCGACGCATGCTGCCGATCAACCGCTCGCAAAATGCGTTCGCTTGAGGTGCCCGCACGGGTGATTTGAGAATCGTCAGACCCATGGCCGCCACTGTGGCATCGACACCCTCGGAATAGATGCGGTCGCGGTCGTGAATGACCCATCGATGTGGCTGATCGCCTGACACCACCATCCGGAACTGCTGCGCCGTCCAATCGGCCGTCGGATGGTCGGTCACATTCCAGTGCAGGATCCGGCGGGTGCCCACGTCCAGAACCACGAAGATGTAGGCCACGCGGAACGTCGCAGTGACCGCCACAAAGAAGTCGCACGCCAACACGGCGCTGGCGTGATTCCGCACAAATGTGCTCCACGTCTGCGACCGCGCGCCGCCCCGAGGCGCGGCACTTCGAGGCATATAGCGCCTCACGGTGCGAGGCGACACCCGAATCCCAAGTTTCACCAGGAGTTCCGACGCAATCCGCTCCTCGCCCCAGGTGCGATTCGCCGCCGCCATGTCAGCGATCAGCCGCTGCAAGTCGGCCGGCAATGGCGGTCGCCCACGAGGCCGTGACTTCCAGCGCCACAACAACTGGAACCTGTGCCTCGCCAATA
>Ga0099827_10001410_pt1 | contig 12414 bp, 14 predicted proteins | sample CZO8metaG_FD_79339 | JGI IMG/M metagenome (GOLD analysis project Ga0099827, IMG submission 79339) | Vadose zone soil microbial communities from the Eel River Critical Zone Observatory, Northern California, USA - CZOApr15con1.8 metaG | ecosystem: Environmental > Terrestrial > Soil > Vadose zone ...
GCGAAGCCGGGCTGTGCCCGGCGAGAGCCCAAGCAACGGCGAGGAGAGGGTTCCCAGGGGGAACCTCCCGGTTCCCCCTGATAGCCGCCGGCGCGGATAGCGTCGGCGGCGTCGGGCCTTAGACTCGACACTGTGACGGAGGGGGGCAAGACGTACGCGGCTGCCGGAGTCTCGCTCGCGACGGCCGAAGCGGTTGTCGAGCGGCTGCGCGCAGCGGCGGAGTCGACCGGGGCGAGCGGGTTCGGCGCCTTCGCGGGGCTCTATCCGCTCGACGATCGGCGTCTGCTCGCGGCGACGACAGACTCTGTCGGCACCAAGCTGGTCGTCGCGCGCGAGCGCGGCGCGCTCCGAGCGTGCGGCGCCGATCTCGCGGCGCACTGCATCAATGACGTCATCACGACGGGCGCCGATCCGCTAATCCTCCTCGACTACGTCGCCGCGAACCGCATCGACCTCGAGCAGGTGTCAGACCTCGTCGAGGGCGCTGCCGACGTGTGCCGTGCGGCGGGCGTCGCGCTCGTCGGTGGCGAGACCGCCGAGCTGCCCGGCGTCTACCGCGCGGGTGAACTCGACTTCGCGGGGACGTGCGTCGGAATCGTCGACCGGGATGCAGTCATCGACGGCTCGCGCGTCCAGGAAGGGGACGCAATCGTCGGCCTCCAGTCGGCAGGCGTCCACGCCAACGGCTTCACACTCGTGCGCGAGATCCTCGAGGAGAACGACTACCAGGGCGACGACCTGCTCGCACCGACGCGGCTCTACCTCGACGACGTCCGCTTCCTGAAGGAGCGCTGCGACGTCCACGCGTTCGCACACGTCACGGGGGGTGGCATTCTCGGAAACGTCGAGCGGATCGTGCCCGACGGCCTGCTCGCTCGGATCGACTGGGAGGCGTGGGAACGGCCGCCGGTGTTCCAGTGGCTCGCGCGTCACGTCGCAGAAGAAGAGCTGCGCCGCGTTTTCAACCTCGGGATCGGATTCGCCGCCGTCATGCCGTTCTCCGGTAGTCAGCTTGTGATCGGAAGGATCGACCGCGCATGATCGGCGTCGTCGTGTCCGGCGAGGGCACGAACCTCCAGGCGCTGATCGACGCGGGGCTGCCAATCGTCGCCGTCGCCTCCAACAAGCCCGCTGCGCGCGCGCTCGAGCGCGCGAAACGCGCCGGCATCTCGACCGCCGTCTTCGACGCCGCAGATTACGCCTCACGGGAGGAGCGCGACGTCGCACTCGCCGAGTGGTTGCAAAGCCGCGGCGTCGAACTCGTGGTCTGCGCCGGCTACATGCACCTCTTCCGGAGACCATTCTTCGACTATTACGGCGGACGGATCGTCAACACGCATTCGGCGCCGCTACCGGGGTTCCCGGGCGCGCACCCGGTCGAGGACGTGCTCGCCGCGGGTGTCACCGAGACCGCGGCGACGGTGCACTACGTCGACCAGGGAATCGACACGGGCCCGGTGATCGCTGCCGAGAAGGTGCGTGTGGACCCTGACGACACGGTCGAAACCCTGCGCGCCCGCGTCCAAGCCGTAGAGCATCGGCTGCTTCCACAAGTCGTACAGGGACTCGTCGGACTAAGTGGCTCAGAGCCACAAAGACGGAGCCGGGCTTCATGAGGGCGCTGATCTCCGTCTACGACAAGACGGGCCTCGACGACTTCGCACGCGGGCTCGCCGAGCTTGGCTTCGAGCTCATCGCCAGCGGTGGCACCGCCGCGCACCTCGCGGAGCTGGGGCTCGACGTAACGCGAGTCGAGGACGTCACACACGCTCCGGAGATGCTCGGCGGACGCGTGAAGACCCTGCATCCCCGCATCCACGGCGGGATCCTCGCGCGCCGCGACAAAGCAGACGACGTCGCGGCGCTCGCGGAGCAGCAGATCCAGCCGTTCGACCTCGTCTGCGTCAACTTCTATCCCTTCAGCGACGCGGCCGCGGCACGCGGCACGCGGGAGGAGGACGCGGTTCAGATGATCGACGTCGGCGGCCCGTCGATGCTGCGCGCAGCGGCGAAGAACTTCGAGCACGTCGCGCCCGTCTGCAGGGTGGCGCAATACGACCGCGTCCTGGAGGAGTTGCGCGAGCACGGATCGCTGTCGCGCGAAACGCGGCGCGAGCTTGCAACGGCAGCCTTTGCGTGCACCGCGGCGTACGAGGCGGCGATCGCGGCGTGGTTCGCCGGGCGCGAAGACTTTCCGGAGATCGTGACGCTCAGCTTCCGCAAGGTACAGGACCTCACGTACGGCGAAAATCCGCACCAGCGCGGCGCGTACTACGCGGAGCAGGGAGCACGCCGACACTTGCTGTCGCAGGTGGAGCAGCTCCACGGCCGGCAGCTCTCGTTCGTCAACCTCTACGACCTCGGCGGAGCGGTGATGCTGCTGCGCGAGTTCACCCTGCCGACGTGCGTGATCGTCAAACACGCGAACCCCTGCGGCGTCGCGATCGCGGGGACGATCGAGGAGGCGTACGAGCGCGCGCTCGCGTCGGATTCGCTCTCGGCGTTCGGGATGGTCTGCGTGCTGAACCGCCCTGTGTCCGCGGAACTGGGGAAGAGCATCGCGGCGCAGTTCGTCGACGTGCTGCTCGCGCCCGGCTTCGACGACGAAGCGCTCGCGGCGCTGAAGACGAAGCCGACGACGCGCATCCTCGTCGACCACGAACGGCGCGCCTACACCGCAGGCGAGCGCGACTACAAGCGCGTTCCCGGCGGATTGCTGATCCAGGACCGCGACTGGGACATCGAGGACCGCGAGTCGATGCAGGTCGTGTGCGGCTCGCTTGCAGAAGAGCAGTGGGGCGACTTGGTGTTCGCCTGGCGCGTCTGCAAGCACGTCGGCTCGAACGCGATTGTGCTCGCAAAGAGATTGCAGACGATCGGAATCGGCGCGGGCCAGCAGAGCCGCATCGACGCAGTGAAGATTGCGCTCGACAAGGCGCGGCAGTTCGAGCACCCGCTCGACGGCTCCGTGCTCGCGTCCGACGCCTTCTTCCCCTTCGCCGACGGCCCCGAGCTTGCGCTCGCGTCCGGCGTCGCCGCGATCATCCAGCCCGGCGGCTCCAAACGGGACGACGAGGTGGTCGCCGCCGTGAGAGCCGCCGGAGCCGCGATGGTGTTCACGGGCCGCCGGCACTTCCGCCACTGAGCGCGTAACGAAACGGGCCTCGAGCCGGATAACCAGAAGATGGAGACCGACGCCGAGCTCGTTCGCCGCGCGCGTCGCAACCCCGATGCGTTCGGCGAGCTCTATCGCCGGCACGCCGCTGCGCTCCATGCGTTCATGCGCGGCAAGACGCCCGACTTCGTCGCGGTCGAGCTGGTAGCAGAGACGTTTGCGCAAGCCGCCCTGGGTCTGGGGCGATTCCGCGACGAGGCGGACGGCTCGGCAGCCCCCTGGCTGTTCGGCATCGCACGCAACCTCGTGCATCGCTACTACGAGCGCGAACGCGTCGACGACCGCGCGCGGCGGCGGCTCGGCATGCCGATCCGCTCCTACGACCTCGACCTGGACGCAGTCGACGCGCGGGTCGACGCGGAGCGCCTTGCGCCCGCCCTCTCCACGGCGCTCGACGCGTTGCCTGAGACACAGCGCGAGGCGCTCGAGCTACGCGTCGTCGGCGAGCTTCCGTACCACGACGTGGCGGAGCGGCTCGGAGTCTCCGAAGGCGCCGCGCGCATCCGCGTGCTTCGCGCGCTCGACTCGCTGACCAAGTTGCTGAAAGGAGCTGTCACATGACGAATCTCGCACCCGAGCTCGAGCTTCTGGGCGCTGACCTGCACCGCGCCGTCGCCGCGCTCGTCGTTCGCCGCCGCCGCCGCATGCGCCGCGTCCGCCTCGCGGGGGCCGCACTCGCCGCGTTTGCGGCATTCACGGCTGTTGCGTTCGCGAGCGGGATCGCCGACGACCTGCACCTTGATCCTGCGCATTGGACGATTCTCGGTGGAGGTACCGTCGACGGCGGCCGCGGTACGTTCGTCAAGGCGCGTAACAACGACGACGGATCGGAGTCAACGTTCCTGCTCGAGCACGACGCCGGGCTGGCACCTTACGACGCCTTCCTTCTCCACGAACGCGTCGTCGACGCCGCGGGCGGCGCCCAGGAGCAAGGCGCGCTCTGCACCACTGACGAACTGACTCGCGCGGAGCGGACGGCGCTCGCAGCGCTGCAGTCGTCCCCGGCGGGCGCGAATCCCGAGCAGACCAAGCAGGCAGTCGCCTCGGCCCTGCAACGAGCATTCGCAGGCGCGCCGTGCCGCGGACTCGAATGGGCGGGCGAGCGGGCACGGTTCGTCCACGCGGGAATCGAGCCCAGGACGGCGCTGATGCCGGGCGCGGAATAGCTGCGTCCGGCTCCGCGTTGGCCCTCCTTGTGAGCGAAACCGGGGAGACTCTGTGACCGAAGTTCAGAGACGAAAGTGGCTGACGCTTGCCGTCGTCGGCGCGGCCTTCTTCATGACGATCCTGGACGTTGCGATCGTCAACGTCGCGATCCCATCGATTCTGAAGAACTTGCACATCGCGGAATCGACCGTGCAGTGGGTCGTCACGGCGTACGCGATCACGTTCGGCGGCTTCTTGCTGCTCGGCGGCCGGATGGCCGATCTGCTCGGCCGCCGGCGCATCTTCCTCGTCGGCTTGGTGCTGTTCACGCTCGCGTCACTGGCGTGCGGGTTCGCGTGGAGCGCAGGTGTCCTGATCGCGTCGCGCGCCGTGCAGGGTCTCGGCGCGGCGATCATCTCCCCTGCCGCACTGTCGATCGTGACGACCACCTTCGACGAAGGCGCGGAGCGCAACAAGGCACTCGGGATCTGGGGTGCGCTCGGCGGCTCCGGCGCCGCGGCCGGCGTCCTCTTCGGCGGCATCCTCACGAAGTACCTCGGCTGGGAGTGGATCTTCTTCGTCAACGTCCCGGTCGGCGCGGTGGTGCTCTCGCTGACTCGGCCGTTCGTGAAGGAGAGCCGTGCGGAGCTCGGGCACCGGCGCTTCGACGCTACCGGCGCGGTGACGGTGACGGCGAGCCTGACCATTCTCGTCTACGCGATCTCGAAAGCGCCGTTCGTCGGCTGGGCGACGTTCCGGACAATCGGCCTCCTCGCGCTGTCCGCGGCGTCGCTGATCGCCTTTCTCGTAACCGAGACGCGCACGAGAGCGCCGCTGATGCCGTTCGAAATCTTCCGGAATCGATCGGTCACCGCCGCGAACGTCGTCGGGCTCCTGTTCGGCGCGGCGATCTTCGCGAACTTCTTCATCCTGACGCTGTACGTCCAGCAGGTGCTCGGCTGGTCGGCGCTCAAAGCCGGACTCACCTTCCTGGCGACAGCCGGAACCGTGGTGGTCTGGGCCGGGGTTTCCCAAGCGCTGGTGACGCGCTTTGGGCCGCGGCCGATCCTCACGCTCGGCCTGTTGATCGCCGGCGGGACGATGCTCTACTACACGAAGCTGCCGGTCAGCGGGCACTACTGGCCCGACTTGCTGCCGCCGTACCTGACGTTCTCGCTTGGAATGGCATTCACGTTCATCCCGGTGACGATCGCTGCGTTTGTCGGCGTCGAAGCCCGCCTCGCGGGTCTTGCCTCGGGGCTGCTGAACACGAGCCAGCAGATCGGTGGTGCGATAGGAGTTGCGGTCGCCTCGACGATCTTCACCGCGCATGCGAAGTCGCTTCTCAAGAGCGGACACTCGTTCGCGCAGGCGTACACGTCGGGATACCACTGGGCGTTCTTCGCGCTGGCGGTGACCGCGTTCGTCGCCTCGGCGACGAGTTTCGTGCTGCTGCGCGGCGTCCGGGTCGCCGCGACTGCCGAACCGGCGCCTGCGGCGGTCTAGCCGAGCTGGTCCCAGATCTGCGGGAGCGCCTCCTCGAGAGGCGCTCCCGTGTGTTCGTGCAGCCGCAGGCGCTCGGCGAGCGCAACGAGCTCCGGACGGTGCTTGCGGAACAGGTCCGTGACGCGGTGCTGGGGGCGTGTGACGAGGAACCACTCGATGTGGAGCAGCTCGGCGAAGACGCCGATCGGCCCTTCGAGCGGCCCTTCGATGGTCAGCGGATCGCGCCGTACGCGATCGGTCCGCTCGAGCTGCGCCTCGATGAGGCGCGACGCGCCGGCGTAGACATCGTTGCCCGCGTACCGAACGGTTCCGATCGTCGCGAGCCAGGCGGCGCCGATGCACATCGGACACGGCTCGAGAGTCGTCCACAGCACGCAGTCGGGATATCTCTCCGCCACTCCGAGATGCGCGATCGCGTTCATCTCCGCGTGTGCAACGCGTGAGCCCGCGACTTCGCCGGGCGGCGCATCAGTCTCGAACAGTCGGTTGCGTCCACGCGCGATCACGTCGTCGCCGCGTGTGATGACGGCGCCGACCGGGATCGAGCCCGCGGCGTATGCCTCCCATGCGAGCTCGAACGCGGCGCGCCACGCGGGTTCGAGCTCGCGCCACGCATGCATGGGAGAGAGGTTAGTGGCCGGCACGCTTCCTTAAAGCGGATCCGATTCCCGTAACCTTTCGCGCGACGTGCCCCGCGAGTACCCCATCGCCCTCGAGCTCGTCGGCCGGACGCCGATCGTGCGCCTGCAGCAGGTCGGCCGGGAGACCGGCGCGACGCACCTCGCGAAGCTCGAGTACCTGAATCCCGGCGGCTCCGTGAAGGACCGCATCGGGCTCGCGATGCTCGAGGCCGCCGAGCGCGACGGCAAGTTGAGGCCGGGCGGGACGATCGTCGAGCCGACCTCGGGCAACACCGGCGTCGGACTCGCGATCGCGGCGGCTTCCAAGGGTTACCGCTGCATCTTCGTGATGCCGGACAAGATGAGCCAGGAGAAGATCTCGATGCTGCGCGCGTACGGCGCCGAGGTCGTGATCACGCCGACGGCCGTGGAGCCGGACTCGCCGGAGTCCTATTACTCCGTGTCGTCGCGGCTAGCCGAGGAGATCCCGGGCGGCTTCAAGCCGGATCAGTACTCGAACCGGGCCAATCCCGAGGCGCATTACCGCGTCACGGGGCCGGAGATCTGGGAGCAGACCGGCGGCGAGCTCGAGGCGATCGTGATCTCCGTCGGCACGGGCGGCACGATCTCGGGCGTCGGCAGGTACTTCAAGGAGCGCAAGCCCGAGGTGCTGATCGTCGGCGCGGATCCAGAAGGGTCCGTGTACACAGCGCGCAGCCCGGAGGACGTCCATCCGTACTTCGTCGAGGGGATCGGCAAGGACACGTGGCCCGAGACGATGGACCCCGACGTCGTCGACGAGTGGATCCCCGTCTCGGACCGCGACTCGTTCCTCGTCGCGCGGCAGCTCGCTCGCGAGGAAGGGCTGCTCGTCGGCGGCTCCGGCGGGACGACCGTGTGGGCCGCGCTCGAGCTCGCGAAGCGGCTCGGCCCGGGCTCGACGATCCTGTCGATGCTGCCGGACTCGGGGCGCTCGTATCTCTCGAAGTTCTACGACGACAACTGGATGCTCGAGCACGGCTTCGTCGAGCGGCGGACGCCGCTGCCGACGGTCGAGCAGCTGCTGCGGTCGAAGCGCGACGAGGAGACGGCCGTGCCGGCGCTCGTGACCATCTCGTCGCACCAGAAGGTGGGCGAGGCGATCGACGTGATGCAGCGCTACTCGATCTCGCAGCTGCCGGTCGTGCGCGACGGCGACGGCGACGGCACCGTCGACTCGCTCGCCGACGTGATCGGTTCGCTGCAGGATCGCGACCTGCTCGACCGAGTGTTCAAGAATCCGGACGCGCTGCACGAAGACGTCGCGGCGGCGATGCAGCCGCCGCTCGCGGCGGTCGAGGCTTCGCAGACGCTCGACGAGGTGTTCGCGACGCTGACCGGGCGCACGAACGCCGTCGTCGTCGCGCGAGACGGCAGGCCGGTCGGCGTGCTGACGCGCTCGGACCTGCTGGAGTACCTGGCGCACAACAGGTCCTGAGCAGACAAGTCCTAGTACCTGGCACGTACCGGGTACGTACCTGGCACCGAACGAGCGTGGCGAGACGCGGTTGCCTCATTGACCTGCGCCGGTACCTGGCACGTACCGGGTACATACCTGGCACCGAGCTACGACGGCAAGCCGGTCGGCGTGCTGACGCGGTCCGACCTGCTGGCGTATCTGGCGCACGATCACTAGTTCGCGGGCAGCGCGGCTCCGCCGCGCTGCTCACAACCGCTCAACCGAAGCAGCGCTCCCCCGACTGCCGACCAATCGCGCGCCGCAGGCGCGCCCCGAGCGTGAGCGAACGCGAAGCGAGGGACTAGCGCGGACTCACACGTCCGTTGCCGGCGGCCCGGTCGCGGGCTTCCTTCTCGCGCGCGAGCTGTGTCGCCGTTTCCTCGAGGATCTCGGCCACGCGCTCCAGCCGCTCCTTCTCCGACCTCAGCTCGAGAAGCTCCTGCTTCGGACCGGCGTCGAACTCGATTCGCGCCGCAAGCTCGTACGAGAGCACCGGCGAACTCGCATCCGGCAGCTCCGCCTCGACGTCCGTGGTCTCGAGGATCGACGTGTAGAGCTCGAGCGCCCGCGAGACGTCGTCAGGCGAGCCGACGGAGCCGTCGTCCTCGACCGGCTCGACCTCAGCGGTGTAGAACGCCCGGCCGGAGGTGAGCCGGTCGACGCGGAACGGCTCGCGCCCCTCGACGGCAACGAGCAGGCGCCCGTCGTCGAACTCCTCCAGCACGCCGAGCACGCCCGCGCGGCACCCGATGTCGCGGAAGCCGTCGTCGTCGGCCAGCACCCAGCCGAACTCCGTCTCGTTTTCGAGGCACTCGCCGATCAGCTCCCGGTAACGCGGCTCGAAGACGTGGAGCGGCACCTGCTCGGTCGGCAGGAGAACGCCCTCGAGCAGGAAGAGGCCGAGCTGCACACGGAAAGCGTATGGCTACGATGGGCACAATGGCGACCGAGCCACTCGAGATCTTGCTGAAGGAGGCGTTCCCCGACGCGGACGAGCTGCGCGTCGAGGACCGCACGGGCGGAGGCGACCACTTCCACGTGACGGTCGCGAGCCCGCGCTTCGACGGGCTGTCGCTGGTCGACCAGCACAGGCTCGTCTACGCCGCGCTCGAGCGGCCGCTCGCCGACGGCACCATCCACGAGCTGCGAATAAAAACGCGGGGGGTCAGGCGAACAAAAGGGGGGACGACGTGAACGAAGACCTGCGCGAACGCATCAAGACGGTGATCGACACCGAGCCGGTCAGCCTGTTCATGAAAGGAACACCGACGTTCGTGATGTGCGGAAACTCGGAACGCGCGCTGCAGGCACTGCGCGGGGCCGGTGCGCCTGTGACAGCTGTCGACATCCTCCCCGACCCGGAGATCCGGCAAGAGCTGTCGTCGCTCTCGGGGTGGCCCACGATCCCGCAGGTGTTCATCAAGGGCGAGCTGATCGGCGGAGCCGACATCGTGCAAGAGCTCGCCGCCAACGGGGAGCTCGAGCGCAAGCTCTCGGACGCGCTCGGCGAGGACTATCGCGGCGCAGCCGAGGAGCGCGTCGTCTCCGTGCTCGTCCCCGCATAGTTGCGCATCGTCGCGGCGTCGTTCCCGGCCGCCGACCCCGACGGCCTCGCCGCCTGGTACGACGACGCCCTCGGGGCGCGCCCGTCGTTCGTCCCGGGCGAGCCGACGCCGCACCACTTCGCCTTCCACGTCGCCGACCTCGAACCGTGGAAGCAGCGGCTCGACGTGACGGAGGAACACGACTTCTCGAGCTGGGGCGGCGCACGGTCGGTCTACCTCCGCGACCCCGAAGAGAACGTCGTCGAATTGATCGCGCGCCCACAGCCGTGGCCAGAGCTGTCGCTCGCCGAGGTCGGTCTGCCGGTCGAGGACGTCGGCGCGGCCGTCGAATCGCTCCAGACGCTCGGGATTCCGATCTACGACGAGTGGAGCGACAGCTTTGCGCCGCTCGGCGACGACGAAGGGCTCCTGATCGTCGTCCGCGTCGGGCGCGGCTGGTTCCCTGTCGACGTTCCGTCCGGGAACGCGCCGATCAGGGTCACGATCGCCGGCGTGCCGCCGGGTGAGGTCGCCCTGCCGGGCAGCGCCCACCGCGTCGTCGCCGTCACGTGACGGAGGCACCGAGCCTCGAGCAGGCGCGCCGGATCGCCGTGCGCGCGCAGCTGCTCGACGGCAGCGCGCGCGGCGCGCTCGAGACGGTGCGGCAGCTCGGGTTCCTCCAGATCGACCCGATCTCAACCGTCGCGCCGCCGCAGCAGCTCGTGCTTTTCAGCCGCCTCGGTCCCTTCGAACCGACGGAGCTCGACCGGCTCCTTTGGGAGGAGCGCAAGCTCTTCGAGTGGAACGCCTTCATCTGGCCGATCGAAGACCTGCCGCTCGTTCGCGCGCGAATGATGAAGCGGCGGCGCCTCGGCACCTCGGCGCGGGATCGCTGGATCGGGGAGTTCCTGAAAGAGAACGCGCGCTTTCGCCGCTACGTGCTCCGCGAGCTCGAGCGGAGCGGGCCGCTGCCCTCGCGACAGCTCGAGAGCGATCTCATGGCGCCCGGCGAGGCGCACCGCTGGTGGGGAACGCGCCAGGTGCGGCTGATGCTCGAGATCCTGCAGGCGCGCGGAGAGATCGCAGTCGCGGGGCGCTCCGGCAAGCAGCGGCTCTGGGACCTCGGCGAGCGCGTGTTCCCGCCGACGGAGACGCTGCCGTGGCGGGAAGCCGAACGAGAGATCGAGCAGAAACGCCGGCGCTCGCTCGGCGTGTGGAAGGAGCGCGGCCGCTGGCACATCCATCCGGACGTTCCGGACGACCCGGTGCCGAAACGCGTCACTGTCCTCTCGCCGTTCGACCGGCTGATCCACGACCGCGACCGCGCGGAGTACCTGTGGAACTTTCACTACCGCCTCGAGATGTACGTCCCGAAGGCGAAGCGCGAGTACGGCTACTACGTGCTGCCGATCCTCAGCAGCGACCGGGTCGTCGGGCGGATCGAGCCGGTGTTCGACGGGAAGACGCGCGAGCTGCGCGTCAACGGCGTCTGGTGGGAGGACGGCGTGCGCCCCGTTTCGCTGACGTCGACGCTGAAGAGACTCGCGCGCTTCCTCGGCGGCTCGCTGGCGCGCTAGCGCGTGCGACGAGCTCCGCGTACAACTCTGTGATCTCGTCCGTCGGCACGTCGAGCGACGGGGCGCCGATGCCAAGTTCGGTGCGCTGCACGTTCGGCAGCGGCGTCGGGCCGAACCCTGCCGCGATCAGCGTCCGCCGCTCTCTCGCGATCGCGAGCGCGGCGTCGCGTACACGCTCGAGCTCGCCGCGGACGAAGACGTGCAGCATCGCGACCTGCGGCGGGTCCGGGACGATGTCGACGCCGTCGATGCGGGAGAGCGCGGCACCGATCTCCTTCGCCTTGCGCACGTACGACGCCATTCGTGGCAGCACCTCGTCGAGCCCGCGCTCGGCCGAGAGCGCGATCACCTCGAACGATGCGAGCCTGCCTCCGTGGCGGACGCGCCAAACGCGCGCCTCAGCGATCACGTCCTCCGGCCCCGCAAGAACGCAGCCGTTGATTCCGCCGAGATCCTTGTAGAGCGAGACGTACACGGTGTCGAACAGCGCAGCGACGTCGCGCAGCGGACGGCGATAGAACGACCCGCACTGCCACAAGCGCGCGCCGTCGAGGTGCAGCGCGACGTCGTTCTCGCGGGCCCACTTCGTCTGCGCGACGAGGTCGCGCCACGTGGGCAGTTGTCCGCCGAGGTTGCGCTGCGGCAGCTCGAGGAGCAGCGCGCCGACGGCCTCCGCGATCGCGTCGAGGTCGGCGCGCGTGATCAGGCGATCGCGGTCGCCGACGAGTCGCGCCTGCAGGCCGTGCAGGTGCGAGTATCCGCGCTCCTCGTGGACGTCGAGGTGGCATTGCGGATGGAAGGCGACGGTCCAGCAGCCGTTGCGCTCGCACCAGATCCGCAGCGCGACCTGCTGCGCCATCGTGCCGCTCGGGAAGACGACGGCCGCGTCCTTTCCCAGGAGCTCGGCGATGCGCGCCTCGAGGCGCTTGACGCTCTCGCCGGTACCGTAGACGTCCCCGCGCGGTCCGGCCCGCTCGGCGAGCGCGCGGAGATTTTCGGCCGGGTCGCGCGGCGCCGACCACGCCGCCACGAAACGCGTGCAGCGCGCGAGAATCGCCTCCCGCTCACGTTGGTCCACGGTGCGAGCTTACAATCGGCACGTGGACTTCGAAACGCGCGCAATCCACGAAGGGCAGGAGCCCGACCCCGCGACGGGCGCGCTCACCACGCCGATCTACGAGACGTCGACCTACGTGCAGGAGGCGGTCGGCAAGCACAAGGGCTACGACTACTCCCGCGTCGCGAACCCGACGCGGACCGCGCTGCAGCGCTGCCTCGCGTCGCTCGAAGGCGCCGAGCACGGGATCGCGTTCTCGTCCGGCATCGGCGCGGTGTCAACGCTGATGCA
>Ga0099827_10001412_pt1 | contig 12410 bp, 17 predicted proteins | sample CZO8metaG_FD_79339 | JGI IMG/M metagenome (GOLD analysis project Ga0099827, IMG submission 79339) | Vadose zone soil microbial communities from the Eel River Critical Zone Observatory, Northern California, USA - CZOApr15con1.8 metaG | ecosystem: Environmental > Terrestrial > Soil > Vadose zone ...
AACCGGTCGGTGGTCACCTTCGTAGCGGAGACCCAGGTCGCCGAAGACGCCATCGTGGCCGCCGGCCGGGTGGCGGTGGACCGGATCGACCTGACCGCCCACGAGGGGGAGCATCCGCGCATGGGCGCCATGGACGTGGTTCCATTTGTCCCATTCGCCGACACTCCCATGAGCACCTGCATCGAGCTGGCGCACCGGACGGGGGCCCGGCTGGCTCGAGAGCTGAGGCTGCCGATTTACTACTACGGCGAGGCCGCTCGAACGCCCGAGCGTCGGGAGTTGGAGCGGGTGCGGCGCAAGGGGTTCGAAGAGCTCCGCGAGCACATCGGCGATGCTGACCGGATCCCCGACGAGGGGCCGAGGACGATTCATCCGACCGCGGGGGCGACCGCGGTGGGGGCCAGGATTCCGTTGATCGCCTACAACGTCAACCTGAAGACGCGCGACCTCGGCATCGCCAAGGAGATCGCCAAAACGATTCGGGCCTCGTCGGGAGGGCTACCCAACGTCAAGGCGCTCGGCTTCGACCTGGCCGATCGGGGGCTGGTCCAGGTGTCGATGAACCTGACGGATTACCGGGTCAGCAACATGTGGCGGGTGTTCACCGCGATCCAGGCGGAGGCGGCCAAGCGTGGCGTGGAGGTGGTCGAATCTGAGATCGTAGGGGCGATCCCGCTGGATGCGGCGGTGCGCACCATCCGCGAGGTCCTGATCGAGCCCAAGTTCAACATGGACCAGATCCTGGAGAAGAAGGTATGGGCGGGCGAGTGACGGCGGTCAAACCGGTCGTGGAGCTGGCGGTGGGCGAGTATCTCAGCGGACTGGCAGCCGCCACGCCCGTTCCCGGGGGCGGCAGCGCGGCGGCCCTGGCTGGGGCGATGGGCAGCGGCCTCCTCTGCATGGTGACCCGCATCGCCATGCGCAAGGCCAAGGACGCGCCCGCCCAGGAATCGCTGCGCTGGCTGGAGATCGAGTTCGAGCGCTGCATGGAGGATCTCGGCGTGCTCAGCCAGGAAGACATCGACGCCTACGACGGCGTGGTGCTGGCCCGCAAGGAGGCCGGCAAGGAGAGCCGCCGGTTCGCCGATTGCGTGGCCGAGGCCACCCGCGTCCCGCTGGACACCGCGGACGCCGCCGACCGGGCTTTGCGCATCGCGGACCGGCTCCGGCCGCTGGCGTTGCCGGTGACCGCATCGGACTTCGAAACCGGCTGCTACTTACTGGAGACGGCCTTCAAGGGCGGCATGGCCAACGCGGCCATCAACCTTCCCGATCTCCACCCCGACCACCGCGAGCAGTTCCAGCAGCGGTACGAGGGCCTGAGCAAGAAGCGCAGCAAGTAGGCCTGCGGGGCCGGTTAGGCCGCCGTGATGTCGCCGGGAGTGCGCATCGACGGAAACCGTCCTGGCTCTGGAGGGATCGTGAGCAGTCGTCCGTCATCGGTCCGGACGAGTTGCCAGCCGCCTTCGTGAGCCAGCCAGTGATGGCGGTGACATAGGAGCACCAGGTTGGACAGATTGGTCGTGCCACCGCGGGTCCAATGCACGACGTGATGCGCCGCGCTCCAGGAGGGCGGCCGGTCACATCTCGGCCACTGGCAGTGTCCATCTCTCGCATCCACGGCACGCCTGGTGGTCCCGGCGACGACCCGCTTGCCCGGCCAACGTCGATCACGACTGACTGCGATCCAAGCACCACCCGGGTGATGGTGCTGTCACAAGCCAGGCGCTGGACCGTCGTGGCCGAGATCGGCAGCGAGAACTCCAGCTCACCGGCCGGCGACCCGGCCAATCCGCGCAGCGTCTCCAGCGTGGTGGTGACCTGAAGGTGCGGTCGCTGGCCGGCCCGCTGCGGCACCAGCCCGGCGTCGAGAGCGTGCGTCGCGAGCTCAACCAGCGCGTCGGCGAGTCGGCGTTCGCGGCAGCGGTCATCTTCGGCTCCGGCCGGACGAGCGAGAGGCTCCAGCGCCGTGCGCAGAGCAGCCCCGCCCGCCGAGTCCAACCACCCGTCTACCAACAACGACCCGTCCTCACACGGACTGAGCTGCAACCTGCGCCGCTCGACGGCGTCCGCTTCGTCGGCGGCGAAGCCCTTCGGGTCCGCGGCGTGGCGAACGTGATGGCAGAAGCGCCAGAGCCGACCCACGCTCAGCGTTTTCGCCTCGTTCAACACGAGCTGCTCGTCAAAACCCTTCGCCGTGTCGGAACTGGTCAGCGCCTCCGCGGTGCGGGCGAGCACGGCCATGTGAGCAAAGCCAATCTGACCGTCAGCCAGTGCCTGGCTGCTCAAAGGGAGGCGCGCCAACTGCTCCCCCACGCAGACGCGGTCCGCCGCGGCGCCGCCGCCCATCTTGCACTCGTAGCGAATCCACTGGATGGGGCTGACTGAGCCCCGGTCCTCCCACGCATTGGTCTGGGCAAACTCAGCAGACGTCTGGGAGAACCGGACTTCGAGGTGGTCGATCAGATGGCGGAGCTGAGTCAGCTCATCGGCCAATGCGTCCGGCGTGCGATCCACTCGAGGTGAGCCAGTGAACCGCTCGATGGCGGCCGCCAGATCGTCCAGCGGGAGAACCCCCGGCGAAGCTCCCCCTTCCCCCACCACCACGCCTCTATTATACGAACACTTGTTTGTTTGTCAAGTCCTAACCACACGCCTGTGCACCCAGGGCTTGGTCGTGGCGTCATCACGCCTGGAGGCGTCGCCGCAGGGGGCTAAACGCCAGCAGCACGCCGAGGACCAGACCGTACATCAGGTGACCGAGAACCCACGACCATTCGGGGTTGGCGGTCAGGAATGACCCGCTCGTGCCCGACAGCAGGCCGCGCAGCACCAGGTCATACATGACTACGTATACGACGATCCCGTAGACCATCCCGGCGATGACCAGGAGACCACCCCGGAGGCGCAATGCTTCCACGATCCCGAAGAAGACCAGGCCAATGACGATGGAGTTCATCATGTGGCCCATCAGGCCCACGATCAGCGGAACCGGCTGGAAGTCGTGGCCCGCCTGGCCGATCCCAATCGACTGGGCGATCCCCTGAGGCGCCGCCCAGAGAGTGGTGGTAAAGATTCCAACGGCCATCGCCCACATCGCAAAGACCAGGCCCGCGAGCAGGCCAGCGGCTCCGGCGCTGACCCAGGGTCGGGTGTCGAATCGGGTCGAAACCACAGTGGCATTCATCGCATTTCCTCCCAGGTGAGTGATCTGTCTCTGAGCCTAGGGGCGCGCCGCGGCCAATGCTGTGATCTCCGTCACAATCCCGCCGGGCCGGGAGGACTAGCCTTAGAACGTGCCGGACAAGCTCTGGTTTCTTCGGCGCCTCAACCTCTTCGATGGCATGAGCGACGCGGAGGTCGAGGACGTCTCCCGCGAGCTCCGGATGCGCCACTGCCTGCCCCGGACGCCGATCCTGGAGAGTCCCGCCGAGCGCGTGTATGTCATCAAGGAAGGGCGCGTCCGTCTCTATCATTTGTCCGCGCAAGGGCAGGAGGTGACCACCGCCGTGCTGGGTCCCGGCCAGCTGTTCGGCCTGGGCTCGCTCTTTGGGAAGAGCAGCGAGGCCACGCACGCCGAGCCCATCCAGGACAGCTACGTCTGCGATGCCAGCGCCCCGGAGTTCCTGCAGATGCTGGCCAAACATCCCCTGCTGATGGCCAGGGTGATGATGGCCATGGCCAAGCAGATCGTCCACCTGCAGGACACGCTCGAGAGCGTTGTGTCGCGACCGGTCGCCGGCCGCCTGGCGACCTTCTTGGTGTCCATGCTGGACCAGGCCGAGCGGATGCCAGAGGGTCTGCTGCTGCCGGCCATCTCTCACGAGGATCTGGGGAAGATGATCGGCGCCACCCGGGAGTCCGTCTCGCGGACCCTGGCTGACTGGCGACGACACGGGATCGTGGTCAACCGGGGCCGCCGCATTCTGATCCGCAAGCTGCAAGTGCTCCGCGACCACGACCAGCCGGCCGCCTGACCGACCGCCGTTGATGGTTTCCGGTCTCATCGGCATCGGCGTAGGCTCGCCGTGGCCCTTTCACGGAACGGCGGAACCTGCAGTGGAGGCGGCTTCGGCCACGGCTGTGCCGGCAATGACGAGGGGCACCAGGTCGCCGCGCCGGAAGATCGCGCCCACCGCTAGGCCCAGGCGGCGATAGACCGTCGCCGGCACCGAGATGTCGGCCAGGTAGAGGTCGCCCGTCCATTCCCGCGCGGGCGGCCCCAGCAGTCCGACTTTGGGGAGGGCGAGGGTGACGGTGGCGGCGGCCCTGATGGTTGGGTCAGACGGCTGGCCGGTGTCGGCATCGAGGCCCGAGGGGATATCGAGCGCCAGCACCGGCGTGCCTGAGGCGTTCGCCTGGCGAATCAACGTGGCCATCGGTTCCCGGGGCGCGCCCCGCAGGCTGTAGCCAATCAGCGCGTCGAGGATCAGATCGGATGCCAGGCCGTCATTGGCACCGATCTGCTGAGGACCGTGGATCTGGACCTGCATGCGGTCCAGGGCGGCCAGCTGCTGCGCCGGCACGCCCTGAATCGCGTCACGCGTCTGCCCCAAGACGACGAAGACCTGCGCGCCCCAGATCGAGAGCCGCCGCGCCGCCGCCAGTCCACCGCCACCGTTGCCGCCGGGCCCCGCCAGGACTTTGATCCGGTGCCCACCGACGTCACCGCCCAGCATCCGGCGCGCTTGCTCGGCCAGGGCACGGCCAGCGTTCTCCATCATCTGCAGCAGGCTGATGCCCATCTCCTCGACCATCAGCCGATCGACTTCCCGCATCTGATCGACGGTCACGCTAGTCATACAGGAGCCGGGCCCATTGCTCGCCCGAAAAGTCCAGGTGGAGGCCTCGAAACGGATGGATGCCGCCGACGGTGACGGGAATGGTGCGCGGCATGCGGGGCAGGATGCGCCGATCGAGCAGGATCCGGCGATCCGCCACTTCCCCGATGTGGATCAGCTTCGCGGAATGATCATCCTGGCTGTGGCTCCTCCGGAGCCGGAGGTCGCGGATGTGACCGCCGCCGCAACATCGGCTGTCCTCGAAAGCAATCACCAGCGCGTCCTGGCTGGGATGCTCTTCCAGCCAGCGGCGCGCCTTCTCGTCGAACGTGACCAGGAACGAGGGATCCACTAGCAGCGGCCGTGGTTGCTGCACAGGAGCGGTTGATCGGCCCGGTCGCGCGGGGTGATCACCAGGTCCTGCCAGCCGGCCGTCCGGGGGATCGACAACATGATCGTGCAGGAACCGTCCTTGCTGGTCATAAAGGTCGCCAGCATCATGGGCGGATGCTCGCCGTAGGACCACAGCTCGTAGTACTGCTCGGCACCGGGCTGGAGGTGCTGGACGCTGAGTTCCAGCGGCCGGTTCGATCCGTTCGGGCTGCCAATCCTGGCCTCGGCAACCCCAGCTCCACTGCCGCGCAGCTCGACGGCGGCGACGGACTGGAAGGACGGGCTCTGATGCGTCACGACGAGTGCGGCTCCCGCCAGTACCGCCAGGGCCAGCGCCGCCGCAACACCTAACCGGAGGACGTTCGGGCGCGCCCTGCCGCCCCCGGGCACATTGAGCACGGCTCGGTGCAACCGCTCCGGCGGATTCTCGGGCGGGCCGGCTCGCCGGAGCTGGGCCTCCACGTCGTCCAGGTTCATGCGCGGGCTTCCTCCAGGTATTTCTGCAGCCGGTGTAAGCCGAAAAGAATCCGCGTTTTCACAGTCCCCAGCGGGAGGCTCAACTGGTCGGCGATCTGGCTGTGGCTCAGGTCGTCAAAATACGCCAGCTCGAGCACCTGTCGCTCTGTGGCGGGGATCCGGGTCAGGGCGGCGTGAACCACCAGCCGGGTCACGGCGTCTTCCTCATCGGCGGCCTGCTCCTCGTCTAGCACGGCCACCGGAATCGCGTCGCGGCGGCGATGGCGAGCTTCCTGGGCCGCGGCGTTCCGCGCCACGGCATACAGCCACCCGGCGGCGGAACCGCGACCAGGGTCGAACGTGGCGGCCCTTCGCCAGACGCTGGCGAACGCCTCCTGGGTCGCGTCCTCGGCCGCGCCGCGATCGGAGAGCCGGCGCAGGCAGAGCGAGAAGACGGCAGCGCCGTACCGCTGCCACACCGTGCGAAAGGCCAGCTCGCTGCCACTGGCCACCAGCGTCAGCACCTCCTCATCCGAAGGATCCGCCAGGCCATGCCGGCCCCGACCGCCCGGCATGGGGAGCCGCGCAAGGATCGGCCGTCCAGGTCGCTCGTCACTCATCTCTAGTCCGTTCCGATCGTAAACGGATTCGCCGTCGGGCCATGCGCGCCAAATCCAATCACCCCGTGGAGTGCATATGACGAGATAACCAGCCAACCGGAGGTGTGTTCATGCTCCGTTCGCGCCGTCCCATGGCGATCGTCCTAGTGCTCCCATTCCTGGTGGCCGCCTGCGGTGGCGCCCAGGCGACGTCCCCACCGGCAAGCACCACCCCGGCTCCATCTGGGGGCCCGGTGACGAAGTTCGTGAGCCCAAAGGACGGCGCCACCGTCACCGGGAACAGCCTCGACGTCCAGATCGCGTTCAGCGGGTTCCGCCTGAGTTGCGCGCAGGCCGGCAAGCCGGTGGTGGCGGGCGTGGGCCACTACCATATCGAGCTCGACCATGCCCTGGTCAACATGTACTGCACCGAGAAGGCCACCATCAGCATGCAGAATGTCGCCCCGGGTCAGCACACGCTGACCGTCCTCCCGGCGATGAACAACCACATGGAGGTGGAGGAGGGGAAGCAGAGCATCACGCTGAACTACCAGCCGGCCCAGCCACTACCGGCCATTGCCGCCTCGACGGCGACCAAGCCGAGTATCAAGATCCTCACGCCGCACGCCGGTGACAAGGTGTCGGGGACCTTCACGATCACGGTCGCCATCTCCAACTTCAATCCGTCCTGCGACCTGTTCGGCAAGGCCGACCTGGCCGGCTACGGTCACTGGCACGTCAACGTGGACAGCATGAGTGGACCGATGATGGGGATGGGCACCATGCTCGGCATGGCCTGCTCCAATTCTTTCCAGGGATCCACCGAGGGCCTCACCCCGGGCACCCACTCGTTCTTCGCGCTGCTGGTCGACAACCAGCACGCCCCCCTCATGCCCGACATCTTTGACAAGGTCGATCTCGTCGTCCAGTAGCTGCCGGCGTTTCTGCACGGTGGTCCCTCGCCCCCCAGGGATCGCCGTGCTCGCAGCCCTGCTGCTGATCCTGGCGGGTTGTTCGGTGCCGGGCTCGGCGGCCTCGCCAGCCTCGGTCACGATCCACCTGTCTGAATACAAACTGGTCCCGAACGCCCTGAGCGTGAGCGAGGGCACCTACACCATCACCGCCGTGAACAGCGGCACGATCAGTCACGCCCTGGAGCTGACGGGCAACGGCATCGACGTTCATACCAAGGACTTCGCCTACCCGCCTGGCCATTCCGAGGGTTTTCAGGTCACGCTGCGACCCGGCACGTATCAGTTCTTCTGTCCGATCGACGGTCACCGCGGGTTGGGCATGCAGGCCACCCTCGTCGTGCACTAGGGTCACCCTGATGGCCCATCGCCTGGCCGTCGCGACCAGCCTGGTCGGGCTGACGATGGCAGCCTGCGGCCAGGGAACTCCGGCCGCCAGCGCCGGTCCTGGCGTCCTGGTGGTGGGATCGCCGGCCGTCGATTTCCAAGCCGGAACCCTCGACGGCGCCACGGTGCAGCTGGGCGCACTTCACGGGCACGTCGTGCTCATTAACTTCTGGGCGACCTGGTGCGCGGCGTGCCGATCGGAGATGCCGGCCATCCAGCAGGTGTGGGACCGAGAGCACGTCCGCGGCTTCGACGTGGTGGCCATCGATTACCGGGAGTCGGATCGCGATGCCATGCGGCGGTTCTTGGGGGCGGCCGGCGTCCGCTACGGCTCAGCCCTGGACCCGGACGGTGTCATTGCCCAGGCCTATGGCGTCGGCCTGGGGCTGCCGGTCAGCGTCTTCGTCGACCGAGGCGGGCGGGTGGCCCTCATCCAGACCGGGCCCATGGCGCCCGACTTCATCGACCAGACCGTGGCCGCGTTGCTGGCCGGCGCGGCGAGCACGCCGAACCCAGTGGCGGGTCGAGACGTCGAGGCCGAGAGCCCCGTGCTCGGGGTCTCGGTCGGTGCCGCGGCCCGCGCCTACCCGCTGCTGGCGCTGCTCGGCCCTGAAGTGGTCAATGACGAGCTCGGCGGGGCGCCGCTCGTCGTCACGTTTTGACCCCTCTGTTTCACCGGCGTCGTGTACGCCCGCACGCTGGACAGCAAAATCCTCACCTTCTTTGCGTCCGGGACCCTGGAACGGCAGGTGCTAGTGATGGAAGACCGGGAAACGCAGACGCGCTGGAGTCAGCTGACCGGGCTTGCCATTGGCGGCCCCCTGCATGGCCGACAGCTCCATCAAATCACTTCGCAGGTGCTGACCTGGAAACGGTGGCACGCCCGGTTCCCTGACAGCAGCCTGTACGCCGGTTCCGCGCAGGCCAGCTTTTTTGGCTCCGGGGCGAGATACGGCCTGGGAGCCGGGGCCAGCGGCCACGCCGAGCTGGTCCTCGGCACGCGGGTAGGCGACGCCGTGCGCGGGTATGCCCTGGCCCTCCTCGATCAACGGCCGATCCTGGACGATATTCTGGGCGGCGTCCCGATCGTGGTTGCCTATACCCCCGATGACGGGTTCGGCCTGGTCTGGGATCGGCGGGTCGGCGACCACCTCCTCGACTTGCACCCAGCGGGCGCGCCGCTGGAGGCGATTGACCAGCACGGTGGTCGCTGGGACCTGCTTTCGGGGACGGCGCTGACCGGGCCGGATACCGGATCGCGACTCACCGGCATCTGGGCCACGCCGGCGTTCGCCGTCGGCTGGGCGCGGTTCTTTGGTTCGGGCTCGATCGTCAGGGCGCACGCAGTGTGCTAGCGGTACAGCGCGGTCCCTGGGAAGAAGTCGAACCAGCCGAACCAGAAACTGTCGGTAGCGGGCAACGGGGTCAGGGTCTGGCCCACGAGGACGCCTGAGGCGGCCCGACCGGTGACCGGGTCCCAGCTGGTGCCGGTCTCCCGATCGATGACGGTTCCATTGGGGCCCGTAGCAAACGTGAGCGTCTGACCAGCCAGGTCACGCCTGAACGCTGCGGCGGCCTGGTCGGCCGTTGCCAGGACCACCAGCGGCACATCGACGAACGTGTCGTTCACCACCCGCGCTCGCCCCACGGCGTCCAGCGAGTAGGCCTTGGGGTGATCCAGGATGCGAATGCCCAGCACCCGCGCCTTGGCCGGCAACCGATTGTCATCTCGCTTGCGGCCCAGGATGCCGGCATCGGTGCCGCCGAAGTAACCGGCATAGTGATCGGTCTGGCCGGGGTAGTCGTGCGGCAGGACCCGGGTATCGGGATGGGCCTTCCGCCAGGCCGCCCACGCGGTCTGGGTCGCGGTCACCACCTGGAGCTGGGTGCCACTCAGCGATCCCTGAATGGCTCCGCCCGTCAGGTGACTCCAGAGGCTGTGGGTTTCGCGGTCGTACATGATCAGCGAGTTGCGCACCAGCTTGCCGGAAACGCCGAAGGTCAGGTCTCTCCCGTTCACCGTTCGGGCATACACGATGCCCGTGTAGCAGAGCGGTCACCAGGTGACAGCGAGCGGCCGGCCGCCGATGACATCGTCGACGATCTCGTGGGCGCTCAGCGTGGCGATGGGAAAGGCCCGCGCATCGCCATTGATGGCGAGGCCGATCACCTCTTCGGTATCCCGAATGTCCGTGGCGGCCGCGGCCGAAACGTAGCTGGGGCTGATCAGGGCCGGGATCGCGTCTTGCGGCAGGATGGCCTGGATCTCGTCCGCCCGGATGGGGTCGAATGCCGGGTCGCCCGTTTGCAGCACGGTTCCGCTGGGGTTCCGGTTGACCGACTGATGGATCACGACGATCGCGGCGGCCGCCAGCAGGATCGCAATCGGCGCCATGATCCAGCGGGAGCCCACCCGCCGGATCATGCGGCGGGCATCCGGCGGCGGCGTGGGAGGTTGCAAGCGCGATTCACATTGGCGACTCCCATGGCAAAGCTCACTACCAGGAAAGCCAGGGCGGTGAGCGTGAGCGGGAGCCGGAACTGGTGCAGCCGAAGGTTGAGCGAAAGCAGGCTGGCTCCGCTGAAGCCGAGCAGGCTCAATAGACCGGGCACCAGCAGGGGCGCGCAACACGAGAGCGAGCCAACGCTGAAGACCGTGCCCAGGACGCCCATTCCCTGGGCCGCCGCCGTCCCGGCTGAGCGGCGCCAGGCAAACCAGTGCAAGGGCAAGGTCACGCCCAGCAAGACCGCCGCGCCAAGAAGACCCAGGACGGTCCAGATATCGGCGTCGATGAACACACCGCCCTGGGGAAAGACCGTCACCACCTGTCCGCTCCAGGCCAGGAGCGTGGCGCTGACGAGAGCCAGGATCACGGCGGCGGCCAGGTAGCCGGGCCCGTGGTAGACCTCGCGCAGCGCTGGGCCGGGCCTCACGGCGCCAGCCGGTGGATCAGGGCCTGGATGGCGGGCTGCCCGCACACGCTCGCCGGCTGGGCGCCGTCGGTCGTGCACAGCGCCGCCGTCAGCGCATCCGCCTCGGCGTCGACGGCCTGTCCCAGCGGTCCAGGGTTCTCGGAATTCACCTCGGCCACGATCTGCGAGTAGGAGCGGCCCTGCAGCAAGAGGGGAGAGTAGGGCAGCTGCGCCACATACGTTCCGCCCACGAAGACGAAGGGAATGGCCCCGCCGGGGTCGAGGTGATTCACCAGGTCGGTCTCATCATCGTCCAGTGGCTGGAGCGGATTGCCGTTGACGTCCGCGATCTCCACCGTCCGGAGGGTGACATATGGGCTGGTGTAGGTCATGTGAACGAAATCGTAGGTCGGAATGGCGAAATTGAAGCCGTCCACCCCAACCCGGCTGTGCATCTCGCCCAGGCCGCTGAAGGTCCCGAACCGGCTGAGCGCTTTCACGAATGGCCATCGCATCGAGGCGCAGAAGGGACAGAACTGGCCGCCCACGAACAGCGTCCAGGGGTGGCCCTGGATCAGCTTCGGCTGGGCGTAGACGCGGTGAATCCCGTTGACGTCGTAGGTGGTGGCCGCGGGCCCGGCAGTCGAGCTGCCGATCGACGTGGTCGCCGGGCCGCAGGCTGATAGCGCCAGGACGGCGATCACGCCCGCCGTACCCAGCCGGACGCTGTGACTCAGCCCCATCACCTGGACCATATGCCAGCCGACGGCTGTTTGGATGGTGACATCTGACCGCCGCCGCGGCCACTGGTCCTGCCTCCTGGCTGCGTTACGCGGCGCCCTCTTCGCATGTCATCCGATGTGCTTGGTCTTCATTGTGTCCTCCGTTTCGGTCCCATGGGTTTGGGAAGCTGTTTCGGATCCAGCAGCTGGCAGAAGCTGACCTCGTCGCAATGCTCCTGCAGGAAATCGGCGCCGGCATCCAGCAGCTTCCGGACCTGGGTATCGGTCACGCGGTAGTAGACGTTCGTGCCCTCCCGCCGGCTGGTCACGAAGCCGCACCAGCGTAGGCAGGCGAGATGGCTGGAGACCCGTCCCTGCAGGCTATCCAGCTCGTGAACCAGTTCCCCGACGGTCCGCTCGGACTCGACGAGGAGCTGCAGGATGCGAATCCGCGTTGGATCCCCCAGCCCGCGGAAGAACTTGGCCAGGAGGGCCGGGCCGCTGGCTACTGGCTGGACCAGCGGAGAGGGCCGGTCGGGTCGAGCAACCGTCTGCACAGACATTGCCAACATTATACGCTTTTCCGTATAATGAGAACCACGTCCAAGTTGTCAGGGCCACCCGACAGACCTCGGTAGGGGTAACGGCCGACCGGCAACAACCAGGAGGAACGACTGTGACAACAACCGTTGATGTGATTGTGCTGGGAACGGGCTCGGCCGCTCAGACCGTCGCGTACGCCTGCCGCGAGGGCGGCCGGAGCGTGGCCGTCATCGATTCCCGTCCCTTCGGCGGGACCTGCCAGCTGCGCGGGTGCGATCCCAAGAAAGTGCTGGTGGGCGTTTCCGAGCTGGTGGATTGGAGTCATCGGATGCAGGGCAAGGGCGTTTCCAGGCCCGCCCTGTCCATCAACTGGCCGGATCTCATTCGCTTTAAACGCTCTTTCACCGACCCGGCACCAGCGCAGAACGAGCAAAGCTTTGCGCAGGCCGGGATCATCGCCCGGCACGGCCGTGCCCGTTTGGTGGATCGGACGAGCGTCCAGGTCGAGGGCGAAACGGTCATCGGTCGCCAGGTGGTCATCGCCACCGGCGCGCGCCACGCTCCCCTGGGGATTCCAGGCGAGGAGCACCTGACGACCAGCACCCAGTTCCTGGAGTTGGCTGAGCTCCCGCGCCGGATCACGTT
>Ga0099827_10001414_pt1 | contig 12406 bp, 11 predicted proteins | sample CZO8metaG_FD_79339 | JGI IMG/M metagenome (GOLD analysis project Ga0099827, IMG submission 79339) | Vadose zone soil microbial communities from the Eel River Critical Zone Observatory, Northern California, USA - CZOApr15con1.8 metaG | ecosystem: Environmental > Terrestrial > Soil > Vadose zone ...
CATCGCACTGCTCCTTCATGTGGTGAGTTCTGTGATGCACCGATGCGCTCACTGTCACCCCGGTCAGCGCCCGTCGCCCCCTGGGGTGTCCGGGGGATGGTCCCCTGGTTGTGCCCTGGGCGCGGGCCCGGGTGGGACCACCGGCCGGCCTTTCGGTGCCGATGGTGTGTACCTGACCATGCGGGAGGAACGCTGAGGGCGGACGCAGTCATGACGCGTGAGCTCGCAGCTTGGCCGCCGGCCGGGGGCGGCAGGGCGACTTTTCAACATCTCAACCGGGAGGTTTCATGAGCATCTTGCATCAGGCGGCACGCCGGCTGGAACGGCTCGAGGCGCTGGACAAGGTGGCCAGGCCGCTGGCCGGGGCGGTCGGCCGCGCGGTGCGGCCGCGCGTGGTGCGCAACCTGCTCAGCGGCACCGACCTGGGCATCGGCTGCACCCGGTGCTGACCGACCTGCCGATCGGGGCGTGGGTGATGTCGGCCCTGCTGGACGCCGCCGGCGGCCCGGCCGCCGAGGGGGCCGCCGACCTTCTGGTCGCCGTCGGCGTGGTGGCCGCCGTGCCGACCGCGCCTGCCGGGCTGAACGACTGGTCCGACACTGCCGGGCCGGAGACCCGGGTCGGACTGGTGCACGCCACGGTGAACACCACAGCGCTGAGCCTGTACCTGGCCTCCGTGGTCGCGTGCGCCCGGGGGACGACGACGCGGCGGCAAGGCGCTGGGCCTGGCCGGGCTGGGGGTGCTGCCGGGCGGCGGGTACATGGGAGGGCACCTGTGCTTCGTCATGGGCGTGGATGTCAACCGCACCGCGTGGGAGCAGCGGCCGGACCAGTGGACGCCGGTGCTGGCCGACACCGAACTGGCCGACGGGGAACACCGTAAGGCCGACGCGGGCGGCGTGCCGGTCCTGCTGTACCGGACCGCGGGAAACGGTGTATGCCCCGGCCAGCACCTGCACTCACATGGGCGGCCCGCTGCAGCAGGGCACAATCAGCGATGGCTGCGTCACCTGCCCATGGCCCGGCAGCACCTTCCGGTTCGCCGACGGCAGCATCGTGCGCGGCCCGGCCACCACGCCAGAGCCCTGCTATCAGACGCGCATCCAGGACGGGCGTATCGAGGTCCGCGCCTTCACATAGGCGTTGCGGACCTCAGCCATCGGCGAGGGTCGTCACAGAAGACACCGTTCTGCGCGCCTCGAACGGACCCGACCAAAGAGGCTGTTCCATTACAGAACGGCGGCTCGGCGAGCGTTCGCCTCGACCTCCCCCGTCACTGAGCGTGATGCTGTCGACCGACGTATCCTGATGCCCGCCGCCCACGCGGTGCGGTGTGCCTGGCCTGGAGATCACCGCCGGGGCTCAGGTACCCGTCGACAATGCGAGCGACACGGCCGCCAGTGGCCAGATCCTGCCTGACCTGGGACGCGCCGTATGCGGCAGATGCGCGCGTTTCGGTGGTCAGTCTCCCGCTGTTGGGTCGCTTCCGTGGAGCCGGATCAGCCCAGGTTCACTGCCACACGTGCAGCAGACGTACAGCATGTAGGACCGGTGGGCCTTGTCGTTGCCAGCCCAGGCGAGGACCTCCCGCACGTCTGCGCCTTCGACGTGCCATTCCTGGCTTGCCCAGCCTGAGTCCGGGCGGTCACCTGACCGCTGCCAGAAGTAGACCCGATAGGCAGGATCGTCAACTTCCCACCGGGTGTCGCGAGGATCGACAGGTCGCACCTGCATGACCTCACCTTGGCACCATCGGCGACGCTGAACCAGGCGCCATCTCCGACACCGGCGGGGATACTGCAGGCTCACCCTCGGCGGCAGATGCGGTCGCCCGGTCGGCGGCATGTACGGTAGTTGATCAACGGTAAACGAGATCGTTGAGTAGCTGCTCGATGTCCGGCATGAGCACCGGCTGACGCTGACCTTGATGGGGCTTGACGAACGGAGCCGGCCCTACCGAGCAGTCGAGATCAGGCATGCCGATGAGCGTGGGCTCGGGTGTGCATCTCCAACGGTCGTTGGCGTGACGACGAACAGGCTGAAGTCTGGGCTCGTGCCACTCCGGATGCGCCGCGTGACCGATGCCGTCGATAATGCGAGGAATGGCTGGCCGGCGAGGGCGACGATGACTGATCCTGAAGGTCGGCGATGAGTCCTCGGCCCCGGGCCGGTCTGTGCTGCCAGGACCCGACGAAGGAGGAACCATGGGCAAGGTCATCGCATCCATCACGACCTCGGTCGATGGCTACGTCACCGGACCCGACGACGGCCCGGAGTACGGGCTCGGCAAGGGCGGGGAACGGCTGCACTACTGGGTGATGGGCGGCCCGTGGACGTACGACGGCGGCCACGAATTCGCCATGCACGGGCCGGACAAGGAGTTCTACGACGAGCTGATCTCGACGATCTCGTCCGGCATCGTCGGCCGCGGCATGTACGAAGCCGCCGGTGCCTGGGGCGGGACTAACCCGTTCCCCGGGCCACTGTTCGTGCTCACCCACCGCACCGAGGACCAGCCGGCACCCGAGGCGGGGTTCACGTTCGTCTCCGACCTCGACGACGCGCTGGCCCGGGCGGGCGCCGCCGCGGGCTCCGGCGACGTCTCCGTCGGCGGTGGCGCCGACGTGATCCGGCAGGCGCTGACGTCGGGGAAGGTTGACGAGCTGGTCATCTCCACGGCTCCGGTCATCCTCGGCGCGGGCAAGCGGCTCTTCGACGGCTTCGACCGGGACGTCAACCTCGAGGTGGTCAAGGTCTACAGCTCGCCGTACGCCACGCACGTGCGCTACGCGGTCGCGAACTAGCCAGGTTTGGGGGCGGTCAGCGCTCGGTCGTGTCCCGGGCATGACCGAGTGCCGTTAGCGCGCCCTCGGTGCCCCTGGGGCTGACACACCACCACAGTCCGCCGCGTGGGAACGTGCGAGCACTGTGGTGAGCCGATCGTCTGGGACCACGGTGAGTCGATCAAGGTTGGCCGGCGCACTGCGTGACCCGCGGTGGCATCATCGGCTCGCCCGATGAGGCTGCCCGGAAGCGCTTCCCAACCCTCGTGTGCGTGACGAAGCACTGAGCATCGCGTCACGAAGCGCCGCTACAGAGGTGCCGATAGCGAATGTCCGGCCTGCGGCAAAGTAGTGCGTTCGCCAGACCTGCCGCGACGCATATTTATGCGGACTCGCCGGTCAAGCGCCCGCCGAAACCTGGGCGGGCGAATGCGCGCACAGTCCCGCCGTTCGGCGCGTTCCCTGGCTAGTTGATGATCTCCAGTTGGGTTGCGCAGACCTGGTCGTTCTGAGCCACAGTCTCCGCCGTCGGGCCGACAACGTGGTTCCCTCCCTATACGCCCTCCAGCCAGGCAGGCAGCGCAAGTTCGCCGGGCTGGAGTCCCAGCAGCTACGACCCGACGCGGTAGGCGCGCACCAGCGCGGCGTTGGGAACGCCGCGCTGCGCGAGTCGGCGGGCGTACTCCTCGGCGGCCGCCGGGGCGTGCACCTTCTCCAGGTCGATGTCGTGCTGGACGATGTGCAGCAGGGCGGCGACGTTTTCTGCGACGCTGACTTCCAGCAACGTCAGGACCCGCGGGCCGCCCCGCAGCGACGGGATTTCCCGTACGATCAGCTGGTAGATGTCCGCGGATAGCTCGGGGAAACGCGGCGCAAGCGCGGCGCCGACATCCGCGGCGCTGTCGATGGGAGACGGACGTGTGGGGTCCGTCGATGGATATGGCGCCGCCGGCGTGCGGAAATGGAGCCTGGCCACGGGCTTGTGCGCACCGGCCAACGCGGGGCGCGTTCCTCGTGCGGAGCGCATGATGGTTCACCACGGCGCGATGCTCTACGTTCGAGGTGCGCGGTGAAAAGAGCGCCCAAGGAGGGCCCGGCATGAATCTCGCGTCCAATCTCGTGGCCACGGCCAGCGGCCGGGCCGACAGCGTCGCCATAAGGGTTGGCGAGACCGCGACCACCTACGCCGGGCTCGATGAAGCGAGCGCCCGGGTGGCCGCGCTCATGCGCGGGCGCGGCCTAAAGCCCGGCGACCGGGTCGGCATCATGCTGCCGAATGTGGCCGAGTTCGCGGTTACCTACTACGGCGTGCTCCGCGCTGGCGCTGCCGTGGTACCGATGAACCCGCTGCTCAAGGCGAGGGAGGTGGCTTACTACCTGCGCGACTCCGGTGCGAGCTTGATGTTCGGCTGGCACGCGTTCGCGGCGGAGGCGGCGGCCGGGGCGGAGCAGGCGGGCGCCGAGGCCAGCGTTGTCGAGCCGGTCGAATTCGCCGGCCTGCTGGATTCGTTCGTCCCGGACGACCGGGTCGCCGACCGGGACGGCGATGACATCGCGGTGATCTTGTACACCTCGGGCACGACCGGCTCGCCGAAAGGCGCCGAGCTCACCCACGCCAACCTGGCCGGCAACGCCGAGGTGGTGCGCACGGATCTGTTCCAGCTCAGTCCCGGCGACGTGATCTTCGGCGGGCTGCCGCTGTTCCACGCGTTCGGGCAGACCTGCACGCTCAACGCCGCGGTGGCGTCGGGGGCGTGCGTGACCCTGCTGCCGCGGTTCGCCCCGGACCAGGCCCTGCAGATCCTCGCGGACCACCACGTCACGATCTTCGAGGGCGTGCCGACGATGTACGTCGCGTTGCTGGGCTACCCGGACAGGGAAAAGTACGACGTGTCCTCCCTCCGGCTCGCCGTGTCCGGGGGCGCTGCGATGCCAGTGGAGGTGCTGCGCGGCTTCGAGAAGGCGTTCGGCGTCCCGGTGCTCGAGGGGTACGGCCTGTCCGAGACCTCGCCGGTGGCCTCGTTCAACCACCCGGACCGGCCGCGCAAGGCCGGCTCGATCGGCACGCCGATCCGCGGCGTGCAGATGCGCGTCGTGGATAAGGACGGCCACGAGGTCCCGAAGGGCGAGGTGGGTGAGATCGAGATCCGCGGGCCCAACGTGATGAAGGGCTACTGGGACAAGCCCGAGGCCACCGCGGAGGCGATCCAAGACGGCTGGTTCCGCACCGGTGACATGGCGCGGATGGACTCCGACGGCTACTACTTCATCGTGGACCGCAAGAAGGACCTGATCATCCGGGGCGGCTACAACGTCTACCCGCGGGAGATCGAGGAGGTGCTGTACGAGCACCCGGCGGTGGCCGAGGCCGCGGTGATCGGCCTGCCGCACCCGGCGCTCGGCGAGGAGGTCGGCGCCGCGGTGGTGCTCAAGCCGGGCGCTGACGTCACCGCCGAACAGTTGCGCGACCACGTCAAGACTCAGGTGGCCGCATACAAGTACCCGCGCAAGGTCTGGATCGCGGACGAACTGCCGAAGGGCCCTACCGGAAAGATCGTCAAGCGCGAGATCGTTCCCCCGAAGGACCTGGGGATGTGATATGGCCGAGACGTACGGCCGGGAACTCATCGGCGACAACAGATGACGACCACACCGGACACGCCGATGGACGACGAACGGCTCGCTGACGAGGCGGCGCCCCTGGATGCGCTGCTGGTCGAGGCCGCGCTCGGCCCGCTGCGCCGGTTCGGGCCGGACTTGTCGACCGCCATGTTCGCGGTCGGCCTGGCCCGTCGGCCGCTGACCACCGCCCGGCGGCTGGGCCACCTGACCGCCGAACTGGCTCGGGTCGGCGTCGGAACCTCAGTCCTGGCCCCGGGCAAGCGGGACCGCCGGTTCGCCGACCCGGCCTGGACCGAGAACCTGCTGCTGCGCCGCGTCGTGCAGGCGTACCTGGCTGCCGGGATGACGGCCGACCAGCTCGTCGGTGATGCCGCGCTGGGCTGGCAGGTCGACAAGCGGGTCCGTTTTCTCGTGGAAAACCTCGCCGACGCGCTGTCGCCGAGCAACGTGCCGCTGGTGAACCCGGCGTCGGCGAAGGCGGCCATCGACACGGCCGGCCTCAACTTCGTCCGCGGGGGGATGAGCCTGCTGCGTGACATGGTGACCAAGCCGCGGATCCCGGAGATGGTCGACACCTCATCGTTCGAGGTGGGCCGCAACCTCGCGGTCACGCCGGGAGCGGTGGTACTGCGCACCGAGGTCATCGAGCTGATCCAGTACCGGCCGCAGACCGAGCGGGTCCGCGAGGTGCTGCTGCTCATCGTGCCGCCGACGATCAACAAGTACTACGCGATGGACCTGGCCCCCGGCCGCAGCCTAGTCGAGTACCTGGTCCAGGGCGGCCAGCAGGTATTCGTGATCTCCTGGCGGAACCCGGACGCCCGGCACGCCGACTGGGGCCTGGACACCTACGCTTCGGCCGTCATCGAAGCGCTGGAGGCCGCCCAGCGAGTCTGCGGGGTCGACCAGGCCGCGCTGATCGGCGCATGCGCGGGCGGCATCATCTCCAGTGTCGCCGTAGCCCACCTGGCCGCCACCGGCGGGCTGGGCCAGCTAGCGGCATTCGGCTTGTTCGTCACCGTGCTGGACACCACGCGGTCCGGCACGGTGGGGGCGCTGGCCGGCCGGCGGCTCGCGGCGGCGGCCAAGGCCATGTCGGCCCGCCGCGGTTACCTGGACGGCCGGGACCTAGCCGAGGTGTTCGCCTGGCTGCGTCCCGACGACCTGATCTGGAACTACTGGGTGAACAACTACCTGCTGGGCAAGAAACCGCCGGCGTTCGACATCCTGTTCTGGAACGCCGACACCACCCGGATGCCAGCCAGGCTGCACGCCGATTTCGTCGACCTGGCCATGGACAACAAGCTCGTCACGCCGGGAGCGCTGACCGTGCTCGGTACCGCGGTCGACTTGTCCCAGGTCGACACCGACGCCTACCTCGTCGCGGGCATCGCCGACCACATCACGCCGTGGCAGAACTGCTACCGCAGCACGCAGCTGCTCGGCGGCACGAGCCGGTTCATCCTGTCCACCAGCGGGCACATCGCCGCGCTGGTGAACCCGCCAGGCAACCCCAAGGCCCGCTACCAGGTCAACAAGAACACTCCGGCCAACCCGGAGGGCTGGCTGAAGACCGCCGAGACGGAGCAGGGCACCTGGTGGCCGGACCTGCTGGCCTGGCTCGGCGAGCGGTGCGGCGCGGACAAGCCGGCCCCAGAAGAACTCGGCGGCGGCGGGCTCCGGCCGCTGGTCGACGCGCCCGGCACGTACGTCTTCGACAGCTGAGGAGGAGACGCCATGTACTCCGATATCGGCCGCTCGCTTGGCACCGACTACTTCGGGATCGCCGACCAGCTGACCCGCGAGGAGCTGAGCTACCTGCGGCGGACCCGCGACTTCGTCGACAACGAGGTACTGCCGGTCATCAACGGCTACTGGGAGCGTGCCGAGTTCCCGTGGCCGCTGGTGGAGAAGCTGGGCAAGCTGGGGATCGTGGGCGACGGCATCCAGGGTTACGGCTGCCCGGAGATGAGCCCCATCACCACCGGGCTGGTGCACATGGAGCTCAACCGCGGCGACGGCAGCCTGGGCACGTTCGTGGGCGTACAGGCCGGGCTCGCGATGCAGTCAATCGCCATGCTCGGGGCCGAAGAGCAGAGGCAGCGCTGGCTGCCCGCCATGGCCCGGCTGGAGAAGCTGGGCGCGTTCGCGCTCACCGAGCCGCTGCACGGCTCGGACTCCGTCGCGCTGGAGACCTCGGCGCGCCGGGAGGGCGAGGAGTGGGTGATCGACGGCGCGAAGAAATGGATCGGCAACGGCACGATCGCCGACGTCATCGTGGTCTGGGCCCGCGACGTCGCGGACCGCCAGGTCAAGGGTTTCCTGGTGGAGAAGGGCACGCCGGGATACGACGCGAAGCGGATCGAGGGCAAGGGGTCGCTGCGCGCGGTGTGGCAGGCCGAGATCACGCTGTCCGGGGTGCGGGTGCCTGAGGAGAACCGGCTGCCCGGCGCGAACAGCTTCCGCGACACGAGCCGGGTGCTGGCCGGGACGCGCAACGCGGTGGCGTGGGGAGCGCTGGGCCACGCGACCGCGGCGTACGAGGTCGCCGTCGCCTACTGCCGGCAGCGCCAGCAGTTCGGCAAGCCGCTGGTGAGCTTCCAGATCGTGCAGGACAAGCTGGTCAAGATGCTCGCCGAGGTCTGCTCGATGCAGCTGTACTGCCTGCGGCTGGGCCGGCTGATCGAGGAGGGCCGGCTGACCGACACGATCGCGGCGCTGGCGAAGATGAACAACACCCGCAAGGCCCGGCAGGTCATCTTCGAGGCCCGGGACCTGCTCGGCGGCAACGGCATCCTGCTGGACTTCCACGTGATGCGGCACATGGCCGACATCGAGGCGATCCATACCTACGAGGGCACCGAGACCATCCAGACGCTCATTGTCGGCCGGGACATCACAGGGGCCAGCGCGTTCACCTGAGGCCGACGCTGTGCCATCCATCCGAAGGAAAGGGCCATGGATGAACCGACCATCGAAGTAATGATCGAAATCCCCAAGGGCAGCCGCAACAAGTACGAGTTCGACCACGAGCGGAATGTGATGCGACTCGACCGGCGGCTGTTCACCGCCACCGTCTACCCCGCCGACTACGGCTTCATCCCCGACACGCTGGCCGAGGACGGCGACCCGCTGGACGTGCTGGTCCTGACGTCAGAACCGACCTTCCCCGGCTGCTATATCAATGTCAGGCCCTTGGGCGTGTTCTGGATGCGTGACGAGAAAGGACCCGACGCCAAGGTCATCAGCGTGATAGCGGGAGACCCTGATTATGAAAAAGTCCGGGAGATAAGCGACCTGCCTAAGCATCTCCTTGACGAAATCGAGCATTTCTTCAACGTGTACAAGGACCTCGAGCCAGACAAGTCCACCCTGACTGCGGGGTTCGAAGGAACCGAGGCCGCCCGGAAGGTGATCGACGAATCCGTCAACCGCCTGAAGAACACCTGAACCGCCGCGTCACGAGCCGTCTGCCGGGAGGACAGTTGAGGATGCTGCTGATCGCCGCCCCGGGCGGCGGCAAGGGGACACAGGGCGAGCTGCTATCCGCGCGCTTCGGCGCGGAGCACATCTCCTCCGGGGACGTACTGCGCGGCGCGGCCGAGGCGGGCACTCCGGCCGGCCGCGAGGTCGCCGCCTACCAGCGGCGCGGCGACCTGGTTCCCGACCAGATCGTTTTCGACCTGCTGATCCCGGTGGTGGCCCCCGCGACCGCCCGCGGCGGATACATCCTGGACGGGTTTCCCAGGACCTTGCCGCAGGCCATGACGGCCGCGGAAATCGGCCTACGGCTGGACCTGACGCTCGACGCCGCCGTCTACCTGCACGTGCCCGAGCTGGTGCTGGTCGAGCGGCTGCTGGCGCGAGCCCGCCCGGATGACACGCCCGAGGTGATCAGGCACCGGCTGCAGGTATTCGCCGACACCACCAGCCCGCTCATCGACTACTACCGGCGAGACAGGGGCATCCTGGTCGAGGTGGACGCGGACCAGCCGCCGGAGGTCATCACCGACGAGATCCAGGCCCGCCTGGAGGACATGAGCCGGGCCTCAGGCTAGCGCCCGGACCCGGGCAAAATGGACGTCACTGCGGCGGGCCGGCGGTCAGGTGCAGGCTGCTGGTCGTGCGCGGCTGCAACCATGTCTGATCACGCAGTGTCGTGGTTTTCCCGGCCAGTGCGGTCCCGATCCGCTGCGAGGAACCCGGCGACGAGGGCGGCGATTTCGGCGGGACGTTCGAGGGGGAACAAGTGGCCGCCGCCGTGGATGATCTCCAGCCGCGCGTCCGGAATGACGCTGGCCAGGATGCGCCCGTTGATCACCGGAACGATCGGGTCGTCATCGCCAGCGAGCACCAGGGTGGGCTGCGGGAGCCGCCATAGCCAGGGCAGACCGGTCCAGAAGCTGATCGCGTAGAGCTGGTCGAGATAGCCGCGCAGGGACGGGGCCTCGGAGAACCGCGCGATCGAGCCGTGCAGCAACGCGTCGGGGTCGCACCGAGCTTGGCCGCCGTACAGTGCTCCGGCGATGCGGTGGAAGTAGTCAGGCGACTGGTAGCGACGCGGGGTGGCCAGGGCGAGCAGCGCGAGCGGTGAGCCAGGTACGCCACCCAGCCCGGCGACGCCGGCGCCGGTGGCGGCTAGGACCAGCCGCCGGACGCGGCTGGGTGCCTGATGCGCGAGCTGCTGGGCGAGAACCCCGCCGAAGGATGCGCCGAGGACGTCTACCTGTTCGTAGTCGAGGGCGTCGAGCAGCAGCTCGAACGTGCGGGCGAGGCCGGGCATGCGCCGCGGCCGGCGGTACCGGGTCGAGCCCCCGGTGCCGGGCGCGTCGACGGCGATCGTCTGCACACCGTGCGGGTGCAGCGCGTCCTCGAACGGTACCGACAGACCCAGGCTTGCTCCGATGCCGGTGAGCAGCAGCAGCGGACGCCCTACGCCTCGGATCGACGTACGCAGCCTCACGCCGTCGACGTCTACGTATCGAATGTCCGCCACGGCCCCTCAGGTCTCGAAGACGTACATGCCGGGGGCGGCCGCGATCAGCTCGTGCTCCTTGCTTCCGAGGGTCTTCGGCTTCGGCTTGCGCTCGCCCGAGCGGCTCCAGCCAGCGCAGGTAGTCGGGCCACCAGCTGCCTTGGTGCTCGGCGGCCCCGGCCAGCCACGCCTTTGGACTGGGTGGCACGACATCCGCGATGCGAAGATCCGGCGGCTGCCGGGATCTGGCGGGTTGACCAGTGCCTGGATGTGGCCGCTGTTCACCAGGACGAAGCGGGAGGTTCCGCCGAGGATCTGCGTGGCGCGGTACGCGTTCTGCCACGGCACGATGTGGTCGGTTGCACCCGCCAGGACGTAGGTGGGAACGTCGGCGGAGGCCAGGTCGATCGGGGTGCCCAGGACCGTCAGCGCGCCGGGGATGCGCATCGAGTTCTCCACGGCCACCCGGATCATGTCGCCATGCAGGCCGGCCGCCATCAGGATGCCGTCCTGGTTCCAGTACAAGATGTCGAACGGCGGCGGAGTGCCCAGCAGGTAGTTGTTGACCCAGTAGTTCCAGATTATGTCGTTCGGGCGCAGCCACGCGAAGATCTCGGCGAGCGCCGCCCTGTCCACGTAGCCCCTGGCGGCAGATGCCGCCACCGCGGCGGCAGCCGCTTCGCGGGTCGGAAGGGCGCCGATCACCCCCTCCTGGGGCCTGTCGGGGGCGCAGACGAACAGCCCGAGGCTGGCCACGTGCCCGAGCCGACCCGAAACGACCAGATGCCCGACGGTCGCGGCGGCGATCTGGCCGCCGGAGCACGCGGCCGCCACGTGGAGCGAGTCCGTGCCGGTGATCTCTTGCATCGCCCGGCCCGCCTCCACGCACGCGGCCGCGTAGCTATCCAAGTTGAGGTACGCCTGTGCGGCGGTCGGGTTCGTCCACGACAGCGTGAACACCTGCATGCCCTGAGCCAGGAACCATTCCGTGATGCTGCGCCTGGGCAAATGCAGCAGCCCGGTGTAGAACACGGCCGCCAGATCCTGTTCGGGCAGGCTCAGCACGGCCGCCGTCCGCACTCCCAGCACCGCCGTACGCATGTCATGCTCCAGCGACTGGCCCGTCGCCAGGTCAGTCGCCAACGACAGCACCCCTGCCGCCTCAGCCAGCCGCAGCAGCCCAGAATCCGGCATCATGCCACCTGCCACAAGGCCCACCCGGACAGCGGCCGCCCCGGCCGTAACCCGCCGCGGCTGACCAGCTAGGCCACCCTTCACCCTTGAGTATGACACCCTCCCGAGTGCACCGGGCTCCGCGACAGCAAGCCCCACCCCCCGCTCCCGCTGGGCCTGAGCCCAGACCTCGCCTGGAGCTGCCCCCCGGGGCTAGCTGATATCGCAGAGCACTTGCCTCTGAGTAATTCCAGCCAGCTGAAGTGCCTGACGCGCAGAATTGGATTATCTGCGTGCAGGCCCGAGTGCCGCCGACGCGGAAGACGGCCGCGCGGATTCGGCGATCTGGCTTGCCCAGGATGCATGACAGCGTCAGGCCGCAGTCCCAGCGGGATAAGGGCCGGGGCCCAAGACTACGAGTGAACATGCCGAACAGCGCATAAGCATGCGAGTAAGCAACGAACGCTATTCGGCTACTTATGTCTTCCAAGACAGCCCGGGCCGGCGCAGGCTCGGGTGAGGTGCCCGGCCGGAACGCTCTTATTGCGGATGAGCGCGACGGCGATGCCCTCAACCAGGACCATCTTCGTCACGGAAGATGGACTTGCGGTTGGGCCTGCAACGACCTCGTCGCCCATATGCGGACGTACAGTCATCACCGGGTCAGGTTGCAGCGCGATTCCCTGACCCGGAACTTTACTGAGAAGCTTCAGATGCCGGATCCTCCGGGTGAATGGTCTCGTATCGAACGGCGCCGTGGATCCAGCCGTGGCCGAGCCTTTACCCGGCCGCAGACCAGCCGCTCCACCTTGTCACTTGTATCGCGATGATCGGGCCACCTGGCGGTTGCACG
>Ga0099827_10001417_pt1 | contig 12392 bp, 10 predicted proteins | sample CZO8metaG_FD_79339 | JGI IMG/M metagenome (GOLD analysis project Ga0099827, IMG submission 79339) | Vadose zone soil microbial communities from the Eel River Critical Zone Observatory, Northern California, USA - CZOApr15con1.8 metaG | ecosystem: Environmental > Terrestrial > Soil > Vadose zone ...
CGACGCCGGGGCGATCACGCAAGGCATTGCGCAGCTCGAACGGGTGCCAGGGCGCCTGGAGCGGGTCGATTGCGGCCAGGACTTCGCGGTGTTTGTGGATTACGCGCATACCCCAGACGCCCTTGAGCAGGTCCTGCAACTCGTGCGGGCGGAAACCACTGGGCGTCTGATTACCGTGTTTGGTTGCGGTGGCGACCGCGACCCGGGGAAGCGTCCACTGATGGGACGGGTGGCGACCAGGTTGAGCGATTACACCATCATCACGTCGGACAATCCGCGCACCGAGGACCCGCAGCGGATTATTGACGCGATCATCACCGGCGTCGAAAAGTCAGGGGACTACATCACCATTCCCGACCGCCAGGAGGCCATTGAACACGCCATTGCCGTGGCCCAATCCTGGGACACCATCGTCATTGCCGGCAAGGGGCACGAAGACTATCAAATTCTGGGCCAGACGCGCCGGCACTTTGACGACCGCGAAGTAGCCCAGGCTGCACTCGCGCAGCGACGGTGAGCGATTATGCCAACGTGGAGTGTCACAGAGATTCTGCAACGTACACACGGTGCTCTCCTCTGGGGTGAGCCGCAGCGGCAGGTGTATGGGGTGAGCACAGATTCGCGTACTATGCACGCTGGAGAGCTGTTTGTAGCCCTGCAGGGGGAGCACTTTGATGGGCATCGGTTTGTCGCCACGGCCCTGCAGCACGGTGCCGCAGCCGTGCTGCTCTCCGACCCGCAGTGTATAGCGCCTCAGAGCGTCACCACCGCCACCTCAGCGGGAATTCTCGTTGCCGATACCCAACAGGCCTTGCAAGAGTTCGCCCTCGCCCACCGTCAGCAGTTCCCCGGCACAGTTATCGCCATTACAGGGAGTAATGGCAAGACAACCGTCAAGGAAATGACCGCCGCGGTGGTGCAGCAACGCTATGCGACATACAAAGCCCGCGGCAATCTCAATAACCACCTTGGGGTGCCGCTCGCCCTGTTACAGCTCGAGGCGACACACCAGGTGGCAGTGCTCGAGTTCGGTATGAACCATCTCGGCGAAATTCGCCGTTTATGCGAGATGGCCCTGCCACACATCGGCGTGATCACCAATATCGGCTTGGCACACGTGGGATATGTGGGCTCGATCGCGCGGATTCAACAGGCCAAGGGAGAACTCATCGAAGCGCTTGATGCCACCTCGGTCGCTATTGTCAATGCCGATGATCCGCGCGCACTGGTGCTGGGGCAGCAGGCCCGCGGACGGCTCCTCACGTTTGGCCAAGGACCACAGGCTGACATACGCGGATGGGTCCATGCAGACCGCGGTCTGGAAGGGGTACTGTGTACCCTGATGCTCAACGACACCGCCTATGAGGTGGCTCTCCCATTGCCTGGGGCACATCAGGTGATGAATGCGCTGGCCGCGGCGGCAGTAGGGGTCGCCCTGCAGGTCTCCGCAGCCGCCATTGTGGCGGGCTTGCAGAGTTACCACGGCCTATATGGACGCATGGCAGTCAAGCGCGGTCAGGACGGGGTCGTCCTGATTGATGATACGTACAATGCCAGTCCCCAGTCGATGCGGGCGGCCTTGCAGTGTTTGGCCCAGACACGCGTGGTTGGTCGACGTCTGGCGGTCCTGGGGGATATGTTGGAGTTGGGCGACGAGGCACCACCGTTGCATGAAGAGGTGGGAATGCTCGTAGCCCAGAGCGGAGTACACCAACTGATGACATTTGGACCCTTAGCGCAATACATCGCCCAGGGTGCTCAGCAGGCTGGCATGGCAGCCGCCTGTATCCACGTGACGACGCAACCTGAGGACGTTTTAACACTACTCAGATCCATGATGCAGCCCGGAGATGTTATTCTCCTGAAAGGGTCGCGAGGGATGGCCATGGAACGCCTGGTAGACGCCCTGGCAGAGCAGCAAGGGGGCGGGTGATGTTTTATCACTTGCTCTATCCTTTGCATCAGACCTATTCGGTCTTCAATGTCTTCCGCTATCTGACGTTCCGTACTGCCTACGCTGCCCTGACTGCCTTACTCGTGAGTATCATTGTCGGACCGTACGTCATCAGCATGCTGCAACGCTTGCAAGTCGGGCAGGTGATTCGCCAGGATGGTCCCAAATCCCACTACAGCAAAGCCGGCACGCCGACCATGGGTGGACTGCTCATTCTTGCCACCATGGCGCTGGCGACCCTCCTGTGGGCCAATCTCACCATGCCGTATGTCTGGTTTGCACTGCTCACCACTGGCGCGTTTGGGGCAATTGGCTTTTGGGATGACTATCTGAAAAAAGTCCGCAAGAGTTCCACAGGGTTGCGCGCCAAATATAAATTTCTCCTCGAGATCGCCATCGCGACCGCGGTGGTTGGCTTGCTGTATGTGACGGCCGAACCCGGCAGCCACATGACACACCTGAACATGCCGTTCTTCAAGCAGATGCGGCCTGATCTCGGGGCCTGGTACATCCTCTTTGGTGCCTGGGTCATCGTCGGCACCAGCAATGCGGTCAACCTGACCGATGGGCTGGATGGGCTGGCAATGGGGCCGTACATTATTGCCACCTTTGTCTATGCTGGTATTGCCTACGTCGCTGGCAATGCCAACTTCGCCGAGTATCTGAACATTATGCATGTGCGGGGGGCTGGCGAACTGGCGGTGTTCTGTGGGGCGTTGCTCGGTGCCAGTCTGGGGTTCCTGTGGTTCAATGCCTATCCAGCCCAGATCTTTATGGGAGACGTGGGCTCGCTAGCACTGGGAAGCGCTCTGGGAACCGTCGCTGTGCTGGCGAAGCACGAATTGCTCCTGCTCGTGATTGGGGGACTATTCGTCATCGAGACCCTGTCCGTCATCATTCAAGTGGTGTCATTCAAACTGACGGGCAAGCGCGTGTTTCGTATGGCGCCCTTGCATCACCATTTTGAGGCCAAGGGTTGGCAGGAGCCCAAGGTCATTGTGCGCTTTTGGATTATTGCCATTACTCTGGCGCTGTTCAGTTTAAGCACCTTGAAATTGCGGTGACGGCATGGCACGGCGGACAGATTTTGCCCTCCTGGGGCTGACGCTCTTATTGATGGCGCTTGGACTCGCGATGCTCTACAGCACCAGCGCCGTCCTGGCGCAGATGCGTTATCATGACTCGCTGTATTTTTTGAAGCGCCAGTTGCTGTGGGGTGGGTTCGGTCTGCTCGGTCTGTGGGGCATGCGTTGCATCCCCTATAGCGCGCAGCGACGCCTGGCAAGGCCAGCACTCGTGTGTACGCTGGTGGCTCTCACCCTGGTACTACTGTTGGGCAAGGAGGTGAGTGGCGCACGCCGCTGGCTGATGATCGGTTCCTTGTCCATACAGCCCTCGGAGTTTGCCAAGTATACGCTGCTCTTGTATGTGGCCCGTCGTCTGGCGATGAATCAGGAGCGCCTGACGAGCTTCGTCCACACCTATCTGCCCAATATGTGCATCCTGGCAGTGGTGACTGTGCTGGTCTTCAAGCAGCCTGACCTGGGTACCGCAGTCGTCCTGGCAGCTACAGCGAGCCTGCAACTGCTGATTGCTGGTGTGCCGTGGCGCTACCTCGCCTGTACTGCCCTGGCTGGCCTGCCTGGGCTCTATTGGGCGTTGACGCATGTGCGCTTTCGTATGGGACGACTCATGATGTTCCTCAACCCCTGGGGTGATCGCCAGGGTGGTGGCTATCAGGCCATCCAGGCGTTACTGGCCCTGGGGCAGGGTGGGCTGTTGGGCATTGGTCTGGGGAAGAGTCAGCAAAAGCTGTTCTATCTCCCAGAAGCCCATACGGATTTTATCTTCGCGGTGATTGGTGAAGAACTGGGGTTGGTGGGCGCGGTGGGACTCATCGTGCTCTTTCTGCTGCTGTTGTGGCGTATTCTGCGTATTGCGGTGTCGTGTAACGACCCGTTTGGGACCTATTTGGGACTGGGCATCTTCAGTCTGCTGTCGCTGCAGATTATCATGAATCTGTGTGTGGTGATTGGCCTCATGCCCACGAAAGGGCTGCCGCTGCCCCTCATTAGCCTCGGCGGCTCGAATCTGCTGGTGTCGCTCATGGCCATCGGTACGATGCTCAACATTGCGGAAGGAGGCAAAGCATGACCCAGACTGCCGCCTTGCGTATGGTCATCGCCGCTGGTGGGACCGGTGGCCATCTCTATCCTGGCATTGCCGTGGCCAGGCGCTTTGCCGCACGTTGCCCCGGCACAGAGGTGCTGTTTGTGGGTCACCGAGGTGGTCTGGAAGAGCGTCTCCTGCCGCGCGAAGGTTTTAAAGTATCTACTGTGACCGTGCAAGCGCTGCAAGGCAGATCGAGGTTGGCCCAGGTGCAGGCGCTTGGCGTCCTGGGACTTGGCACCTTGCAGGCCATGCGTCTCCTCTGGCGGGTCCGTCCACACTTAGTGGTCGGGGCCGGAGGCTATGTCATGGGGCCAGTGGTGCTGGCTGCCACGCTGCTGCGTGTGCCCCGCGTGATTCTGGAGCAGAACGTCGTCCCAGGGCTGACGGTACGGGCCCTGGCGCGCTGTGCCCAGCGGGTGTTTACCTCGTTTCCAGACAGCGCGGCGTATTTGCCGGGCCGGCTGGTGGAGTATACGGGCACACCGGTGCGCGAGGAGATCTGCCAGGTCGGCGCCACAGAGCCCAGGCAGGCCGACGGGCGCTTGCATCTGCTGGTCTTTGGCGGCAGTCAGGGAGCGCATCACCTCAATCAGGCCATGCTGCAGGTGGCGCCCTTGCTGGTGGCCCATCAGCCGCGTCTGTGCCTGGTACACCAGACCGGGGAGGCCGATTGTGCCGAGGTGGCCCAGGCCTATGCACAGGCGGGTCTGCAGGCGGAGGTCCACCCGTTCCTGCACGATATGGCTGACCGCTACCGCTGGGCCGACCTGGTCCTGTGTCGCGCCGGAGCCAGTACGCTGGCGGAACTCACGACCTGTGGCAAGCCGGCGATTCTAGTGCCGTATCCCTATGCTGCTGCTGATCATCAGCGTCACAATGCCATGGCCCTGCAGCGGCAGGGGGCGGCGCAGGTCATCCTCGATGCCGATCTCACTGGAGCACGGCTGTACGAGGTGCTGGAGCCGCTGCTGTGGAAGCCTGAACTCCTGCGTCAGCAAGCGGCGCAGAGCCGCCGTCTGGGTCGGCCCCAGGCGGCTGATGCCATCGTCACGGTGTGTTTGCAACTGCTGCGTAGGGCAACGGCTATTGCTCCCTCTCCCTCCGGGAGAGGCTTTAACGGGGGGTGAGGGTCCTTCTGGTTATGCGCAATACGCAACGTATCCACTTCGTGGGCATTGGCGGTATAGGCATGAGCGGCATCGCGGAGGTCCTGCTGAATCTGGGGTATACCGTGAGTGGCTCGGATCTGGCGCTCTCTGACGTTACCAGACGGCTGCAACAACAGGGTGCCACAGTGTCCCAGGGGCACGCGGCGGCGCACGTGCAGGGAGCCGACGTGGTGGTGATCTCCTCGGCGGTCAAGTCTGATAATGTCGAAGTGCTGACCGCCCGGGCCCAGCACATTCCGGTCATTCCACGCGCCGAGATGCTCGCAGAATTGATGCGCCTGAAGTACGGTGTGGCCATCGCTGGCACGCACGGCAAGACCACCACCACCTCCCTGGTCGCTACGGTGCTGGCAGACGGCGGTCTGGACCCCACGGTGGTCATCGGGGGGCGCCTGAATAGCCTGGGGAGCAATGCCAAACTGGGCCAGGGCGCGTATCTGGTCGCTGAGGCCGACGAAAGCGACGGCTCGTTCCTGCTCTTGTCGCCGACGATTAGCGTCGTGACCACCGTGGATGCTGAACATCTGGACTTCTATGGTGACCTGGAGGCCGTGAAGCGAGCCTTCACCCAGTTCATCAACAAAGTGCCGTTCTATGGTTGCAGCGTCATCTGCCTGGATCAGCCCCACATTCAGAGCCTGGTACCGCAGATTCATCGGCGCTTCATTACCTACGGTCTGACCAGTCAGGCCGATTACGTAGCACGCGACCTGCGTTTTACCGGTGCACGGTCGCGCTTTGACGTCTTCTGTGCTGGCACGCGACTCGGGCAGTTCTCGCTCAATCTGCCTGGCACGCACAACGTCTCCAATGCCCTGGCCGCCATTGCCGTAGGGGTGGAACTGGACGTGCCGTTGCCGACGATCGCTAAAGCCCTGGCGGAGTTTAGCGGCGTGCACCGACGCTTTGAAGTGCGCGGGGTACGCGACAGTGTCACCGTGGTGGACGATTATGGCCACCATCCTGAGGAGATTCGCCAAACGCTCCGTGCCGCCAAATCGGTCTGGCCCGAGGCCCGCCTGGTGGTCGTGTTTCAGCCCCATCGCTACACCCGCACGCACCTGTTGCAGCAGGAGTTCTATACGGCCTTCTACGATGCGGATGCGCTGGTACTGCTCGATATCTATGCCGCCGGCGAAACGCCGCTGCCCGGGGTGACCACGGCGTTGCTCTACGAGGGCCTGATCGGTCATGGCCAGCGTGAGGTGTACTACCTGCAGGAACGAGCTGCGGTCGTACCCTTCTTGCGACGCTACGTACGAGCCCACGACGTCCTCCTGACCCTCGGTGCCGGGGACGTCTGGCAGATTGGCGAGACGTTTGTACACGCCACAGGGGCAGCGTGATATGGCACAGTCGCGCTCCACCCTGTGGAACCTCCCCACCCTGCTGCGCGATGTGCCGGGGCGCAAGGATTTTGCGCGACCGTTGGCGCCCTTTACCTCCATACGCATTGGCGGGCCAGCGGACGCTCTGGTACGCCTCGAAACGCTGGACGCCTTGCGGCACCTGCGGGCGATTGCCAGAGAGCACGCCATTCCCCTCTTCATCCTCGGCGGCGGCTCGAACCTGCTCATTCGCGATGGCGGCATCCAGGGCATCGTGGTGTTACTGCGGGGGGCTTTTCGTTCGTACTCTGTGGAAGCGTGCTCGCCAGCCACAGCACCGATGGTGGCGCACGTGCATGTTGGAGTCGGATATCCGTTGTCGCGCCTGGCGCTGCAGCTGGCCCGGCAGGGATGGAGTGGTCTCGAGTTTGCCTACGGCATTCCGGGGACCCTTGGGGGAGCCATGGTGATGAACGCTGGTACACACCTGGGCGATATGAGTCGCGTCCTGGTGACGGCCCGTATGTTGCTCAGCCATGGGCAGGTGCAGGAGTTGCCAGCTAGCGCCCTGGGCTTACGGTATCGTGGCTCGTCGTATCCACCGGACACGGTGTTGTTAGGCGCCACACTGCGTCTCCAGCAGGGTCAGCGGGAGCAGATCGAAGCGCTGATGCACGCGTCGTACGCCCGGCGGCAACGCACCCAACCACTCTCGCAACCCAACGCCGGCTCGATCTTTAAAAATCCTCCGGGGACGGCGGCGGGGCGCTTAATTGAGGCATTGGGGTTAAAGGGCACCCGCATCGGAGGGGCGATGATTTCACCGGTGCACGCCAATTTTATTGTCAATGTTGATCATGCGACGGCTGCCAACGTGGCGGCCCTCATAGCGCATGTGCAGGAGCGCGTGCGGGCAGTCTATGACGTCGTCCTCGAACCGGAAGTACACATTGTTGGAGAGGAGGGCTAGGGCATGGCTTTGGCGGCGACTCGCAGCAGCACGCTCTATGTGGCGCAACGCAAACGCATGCGCGGCAAGCGTCTGCTCACACGACTGTGGTTCCTGGGGAAATTTTTGCTGCGTTTAGCCCTCTGCGGGGTATTGGCGTGGAGTGTGAAAATCGTCTATCCCCTGGTGCTCGAAGCGGCGTATTTTCGCGTGCGGACGGTGGAGATCACGGGGCTCATAACACTGACGCGCGAGCAAGTCCTCTACCTCCTGGGCATTGGAGACGACACCACCCTGTGGCAGTTCGACCTCCCACGCATGGGTGCGCGTCTGGAGCGCCATCCGTATGTCAAGTCCGTTATCCTGCGTCGGGAATTTCCCCATACCCTGCGCGTCACCGTGCGCGAGCGTACCCCGTTTCTGGTGATCAGTGCCGGCGATCAGCACATGCTCGTCGACGACGCAGGTGTGGTGTTGCGGGCCTTTGTCCCGGACCAGGACCCCAAGGTACCGCACGTCATCTTGCAGCAGCAACGGGTTCTGGAGCCGGGCATGCGTTTGCATCAGCAGGAGGTGCAACGGGCTTTTGAGCTTCTCCAGGTCTATCGCGCGTCCCCACTGGCCGAGATGCTACGTCTGGCGTCGCTCACCGTGCAGCCCTCCGGCGTCTCGGTGTGGCGCTTTGAGCAATACCCCTTCGACGTCCGGCTGGGCGACGAGGGGCTTCCTGTCCAACTCGGGCGTCTACCGCTGGCCTTGCGGTATATCGCCCAACAAGGTCTTGCAGTACGAGCCGTGGATCTCTCGTACCGCAAGAGAATCGTCATCATACCCGCGAGCTAACGCGTGAGGAGGGCATACTATGAGCCGCAGGGGAAAGCATATCGTGGCAGGTCTCGACATCGGGACGACCAAGATCTGTGCCATCATTGGTGAAGTCAAAAGTGATGGTGTGATCGACGTGATTGGGATTGGCACCCATCCGTCCCGTGGCCTCAAGAAGGGCATGGTGGTGAATATCGACAGCACTGTCGAGACCATTCGCCAGGCCATGGAGGATGCCCAGATGATGGCGGGGGTCGATGTTGGGTCGGTCTATGTTGGCATTGCCGGTGGGCACATCATGGGCATCAACAGCACCGGGATCCTGGCGGTGAAAAATCAAGAAATCACCACGCGGGAAATTGACAAGGTGATCGAGGCTGCACGGGTCGTGGCCCTGCCGATGGATCGTGAGGTCATTCATGTCCTGCCGCAGGAGTTCATCGTCGATGAGCACCACGGCATCCTCGACCCCTTGGGGATGTCTGGCGTGCGTCTGGAGGCGCGGGTGCACATTGTCACTGCCGCCGTGGCCTCAGCGCACAGCATCGTGAAGTGTGTGAACAAGGCCGACCTGGAGGTGGAGGACATCGTCCTGGAGCAACTGGCTGCTAGTGAAACCATCCTGTCCCCTGACGAACGTGAATTGGGTGTGGTGATCATTGATATTGGTGGAGGGAGCATCAATATCGCGCTGATCTCGGGCCATGTCGTGCAACATACGGCCGTCCTCAGTGTCGGTGGGAACCACATCACCACTGATCTGGCCTTTGGCCTCCACACGATGCTCCCAGAGGCCGAGCGCCTCAAGAAGGCGCATGGGTGTGCCTACAGCTCGCTGGTAGGGATGCACGAAACCATCGAGGTGCGCAGCCCGGGCGAACGCGAATCGCAGACGCGCATGCGGATGGAGATCTGCGACATCATCGAACCGCGCGTGGAGGAGATGTTGCAGATGGTGCTGCAGGAGATCAAGCAGAGTGGATATACCGATAGTGCGACTGCGGGGGTCGTGCTCACCGGTGGCACGGCGTTGTTGCCTGGCCTTGTCGAACTGGCCGAGGAAGTATTCCGGCTCCCAGCGCGCTGCGGGATACCAACGAACATTGGCGGCTTAGTCGAGATGGTCAATAGTCCCATGTACGCCACTGGGGTTGGTCTGTTGCAGTTTGCCGTCAAGCAGCACCACTACGGACGCTTCCAGAAATTCACCGACGACCATCTCTTTGGCAAGATTTACCATCGCATGCATGACTGGTTTAGCGAGTTCCTGGCGTAAAGGGAGAGGACACGTATGGAAGAGAATCGCATTTACTTCGTGGACGACGAGCTGAGCGGTGAGGCCCAAATTAAAGTCATTGGGGTGGGGGGGGCGGGTGGCAATGCAGTCAACAACATGATTGCGGCGCACGGCAACGGTGTGGAGTTCATCACCGCGAATACGGACCTGCAAGCGCTGAATGGCACACTGGCGTCGACGCGAATCCAGCTCGGGGTCCAGCTCACCAAGGGACTGGGGGCGGGGGCAAATCCCGAAATTGGCCGTCGCGCTGCCGAAGAAGATCATGAGAGGCTGCGGAGTCTGTTGTCTGGGGCAGACATGGTGTTTATCACTGCCGGCATGGGCGGTGGCACAGGCACCGGCGCGACTCCAGTGATTGCCAGCATTGCCAAAGAGCTGGGGTGTCTGACCGTCGCAGTGGTCACCAAACCGTTCGATTTTGAAGGCAAGAAGCGCAAGATGCAGGCTGAGGAAGGGTTGCGTTTACTGCGAGCCAACGTCGATACCCTCCTCACCATTCCCAATCAGCGCCTGCTGCAGGTGGTGGGCCGTGGGACGTCCTTGCGCGAGGCCTTCCGCGTCGCCGATAATGTCTTACGGCAGGCCGTGCAAGGGATCTCCGACCTGATCACCACCCCCGGGCTGATCAATCTCGACTTTGCAGATGTGCAGACCATTATGATTGGCATGGGCCAGGCCATCATGGGGACAGGCGTGGGGCATGGCGACAACCGGGCCATTGAGGCGGCGCACCAGGCGATCTCGAGCCCCTTACTCGAAGAGACCTCGATTGACGGCGCACTTGGGGTCCTCTTGAACGTCACTGGTGGTCCGGACATCGCCTTGCACGAAGTCCACGATGCAGCGGCCATTATTCGCGAGAGCGCCCATGAGGACGCGCACATCATCTTTGGAGCAGTGATTGACGAGAAGCTCGAAGACGAGCTGCGTGTCACAGTTATTGCCACTGGCTTTCACCGTCCGGAGATAGATCTGCACTCGCCCTCCCGGGTGCCACGGCCTACGGCGCGTCCTCACGACCCCGATGAGCCGTACGAACGCCGGCAGCGTGTGGCGCCAGACCCCAAGGAGACGATACCGCCTGTCGTCGAGACGAACGAGCGGCGTCTGGACGTTCCCACCTTCGTGCGGCGCCTGGTCCGCTAGTGTGGCGCCCCGGTGCTGCGCACGGCTAGTTGCCCCGCCAAACTGGCGGGGCCAATTGCGGTACGCAGTACCCTCTCCCTCCGGGCGAGGGTTTTAGCGGGGGTGAGGGGCTTTTCCCCGGTGTGAGGAAGCAGCATGGCAGCAGGAAGGTCGATATCGACCCTGGCCGAGGGGCGCTTACTCTGGCGTGAGACGGCCACGGTCACCTACCTGGAACCGGTGGCTCTGAGCTCCTCCCCAGCCCTGCGATGTGCCTTTACCACACGGCACGCTGGGGGCTCAGGGCAGTCGCTCAATCTGAGCTTTGACAAGGGCGAGTACGCTGAGGTCCTGGCCCAGCGCCAGCGCGTGCTGCAGGCGCTGGGTCTCGATCAGGCGCCATTGTGTACGGTGCGCCAGGTGCATGGCAACCAGGTGTGCATCGTCGATGCCGCAACGCTCCAGCGCGGTCTGGCTGGTGTCGAGGCCGATGCGCTGGTGACCAGCCTGCCTACCGTGGCGCTGGGCGTGTTGATCGCTGACTGTCTGCCGGTGGTACTCTACGCCCTCGATACGCCCGTGGTGGCCGTGGTACATGCCGGTCGTATGGGTACCTACCATCGTGTTGTCCAGCACACGCTCACAGTCATCGAGTGCCGCTTTGCCACGCCTCCAGCGCAGATACACGCGGTGTTGGGTCCGGCCATTGGTGCCTGTTGCTATAGACTCGACGCGCGTGCGGTCGGGCCTTTCCAGGAGCGCTTCCCCACCTGGCAGCAGTTCTTCATTCCGCACGGACCGCATGACTGGACTATGGACCTGCTCACTGCCAACACGCTGCAACTGCGTGCTGCTGGCGTCTTGGCAGCACATATCGCAACGGCTTCCGTCTGTACAGCTTGCCAGAACCAGGACCTGTATTCCCACCGTGCCGAAGGGCAAGAGGCCGGACGGGGCATGGCCATTGTGGCACTACAATGATGGCATGCCTCGTTGGACGGGCTTTTGTCGAGTCTACGGCCCCCGTCTACCGGCCATCGTGCCGCACGCCGTGTCACCAGGCAGGATCGCCTAACGCCTCTGCAGAAAGCCATTGACGCTCAGGCACACAACCTGGTAATGAGATAGGAGAAACCTCTCGGGGCAGCTCATGATGACAGCAGCCCCAACACACGAGAGCAGGGCGCTACCACGCGTGCTGTGCTGAGGGAGTGGGGGCCGGTGCATGCGCGGGGACAACAACGAGGACACCGGGTCCTCTGAGAGTCGAATGAGACTATCGACGGGCCTGGGTCACACGTTTGTCTCACTGCACCTACGCGACTATCGTCTGCTGTGGCTCGGGCAGCTCAGCACCAACATGGGCCAGTGGATGGACCAGGTGACGCGGGGGTGGTTGATGTACCAGATCACCGGTTCGGCGCTCCAGTTGGGTTTTGCCACGGCTCTGCGCGGTCTGCCACTGCTGTTCTTTGGTATCCTCGCCGGTGCCGTCGCCGATCGGTCGAACCGCAAAACTCAACTCATCCTGGCGCAGGTCACCAATGCGCTCTTCAATATCCTGCTCGCG
>Ga0099827_10001421_pt1 | contig 12385 bp, 14 predicted proteins | sample CZO8metaG_FD_79339 | JGI IMG/M metagenome (GOLD analysis project Ga0099827, IMG submission 79339) | Vadose zone soil microbial communities from the Eel River Critical Zone Observatory, Northern California, USA - CZOApr15con1.8 metaG | ecosystem: Environmental > Terrestrial > Soil > Vadose zone ...
CCGTTATAAAAAAGGGGAGCCAGCGCCTGGGCGAAGAACCGCTGATGGGCAGTCAGGATGCCGATCACCATGCCGCCCGCCCCCAGGAAGATCGGCTGCAGCAGCAGGATCCGAGTGAGGCCAACGATCACCTCGTGATCGTGTGGGCTGTATCCGAAGGCGATCAGCGAGACGTAGAACGGCGCCACGATGAACAGCACCGCGGCGCCGAGGGTCAGGATCACGATCGCGGCATTGAGCACGCGTTCCGCGATCTCGCGGGCCCGTTGCTGCTCCCCCTTCGCCAGGTGCTCGGAGAGGACTGGGATGAAGGCGGAGCTGATGGCACCGGCCAGCAGGAGGTTGAACAGCAGGTCGGGCACACCGAAAGCCACCCGGTAGTCATCGATCTGATGGCTGGTCCCAAAGGTGTTCGCGATGACCAGCTCGCGGACGGCGCCCAGCACGCGGCTGAGCCCGTAGGCGACCAGGATGAGCGTCGCGGCCGACGCGATGCGCCGCCGCTCGCTAGACATCGGTGGTCATTGTAGTTGTGCCCTCTCGCGTATAATCACGGGTCGCATGGCGAATACCCAGTCAGCCAAGAAGCGTGTGCGGGCCTCCTTGAGGAAGCGCGACCGAAATCGGTCCACCCGCTCAGCCGTCAAGACGCTGGTTTCGCGCGCACGGCGCCCGGCCCTGCCGGAGGCGGCCAGCCTGACGAGCGAGGAAGTCCGCCGCGCCATCAGCGCGCTCGACAAGGCGGCCGAGAAGGGCGTCCTTCACGCCAACAATGCGTCCCGTCGCAAGGCTCGCCTGATGAGCGCGCTGGCGAAGCTCGCGCCAACCGCCGACAAGCCCGCGGCGACCAAGACGTCGGGCAAGACCGCCGCTCCTGCGTCGACCGCCGCGAAGAAGCCCGCGGCTAAACCGGCAAAAGCGAAAGCCTAGCGCCCCCACCCGGCCCTCCCTCAGACGGGAGGGAGAAGAGCTATCAGCCGGCGGTGCTGAGGACCTGCTCGAGGATGAAGCCTTCGACTGCCAGCCGGGCATCCAGCTCTCCGAGCTTGATCTGCTCCTCGATCCGCAAGAGATCGTGGAACCCGCGGTCGAGTTCGGCAGCGGTGTAACCTGCGGCCTGGCGGAAGGCCTTCTCGACAACGAACGGATGATCGGACATCTTGGCTTGCAGCTCGGCGAGCGTGCCGCCGCGGTCACGGACCGCGCGCGCTTGGAGAAGCCGGCGCCAGTGGCTCACCAGCGTGTAGAGGAGCCAGGTCGGCTCGCGCCCCACGTCCAAAAGCGACTGCAGCACGGCCGCCACCTCACCTGGCCGGCCGCTCGCCAGCGAGTCCGTCAGCGCGAAGATCTCTTCTTCACGACTGTCACTGACCAGCGCGCGCACGGCGTCATCGTCGATGCGCGTCGACGGCGAGGAGTAGAGCGCGAGCTTCACGATCTCCTGGTCGAGCAGCCGCAGGTCCGGCTGCGAGCGCTCGAGGAGCAGGCGCACCGCGGCCGGCGTGATCGTCAGGCCGCGCTCCTCCGCGAGCTTGCGCACCCACCCGGCGCGATCCGATCGCCGCGGTGGCTCAAATCGCTGGATCCGGGCGCGCTTGTCGCGTTCCATCGCCGCGACGACCTTGTAGATCGGGTTGCCCGGTGCCACGAGGACATGCGCAACCAGCACCAGGTGCGTCGAGTCGGGAGTCCCCTCCAGGTAGGCCGCGGCGCGCTCGGCCCCGGCTCCCTTGTCTCGCTTACCGGCCAGCAAGCCCCAGTCGCGCAGCACCAGGACCCTCAGCGCATCGATGAATGGCAGCGTGCCGGCCTTCTCGGCGAAGGCATCGGCATTGAGTGCGTCCGCCTGGATGTCTTCGTAGTTGAACTCCAGCGTCAACCCGGCGCGCAACGGCTGCAGCAGGTCGCGCGCCGCTCGGTCGACGAGGTAGCTCTCGCCGCCGTGGATCAGGGTGATCACGCCGGCGCAAAGGCGCGGTCGATCTTCGCCGCCATATAGAAGTCGCTCTCCGTCAGCCCATCGATCTTGTGCGTCCAGAGATAGACGCGAACCTCACCCCAACGGACGTAGAGGTCCGGATGGTGGTTCTCCGCCTCGGCGACGGGCGTGATCCGGTTGACGAATTCGACCGCTTCGACCCAGTTCTTGACCTTGAATGACTTGATCAGCTTCTTGTCGTCTTCGACCCGCCAGCCGTCGAGCTGCGCCGACAACGGCGCAATCTGTTCGTGGGTCAGCGGCGGCGTGCCGCCACGGCACGGGATGCACTTGTTGTCCGCGAGACTCGTCGCCATTCAGCTCTCCCTCCCCCGCTCGCGGGGGAGGGCAGGGTGGGGGCTCTCGATTTTCGCGATCGTCCCGCGCTCCGCCTCGTCCGGTCCGGTCTCCAGCCAGGCGTCGCAGATCTCCTTTGCCACCGCCTCGGGTGTTGCGCGGAGGCTCATCACCAGGATGTTGGCGTCATTCCATTTCCGAGCGCCCCTGGCCGTCTCGGCATCGCCGCAGAGGGCGGCCCGGATGCCCGCAACTTTGTTGGCCGCAATCGAGACGCCGGTCCCAGTCCAGCAGAACAGCACGCCCTGCTGACAGGCGCCCGAGGCCACGCGTTCCCCCACCTCCCGGCCGACGTCCACCCAGTCCATCGGGCGGTCGTTCAGCGGACCGTGCAACTCGACCTCGACGCCGACCCGGCGCAGGTGATCGACCACCGAATCGGTGACGTGCGTCCGCTCATCGCTCCCTACCGCGATCTTCATGCCCAAGCCCAGAATAGTCCCGAGCCCCACCCTGGCCTCCTCCATAGGGAGGGAAAACGACCCAGCCGCCCGTTATTCCCCAAGTGCTTGTGAACCGACCAGCCCGGCGGCTGCCGGGCTCGGGGGTGTGGCTGCCGGCCGCCTTCCTGACGGTCACCGGCTTGCTCGCGGTGCGCAACCTCGTGGGCGTCGTGCATTTCGCGTTGAACCGCGCCTTCGAAGGCGACTTCGCCGTGTACTACATCTTCGCCCGAGTTGGGATCGTTCACGGCTGGGGATCGTTGTACGACGCCGGCGCCATGCGCGAGGAATGGCTCGCGCTCGGGTCCGCCTTTTTGTACCCAGCCCTCTACCCACCGGTGCTGGCCTGGTTCGTCGCCCCATTCGCCGCCCTGCCGTTTGCGCCCGGGTATGCGCTCTGGAACGTTCTGCTCGTCGCGTCGCTGCTCGTGACTTGGTGGCTTACTGTCCCTCCATCGAGCCGGCTCGTCCGCCTCGGGCACCTGGCGTTTGCCGCGGCCTTGCCTGCCGTCGCCTTCGGATTGCTCCTGGGCCAGGTGGTGATCGTGGTGGCGGCAGTGGTCTCGGTCTCCTGGTGGGTATTGCGGCGCAATCGGCCGCTCGCGGCCGGGCTCGTCCTTTCCTTGATCGCGCTCAAACCGCAGCTCGCTCTGGTGGTGCCGGTCGCGCTGCTGGTCGCCGGACAGAGGCGGGCGTTCCTTGGCTGGGCGGCCGGCTCGCTTGTCATGCTCGGCGGCGCGCTGGCGACGGTGGGCGTCGCCGGCCTTCAGGCGTACGCCTCTATTTTGGTCGGGAGCGTGCACTCACTCGGGGCGGTGAATGTCTACCCGCAGCTCACGCTGCCGGGCTTGCTCGGCAACGGGTGGGCGGCCACGCTCGCCGAGGGGCTCGTGATCGCCATCACGCTGGTGCTGGTGTGGCGACGCCGTCGGTCCGGGTTGGAATTTCCCTTTGCGGCCGGTCTTTGCGCATCGTTGCTGGTCGGCAGTTACCTACACGCCCAGGACGTCGCCGTCTTGCTTCCGGCTGCATGGCTGTGGCTGCGCACCGCGCCGCGCGGGGTTGAGCGCGTGCTCGGGCTTACCGGCTTTTTGGCTGCGCTGGTGCTGACGACACCACTTCCGTTGGTGCTCGTGCTCGCGGGCTGGATGGTCTCGGACCGAGTGGTGGTCCTGAGCGCTAGCCGCCGATCTGGCTCATCGTCTTCGATGGCCTGACGAAGTCCGCCTGCCCGATCTTGTGGCCTTCTTCTTTCTGCCAGACCGCGGCCGCGACGAAGTCGCGAATTTCGTTGTCCGATGCACCGCCTCGCAAGAGGGCCTTGACATCATGCTCCCCGATGGAAAACAAGCAGGTGCGCAAGTGGCCCTCGGCCGTCAGCCGGATACGATTGCAGACTTTGCAAAAAGCATCACTGACGGAGGGGATGACGCCAATCCCACCCTGGCTGCCGTCGCGAAAACGAAACCGCGTGGCGGGCGCCGGCCGCTGATCGGGCGCCGGCTCCAGCGGGAACTCGCGGTCGATCGCCTCGATGATGTCGCGGCTGGCGACGACGCTCTCCATCGACCAGATGCCGTCAGCATCGAGGGGCATGAACTCGATGAAGCGGACTTCATAACCCTCGCGACGCGCGAGGCCGGCGAAGTCCAGGATCTCGTCGTCGTTGCGCCCGCGCATTACGACCATGTTGAGCTTGATGGGGCTGAACCCGGCGTCGCGCGCGGCCGCCAGGCCTCGAAGGACCCGCTCGAGCGCATCGCGACGGGCCAGGTCTTTGAACCGGTCCGAGTGCAGCGTGTCCAGGCTGACGTTGAGGCGCTTGAGTCCCGCTGCCTTGAGGGCCTGGGCCTTTTCTTCGAGCAGGATGCCGTTCGTCGTCATCGCGATGTCCAACGTTGGATCGATGGCGGCGATCATGGCGGTCAGCGTCTCGATGCCCTTGCGCACCAGGGGCTCGCCACCAGTCAGCCTGATGGTACGGACCCCGCACTGATCGACCAGGATCCGGGTGACGCGCACGATTTCTTCGAAGGTCAGCACGTCATCGCGCGCCAGCCAGGGAAGTCCGGCCGCTGGCATGCAGTAGACGCAGCGAAAGTTGCACCGGTCGGTGACCGAGATGCGAAGGTCATCGGCGACCCGCCCGAAGGTATCGCGGAGATGCACGACAGGGTTCGGACCGGGCACGAACTTAGTATATGGGGCGTGCAATTAGGCGTCATGCCACCATTCACCCCGATGGAGGCGAAGGTCCAGGCGGAGCTGCCCCGGGGCGATGGCTGGCAGTACGAGCCGAAGTGGGACGGCTTTCGGGCGGTTGCCTTCAAAGACGGCGAGGAGGTGGTGATCCACAGCCGCAACCAGAAGCCGCTGACCCGCTACTTTCCCGAGCTGGTGCCGGCACTGCAGCGGATCAAGCCGAAGCGCGCTGTCCTGGACGGTGAGATTGTGATCTTTACGGGATTCGGCACCGACTTCGATGCCATGGCCCTGCGCATCCACCCCGCTGCGTCGCGGGTCAACATGCTGGCGGCCGAACAGCCGTCCACGTACATCGCGTTCGACCTGCTGGCCGACGGGGACGAGAGCCTCATCGAGGTGGCCTTGAAAACTCGACGCCAGCGGCTCGAGAAATTGCTCGGCCCCAAGCCGGGATCGATCTACCTGAGCCCGGCGACGCCTGACCGCGAGGTCGCGCTCAACTGGCTCAAGGAATATCGCGGCACGGGTCTCGATGGGATCGTCGCCAAACGCCTCGAGGGCATCTACAAACCGGGCGAGCGCGCCATGATCAAGGTCAAGGAGCAGCGAACCGCCGACTGTGTCGTGGGCGGCTTTCGCTGGGGCAACGACGGCAAGCGGGTGGGGTCGTTATTGCTGGGCGTCTATGACGGGAAAACGCTCGAGTACATCGGCCACACCTCGGGCTTCGATGACGCGCAGCGGCGCGAGCTGGTCGGGATGCTGGAGCCACTGCGCGGCGGGACCAGTTTTGAAGGCGGTCGCGCGCCCGGCGGGCCCAGTCGCTGGTCACAGGACCGCGACCTGGCCTGGGAACCGTTGCGCCCCGAACTCGTCTGCGAAGTCGCCTTCGACCGCCTGGAGAATGGTCGCTTCCGTCACGGCGTCGGCTTCGTTCGCTGGCGGCCCGACAAGTCCCCGAAGTCCTGTACGCTGGCGCAGCTCAGGGCCGAGGCGTCCGTGGAGCTGAAGAAGCTCTTCGTCTAGCCTCGCTTTTTGGCCTCGCGCGGACGGCCCGCTTCGCGCTCCTGCTTGGCTTCGTAAGCGCCCGAGACTTCCCGGTACAGCTCCCTGGCGGCGGCCTTGGTCTTTTCGGGCAGCGGCCGGTGGCTAGCATCGGGCTTGATCTTTCGCGCGATGTCTGAAGCCTTCTGTGGTGGCTCGGGCGTCGGTTCGCCGTCGATCGCCTTCGGCTCTGCCTCAGCCATATTCAGCACTCCCTGAAGTTTGCTAATCACAATATCAAATGTTGATATAATGTGAGGCTGAGCAATAGAACCTGCAACGCGACCGCTTGGGAGGTGTGAGCATGAAAGTTCGAGACGCCATGGCCAAGACCGTGTCATCGGCCAAGAAGAGCGACAAAGTGATCGACGTCGCCAGGAAGATGAAGCAGGAAGACGCCGGGTTCATCCCGGTGGTCGAAGACGGTGGCGCCATGGTTGGCGTGATTACCGATCGTGACATCGTGATTCGCTGCATCGCGGAGGGGCACGACCCCCGAAGCGAAACGGCCGAGCACCTGATGAGCCGCGACGTGACCGTCATCAGTCCCGACGATGATATCGAGCAGGCCGCCGGCATGATGGAGCGCGAGGAAATCCGTCGGCTCCCGGTCACGGAGAACGGCCGCCTGGTTGGTGTCTTGAGTCATGGCAACCTGGTGCAGGCGACCAAGAACAAGACGGCCGCGAAAGTCACCGAGGGGGTGACGCGTGGTGCTTGATTTGAAGCAAGTTGACCTGAAGCAAGTGCGCGACGACGTCGTGGACCGAGTGAGCCGGGCGGCGAAGGAGCTGGGAAGCGGCGCCGGAAATGCCGCTCGTGAACTCGGCGCTACGGCCGAGGAATCGCTGAACACGCAGATTCGCAAGCAGACCACGGCGGCGAGACGGCGTCTGCCCAGGCGCGGCGGACCGTCGCGGCTGGCCATCCTCGCCGGTGCCGCCGCCGGCGCGGTCGCCGTGTACTTTTTCGATCCAGAGCGCGGGCGCGCCCGGCGGGCGCAATTCATCGATTGGTCGGGCGCCCGGCTCCGTCGAGGTTGGCGCGCGCTCAATCAGCTCGGAGCGCGGACCGGCGCGACTGCCGCCGCCTTTCCGCAGAGGATGGTGAGCCTGCGATCGGGCCCCCGCCCGGCCGACGACCTCACGTTGCGGGACCGGGTCGAGAGTGAGGTCTTCCGCAACGCCGACGTGCCGAAGGGTCAGATCAACATCGACGTCGAGTCCGCCGTGGTCACCATCCGCGGCCAGGTGGACAACGCGCTCCAGATTGCGAGCGTCGAGAAGGCCGTCCTAAAAGTGCCTGGCGTGGCCGGGGTCGAGAACCTGCTCCACGTCGACGGCACGCCGGCCCCCAACACGGCGCAGTCGCGGAAGAACGCCGGCTAGATCGAGCTCGAGTCGGTTGGAGCGGTCGGTCCCCCCGCCGGCCGCTCTTTTTTCGCCCGCATCCTTGAGAATCTCAGACATGATCCACGTCCCACCAGGCGCGCTGGTCCTTCTGATCGGCGCGTCGGGATCGGGCAAATCGACCTTCGCCTCGCGGCACTTCGACGCCGATGCGGTCGTGTCGTCCGACCGGCTGCGCGGCGTCCTCGCAGGCGACGAGGCCGACCAGCAGGCCACCGATGCGGCCTTCGGGCGGCTACACGAGTGGCTCGACGCCCGGCTTGGGGCGGGCGCTCTGGCCGTCGTTGACGCCACCAACGTCGAGTGGATGCGACGGGCGGAGCTCATCGGCGGCGTCCGCCATCATGGACGCCCGGCGATCGCCATTGCCTTCGACCTGCCGCTCGATCTATGCCTGGCGAGGAACGCGGCGCGGCAGCGGACCGTCCGCGCCGCTGTCATCCGGCGGCAGCATGACGAGCTGCGCCGCAGCCTCGACCGGCTGGACCTGGAGGGCTTCAGTGCCGTCCATGTGCTGCGCACCGAAGCGGAGGTCGAGCTTGTCGCCGTGCAAATAGAAAAGGGCCCGCTTACCCGGGCCCACGTCTCGTGAAACGAACGCCTAGTCGCCGTCGCCGCAGGCCGTGGCCACCGCAGCGACGGCCGTGCGCAGGCTGGCGAGCTGGGCCGGCCAGTTGACATTGCGCAGGTCAGTCCATTCGCGCAGATCCTCGACACCGCTGCCCTTGAGCGCCTGCAAGGCGGCGATGGCGGCCTGGCAGGCCGTGCTTGGTGGCGGGAGGCACGCGGTGCGGGCAGCCAGCAGGGCGGTCCGCCACTGCTGCCTCTCGGCTGCGTCTTCGGCCCGGTCCGCCTCGAGCGCACTGGCGGAGGGCGGGTGCTGTGCTGCCGCGCGTTCGGCTGCGTCTTCGGTCACGTCGGCCTGATGCAGCGCCTTTAGATTGTTGATGGCGTCCTGGCAGGCGGTCGACACGGTGATCTTGGGTGCCGGCTTCGCTGCCACCACCGGCTTCTGAACGGTCTCGGTACTTTCCTCATGCATCGCAGACGGCGCTGCGTCTGATGCGGCGTCGCGATCGGCCTTGGCCACAGTGGTGGTTGCGGCGACCAGGCTCACCAGGCTCCCCTGCCCCTGATGGGTCGCCCCGGCGTTGGCCGTCAGCGTTGCGAGGGCGAGCGCCGCGATCGCCCCCAGAATGATCGTTTTCGTTCGCACGATTCGTCCTCCTTGCGCGTAGTCGCCTTCTACAACGGTGGAGGTCCAGCTCGCTTACGGGTTTCGAACATGCGTTTGAGGCCAGCCACGAAGGGGCCGTCGCGAGCTAGTCTTTCAGAGTGACCGCCGCGGTCAGTTCTCGAGTATTGGCTGCGTTGAAGGCCACTGACCGAAAGCTCGCCCGCCTCATCGATGCGACTGAGCCTATCGATTCCAAAGCCTGGCGCCGTGGGCGGCCGCTCGGCGATCCCTTCAGCGTGCTCGTCTACTCGATCATCGGCCAGCAAATATCGGGATTCGCTGCTCGGGCCATTGCTGGCCGGCTCAGCGAGCGCTTCGGAGGACGAATGCCGTCGCCCGCGGAGCTGCTTGCCCTGGACCCGGCCGATCTCAAAAGCGTCGGCCTGTCTCGAATGAAAGTCGAGTACCTCCGGTCGCTGGCCGAGCACATCATTTCGGGAGAGCTCCAGATCGACCACCTGGACAAGCTTTCGGACGACGAGGTCCGCGCGCAGATTACGGCGAGCAGAGGACTCGGACGATGGACGGCGGATATGTTTCTCTTGATCAACCTCGAGCGGCCCGACATCCTGCCCATCGGCGACCTCGGCATCAGATCCGCGGTCCAGCGTCTTTACCGGCTCGACCAGCTGCCCACTCCACGCGAGGTCGACGCGATCGGCGAGAAATGGCGACCCAACCGCAGCCTGGCGAGCCTGTACCTCTGGGCATCGACCCGGCAGGCGCCGAAGCCGGTGAGGGGGGCCGCGAAGCCCGTGAGGCAGACGGCGAAGCCGGCGCAGCCGAGCCGGCGAACCAGACCAACCGCCTCGCCTTAGGGCGCGTCGTACTAGCGGTTGCGGATCTTTTCCCTTGCCTGCTGATAAGCGCGCAGCTTTCTGACCTTGGGCTGCGCGTTGAAGACGATGTAGGGATTCAGCGGGTTGCGAGCCGCGTAGTCCTGGTGGTAGCTTTCGGCCTGGTAGAACGCCTCCAGCGGCACGACCTCGGTGACGATCGGTTGGTCGAACACCTTCGCCTTGTTCAACTGGTCGATGTATGCCTCGGCCACACGCTTTTGCTCAGCATCGGCGTAGAAGATCGCCGAGCGGTATTGCCGGCCGGTGTCGGGTCCCTGCCGATTGAGTTGCGTCGGGTCGTGCGCGATGGAGAAAAATACCTTGAGGATCTGTCCGTAGCTGATCCGGCTCGGGTCATAGACGACCTCGACGGCCTCGGCGTGGTCGGTGGTGCCGGTCGAGACCGTCTCATAGTCGGCAGTGTCGGCTGAGCCGCCCGCGTACCCGGATTTGACAGAGGAGACGCCCTCGAGGTTCTTGTAGACGGCCTCCACACACCAGAAACACCCGCCGGCCAGTACCGCCCGGCTCTGCGCAGCCTTGTCGGCGAGCGGCCCGTCGACGCTGGGATCTGGGAACTCCTCGGGTGATACGCGCGCCATTGATTAACTTTAGTTGATGGCTGGTCAGATCGTTCGTGTTTGGAGGGGATACCGGACGGAAGCCGGTGTCGATCGCTACTGCCGCGATCACGCCGCCGGGGACGGCTACGAAGACGCGGTCGTTGAGCCGGTGGTTCGCGAACCTCTAAATCGCTTCGACGATCGCGTCACGCACGTCACCGTTGCTTTCGCGGCCCAGTAGGGCGCCCAACTAGGGCGGGGAGTTGAAACCACCTCCGGATTCAATCAGCTCGATGGTGCCGAGGCGGTCGGTCCGGTAGAGGGGTGCCCCGGTCAACGCATGCAGGACGGCGCGCACCGGCAGGCCGTCGCGACTGTTGGGCGAAACCTGGATGACGCTGACGCCCTGGCCGGGCCCCTGCCACTCGGATGGTCCGCCGCTGGTAAAGACCGCGCCGTTGACGCCGGCTGGAAGCGATTGCCAGCTCGTCTCCGGCGGCACCACCGCGAGAACCGCCTGCCCCGCCTGGATCAGCCAGCTCCGTCCATCACTCGCCACGCTCAAGCGGACGCCGTCCAACGCGAGTGGTGCAGTGACTGGCGCAACTCGAACGCCGGCTGATTGGGCCTGTTGGACCATCGCCCGCACGCTCGCGCTCCATGGATCGGGGTCGGCGATGACCATCGCGCCGATCCGAAATCGGCCCAGCACCTCCGCCGCCGCGCCAGTGTTGACCCGCCGGCCCCCGGTGATGAGCCAGATATCGATCGTCCTCGCAGTCGGGGGCAGTGCGCGCCCCATTGCCTGCGTGAACTTGTTGGCGTCGGGCCCCGCGTCAATGAGAACCTGGTGGCCATTCGCCGTCCGCACCAGGACCGCCGAGCCGGTGCCGACGTCGAGGGCGTAGATATGCACCCGTCCGTCGGGGCGGACCAGGAGCAGTGCCACCGTCGCCAGGCTGGCGGCACCCAGAACCGCCCAGACTTTTTTTCGCCAGAAGAACTGGCGCAGCTTCGCACCGGCAAGCGCACCGCCATTGAGGATCACCGCCGCGGCGAGCCAGCGCGGAGGAAAGTACGGCATGGTGATGGCGGCGAGGGGAAGGCTGCCCAGGCTTTCGATCACGAGCCGGTACCAACTCGCGATCATGCCGGCCGCCTGTATCAGAGGCCAGGCCGCCGGCGCCAGCGGGCTGCCGAGCACGGCGCCGGCGCCGCCCACGATCATCACCGCGGGGAGCAATGGCAGGACCAGGGCGTTCGCCACCGGCCCGATCAGCGAGAGTTGGTGGAAGTTGGCGAGCATCAAAGGCCAGGTCGCGGTCTCGGCGGCGATGGTGGCCGCGAACGGATCGCGCAGTACCGCCGGCATCCAGGCAAACCGGGCAGCGATCCGGTCCGTCATGGCCGCAATCCCGATGGTGCCGGCGAAGGAAAGCTGAAAGCTGACGTCGGCCGCGAGTGCCGGCTTCAGCCCCAGCATCACGGCTGCCGTCAGCGCCAGCGAGAGGAACACGTGGCTGTCGCGGCGCAAGCGGCCCGCGATGACGACCAGAATCCCCATGGCCGCCGCCCGCAAGGCTGCCGCCGACGCTCCGGCCAGCAACGCGTAGCCGGCCATCGCCCCGACGGCGATCATCGGCGCGGCTTTTGGGAGCCATCGGTCGAGCGCCTGGTGGATGATCCGGGCGAGCAGACTGACCTTGAGTCCAGAGATCACGACGATATGGATGAGTCCGCTGGCGATCATCTGCTGCTGCAGCACCGATGGCAGCGCGGCACGGTAGCCGAAGACGACGCCCAGCAGCAGGGCGGCCTGCGGTTCTGGCAGGGCTCGATCTACGGCCGCGATCACGGCATGCCGAAGCACGAGGAGCGCTGTATGCAGGGGGTCGCCGCCGTGCGACGTCACGCGGACCAGGCGGGCTGACGGCATCACGCCGGCGATCCCCTGCTCGGACAGGTAGGCACGGTAATCGAACTGGTCGAAGCGGGGCGGCTGCTGGATTTCGCCACTCAGCAGCACCAGGTCTCCGTAGCGCACCGGTGTCATGCCGTAGATCGTGGCCTCGATCCGCACGCGAGTCGGCGTTTGGCCGGCGCCGGTGGCGACGTGGTCCAGGCGCACCGTCAGTCGCCGGCTGGCCTTGCGCTCGACCGGGTCGTCGTCGACGATTCCGGAGACGGAAACACTCTGACCGACGAGGTCAGGTGGGAGCTCGACGGTTGCGGCGAGGGCACCCCGCCCCGCGCCGATCAAGAGCGCGGCAAAGGACAGGCCGGCCAGCAGCGCCAGGCGGCGATCGACCA
>Ga0099827_10001422_pt1 | contig 12381 bp, 13 predicted proteins | sample CZO8metaG_FD_79339 | JGI IMG/M metagenome (GOLD analysis project Ga0099827, IMG submission 79339) | Vadose zone soil microbial communities from the Eel River Critical Zone Observatory, Northern California, USA - CZOApr15con1.8 metaG | ecosystem: Environmental > Terrestrial > Soil > Vadose zone ...
GACACGAACTTCATGCCGGTGCTCGCCGACGTGAAGGTCGTCCCCGAGCACCTCGAGGAGACGCGCAGGCGCCTTGTGGAGGTCTGGCCTACCTAAAGGGGCTACAGCATTGACCACGAAGGCAATTCGGGTTCGACCTCTGCCTCGGTGATCACGCTCCCGTCCTCCTTGAAAGCGCTTCCGGACGCAACCAACTCGGCGTGCTTCTTCTTCCGGTGCCGAGGAATGTCGCACTGGTCGGTCAGGATCCAACCGATCGTCTGCCCGGAGTATCTGACCAGCAGGAGGGCGGCAGCAACGACAAGGACGCCCATCAGCCAAACAGCGGCGACGGGTAGTGAGTTCGCCGTGCGGATCTCACGGAAGAGCTGGAGAACCGTTGCCAGTTCGCCTAGCACAGCGCCCAGGGTTAGCGCCGATGCGACGAGGAAGAAGAAGACCACGCCGAGGTACTGCGGCTCCGCGGCTTTGGCCGTACGTCGGTGGACGTATGTTGGGCGTCGCGTGGCGGTGTAGACGAGCGGCGCGACCAGGATCAAGACGCCGAAGAGGAGATTCAGACCGGCGTAGGTCGCTTTCGACACCGCGGTCTCATCGGGCAGGGCGCCGGCGGACAGAATCGTCCCGAGCAACGCACCAACGACGGTCAGATTCGATGCCCAGCTCGTCGAGAAGTCCCAGTTCGCCGGCCCCATGCGACTCCCGAGGTGGAAGAGACGCTGGTGTTCCTCACGTCGCTTGCTCTTCCAGGCGTTCCAGCGCACCGTGACCAGAAGAGCGGCGAACCCCAGTGGCGCAAAGATGAGGTAGTAGAGCCAAGACGGCGGGCCCTTACTCGGGCCGAGCTCGAACGGCACGGTGCCCGGCACAACGCCGGTGGTTGATGCTCCACCCTTGTCCGTGCCTGTGCGTGCCGCACCGCTCTTACCGACGACGATCAGAGTCCCCTTGAAGCTCTTTTCCGCGTTCTTCGGGGTCAGAGTAAGCGCGAAGTTGCCGACGGTGAATCCGCCGATCGACCTGCGAGTCGACGTCACTTTGACGCGTCCGTCGTTGGGCACCGTCAGAAAACGGATGTTGCTCACCTTGGCGCCGTTGTTGCGCACCGTGACGCTCGCGGTTGCAGTCTTGCCACTGGTCGTAAGTTTCAACGAAGACGGCGAGACGAATTGCAACGAGTGAACCCCGTTATCCGCCGACGCCGCCGAGGCGCTCGAAAGCGCGCCGAGCAGCGCTACGGCTACTGCAGCGAAAGCTGTAGTCCAACGGCTTCCCGTCATCCCACAACCGCCTTTGCCTGCGGAACAACATGTCGAGGATGAGTCCGACGAGAGCGGACGACGGGGTTCGAACCCGCGACCCTCAGCTTGGGAAGCTGATGCTCTACCAACTGAGCTACGTCCGCGCGGCACTCATTCTAGCGCCGGCTTGCAGAGCCTCAGGAGTCCGTGATCACCACCGGGGTGCCGATCTTCACGTGATGGAAGAGCCACTCCGCGTCCGGGATGTGCATCCGGATGCAGCCGTGTGAGGCCGAGTAGCCGATCGATGCGTCGTCAGGTGTTCCGTGGATTCCGACCCCCGGCGCGGACAGACCCATCCAGCGCGTGCCGAGCGGATTTCCAGGGCCCGGTGGAATCGGCTTCTTGCCGATCGCCCACGGCGAATCCGGCGGGCGCCACCACGGGTGCAGCTGAAGGTCGACGACGCTGAATGTGCCGGTCGGCGTCGGGTACACCGCCTGACCGGTTGCGACGCCGAACTTCCGCACGAGCCGCGCGCCGTTGTAGTACCGCAGCTCGTTCACGCCGCGACGGATCACGACGACCGCGCCGAAGCCCACCAGAGTGCGTTTCGGCCGGAGAATCTTTACCGCAACGCCGATACGACGCTGTTGGGCCGACTGCAGCGCGCGCACGATCCGTTGCGTTGTGAGAGCGCGCAGAACCTTGACGCCGAGCTTCTCCTTCGTGAACCGTGGCACGAGCCCCCTGAGCCCGCTCAGCTCGGCGTCCCGGGCGGGATAGGAGACGCGCTTGTCGAGCGCGACGACGAACCGGCGCACCTCCTCGACGTCGACCTGCGGCGCGAGCGGAACCGCCGCCCCCGCAGGCGCGCGAAGGGCGCGAGCCACCCCCTGGGCGATCGCCACGCTGGCGCCGAAGAGGGTCGGCCGCAGCTTCCAGCGCCGGTCGGCGTAGACGAGGCGGACCGGCCGCGCGAACGCGGGTCCGAGCGCGGCCTGCGCCTGCTCGTTCGACATCCCGTCCACCGCAACGCCCGCCAGTGTGACGCCCCCGGCAATCAGGACCGGCGGAGCCGCATCCCCGGTCAGCGCCGGCGCGAGCGCGGCGACGACGAGAACCGACAGGGCGAGACGGCGAAACACGTGGCCGGAATCGTACTTCCGCTCGGGGCGCTTACCAAGGGAGCCGGAGAAACCAAGGAGGGGCGAACCGCCGCAGCGTCGCCCCTCCAAAGCGAAGATCTTAGGCGAGATGCTCGTGCAATTCGAGAGGACTCCGTCCTAGGGCGTGCGTTAGACGGCCGCCCGGGCGAAGCCCAGGCGGCCTCTCTCCGGCGCCGCCGAGTCGGCGCCTAGGCGATACTTCCCGCGGGACAAAGCGAGGGAGGACGGGAAAGATGGCTGCTCAGGAGCTACAGGAGATCGCCCGCGCGATCGTCGCCGAGGGCAAGGGGATCCTCGCCGCGGACGAGAGCACCGGCACGATCAAGAAGCGCTTCGACTCGATCGGAGTCGAGTCCACCGAGGAGACCCGCCGTGCCTATCGGGAGCTGCTCTTCACGACCGAAGGGGCCGAGGAGTACATCAGCGGCGTCATCCTCTACGACGAGACAATTCGCCAGAAGGCGTCCGACGGGACGCCCTTCCCGGAGCTGCTCGAGTCGAAGGGGATCATCCCCGGGATCAAGGTCGACAAGGGCGCGAAGCCGCTGGCGCACGCCGAGGGCGAGACGATCACCGAGGGGCTGGACGGGCTGCGCGAAAGGCTCGCGGAGTACCGCGACCTCGGCGCGCGCTTCACGAAGTGGCGCGCGGTGATCTCCATCAGCGAGGACATCCCAAGCGAGTATTGCATCTGGACGAACGCGCACGGGCTCGGCCGCTTCGCGGCTCTCTCCCAGGAAGCCGGTCTCGTCCCGATCGTCGAGCCCGAGGTGCTGATGGACGGTGACCACACGATCGAACGCAGCTTCGAGGTTACGTCGCGGACGCTGCACGCGGTCTTCACGGAGCTGCGCGACCAGCGTGTGCAGCCTGAGGGAATGCTCCTGAAGCCGAACATGGTGCTATCGGGCTACGACTGTCCCGAGCAGGCCTCGGACGAGGAGGTCGCGCGGGAGACGATCCGCTGCTTCCGGCGCCACGTGCCGGCGGCCGTCCCCGGCGTCGTCTTCCTCTCAGGCGGCCAGTCGGACGAGAACGCCACCGCCCGCCTCAACGCGATGAACGCGATGGGCCCGCATCCGTGGCAGCTGTCCTTCTCCTACGGCCGCGCGCTCCAGGCTCCCGCGCTCAAGGCGTGGGCCGGGAACGAAGAGAACGTCGAGGCGGCGCAGCGTGCCTACTACCATCGCGCGAAGATGAACAGCGCGGCGCGCACGGGGATGTACGCGCCGGAGATGGAACGGGAAGCGGTAACCGCTTAACGCAGGCGAACGACGAACCAGCCGTTGACGTTGTTGCACAGGACCTGTTCCGGTCCCTCGTGCGCATACGTGTAGACGGCCAGCCCGTTGAAGGTCACCTGGAGCTTGCCGTTCGGCCGCTTGACGACACCGAACGTGCCCTTGATCCCGGCGATCCGCTTCGGCAGCGCTGCGCGGCTGTTGACGACGAGCGGCGGCCACAGCTTGGCGCACCCGCCGGTACAGCGGATCTTGCCGCCGGCACGCTTCTCGACGTTCCAGAAGTACAGCGCCTGCTTCTTGGGCGTGGCAAGGATCGAGCCGAACTGCTTGTCCTGGTACTTGATCACCGCGGCGCTTCCGGCGGCCATCGGCGCGGGGGCGATCACGAGCGCCGCAGCGGCGGCGAGGAGGAACGCGAGTGTTCTCATGCTTCTCCAGTCACCCTAGACCGCGGAGCGTTACAGGCGTCTTAAATCAGCGCAGCGACGCGCCGACGAGCTTCTCGAGCTTTGCGAAGCGGTGTTGCGCTTCGATCCGGCGGACGGTGCCGCTGCGTGAGCGCATGACGATCGAGTCGGTGACCGCGCCCTCGGGCGTGTACTGCACACCCCGGAGCAGCGCGCCGCTCGTGACGCCGGTCGCGGCGACGAACACGTCCTCCCCGGCTACGAGGTCGTCCGTCGTGAGCACCTTCTCCACGTCATAGCCCGCGTCGACGAGCTGCTGTCGCTCCTCGTCGTTGCGCGGCCATAGCCGTCCCTGCAGTGAGCCGCCCAGGCATTTGATCGCCGCGGCGGAGATCACACCCTCCGGCGTTCCGCCGATTCCCATCAGGAGGTCGACTCCGGTGCCGCCACGGGCTGCCGCGATCGCCGGAGCGACGTCGCCGTCGCGGATCAGGTTGACCTTGGCGCCGGCTTCCCGCAACTCCCGGATGAGGTCGTCGTGCCGGTCGCGTTCGAGCACGACCACCGAGATATCGGTCGGCTCGATCCCCTTCGCCTCTGCGACCGCCTCGACGTTCTCCGTCGGCGAGGCGTTGATGTCGATCGCATCGACCGCCTCGGGACCGCACGCGATCTTGTCCATATAAACCGCCGCGCCCGGGAAGAACATCGTTCCGCGCTCGGCGAGCGCGATCACGGAGATCGCGTTCGGCTGGCCGAGCGCGGTCAGCCGCGTCCCCTCGAGTGGATCGACGGCGACGTCCACCTGCGGCCCGTCGCCACTGCCGACCTGTTCGCCGTTGAACAGCATCGGCGCCTCGTCCTTCTCCCCCTCGCCGATGACAACCACGCCGTTCATGGAGACGGTGTCGAGCATCAGGCGCATCGCATCGACCGCAGCCTGGTCGGCGGCCTCCTTGTCGCCACGGCCGATCCAGCGAGCGGCACCCATCGCCGCCGCCTCCGTCACGCGGACGAGCTCGAGCGCGAGATTCCGATCAGGCGGGTGCGCGCTCAAGGCCTTGAGAGAGTCGCAGAACGAGCGTGGAATTGGCTGTCCGCCGCACGCCGGGAGCCTACATCCGTTCGGGCGCCTCGACCCCGATCAGGTCGAGGCAGCGTGCGATCACGTTTTGCGTCGCGCGCACGAGTTCCAGCCGGAACGCCTCCGTCTCCGATCCGACCACGCGGTGCTCGTGGTAGAAGCGGTGGAAGTCGTCCGCGACCCGGATCGCGTAGATCGGGATCGCATGGGGTGAGCGCCGATCCGCCGCCTCCGCCGCGATGACAGGGAAGTCGGCGAGCCGCTTGATCAAGTCGCGCTCCTCCCGCTCCAGTTTTGGTGCAGGTAACACAGTGTCGCTTGGAACGGAAGCGTTTCGCAGGATCCCCGCGATCCGCGCATGCGCGTACTGGACGTAGTACACGGGATTCTTCTGCGTGCGCTGCGCGGCGAGATCGACGTCGATCTCGATCGGCTGGTCGTGTCCGCGCGACACCAGGTACCAGCGCGCGGCGTCGACGCCGATCTTCTCGACGAGCTCATGGAGGAAGACGACGTCGCCGCGACGCTTCGAGATCTTCTTCGTCTCGCCACCCTCGACGATGTGCACGAGCTGGTAGATGAGCGCCTCGATGCGGTCCGGGTCGTAGCCGAGCATCGCCGCAGCCGCCTTCAACCGTGGGACGTAGCCGTGGTGATCGGCGCCGAGCACGTAGATCGCGCGATCGAAGCTGCGCTCGAGCTTGTCCTGCACGTACGCGACGTCGGCGGCGAAGTACAGATACGACCCGTCCTCGGAGCGAACCAGCGGTCTGTCCTTGTCGTCTCCGTACGCGGTCGTGCGCGCCCAGATGGTCCCCTCCGCCTCGTATGTATCGAGCTTCGGCAGGACCTCCGGGATCTTCTCCTCGATCTCCGCTTGCCGCCGCCAGGTGTCCACCGGGATGCGGAACTCCGCCACCTCCCGGCGAATCTCCTCGAGCATGTGCTGCACAGGATCGACGTCGAGCTGCGCGAGCTCGTTGATGTACTCCCCCTGGTAGCCGCCCTCGGGTGGCTCCTCCCCACGCCGGCGCGCCTCTACCGACGCGCGGAAAAGCTCGACCTGCCGCCCGGCATCGTTGAAGTAGTACTCGCGCTCGACGTCGTGGCCCGCGTACAGGAGCAAACGCGCCACCGAGTCCCCGTAGGCTCCGTTTCGCGCCGAGCCGACGGTCAGCGGTCCGGCGGGATTGGCGGAGACGAGCTCGACCTGGATCTTCTGCTTCTGCGCGGGCTTGCCGGCGCCGTAGTCCGGCCCGATTTCCGCGAGTGCTTCGCCGAGCCATTCAGACGTCACCCAGAGGTTGACGAAGCCTGGGCCGGCGATCTCCGCCCGCTCCACTTCCTCGAGCTCCGCTGCGCGCTCCGCCAGCTCCGTAGCGAACTCGCGGGGCGACAGCTTGTGCTGTGGCGCGGTCTGCAGCGCAACGTTCGTCGCGTAGTCGCCGTGCGCCGGGTCCTGCGGTCGCTCCAGCTCGACGGGCGCGCCGGCAAGCTCCGATAGCCGCGCCGCGAGGCGAATTACTGCGTTACCGGGCAACCGTTTCGCGCGGAGCGAAGAGCTCCTCGAGCGCGCGCAGCTCTTCCTCGGTGCCGGCCGCGATCAGCACATCACCCACCTCGACCACGGCTTCGGGGGTCGGGGTCGTGTCGAAGGTTCCGTCGCGCTTGCGCAGCGCCACGATCAACGCACCGGTCTCCTTGCGGATGTCGAGATCCCGGATCGACTTGCCGCCCTGACCCGACGCGCCGGTCACCTCGATCTCCTCGAAGCGGAGATCGGTTCCGGACGCGCTTGTCACGACGTCGACGAAAGCCGTGACCTGCGGCCTCAGCATCAGATTCGCCATCGTGCGCCCCGCCGCCTGGTAGGGCTGGACGATGCGATCCGCACCTGCGAGGCGCAGCTTCTTGGACGCGTCCTCGTTTGACGCTCGGGCCACGATCAGGAGATCGGGGTTCGCCGCACGCGCGGAGAGCGTGATGTACAGGTTGGCGGCGTCATCGTCCGAGGCGGCGATGAGGCCGCGTGCCCGCTCGAGACCTGCGTTGCGGAGGTCCTCGTCGTCCGTCCCGTTCCCCTCGATGAAGAGCACGTTCTCCTCTTCGGCGGCCGCCCTCGCGTCGACGCTGAAATCGAGCACGACGAACGGGGCGCGCTCGTGGCGGAACTCGTCCGCGACGCGCCGGCCGACGCGTCCGAAGCCGCAGATGATGTAGTGGTCGCGCAACGCCTCGATCGCCCTTCGCCTCCTCCGCTCGACCCACAGCCCGCCGATAACCCCTCGCGCGATCGCCTCGACGACAAGCGAGCCGATGTAGGCAAAGATACTGATGCCGGCGAGGACCAGGAAGATCGTCAAGATCCGCGCCCCATCGTTTTTCGGAACGGTGTCGAGCCCGGTCAGCGAGCTGGAGACGACGGAGCGGTAGAACGACTGCAGCCACGTCTCGTCGAGGGCGGCGCGGAAGCCGACCGTTCCGATCCCAAGAACCACCGCCATCGCGGCAACCGCGTATCCAAACCGGCGGAAGCTGAAGGCGTGGTCCACCCCCCGTAGTATCGTTGGGCCGTGGACGACGAGCCCCAGGAGCGCCAGCTCAACATCCACCTGGACCCCGAGATGATGGCCGGGGTCTACGCGAACTTCGCGAACGTGACGTTCTCGGCGTACGAGTTCACGGTCACGTTCGCCCGCATCGACCACGAGATCGAGGAGGGCGACGTCCCCGGCGTTGTCGTTTCACGCGTGAACATGTCTACGCAGTTCTTCCAGGAGCTGCTGGCGGCGATGCAGGACTCCTTCTCCAAGTGGTCGACGCAGGAGGGGATTCGGAACCTGCCCGAAGTTCCCCCCGGGGACGGCAGCTAGGAGGGTTTGGCGAAGCCGTCGGGCCGTCGCGCGGTGAGCTCAGCCCGCTGGCTAGGCGGCGAGTGGAACCGCGGGAGCTCGGACTGAGCCCCGCGGTGGGGACAGTCCCTAGCAGTGGCCGAAGAGGACGTCGACTTCGTCGAGGGAGTCTGACTTTTCCTCCATAGACAGGTGCGTGCGGCTGTTTGGTGGGAGTCGGGGGAACCTCCCGGTTCCCCCGAACCCCCTCCACCGGTCCGCGCCTTCGCGCGGACGGGCCGCTTCGCGGCCGGCGGGCGACTGTTGGAGAACTCGCGGCTGAGCTCGTTCGTTCGTCCCTGCCTGCTAGCGGCTTCGTTTCCACGCCTCGGCCTGTTCGAGGCGCGCCAGTGGCGTCGGGTGGTCGTCGAGGAAGAAATGGGCCCACCACGGCGGGCTCGGGTCGTCCAGGCTCGTCTTGGCGAAGCGCTGGAAGAGACCGCGCGCCGCCGCCGAGTCGTGAGTGGCGTTCAGCGCGACCCAGTCCGCTTCGGCCTCGTAACGACGGCTGATCGCGTTCCGCAGAGGCAGCGCGACGAGCTGCGAGGCCACGATCACGAGCAGCGCGAGGGGCACGGTTCCGGGATTCCGTAGCCCGCCGCGAGGTCGAGTGAAGAAGGCGGCCGCACCCAGGATCGGAGCGACGAAGAGCGCAAACCAGCCGACCGACTTCAGGATGTGGTCGCGCGCCAGATGCGCGAGCTCGTGGGCGGCCACGAACCGCACCTCGTGGTCGCTGAACCGGCCGTCCAGGAGCGTGTCCCAGAAGATCACGCGCTCGCTCGGCCCGATTCCGACCGAATAGGCATTGGCCTCTTTGGTGATGTCGCTGACGGTCTGCTCGCGGATCGGCGGGTTCCCCGCGTGCTCGCGCTGCTCGAGCGTCCTGATCACCGTCATGAGCTGACGGTCCCGCAACGGATGCGTGTTGACGCTCACGACGTACGGAACGGCTAGTTGCAAGGTGGCGAAGAGCGCGACGAGCAGCGGGCTCGCAGCCAGCCACCACACCGCGCCGACCTTCTTCGCCAGGCCGAGCAGGACGGCAAAGATGACGAAGCCGACGAGAATCGTCGGAAACAGCGAGGCCCAGGCCGTCGCGAGCGACTGGAAGTAGGACTGAGTCGAGAGCCCGTGCCGGCGCTGCCACCAGTCCGCCGCGAGCCCGAACGGGATCGCGACCGCCCAGAGAACGGTCAGCGTCACCGCTCCCAGGATGATTCCCGCGTTCACGCGCCCGAGCCCGAGCGACGCTGCGATCCGCGGGCCGCGGCGCGCCATCAACGCGAGGGCGGCCAGCGCGGCAATCGTGCTGAGCACCCAGTCAATGTCGAAGAAGAGGTCGTAACGCTGCGCACGGTGAACCAGGTTGGTACCGAAAAGCGAGCGCTCGTCGAGCGACGGCAGCTGCAGGTGACTCGGAACCTTCGTCCGCCACAGGGCCGCAGCGGCGAGCACCCACACGACGGCGCCGACGGATAAGGTCGCGACTCTGCCGATGCGGGTCGCAGTCATATCGGATGTGCACGGTAACTACCGGGCGCTCGAGGCGGTGCTGCAGGAGATCGACGCCGAGAGCGTGGACGCCGTCTGGTGCCTCGGCGACACGGTTGGATACGGGCCGCTGCCGAACGAATGCTGTAGCGCGGTCGAGGAACGCGCCGACGTCTGCCTCGTCGGTAACCACGACCTCGTCGTCCTCGGCGAGCTGGCGGTGAGCGACTTCAACGACGAGGCCGCGGCTGCGGCGCTCTGGACGTCCGAGGTGCTGACACAGGCTTCGCGGAGCTTCCTCGAGAGCCTGGAACCGTCGGCCGAAGCCGAGGGAATCGACCTCTTCCACGCGAGCGCCCGCGACCCCGTCTGGGAGTACGTGCTGACGGAGGAGGCAGCGCGGGCGACACTCGAACTGTCCGGTGCGCCGCTCGTCCTCGTTGGGCACAGCCATGTCGCGCTCGCGATCACGCTGAACGGCAGTCAGGTGCTCGGGGGTCTCGCCCCTGGTGGGGCCGAGGTCGAGCTCGACGGCCGCTGGCTCCTCAATCCCGGCTCCGTCGGGCAGCCCCGGGACGGCGATGCACGCGCAGCCTGGATGCTGCTCGATCTCGAGCGCAGGTTTGCCGTCTTCCGGCGGGTCCAATACCCGATCAAACAGACGCAGGCCGAGATGCGCGAGCGGGGTCTTCCGGGAACGCTCGCGGCTCGCCTCGAGCGCGGAGAGTAATCACGGAACGGGACAGAAAGCGTGAGCTCGGCGCCGCCCTCGCGGCTGCGCTCTTCCTCGGCGGCTGCGGGAGCGGCGCGGACCAGCGTGCCGTTCCGTCGCCGCAGCTCCCTCGTCCCATCGCCGTCGCGCTTGCGCAGAGGAGCGACGCCGTGGCCGATGCACTCGACGCCGGCGACTCCTGTCGCGCACTGGCGCTCGCACAGGATCTGCAGCAGCAGACGATCGCCGCGATCAACACCGGCCGGGTGGCCGGACCGCTGCAAGAACCACTCCAGAACGCGGTGAACGACCTCGCGGGCCGGATCCAGTGCGTCCCACCGGCGAACGAGGGAGACCACGGCAATGGGCACGGCAAGGGCAAGCAGAAGCACGGAGAGGGGAACGATTGACCGAGACGCTGGCCGACGGGCGGTACCGGATCGAGCGAACGCTCGGTCATGGCGGCATGGCGGTCGTCTACCTCGCGCACGACGAGGAGCTCCACCGCCGCGTCGCGATCAAGGTGCTCGCCGAGCACCTCGCCGGCGACGAGAGCTTCCGGGCGCGTTTTCTCCGGGAAGCGCGACTCGCCGGCCGGCTTTCGCACCCGAACGTCGTCCAGGTCTACGACGCCGGCGAGACAGAGGGCCGGCCGTTCATCGTGATGGAGTACGTTCCCGGTCGCACGCTCGCGCAGTGCGGGAAACTGCCGCGCGACGAAGCGGTGGTACTCGCGTTGCAAGCGTGCGCGGGGTTGCAGCACGCCCACGCGGCCGGGCTCGTCCACCGCGACGTGAAGCCCGCGAATCTTCTTCTGCGCGAGGACCGTGTACTGAAGATCGCGGACTTCGGCATCGCGCGCGCGGCGGAGGCCACTCACCTGACACAGCTGGGGACAATCCTCGGGACCGCGGCCTACCTCGCTCCCGAGCAAGCCGCCGGCGAGGAGGTCACCGCAGCCGCCGACATCTACTCGCTCGGCGCCGTGCTCTACGAGCTCCTGACGGGGCGGCTCCCGTACCAGTTCGAAACACTGGCGGAGCTCGCGCTGAAGCAGAGGGAGGGCGTGATCACCCCGGTCCGGGACATCGAGCCCGCCGTTTCGCAGCCGGTCGAAGCCGCCTTGATGCATTGCCTCGCGCGCGAGCCGCGGTTCAGGCCCGCCTCCGCCGCCGAGCTCGCGCAAGAGCTCGCCGGCGCAGCAGAGCTGCAGACGGAGGGGCTTCCGGCGGCGAAGCCGCCTGTCCGCGAAGCGGACCAGTGGAGGGGGTCTGGGGGAACCGGGAGGTTCCCCCAGACCCGCACCATGGTGTTGGTCGCCGCCGCGGCTGCGGTCGCCCTCGTCGCCGTGGTCCTAGGCCTCCTGCAGATCGGCGGCAGGGGCAGCTCTTCGGAGCCGCCGCAGCGCATCCAGGTCACCCCGCCGGCGCACGGCGCCACGCCGTCGGCCGCAGCACGAAACCTCAGCGGCTGGCTACGGGCGCACTCGCGCTAGGAGACGACCGATTCGGCGGCGGATTCTTCTGAGTCCGCACCGAACGTGATGCCCTCGCGGGCGAGCGCGAGCTGGACGTCCTCGCGCGCCTTGTAGATCCGCCACTTCACCGTGGCGAGCGTGATCTCGAGCGAGTCGGCAATCTCGGTATATGAGAGTCCGACGACGTCGCGCAGCAGGAGTGCCATCTTCAGGTCGACGTTCAGTCCTTCGACCGCGCGCCACAGGGCGTCGATCGCCTCGAGCCGCTCCAGCGGAGCGTCCACGACTTCGAGCGGCGGCACGTCCTCCAGCGCTACGACGGCGCGCGGCCGGCGCTCGCTGGCGCGCAGCTCGTCCAGTACGCGGTTCTTCGTCACCTGGAAGAGCCAGGTCGTGAACTTCGAGCGGAGCGAGAACCTCGGCAGGCCCTGGAAGACGCGCAGGAAGACCTCCTGCGTGAGGTCCTCCGCCAGTGCCCGGTCGCCGACGAGGCGCAGGACGTAGTTGAAAACGGGAACCTGATAGGCGCGGACAATGATCGAGAACGCCCGCTCGTCCCCTTTTTGAGCTTTCCGCAGGACGCCGAAATCAGGTTGCTGGAGTGACAAGGTGCCGGAGTATAGCCCCTGATTAAACCGGGCTCGTTAGCGATTTACCGGTCA
>Ga0099827_10001424_pt1 | contig 12374 bp, 13 predicted proteins | sample CZO8metaG_FD_79339 | JGI IMG/M metagenome (GOLD analysis project Ga0099827, IMG submission 79339) | Vadose zone soil microbial communities from the Eel River Critical Zone Observatory, Northern California, USA - CZOApr15con1.8 metaG | ecosystem: Environmental > Terrestrial > Soil > Vadose zone ...
AGGTCCCGTTTCGGCGCGACGTCGACGCCCGACGGCTCGTCCCCTGCGCCGTCGCCGCGGCATCGGCCTATACCGTCCGCGCCGCGCTCATCGGCGCGCGTCACCTGGTCGTGCTCGACGCCATGCCGACCGTCGACACGGTGTTCGTCGCCGGCGCGCTGCTGGTCGCCGTCGCCTGCGGTCTCGGTGCGCGGCTGTTCGCCTGGGCGGGCGAGCGGCTGAAGTACCGCGCCGGCCACGAGACGCCGCTCGGACGCGCCGCCGGAGCGGGCGTCGTCCTCGCTCTGCTGGCCTGGGCGGGTCACGCCATCTCCGGCTCGTGGATCACGTTCGGCCCGGGCTATCTCGCGGCCGACTGGCTTCTCGCCGGGCCCCACCCGCTCTGGCTCCTCGGCGCCACGCTGCTGATCCGCACCGCCGGCACGCTTACCTGCGTCTACGGCGGCGGCGGCGGCGGCGTGTTCACGTCGCTCGCCTGCACGGGCACCTTCATCGGCCAGATCGTGGCAGAGGCGCTCGGACGCACGGAGTCGCACGTCTTCCCGTTCCTCGGCGCGGCGTGCTTCCTCGGCTCCGGCTACCGCATACCGCTCGCCTGCATGATGCTCGTTTGCGAGCAGTCGCGCTCGATACTTGTCGTACTCGCCGGCGTCGTCGCGATAGCGATTGGCCAGGTCCTGATGGGCCCGGACTCCGTGTCGGATGCGAAGCGCCGCGACCGGATGGACTGACGGCGGCCATGGTCTGAGGATGGGAAGGGGCTCCGATCCGACGGCGGTCGTCGACCCCTGGGCAGGTCTGCACCTGGAGAATGTCTGACTAATCAACCTTGCCGAAGGAAGTCATAGGTGATCTAGTTACGGTGAGTTTCTTAGTGGAAAAACCGCGAGCAGTTGAACGTTATCCCGCAACTATAAAGGTTGAGGGTACCGAGGCTGATTCCTGTCGTAGTGCTTACGTCTTCCCATGAGGGAAGAGACATGGTGGCGAGCTACAAACTTGGAGTGAATGCCTACGTGGTGAAGCCGGTTGATTTTCACGAGTTTGTCAATGCGATCAAAGAACTTGGGATCTTCTGGGCAGTCATCAACGAGCCGCCACCAGGAAGCATGAGAAAGAAGGAACTCAGCTAGGGAATCAAGATGGAAACAGCCCAAAACCCTCCGTTGCGCATTCTACATCTCGAGGATGACCCAAGGGACTCAGAACTCATTCAGGCAGCACTCGAGATCGAAGGCATCATGCCTCATGTAACACGTGTTGAAACTCAGGCTGAGTTCTTCGCTTCGCTCAAGCAGGGCGGCTTTGATATCATCCTCGCGGACTACACTCTTCCCGCCTTCGACGGTCTTTCGGCATTGAAAATCGCCCAGGGAAAGTGTCCGGACGTGCCTTTCATCTTTATCTCTGGAACGCTGGGCGAGGAAGTGGCGATTGAAGCACTCAAATTTGGAGCGACGGATTATCTTTTGAAAGAGCGACTCTCGAGAATTATGCCGTCGGTGCACCGAGCATTGCGTGAAGCGAAGGAGAGAGGGGAGCGCAAGCGAGCCGAGGCATTGCTGGCAGGAGAGAAACGACTTCTCGAGATGGTCGCCAAAGGCAGTTCCCTCTCTGTGATCCTCGACGCCTTGTGCCGACTTGTCGAAGAGGTGTCCACAGGATCTCTGGCGTCAATTCTGTTACTGGACCCGGATGGCAATCGCCTCTGGCACGGCGCCGCGCCGAGCCTGCCTAAGAGCTATACCGAAGCGATCGACGGCGCCTCCATCGGTCCGGCCGCGGGATCGTGCGGAACGGCCGCGTACCGCAAAGCACCAGTCATCGTCTCCGATATCGCCCAGGATCCACTGTGGGCCGACTATCGGGATCTGGCTTTGCCACACGGGCTCCGCGCGTGTTGGTCGACGCCGGTGCTCGCCTTGGATGGCCGGGTATTGGGAACGTTCGCGATATACTCCCGCGAACCGGGAAGTCCCACGCGACAGCAGCAAAATATCATCGACCAGATCACCGATCTTGCGAGTATCTCGATCGAGCGCAAGCGGGCAGAAGAGGAGCGCCAGGCTCATCTCTGGTTCCTGGAGAGCATGAATCAGGTCAACCGAGCCATCCAGGGAACGAACGACCTCGAGCAGATGATGAGCGACGCGCTCGACGCGGTGCTGTCGATCTTTGATTGCGATCGATCGTGGGTGGTCTATCCCTGCGACCCGGAGGCCCTCTCGCTCGGGGTGAAGATGCAGCGTACTCGCCCGGAATTTCCCGGCCTCTTCGGCGTGGGCGTCGACGTTCCCATGGACCCGGAGACGGCCGGCGTGCTCCGAATCGTGAGGGCTTCGAGCGGTCCCGTGCGATTCGGGCCCGGATCGCACCATCCGCTGCCGGCCAAGATGGCGAAGCGCCTAGGCATCCAGTCCAGGATGGTCGTGGCCCTCTACCCGAAGGGCGATCAACCGTACATGTGCGGTCTGAGCCAGTGCTCGTACGCGCGAGCCTGGACACCGCAGGAAGAGCGGCTCTTCCAGGAGATCGGCCGACGGCTGGAGGACGCTCTGACCAGCTTATTGATCTTTCGCAACCTGGGCGAAAGCGAGCGCAAACTGGAAGAGGCTCAGCGCCTCGTGCATGTCGGCTACTGGGAGCGCGACCTCGAAACGGATGTCATCACCTGGTCGGACGAAACATACCGCATCGTTGGGCTGCCTCCGAAGGAACGCATCCTGAACCTGGCCCAATTGCCGGAACTGACTCACCCCGAAGACAAGCACCTCGTTGTCGAAGCAATGGCGGAGGCGCTCCGGGGTGGCCAGCGCTACGATGTGGAGTTCCGAGTGGTCCGGCCCAACGGCGAGGTGCGGTTCGTCCATAGTCGGGGCGATGTAATGACGGACGATTCGGGTCGGCCCCGGCGCATGTTCGGCACAGTGCAAGACATCACAGAGCGCAAGCGGGCCGAGCAGCGCCTCATGGCGCAACAGACGGTCACACAGATACTCGCGGAGGCTGCTACTCTCGAAGAGGCAAGTCTAAAAATACTTCGGGCGGTGTGCGAGTGCCTGGTCTGGGACGTGGGCGCGCTGTGGCGCACCGACCGGGAGGCGGGTGTGCTGCGCTGCGTGGATGTGTGGCACAAAGAATCCATAGAGGTCTCGGAATTCGAGGCCGCCAACCGCGCGAGCACCTTCGCGCCCGGGATCGGCCTGCCGGGGCGAGTCTGGTTCCGCCGTGAGCCCGCATATATTCCCGATGTCGTTCGTGATTCTACTTTTCTGCGTGCGCCCATCGCCGCTCGGGAAGTGTTGCACGCCGCGTTCGGCTTTCCCATCCTGCTCAGCGGCGAAGTCTTGGGCGTGATGGAGTTCTTCAGCCACGAGATACGGCAGCCCGACGGGGACCTGCTCAGCATGATGGCCATCATAGGCAGCCAGATAGGGCAGTTCATCGAGCGTAAACAGGCCGAAGAAGCGTTGCGCCATGCACAGGCGGAACTGGCCCACGTCACGCGAGTGGCAACGCTGGGAGAGATGAGTGCCTCGATTGCCCATGAAATCAACCAGCCACTCGCCGCAGTGGTCACCAACGCCACTGCGTGCTTGCACTGGCTCGAAGCTCAGAACCTGGAAGAAGCTCGGCAGTCCGCCGAATTTGTCATCGCAGATGGTCATCGGGCAGGCGAAATCATCGGCCGGATTCGAGCCCTCGCAAAGAAGGCTCCCTCGCGGAGAGACTGGGTCGATGTGAACGAAACCATACTTGAAGTCATCGCCCTGGCGCGCAGAGAAGTGCACAGCAATGGTGTGTCACTACGGACTCGGCTCGAAGGCGACTTGCCTCGTGTTCTGGGCGATCGAATTCAGCTGCAGCAAGTGATTCTCAATTTGATGATCAACGCTATCGAAGCGATGAATGGAATCGGCAATGCTCCGCGGGATTTGTTAATCGATTCCGCCAGAAATAGTTCACAGGGGGTGCTGGTCGCGGTGGGAGATTCGGGCCCTGGGCTAAGTCCGATTAGTCTCGACCAGCTCTTCCACGCCTTCTATACCACCAAGCCTCAAGGCATGGGCATGGGACTGGCGATAAGCCGCTCTATTGTGGAGGCCCACGGCGGGCGGCTCTGGGCGACAGCGAATGTGCCGCACGGTGCTGTCTTTCAGTTCACGTTGCCGACTGGAAGGTAGACGCTCCCGCCTTAGCGGGAGCTTCGGAGACACCTCGAACCACAAAGCGGAGCGAGGACGTCTCAGTCGCGACGTCCACGCTGATCCAGGGCAGTTCTAACGGCGTCGAGCAGGGCATTGCCGTTGAAAGGCTTGGTGAGAAACGCGACGGCGCCGGCTTGCAGTGATCGCTGGCGTGCCTCGTCGTCACCGTGAGCAGTCAGAATGACCGCGGGAATTCGAGAGCCCGTGCCCGACAGGTGTGTGAGGAGGTCGAAACCATTCATTCCGGGCATCCGGAGATCCAGCACCAAACAGCCGGTCTGTGCTTGATGGATGGACTGGAGGAAGGCTTCGGCAGATGCGAACGTCTCCACGCGGAAGCCGACCGATCCCAGGAGATTCCTGAGGGACCGGCGCAGCGATTCGTCGTCATCCACGACCGAAACTATCGGTGTGTCGCTTTCGCCCATGAGTGTAGGTTAACGGGCCCGGTGGGAAGCGTCCACCCTACCTTGGTGGGGTTCCGCCACTGGGGTGGGGAGCAATCCCGATGCGTCCGGCGCTCCGGACTAGCTCCGCCACAGACCCCGCCCGCATCTTCAGCATGACCTGCCCGCGCTGCTCCTTGACCGTGGCCTCGGTTGTCCCGAACTCAGCGGCGATTTGCTTGTTGAGCAAGCCGGCAACGACGCCGGCCATCACGTCCCGTTCGCGCGGGGTCAGGGTGTCGTACCGACCGCGAAGCTCGGCGAGCTCGCGCCGCTGCGTTCGGGCGGCGCGATCGCGATCGATAGCGTGTCGAATGGCGTCGAGTAGCTCCTGTCCGCGAAACGGCTTTGTGAGGAATTCAGCCGCCCCGGCCTTCATGGCCTGAACCGACATGGGGATATCGCCGTGACCGGTGAGGAAGATGATCGGCAGCGTCGCGCTTGAATTGGCAAGCTCTCGCTGAAGGTCGAGGCCGCTCAGCCCCGGGAGGCGCACGTCGAGGACCAGACAGCCCGGGGCATCACCTCGAGGCGCATTGAGGAACGCCTGAGCGGTCGGGAACACTTCTACGGCCATTCCCACGGAGGTCATGAGCCTGCGGAGGGAGTCGCGGACGGATGGGTCGTCGTCGACGACGAAGACGATAGGTATCTCGGCGCTCATCGCATCCCCGGCAACGCGAGGTGGAACGTGGCGCCGTGGGCCGGGTTCGCCGTGGCCCAAAGCCGTCCCAGGTGGCTGTCGATGATCGAGCGACTGATCGAGAGTCCCATGCCCAGCCCTCCCGGCTTCGTCGTGTAGAACGCCTCGAACAGACGGGCTGCCTCGGCCTCGCTAAAGCCGACGCCGGCGTCTTCGACCTCGACGACCGCCCAGGGGCCATCCTCGCGCTGTTCGAAGGTCGAGCGCACGACCAGCCGGCGCCGCTCCTGGGCGACCTCCCGCATGGCTTCGGCGGCATTCAGCAGCAAATTCAGGAGGACCTGCTGAAGCTGGATCGGATCGCCCATGACCTGCGGCAGGCCCGGTGCCAGCGAGGCCTCCAGGGCTATGCCGTGTCGCCCGATCTCCGGCGCGACGAGGGTCAGCACCTCGCGGATGACCTCGGTGAGGTCGCAGGGCTCGTGGACGACCGGCGACCGTGCGAGCAGGGTGCGTATCCGGGTGATGACCTCTCCCGCTCGGTGGCTGTCCTTCACGATCGCAGCGAGCGCCTCCCGGACGCTGTCGAGATCGGGTCTGTCGGCAGCCAGCCAGTGCAAGCACGCGTTGGCGTCGGCACCGATGGCGGCCAGCGGCTGATTGATCTCATGGGCGATGGAAGCGGCGAGCTCGCCCAGCGTCGTCGCGCGGACGACCCGCGCCAGCTCTGCCTGCGCTTGCTGGAGCGCCTTCTCGACCTCTTCCGCGCCCACTGACGCCGTGACGTCGGTACTGATGCCCCGATATCCGAGGAAGCGTCCGCCCGAGTCGAACACGGGCTTGCCGCTGGTTTCGATGTAGGCGATTGACCCATCAGGTCGGGAGGTCCGATACGTGAAGCTGCGGAACGGCTCATGAGCCTCCAGCGCCGCGAGATGAAGGCGCCACTTCTCGGGCTCCTCTTCGACATCGGTAGCGAAATCCCACCACCGTGCACCGACCCGAACCTGGCCTTCGAAACCATGCACGGCCAGCCGGGTGAAAGAGTGATCCGGGCCAGTCTCCCAGAGCCAATCCGAGGCCGTCTCCGCGTAATCGCGGAAGCGCTGTTCACTCTCCCGCAGCGCCTCCTCGGACCGTTTGCGCTCGGCGATTTCTCTTCTCAGCTCCTGGTTGACCAGGCTGACTTGTCTGGTGCGCTCGACGACACGGCGCTCCAGCTCCTCGTTGAGCAGGTCTTTGGATCGGTTCGCCGTGTCCGCATCCGTCCGCGCGACCTGCTCGGAGTGGAGAGCATGGTGAAGGGCGGTCATGAGCGCCGCATTGCTCAGGGCGACCTCGGCCTGGGTGATGATGCTCTGAAGGAGAAACCGCTCGAAAGGCGTGGGAAAGCTCGAACGCCGAGACGCGGCAATGACCACGCCAGTGTGCCCTGCCAGCCCGAGCGCGATCCGGGTCGCGCGCAAGGGCTCCCCGGTGGCAGGGTCCGGGAGAACGAGGGCCTGGTTCGCGTCGGGGTCCGTCGTTCCCTCAGCCAAGAGACTTGCAATCTCGCGGCCACGACTGCCGAGATCGGGTCTTCCTTGCACGCGAGTCGTCTCCAACGGGCCGCTCCCGGCCGGGTCCGCCGCCCGGATGTACGCCAGATCGAGCCGCAGCATGCTCGACAACACCTCGAGCACTGCCTCAGGGATACCAGCCGCGTCCCGGCCGCTCCACACCGCGGGCAACGCCAGAATCGCGATGAGGTCGCGGAGCTGGCTACGAAGAGCCGCGGTATCCGTAGAGCGGGCCACCACATGATCCGGTGGCTCGAGCGAAGAGTTGCTCTTTTCAGGAGTCGTTTCCATTGCCGGCCCGTCCGCGTAGCTCACGCAAGAATTCATCGGGTGGGACGAAGAACGGGTTCTCCTGCAAAACGCCGGCGATCACGGCCATGGGGTGAGTGCGGAGGATATCCACTACGACGCCTGCGCCAAACTTGGCGAGATCGTAGATTCAGAGAACGGGATCCGGGTACTTCGGGAGAATGTAGTTGAGGCGCGTCTCGTATTCCACCAGATCATTCACGCCAGGTCTATCCTCCAACGCCCATTCCATGTGCGCCACCAATCGAGTCAAGGGAAACCCGCGCCGCTTGGCTTCGGTGAGCACCTCCTCGATCAAGGCCAGCATGGCGGCCTGGTCGAAGTGACCGCCGCGCAGATAGGCTTCTTGCCAGGTGCGCAGCTCCAACTGACCGCTCTTCTCGACGGCGCCGACGTCGACACCTGCGGCCGCCAGCCGTTCGACGTGATCGCGGCGAAGTTTCGGATCCACGATGTGGAAAGCCTTCTGCCCGTGCGAGAGACCTTCCTTGATGAAGGGCAGGAAGACGCGGTACTCCTCGTCCCGGGTGTTGAAGAACGCGCACACGTGGCGGTAACGTCCGAGCCGCGTCCCCGCGAAGGTGATCGGCCGCTCGCTCTCTCCAGTTTTCATGCATGCCTCCGTCATCGGTACGAGGTTCCTCGTTCATGCCCCTCGGAGATCAGCGCATCGGCGGCAGAATGAAGTAAAGGGTGGCCCGTTGCCTCCGGTTGACCCCCCGTCATCCATCGATTACCTGCGGCAACCGAGCTGCGCCTTTGGTGCGGTTTGTCCGAGACCTATCGGCTGCGATAACCGCATCAAGTGGAGAAGCCTCCCAAGTACGGAATGGTGTGATGCGGCGACGCAGTTGTCAACAATGCCGACGGAGGTAGGAACCGGTCCCTACCAAGGTAGGGTCGGTGCCGGGCCCCACCAACGTCGGGTAGACGCTTTCCGCCTCGGGATCTAGTCTGGCAGCAGATCAAGCCCGACCTTCATTGAGGTCTCGAGACGGAAGGAGATGGCGATGGAAACAGCGACACAGACATCGAGTGCAGGCGCCGCCGAAATCGCCCGGGGAGACATCGGCAGACTTCTGTCGTGCAGGCTTCGGCGCGTGACCGAGTACGTCCAGCAGAACCTCGACAAGGATCTGACGCTCGCCGACCTCGCGGCCGTCGTCTACATGAGTCCCTTCCACTTCGCGCGCCTCTTCAAGTGCAGCACGGGCGTGCCGCCCCATCGCTTCGTGGTCCGCCAGCGCCTCACGCGCGCCAGGGCCTGCCTGGCAGTGGAGGGACAGTCGATCGCGCAGATCTCGCGGATGGTGGGGTACCGGACCCCGAGTCACTTCACCACGGTGTTCCGCCGCAGCCTGGGCGTCACTCCGGGAGCCTATCGGGCGGCGGCGTTGCAAGCGAACCGGACCGACGGAGAAGGAGGGGGGAGATGAGCGCCAGGGCGACGGTTGTGGAGCGGACCGATGGGGCGGCCGGGATGGACGCCAAGCAGATCCTCTTCCGTCGAAAGGCGATCGATCCGGATGCTGCCCTTCTGGCGCGGCTCCGTCGAGGGGAGGAGGGGGCCGCGGAGGCGCTCGTGGGCACATACGGGGATCGTGTCTATCGCTTGGCCATCCGGATCACTGGCAATGCGTCAGACGCCGAAGAAGTAGTGCAGGACACGCTGTGGACGGTGAGCCGCAAGATCGACAGCTTCCGTGGTGAGGCCGCCTTCGGGTCCTGGGTGTACCGGATCACGGCGAACACCGCGTACGAGAAACTCCGCCGGGGACGGCACAGTCGGAGCGAGGTGTCGTGGGACGAGCTGGCTCCAGTCTTCGATGAGAACGGCCAGCACGCGGAAGTGGCGGTCGACTGGTCGGGGAGACTGAAGGACCCGGCGATCGAAAGCGAACTGAAGTCGGTTCTTTGCGCGGCCATCGACGAACTGCCGGCGGAGCACCGCACGGCCTTTCTCTTGCACGATGTCGAAGGGCTCTCGAATCCCGAGATCGCTGAGGCGCAGCATGTCAATCCGGGCACGGTCAAGTCGCGCGTACACCGAGCCCGGCTCTTCCTGCGGAAGTGCCTGGCTGACTACATGGACGCGAGCCTCGAAGTAGCGCGGGTCTAAAGGAGGGTGTGATGAGAAACTCAGCGATTCCCAGGTCCTGGCTGTTCGTATTGTCGGTGGCCGTTGCCCTGACCGGGTGCACGTCGCTCGACGCGAAGACCGGGGCCGGTGGTGCCGCTCCAGGCTCGATAGAACTCGAGGTGGAGCGATCTGCCGGCCTTCCCAACCTCGATCCTGCCGTTACCGAGGGCATCCAGGGGCTTGAAGCGGACAAGGCCCTCCGTCGCTGAGATGCTACGCTTGCCAGCGCATGGTCGCCCCCTTTCCGCCGCGCGATCCGCTCTTCGAGGTCGAGCAGCTCTCGCTCGCCTATGACGGATTCGGCGGCCAGCCGCCCGCCTCTATCCTCAAGAACGTGTCGGTCGAGGTGGAGCGCGGCGGTGCGCTTGTCCTCCTCGGCCCTTCAGGCTCTGGCAAGTCCACGCTGCTGCGGTGTCTGAACCGCCTGGCCGAGCCGACCGGCGGCAGCGTGCGCTTCGACGGCCGCGACATCCGCTCGCTCGATCCGCGCGACCTGCGCCGGCGGGCCGCGCTGGTCATGCAGACGGCCGTGCTCTTCGAAGGCACGGTGCGGGACAACCTGAGAGTCCGCCCCGTGGGCACGCCGGGAGACTTCTCGGACGCGAGCCTGGCTTCCGCAGCCGTTGAGGTGGGCCTCGACGCGGGAATGCTCGATCGCGACGCGGCCACCTTGTCCGGCGGCGAGAAGCAGCGGGTGACCATCGCGCGCTACTGCGCGACCCGCAGGCGCTGCTGCTCGACGAGCCGACCTCAGCGCTCGACCCGCCGAACGCCGCCCTGGTGGTGGAGACGGTCTCGCGCCTGCGCGAGCTGCGCCGGCTCACGATCGTAGCGGTCACGCACCAGCCGGAGCTTGTGCGAAGGCTGGGCGGCTGCCTCCTTTACCTGGTGCGGGGCGAAGTCCTGGCGTACGAGCGTGCCGAAGGTGGCGTGACGGACGCGAGGCTCCAGGCTTTCCTCGCCGGGGAGCACGACTCGCCGCCCCCAGGTCGTCCATGAGCGGAGCCGGCTCCGTCCTCGATCTATCGCTCACGCAGCTCGCGCTGGCGCTGCTGCTGGTGGGGGTTGTCGTTGCGATTTCGATTCGCCAGGGCCTCGGCATCGGCCGCGACCTCGTGGTGGGCTCGCTCCGCGCCGTAGTCCAGCTCTACCTCGTGGGCCTCATCCTGGCCGTCGTCTTTCAGGCTGCGCAATGGTACTGGGTCCTGCTGATCCTTGCCGTGATGACCGCCGTCGCGGCGCAGGCGGCCACCTCCCGGCTCGCGAAGCCCATGCCCGGCGCCAGTGGGATCGCGGCGCTGGCGCTCACGGTCTCGACGGCGGTTACGCTGGCCTACGTGATCGGTGTCATCGTGCGCGTGCGGCCCTGGTACGAGCCCCAGTACATCATTCCCATCGCCGGGATGATCCTGGGCAGCGCCATGACCAGCGCCGCGCTGGCCGGCGACCGCCTCCAGGGCGACCTCCGCGTGCGCGCCGACGAGGTGGAGGCGCGGCTGGCCCTCGGCCTTTCCGGGCGCGAGGCGGTGCAACCCATGGCGCGCACGGCGCTGCGCGCGGCGATGATCCCGACGGTGAATGGCATGATGACGGTGGGGCTCGTGCAGCTGCCCGGCATGATGACGGGGCAGATACTGGCCGGCTCCTCACCGCTGCTGGCCATCAAGTACCAGCTGGTCGTGGTCTTCATGCAGGCGGCGGCCACGGCCCTGGCCTCGCTCCTCTTCGTCCGGCTGGCGGTGGGGCGCTACCTCACCCCGGCGCATCAGCTTCGTCGGCACCTGCTCTGAAGATCAAGAAGGAACACGGCCGCACAGTCGTCACGGACAATCCGACTCCGCTTTGGGCGTTTTACTCCTTTTTCATCCTGGGCGGGCTGACGGCAGTGTACCTGTCGCTGTCCGCGGCCCCGAGCATTCCGGTCGCCCCGGTGGGCACTCTCATCGGGCTTGGGAATATCGCGGGCGGGATGTACATGATCAAGAGAGAGCCCGCGTCGAGAGTGGAGATCGATTCGGGCTCCAACCGGATCCGGGTCTGCCGTTGGGGTATCGGAGGCAGAAAGGAGACGGTCTATCCGCTCGGCGCGCTGACCGGCGCGGATGTCGAGACCACCGAGCACACCGATGGAGGCACAGTGTACCGGCCCCGGCTTCGCTTGGGCGGGACCGGAGATGTTCCGGTATCCATGTTCTGGTACCAGACAGAGGACGCCAGCAGGAAGATCGCTCGCGAGCTTGGAGAGTCCTGTCGGAAGGCTCCCTAGCAAGCCACGCCGTGCGCCACGTCAGCCCAGCAGGTGCTCGATCTTCACCGGCAGCTCCCGCACGCGAACGCCTGTCGCATGGTGCACCGCGGCCGTGATGGCGGCGGCCACGCCGGCCAGCCCGATCTCTCCGATCCCGCGCGCGCCGAGCGCGTTGATCTCCTTGTCCGGGAAATCGACGAAATGCACGTCGATCGGCGGCACGTCGGCGTTCACGGCGACCACGTAGTCGGCGAGATTGCTGTTGATCGGCGCGCCGTTTTGCGGGTCGTAAGTCGTGTGCTCGAACAACGCCATGCCGATTCCCATCACGACCGAGCCCTCGACCTGGTTCCGGCCGGCCAGCGGATTGAGAATGCGGCCCGCATCGATGACTGTCACAACCCGGCTGACGCGCAACCGGGCAATCTCCGGCTGCCACGTGACCTCGACGAAGTGACAGCCGAACGAGTGGGTCGAGAACTTCGGTCTTGGATTACCGAATGACATTTCGGCCTTGCCGCTGCCAGTGACGATGCGGACGTTGGCGCGCCGGAGCAGATCGGCGAACGGCACGCCGCCGGCCGGACCGCCCGCCTTCCCGAAGACGCGGCCGGCTTCGAATTTCAGCTCGTCGGTCTTGCGTTTCTCGAAGGGCGATCCGGGCGTTGTCGTAGCGATCGTCAGCAGCGAGGCGATCGCGTTGTCCGCCGCTCCAAAGACGGCCGGGACCACCGACCCGGTAACCATCGAGCCGCCCGAGAGCGGGCCTTCCGGAAGCGACGTATCGCCGAGTGCGACTTCGACCTTTTCGAGGGGCACGC
>Ga0099827_10001426_pt1 | contig 12370 bp, 9 predicted proteins | sample CZO8metaG_FD_79339 | JGI IMG/M metagenome (GOLD analysis project Ga0099827, IMG submission 79339) | Vadose zone soil microbial communities from the Eel River Critical Zone Observatory, Northern California, USA - CZOApr15con1.8 metaG | ecosystem: Environmental > Terrestrial > Soil > Vadose zone ...
CCGGTGCCGGCATCCTCGGTGACGTGGTCGCCGGGAAGCAGGGGAACCGCAAAGTCGTAATCGCCGCCGAAGCCCTTCAGCGGGTGAGTACATACGACTCGCGCCAGTTCCTCCACCGCGACGTTTTTGACTTTCTTGTAGGCGGTCACACGTGCCTGCCTCAGTATGTCGAGAGCAAGCCTGTCGCCGAGAATTAGCCGATCTCCTGGTTTCGCCCAATTATCCGAAGGGGCGTCTGTTATTTCATAGAGACCATACTCAATCTTTGGCGAATAGCTGATTGCACGGTTGCCTGGGATAGTCCACGGCGTGGTCGTCCAGATCAGGATCGAAGCTCCATAAAGAGCTTCGTTCAGCGTTGCAGTGGATCGGCTTCCAGGTTCGCCTGGTAGACGGCCCAGACTGCCTTCTGTTGCCATGACGGTAGCTTCTAATACCGGAAACTTCACCCACACCTGGTCCGAGACGTAGTCCTCGTACTCGACCTCCGCTTCGGCGAGCGCGGTCTTCTCCACCACCGACCACATCACCGGCTTCGAGCCGCGATAGAGCGTGCCGTTCTGCGCGAATTTCATGAGCTCGCGCGCGATCTGCGCCTCGGCGGCGAAGTCCATGGTGGTGTAGGGATGGGCCCAGTCGCCCTCGACGCCGAGCCGCTTGAACTCTCCGCGCTGCACGTCGATCCATTGCTCGGCGAAGGCGCGGCACTCGCGGCGGAACTCGATCACCGGCACCGCGTCCTTGTTCTTGCCCTTGGCGCGATAGTCCTCCTCGATCTTCCATTCGATCGGCAGCCCGTGGCAGTCCCAGCCCGGCACGTAATTGGAGTCGAAGCCCAGCATCTGCTGCGAGCGCGTCACCACGTCCTTCAGGATCTTGTTGAGCGCGTGGCCGATATGGATGTTGCCGTTGGCATAGGGCGGCCCGTCGTGGAGGATGAACTTGGCGCGGCCGCGCGCGGCGGCGCGCAGACGCTGGTAGAGGCCGAGCCTCTGCCAGCGCGCGAGGATTTCGGGCTCCCGCTGCGGCAGGCCGGCGCGCATGGGAAAGTCGGTCTTGGGCAGGAATAGAGTCTCGCTGTAATCGCGGGCGGCGTCGGTCATGATCGAGGCAAAGGCTGTCTACTTGGAATTCGATGGCAAGAGCGGCTCGGCACGCAATCCCGGTCCCGCCGACCGACGGTCAGGCGCGGACCGGGCCGATAATTCGCCGAGCGGCCGCGGCGAAGAGACCCGCGAAAGAAACATGCGCCGTCATGGCGCTTCCTAGCAGATCGTCGCGCGACCGAAAAGGCCCGTGCTCCCGGACCGGAGCCGGCGGGGATATGGATTCCCCGCCCTTTCGACTGCGATGCCGGTAAGCTGCCGCCTTGGCAGGTCGTTTTCGGCGCCGGCGGGAACTTTTCCGCTTGCGTCCGGTTGGGGCCACAGCGAAGATTTCCCGACCAATGTGGAGCACGTCATGTCCAATACGTCAGGGACGCGGGATACGGTTCGCGACGCGGCGCGGGACGCCAGGGACGCCGCCCGGGACGCCGGCAAAGCCGCCTCCGCGGCGAGCGGCGATATCCAGGCCGATCTCGAAGCGTTGCGCAACGACGTGGCGCACCTCGCCTCGCAGTTCGCCGACATCGTCGCGGCGAGGGGCAGCGCGGCGTGGAGCCGCGCCAAGTCGAACATCCAGTCGAGTCTCGAGGGCGCGATGTCGGAAGCCGGCGCCAAGGGCCAGGAAGCCGTCGACGCGGTGCGCGAGGTCGGCGACAACATGGTCGACGCCATCGACCAGTCGCTCAAGCAGCGCCCCTACACCACCCTCGCGCTCGCGGTCGCGATCGGCTTCCTGTTCGGCGCCACCTGGAGGCGTTGACGCTCGATGAGCGCCTTGCGGCCGCTTGGGCGAGCTTGAGCGAATGAGCGGCTGGCTCCGCCACTTCGCGCTCACCACCCAGGCTCGCACCGGCGTGAGCGGCAGCCTCGTGATCTGGACGCTGCTCGCCGCCGTCGCGGCGGCGCTGGCGCTGATTTTCCTCCTGATCGCCGCCTTCGTCTTCCTGGCGGACCGCTACGACGGCTTGACCGCCGGCCTGGTGCTGGCCGGCTGCTTCGCCGCGATCGCGGTGATCGCGTTGATCGCCTGCCTGCTCACGCGCCGCCGCAACCGGGAGCGCGCCCGCCTCGAGCTCGCGGCCCGCAGCAGCGCCGGCGCCGGCTGGCTCGATCCCAAGCTGCTGGCCGTCGCCCTCCAGATCGGGCAGGCGATCGGCTGGCGCCGGCTCGCTTCGCTCGTGGCCGTCGGCGTGCTGGCGGCCGGCCTGACCGGCGAATGGTTCCGTCGCGCGGAGACGGACGAGGAGGAGCCGAAAACGGAATCGGAGAGCTCGTAGATCGTTCGACTCACGGGCTCGCCACCAATCCGAGCGGGGGAAAGGCGTCCGGCGCGCGCTCGAGCGCCGCGCGCGCGAGCCGCGAATCCTCGTCCATCCGCCGCACCAGATCGTCGATGCCCGCGAACTTCATCTCGGGCCTTATCCAATCGATGAAGGCGACGTCGATGACCTCGCCGTAGAGGTCGCCGGAAAAATCGAACAGGAATGCTTCCAGCAGCACGGTGCCCTGGTCGAACATCGGCCGCCGCCCGAAGCTCGCAACGCCGTGATGGCGGCGCTCGCCCACCCCGACGCGGACCGCATAGATGCCGTGCTTGAGCCCGCAATCGGGGTCGAGGCGCAGGTTGGCGGTCGGATAGCCGAGCGTGCGCCCGCGCTTGTCGCCGTGCGCGACCGGGGCGCTGACGAACCACGGATAGCCGAGCAGCTCTCTCGCCTCGGCCACCCGGCCGGCGGCGAGCGCCGCGCGCACCGGGCCGGAGCGCACCGGCCGGCCCTCGGCCTCGAACCGCGGCACGACGTCGACCGCAAAACCGAGCCGCGCCCCTTGCGCCGCGAGGTAATCGGGGGAGCCCGCGCGATTGAGGCCGAAATGAAAGTCGAAGCCGATCGCGACGCCGGCGACCGCGAATTGCGCGAGCAGAACGCGCGAGACGAAGTCCTGCGCGGAAAGCCCCGCCAGCGCCGCGTCGAACCGCAGCACGATTGCGCCGTCCAATCCGGTCCCCGCCAGCAGGCGCAGCTTCGCGCGCTCGTCGGTGAGGCGGAACAGCCGCTCGTCCGGGCGGAAGAAGCTGCGCGGATGCGGCTCGAAGGTCAGCGCGGCGGCCGGCCGCCCCAGCGCTCGGGCGCGCGCGAGCGCGGTCGCGATGACCGCGCGGTGGCCGCGATGCACGCCGTCGAAATTGCCGATGGCGACGACGGCGCCGTCGAGCGCGCGGCTGGCGGACGGTTCGCCGCGGACCACGACGAAGGGCTTCATGGGCTGCGGTCGCTCGACCGGCGGACGGCGCGAGGGTGCCAGCGCTGGAAACGGATCATTAACGACATGTAAGCCGGAAACCGAGCCGGTGCCCCTTGGCCTGATTGCTGCGTAGTTAACCGGATTTTCAACGGGTTTCGCTAGGGGTAGGGCAGGGGCCGCCGGCCGCGGGCCGGTCGGCGGTGCTTGCCCCGCGAAGATATCGTTCCGGGGCGAAAGCGCCGTTCGACGCCTGAAGGAGCACGCGATGGCCGTTGATCTGTCGATGCCGGTTCTCGTGGTCGACGACTACAACACGATGGTCCGCATCATTCGCAATCTTCTCAAGCAGATAGGCTTCCAGGACGTCGACGACGCCTGCAATGGCGCCACCGCGCTCGCCAAGTTGCGCGGGAGGAAATACGGGCTCGTGATCTCCGATTGGAACATGGAACCGATGACGGGCTACGAGCTGCTCAAGGAGGTTCGTGCCGATCCGTCGCTCGGCCGGATTCCGTTCATCATGGTCACCGCCGAGTCCAAGACCGAGAACGTGATCGCCGCCAAGAAGGCCGGCGTCAACAATTACATCGTCAAGCCGTTCAACGCCCAGACGCTGCAGCGCAAGATCGAATCGGTGTTTCCCGGCCAGGCGCCGCTGCCGCCGCAAGCGGCGTGACACGCACGTTTTCCGACACGCAGTCGTCCCGAATCGAGCGGAGCCGGCGCCGGCCACGCAGCCGAACCCGTCCGCTTGCGTGAAGCTCGATTCTTCATCTCGATTGCGAGCGATCGGTTTTACCCGAGATTAAGGCAAGCCCCAGATTAAGCCTCTGCGCTGCTTGGCGTTTAACAGGAAATTATGGGCAATGTTAATCAAATGCCGGGATGCGCGAATTTTCGCCACCCCGAGTCCAAGACGTGAGCCAGGCGGCCCCGGCCGGCGCGTCGGCGCCGGTCGCGGCTCGCACCAGCGAGCGCGAGACGACGCGCCGCTCCCGCGCGGTCGGGCTGCTCGTGATCTGCGGGTTGTCGCTGGCAGCCGTCGTCGCCGCGGCGACCGCGGTGATGGTGATCGATCTGCGCGAGCGCTCCCTCGCCGCCAGTGAACGCGAGCTCAAGAACACCGCACTCGTGCTCGCCGAGCAGACCGACCGCGCCTTTCACGCCGTCGAGGTCGTCCAGACGAGCTTGATCGAGCGGTTGCGCCAGCTCGGCATCCGTTCCAGCGAGGACCATGAACGGGAAATGTCCGGTCATGACGTTCACCTGATGCTCAAGGACAGGATCGGCGGGCTGGCCTACCTTGAGGCCGTCGCGGTGATTAGTGCGCGGGGCAAGTTGCTCAACTTTTCCCGCTCCTGGCCAATTCCCGACATCGACGTCTCCGATCGCGATTATTTCAAGGCGCTGCAATCCGACCCGCAATTGATGTCGTTCGTAAGCGAGCCCGTGCGCAGCCGCGCTACCGGCACGTGGACGTTCTATCTCGCGCGCAAGCTCGCCGGTCCGAATGGCGAGCTCGTGGGGCTGGTGCTCGGCGCCGTCGCGCCGCAATACTTCGAGAAATTCTTCAAAGCCATCGCGCTTGGAGACGACAGCTCGATTTCCCTGGTTCGCCGCGACGGCATGCTGCTGGTCCGCGAGCCGCCGGTCAAGGCTCATTCGCCCGGGCTTTCCTACGCCAAAGGCGATCTGTTCACGAAAGTGCTGTCGCACGCGGATAGCGGCGCGGTGCGGCTCGTGAGCATCATCGACGGCACGGTCCGCCAGGTCGCGGGCCATGCCCTCGCCCATTACCCGCTGGTGACGGTCGTCACCAGGACCGAGGCGGCTGCGCTCGCCGAGTGGCGCAGCGCCGCGCTCTACATCGCCGGTGCGGCCGGCCTGCTGCTGCTCGTGATCGGCGTCATCGTCCGGCTCAGCATTCGCCAGATCAGGAGCTACGAGGCCCTGGTCAAGGCGCGGGCCGAGAACGATCAAAAGGTGCAGCTCGACGCCGCCCTCAACAACATGCGCCAGGGCCTCGTGATGTTCGACTCGGGCGGCCGACTTGTCCTTTACAATCAACGCTTTCTGCAAATGTACGGGCTGTCGCCGGAAGCCGTGAAACCAGGCTTGACGCTGAGCGGTCTGTTGCGGCTTCGCAAGGCGGCCGGGACCTTCAAGGGAGATCCGGATCGCTACATTGCCAAGCTCGTGGACGCGGACGGGGCCTTCAAAGGCGATCCGGACCGGCAGGTTGCCGAGCTGTTCGAGGAAGGAAGAGTCGAAACCAAGGCGATGGAGCTTCCGGACGGACGGACGATCTCCATCGTGAACCAGTCGATTCCAGGCAGCGGCTGGGTGTCCACGCACGAGGACATCACCGAACGGCGGCGGGCGGAAGAGGAGCGCGATCGTAACCGAGAATTCCTGGACCTGATCATCGAAAACGTGCCGGTACCGGTTTTCGTGAAGGACGCGCGCGATCGACGGTATGTCCTGATCAATCGAGCGGCCGAAAAATTTTGGGGCATTGTGCGTGACGAAATGATCGGGCGGGTCGCGAGTGACATGTTCTCCAAGCAGGATGCTGATTTGATTGCTGCGCGCGATGACGAATTGGTGAAGTCAGGTGAACTAGATTATGCCGAACGCGAGATGCACACTCCTCGCAATGGAATACGATATGCCTCCTCGAAAAGGCTCACGATCAGTGATCGTGATGGAAACCCGAAGTACCTTATCGGTGTGCTGGAAGACGCGACCGAACGGAGGCGTCTTGAAGGGGAGCGCGATCGCAGCCAGACATTTTTGAACACCATCATCGAAAACGTGCCGGTGACGATCTTCGCCAAGGAAGCGCGCGAGCACCGCTATGTGCTGGTCAATCGCGCAGCCGAGGAACTGTGGGGGCTGCCGCGCAAGGACGTGATCGGCAAGACCGCCCACGACCTGTTTCCGGAGCGGACCGCCGATGTGATCTTCGAGCACGATCTGGAGCTCTTGGCGCATCCTGGGCAGCTATTCCATACCACCCACGGGGTCGAAACGCCCAACAACGGCGCGCACCTCGTCGAATCGCGCCGGATCGCGCTTGTCGGCGCGGACGGAAAGCCGGAATACCTGCTCGGCGTCGTCGAGGACGTCACCGAGCGCGCGCAGGCGGACGAGCGCATGAGATATCTGGCGCACCACGACCTGCTGACCGGCCTCTGCAACCGTGCGCTGTTCATGGAGAAGATCGAGGAGGCGGGCGCGCGCCTGCGCCGGCGCAACGAGACCTTCACGATCTTCATGCTGGACCTCGACCGATTCAAGAACGTCAACGATTCGCTCGGGCATCCCGAGGGCGACATTCTGCTCAAGGAGACGGCACGGCGGCTGAAGTCGGCGTTGCGCGAAACCGACGTCCTGGCGCGTCTCGGCGGCGATGAATTCGCGATCCTGCAGGCCGGCGAGGCGGACCAGCGCCTTGCCGCCACCGCGCTTGCCGACCGGATCATCGATCTCGTCAGGGAGCCCTACGAGATCAACGGCAGCAAGGTTTCCATCGGCGCCAGCATCGGAGTCGCGCTCGCGCCCGCGGACGGGATCGAGCCCAGCGATCTCATGAAGAAGGCCGACCTGGCGCTCTATCGGGCGAAGTCGGAAGGTCGCGACGGCTATCGCTTCTTCGATGCCCAGATGACGGCGGCCGCCGACGCGCGCCATCAACTGGAGCACGATCTGCGCGAAGCGATATCGCGCAACGAGCTCGAGGTCCATTACCAGCCGATCATCGACGTCAAGACCCGCAAGCCGCTCGGAGCCGAAGCCCTGGTTCGCTGGCGCCACCCGCAACGGGGGTACATCCCGCCGGACCAGTTCATCCCGCTGGCGGAAGAGACCGGCCTGATCATTCCGCTCGGCGAACGGGTCCTGCAAAAGGCCTGTTCCGACGCCGCCTGCTGGCCGCCGCACCTCAAGGTCGCGGTCAACCTGTCGATCGTGCAATTCCGCAAATGCAATCTGCTGGACGTGATCTTGTGCACGCTCGTCGAGTCGGGGCTCGCTCCCGACCGGCTGGAGCTGGAGATCACGGAATCGATCCTGATCGAGAACGAGCTGAATATCCTCGCCGTGGTCCGTCAGCTGAAGAATCTCGGCGTGGCGCTGGTGCTCGACGATTTCGGGACCGGCTATTCATCGCTCAGCTACCTGACCAAGTTCCCGTTCGACAAGATCAAGATCGACAAGTCATTCACGCAGAACCTGACCAAGCGCGCGGAATGCGCGGCGATCATCGCCTCGGTGCGCGCGCTCGGCTACAGCCTCGACATCACGACCACGGCGGAGGGGGTCGAGACCGAGCAGCAATTCGAGATGCTGCGCGCGACGGGTATCAACACGGTGCAGGGCTATTTGTTCGGCAGACCTTGCCCGGTATCCGAGCTCAGCTTCGCATCCGACGCTGCGGATAGCGGGGCGGAGAGAGCCGCCTAGAGCATTCTCCGAAAAGGTTGACTCTGTGGGGGATTCCCATGGTTGCGCGGATATGATTCATGCTTCGCACTGGCGAGGAGGCCAGCAATGTGCCGCATACCTCGCAAATTCAGGGTACGGTCAACCTGAACGGAAAACGCTCTAGTGTCCACGCCCGGCATCGAGAAAATCGTGATGGTTGCCCACAACAGCGTGATCGACGAGCTCGAGGAAGCCATCGCGAGCAAGGAGATCGGCCGTCGCACCGATACCTTGCGGCGCGTGACCGATCTGTTCGTGTCCGGCTGTTCCGGGTTTTCCGGCGATCAGATCGCTCTGTTCGACGACGTGATGAACCTTCTCGCCCGCGAAATCGAGAGTGCCGCGCGCGCTCTTCGGCCAGCGGCTGGCCCCGATCGCGAACGCGCCGCCGCGAATCATGCGCGCCTTGGCGCTCGATGATGAGATCGAGGTCGCCGGTCCGGTCTTGACCCGATCCGCCTCGCTCGACGAAGCGACCCTGCTCGAAGGCGCCAGGACGAAAAGCCAGGACCACCTGCTCGCGATCTCGCGTCGCGAGACGCTCGCGGAGGTCGTGACCGACGTGCTCGTCGAGCGCGGCGACCAGCGGGTCGCCCAGGGCACGGCGGAGAATCCGGGCGCGAAATTCTCGGAGTTCGGGTATTCGACGCTGGTCGAGCGATCCGGGCACGATCCGGAATTGGCGCTGCGCGTCCTGTCGCGGCGCGACCTCCCGCGCCAGCACCTGCTGAAAGCGTTCGCCGACGCCTCCGAGACCGTTCGCCGCAAGCTCGAGGCCGCCGATCGCGGCAAGGCGAACCTGCTTCGCGACATGGTCGCGCAAGCGTCCGATGAAATCCAGACCGAAGCCAGGAAGCGCTCGGCCGAGCATGCGGCGGCGCGCGCCTTCGTGCAGGGGCTCGACGAATTGGGCAAGCTCACGGCGGCGCAGCTCGAGGCGTCCGCCACCGAGGGCAAGTTCGACGAAGCCGCGATCGCGCTGTCGATCATGAGCGGTCTCTCGATCGGTCTCATCGAGCGCCTCCTGACCCAGGACCGATCGGACCCGATTCTGATTGTGGCCAAGGCGATCGGGCTGGCGTGGGACACCACCAAGGCGCTCTTGCTTTTGCAGGCGGGCCACAGGGTCAGCTCGACCCACGAGATCAATCGATCCCTGGCAAAATTCAACAAGCTGCGGACGGAGACGGCAAAAACGGCGGTTCAATTCTATCGGCTGCGCGAGCGGGCTGCGGTGCCCGCGTCAGGGTTGAATTAGCTTCGGCGCCGGTCACCCGAAACCGACGCCGACGAAACCGCATAGACTTTGCGTAAATTTCTTTTTCATACTTTTGGGCGAGCATCTCGTTTGCGGCAATGTCAGCCCTGCGAATCCGGGTTCGCCCGGCGCGGCGCCGAGGGCGGACCCGTGCCGCGGCGGCGGGTGCGCACGACGAAACCGGCCCATCCATTCGCCCACGAACGGTGGGGAGGAATGGCCGGCAACGCCCGCGCGGCCGCTCGGATGCCCAGGCGACGCGTCGCTTAACGGAGGAAGACGAACCATGCGGGCCATCAACGTCGCAGCCGCGATCACCCTTGTCGCGAGCGCGGCCCTCGCCGCAACCGGCGAGTTCGGGACCAAGGATGAAGCCGTGGCGATGGTCAAGGTCGCGATCACCTTCATCAAGGACCAGGGCCCGGACAAGGCCTACCCCGAAATATCCAGTCGCACCGGCAAATTCGTCGATCGCGACCTCTATGTCGTCGTCTACGGATTGGACGGAAAAGTGCTGGCCCATGGCGGAAACGCCAAGCTCGTCGGCAAGGACATGCTCGAGGCGCAGGACGTGGACGGCAAGTATTTCGTCAAGGAGCGCACCGAGCTCGCCCGCAAGCAATCCTCGTTCTGGCAGGACTACAAGTTCGTCAATCCGACCACCAAGAAGGTCGAGCCGAAAGAGATGTACTGCGAGCGGCTCGACGAGACCGCCGTCTGCTCCGGCATCTACAAGTTCTGACCGTCGGGCATCGGATTTGAGCGCGGCATCCGACGTGCGTGTGCCGCGGCGGCGTTCGATTGAAATGGTGCGGTTCGGAATCCATGTTCGGGTGGTTTAATCATCTCAAGCTGCGCTGGAAGGTCCTGCTCGCGCCGGCGTTCCTGATCCTGGTCGTGATCGGCGTCGGCGGCCATGCCTTGCACGTGCAACGCTCGAACCAGGCCGCCGTCGGCGCGCTCATGGTCGGCCCGGTGCTGCAGGCGGAAACCATCGCGGCGTTCGGCACCGCGGCATGGAGCGCGCAGGCCCGCCTCTATCGGCTGACCGCGACCGCGGCCAACGAGACCGACGAAAAGAAGATCAAAGCCGTCGCGTCGCAGACGTCGGCCGCGCTGTCGGCCGTCGAGGAAAAGCTGCGGGCCCTGGAAGCCGTCAAGTTCGAGCATGCCAAGAGCGCCGAGAATCTCGCCAAGCTCAAGTCCGCGGTCGCCGGCTACATGAAGCAGGCGAAGAACGTCATCGAGATGGCCGATGGCGATCCCGCCTCGGCGCTGATGTTCATGACCGGCGCGGAACGCGGCTTCGCAGCGATCGAGAAGCTCACCGACGAGATGACCGAGACCAGCAACGACGTCCGCGACCGGGAAATCGCCGTCGCCAACGCCGAGCTCGGCCGGCAGGCGGTCGTGCTGGTCGCGGTCATGCTGGGCGCGGTCCTCGTCGGCTGCCTGGTCTCGCTGATCGTCAGCCGCGGCATTGCCCGGCCGGCGGTCGGCCTCACCGCCGCGATCGAGCGCATGGCGCAAGGCGACTTCGACCAGATGCTGCCCGGGCTCGGCCGCCGGGACGAGATCGGCGGCATCGCTGCCGCCGTCGGGGCGCTCAAGCTCAAGGCGGTCGAAAAGGCCAATCGCGAAGCCGAAGAGATCATGGCCCGCCATGCCCGCGAAGCCGAGGAGACGGCGCAGCGCCAGCAGGCCGAGGCCGCCTTGCAGGCCAAGACGGCGGAGGAGCGGGCCGCGGTGGTGCGCTCGCTGGGCGAGGGACTGGGCAAGCTCGCCGAGGGCGATCTCACCTTCCGCCTCGGCGACGGGTTCACCGACACCTACAAGCAGATCAGGGACGACTTCAACGCCACCATCGCGCGGCTGCAGGAAACGATCGAGGCGCTCGCGGCCTCGGTCCGCGACGTCGCCAGCACGGCGGTCGAGATCGCGAGCAGCACCACCGACCTCTCGCAGCGCACCGAGGAGCAGGCCGCCAGCCTGGAAGAGACCTCGGCCGCGATGGAGCAGATCTCCGCGACCGTGAAGAACAACGCCGAGAACGCCCGGCACGCCAATCAGCTCGCCGCCGGCACCCGCGAGGTCGCCGACCGCGGCGGCGCGGTGGTCGCCCAGGCCGTCGGCGCGATGTCGCGCATCGAGGGATCCTCGCGCAAGATCTCCGACATCATCGGCGTGATCGACGAGATCGCCCGACAGACCAACCTGCTCGCCCTCAACGCCGCGGTCGAGGCCGCCCGCGCCGGCGAGGCCGGCCGCGGCTTCGCGGTCGTCGCTTCCGAGGTGCGCAGTCTCGCCCAGCGCTCGTCGCAGGCGGCGAAGGACATCAAGGGCCTCATCACCAACAGCTCGAACCAGGTGAAGGAGGGGGTCGATCTGGTCAACCGCGCCGGCGCCTCGCTCACCGAGATCGTGGAATCGATCAAGAAGGTGGCCGAGATCGTGTCCGACATCGCGGCAGCCAGCGGCGAGCAGTCGTCCGGCATCGACCAGGTCAGCACGGCGCTTGCCCAGATGGACGAGGTCACGCAGCAGAACTCGGCGCTGGTCGAGCAGAACGCGGCGGCGGCAAAGGCGCTGGAGCAGCAGTCGCAGGCGATGGACGAGCGCGTGAGCCTTTTCCGGGTCGGCGACGTGCCGTCCGCCGATGCCGAGCCGCCGCCGATGCCGCGGGTGCGGCCGGCGTCCGCGCCCGGGGTTTCGAGCCGCGCGCTGCGCGTGCTCCGCTCCTGAAGGACGCCGCCGGGCGCCCGACCGGCCGCGCTCTCCGCCCGCCCTCCGCGCCGCGGCTCGCGCCCGCCAGCGCTGCAATCGACGAGTGCCGCGCTGGCCGCATGACCGCGAACCGCGGCTCGTTGTCCCCGCCCCCGAGCGCGCATACACTTCGCGCGCATGCCCGAATTGCAGACCGGAGGACAGCGCGATGCCCCTTTTTGCCGACCGTAAGCCCGGCGCCTTCGCGGCGGACGAGGGTGCTCCATCGTGCAGCTGCTGCATCGGACGCCGCCGGTTCCTTGCCGGTCTCGCCGCGGCGGCCGTGGCGGCCGTGGCTCCCGCGAGCCGCGCGCTTGCCCAGGCGCCGGCAGCGAGGCCCGCGAGCGGGAAGCGGATCGACGTGCATCACCATTTCCTGCCGCCGCAACACATGAAGGAGGAGCACGAGCGGGTCAATTTCGGCCACAGCGTCGGAGCGAGCCAGCTGCTGTCCTGGTCTCCGAGCCAGTCGCTCGAGGTCATGGACCAGAACGGCATCGCGACCGCGATCGTC
>Ga0099827_10001430_pt1 | contig 12354 bp, 15 predicted proteins | sample CZO8metaG_FD_79339 | JGI IMG/M metagenome (GOLD analysis project Ga0099827, IMG submission 79339) | Vadose zone soil microbial communities from the Eel River Critical Zone Observatory, Northern California, USA - CZOApr15con1.8 metaG | ecosystem: Environmental > Terrestrial > Soil > Vadose zone ...
AGCCAGTTTCAGACACGAGAGGGCAAACCCGTCGCGAGGCGGGGACGCAAAGCTACGGGACTGCCCCCAAGATGGGGTTGCAGTTAGCCGGGTTGCCGAAGATGGGGAACCGTTCTTCCCCGACCATTAAGCCGCCCATCTTCGGGGTCGAAGGTGGGCGATTTGGTTTCCGCTCCAGGTCGGCGGGGAAGAACAGAGCTGGCGGATGTAGGATGCGAGGCCTCGGAGAGACCGCCGAGGCGATCAGGGTGCAGCACGGAGACCACAGATGTCGACACGGGTACGCATCGAGCAAGTCCAATGTGCCATCGACGGATTGATGACCGTCGGGCGCGTGGAGCTTAGCCATGGCGAACAGATCGCCTCCGGCCAAGTCCGGGCGCGCACCACGGACAGCATCTGGCGGCAGGTCGTAGCTGAGGCCACGCTTATCGCCGTTCGGGCGTTGCTCAACGGTCGGTTTGAACTGACTCTGGATGCCGTGGCGGAAGTCCGATCCGGCCCGCAGCCTCTGGTCGTGGTCACGCTGGTCGTGGGGAAAGGAAAGAGCGAGATCTACACCTCGGGTGCGGCGGCGATGAACGGAGACCGATATGCTGCGATCAGTAAGGCCGTATTGAATGGGGTGAACCGGTGGCTCGATCCGTTCCTGACCCCACCCTCCGATGCCGCCGCGACCCCGGGACTCCACCAGCACACCGCTGTATCCTAGCCTACCTTCTGGCCCTGGGATTCCGCATAAGCGTGTGTCAGTTCGTCAGCGACCTGGGTATCCGCCTCGGTTGTCAAGCGGGCCGCCAAGGCAGCGCTCGCATCGGGGCCTCCGATGCGTCCGAGCGCCCAGGCCGCGTGCCCCCGGATGACTGGATCATCGTCGTCCAAGGCCGACCTCAGTGCGGGGATCGCCCGAGGGTCTCCGAGATTGCCTAGGGCCACCGCCGCGTTACGCCGCAGGCCCTGCCGCTTCGCCCGTTTGATCGCGCTGTGGCGAAACCGTTCCTGGTACGTCGGCTCATCGATGTGCAACAGCTCCACGAGGTCCGGAAATGGGACATCCCGGCGCGGGGCAAACTCTTGGTGGAGGCCTTCTTTCACCAATACGTTGTGGGGGCACACGTCCTGACACACGTCGCACCCGAAAACCCACGTCTGCATTAGGGGCCGGAGCTCCTGAGGTATCCACCCCCGGAGTTCGATGGTGAGATAAGAGATGCAGCGCCGTGCGTCGACGACAAACGGCGCGACGATGGCGTGGGTCGGGCATTGGTCCAGGCAGATCCGGCAGCGGCCGCAGGATCCCTCCGCCGGCGTGTCCGCATCCAGCATGAGATCGGTGAGGATCTCCCCCAAGAACACGTACGACCCGTGGCCCGTTTTCGTGATCAGCATCGTGTTCTTGCCGAACCAGCCCAGCCCGGCGCGATGGGCCACCGCGCGGTCGAGAATCGGGCCCGTATCCGCGGAATACCGTGCCACAGTCGCCCCATGGGCGGTGAGGAAAGAGGCGAGACGTTGCAAGCCGCGTTCCATTACCTCGTGATAATCCGTCCCCCACGCATACGAGGACACCCGGCCGCGTAGCGCCGCATCAGGAGCAGGGCCCGCAGCGTCCCAGCGATAGGCGAGTCCCACCACGACGACCGACCGGGCGCCCGGGGCGACAAGAGTAGGAGTCGCTGCACGAGGGGCGTGCCGCGCCACGTAGTCCATCTCGCCATGCATGCCCTGGCGAATCCACTCCTGCAGGTGCACGCCTTGGTCAGGCAGCGGATCTGCTGGTGTCACTCCAACGAGCTCGAACCCGACCGCACGCGCATAGGTTTTGATCTGCTCGGTTAAGGATCCACTCATGTGCGGTCAGCACTCCCAGTTGTGATGAGGCCGGGATAGCCTCTCGCGCAAGGTGTGCTCCGGACGACGTGTGCTTTGGTTGCATTCATGGAGATAAGGGTAGCACCAGTCAGCGGCGGTGAAGCAGGGCGATCTTCCGCCGCACAGCCCCCAAATGGTACGCCAGATGGGCAAGGGCTCCCAGCGCACCCCCGAAAGCCTCGTCGCCGTCGAGCGCGTGTGATTGGATTGTGGCGGAAAATGGTCATACTGGCGGCGCAGTTCTCCCACGAGGCCCGTCCATGCTTCCTCATTCACCGATGTGATCTTCCAACTCTCGTTCCAATCCCGAGCCTTTCGGTCGCCCCGAATCCACGCGGCGTTCGCGTCCAGGCCCCACGCAACGTGGTGGACATGGGCCGCGATGGACGTCCCCGCTAGCGGGAGCGACGTGTCTGCCGCTGTGAGCGGGGTCAGCGTGCCGAAGCATCCCCCCTTTTGGCCGGAGTCGGTGAAGTAGCTCCAGCGCTCTGGAGATCTCTCAAGGGCTTCTCGCACCACGGCTGCGAGCTGACCGAGCACGATATCGCCAGTACGCTCCGGCATGGTCCCATTCTCCTTGGTGGATTGGATGTGATGGGTCAGTGATTCTGTCCGATTAAGAGGTCAGCGATTTTGTCCTCTCGCACCTAGCGATGTGGATTTCGTCTTTCCCACCGGCAGATGCCTCCATGGATGATCAGGTCCCGGGCTCCGTCCCGCTCGATTCGGCGGATGAGCGTTAGATGTTGCTCGTTTGGTCTTGTCAGTGCCCCCAGGACGCGTTTGGCGGGATGGGGGAGCACCCACACTCCCCCTCCTCAAATGGCTGCGCGGCGCGTCGGTGGGGGCCAGATGCATGCGCGGGTTTCTGCGCGCGCGGACGCGGGCGGTCGATGGTGTGGAGGGAAGTGGCCGGCACGGGATACGTGTCCCCTGGTAGAAGACAGCGATGCGCCCGTCGAGACGTTCGTGGACCTCGACCACCGCGTTCGCATAGCCCCGCTGTCGGGGATCGGGCAGGAGCTGGATCTGTTCGGCGCCGAGGGGGACCGTGTGGTCGTTGCGCACGGTGCGCCGGTACTTGAAGCAGAAGATGGTGTGCGGATCGAGGCCCGTGGGCCAGGGACGATAGGCGGAGGTCGGATGCGTCGGCGGTTGCGCGAAGCGTGCATTGTAGCGTCGCAGGAAGCCGTGAAGGAAGGCATTGGCCCCCGCGCGGTCGACGACGCGGGCGAGACGCAGTTCGGCCCGCAGGCGATCCTGGAAGGTCCCAAAGAGCCGCTCGATGCGCCCCTTCGCCTGCGGGCTCTGAGCAGGGATCCAGTGGATGGCGAGTTCGGCCAGGGCCCGGGCGACCTGCGTGGATGCGGGTTCCCCCACCAGTTGCTCCTCGAGGGTCAGGCGTTTGGTCTTGCCGCGGTGGAAGATGCCGTGGCGATCACTGTAGACTGCGATCGGGATGCCTTTCGTGAGTGCGAGGGTGTGCAAGACCTGGAAGTAGCCGTGGGTATCTTCCTCTTCGCGAAACGTGGCGGCGAGGACCTCGCCGGTCGCATCATCGATGGCCGCGATCAGGGTTAGGCGCGGACCGCGCTGGTCGAGCCAGGCGTGGGTGCTACCGTCGAGCTGGACGAGGAGGCCGGACGGGGGGACGCCCGTGATTCCCATGGACGAGAGCGGCCAGGCCCCGGGTCTGCAGAGCTGCGCGCAGGCGGCGGACCTGGCGCACCGATCGTCCCAGGAGTTCGGCGGCCTCGGCCATCAGCAGTTCGCGACGGTCGAGGGCATGGAGGACTTTCAAACACTGTTCGGCACGGTGCGTCAAGGTAATCATGCCTCCCCAGGTTCAACTCAGGCGGGGGAGGACATTTTCGCTGACCCGTTAGGGAGGACATAATCGCTGACCTACCACACTCCTCGGTGGATTGGATTGACACTGCTTGCATGCGGCTAATAGAATAAGGACTGCGATACTTCTCTATCCGTTCCGCGGTAGCTCAATGGTAGAGCGTCCGGCTGTTAACCGGAGGGTTGTAGGTTCGAATCCTACCCGCGGAGCCAATTTCCTCCAGCACTAATGCAAGTTGTGGTGCTCTCTCCCTCGTTCCGCTCCCTTTTGCCCCGGCAGGGCCCCGCAATTTTGTAACTTTACGTTTAGTCAATTAGACACGACAGCTCCCGATGTAGGGTTCACCACCGCTTCGACTCGGAGGGAGACGGCATCAGGGTTGCTATACGGTCTGATGGTTCTCACCACCGATAAGGGCAAACCCGTCGCGAGGCGGGGACGCAAAGCCACGGGACTCTCAGTACCGGAGTTAGCCGGGTTGCCGGAAGATGAGGATATCCGAGTCGTCCTCAAGCCCGCTTCCTCAGCCCTCTAACCCCTCTGCACCTACAGCCCGTGCGACTCCTGACGCGTTTATTTTCCTCGCGGGAAGGAATTGCCATGAAACGGATGAGTACGACCGGGACCTCGCCGGGTCACAAGTGTCCCATGTGCGGTGCGCGTCTTGGATCAGATCCACTGCTTTGCGAAACCTGCGGGGAGGATCTCAGGCGTGCGGGTGTCGTGCTTTCGTCTGGCGTCCACGCATTCGGTCGACCGGCACGGCACTCGTCGCGGAGGATCGCCCTTTTTCTCGCGGCTCTCGTGTTTGTCGTCATCCTGGCGGGCCTGACACCTCTGGCCCCCGCCGTCCTTGAAGTTTTGGGCGCGACCAGCCGCTCAGTTCGTGTGATCGTGACGGGATCGGCGCAGCGTGCTCTGCGCTGGATCCAGCTCGTCAGAGAGCACAGCGGTCGGTGAGTCGCACGCGGTAGTGGAGTGATGTAGTCGGCTAACCCGGTCTTCGATACGGTGAGGCGTCTGAGGACAGGCGACTGGTTATGACGCCACGTTGTTGACGGATGATCGGGCACGTTCGTACGTCGGCCCGGTTCACTGCTCCTTTCCGAGTCGCAACTTGTGTTCCCTCACCCACGCGATCTGCGTCATGTGGTGCTTGGCGTGCCAGGCGTAATAAGCAAGCGCACGCCACAAGGGCGTGACTTCCTGGTTCGCGGGATGGTAGAACGTGCGTTCAAAATCATGGGGCTCAAGGAACTGGAGCAGATGGGCCCAGCGAGCATGCACCCCCGAGAAGATTTGCACTGATGGGGCGATGTCCATCTGCCGCGCATCCGCGAGAAGCGACCACCGGCTCTCATCATAGGGCTTGATCGTCGGTTGCTCTTCCGTGAGGGCCAGTTTAAAGCGGACATACAGGTTCAGATGACTATCTGCGAGGTGGTGGACGATCTGTCGAATCGTCCAGTTTCGGTAGGTGGTGTCGAGTTGCTCGACCGACAGACCGGATGCTAATCGGTTGAGCCGCCCCGGTGCTCGTTCCAGCACGTCAATCCATCCCTGCCGTTGTCGAGTATCATGCACGCCGTCCAGCGCAAACGGCCCCGCCGGAAAAACCGGTGGCTCGGGGGCGACCCAGTTTTTCATCTTCTCTCCCCTAGTCTTCTGTCATCTGACCTATCCTGGAAGGTCAGCGCGTCTAAGGCATCGCGTTGCGCAACTGCTGAGGTCGCCACAGAACCGTTTCCCTCCGTCTTCCGCGGCTCTCGCGCCTACGTTAGCATAGAGGGAGGCAGCGTTCCAAATGTCCGGCACAGAAGAGTATTTTGTGATTCCCGATAGCGCCGATGACGCCTGGCGGGGTACGAGACACGCGATGATCGAGGAGCTCACTCGGCCGGTTCGCGAGTCTGACATTCGCGATCTGGCGCGCTTGTTAGTAGACGCGGTTAATTCGGGAGCATCCGTGAGTTTTCTGGCTCCCCTGTCCCTCGCGCGCGCAGAAGAATGGTGACGCGATACCCTGTCCAAAGGCCATCCCCAGGCCGCGTTTCTCGTGGCGCGCGACGATCAAGGGATTGTTGGCACAGGCCAATTCCATCCGGCGTGGGCTCCGCACCAGCTTCATCGCGCCGATGTGGCCAAACTGATCGTGCATCGTCGTGGTCGCCAACAGGGGATCGGGCGGGCGCTCATGCACGCCTTGGAGGCCCGCGCCCGATCCGGAGGGTTCACCCTGCTGACCCTGGATGCGAAACGGGGAGAGGTCGCAGAGAAGCTGTATCGCAAGATGGGATGGACCTATGTCGGGGTCATCCCCGGATACGCGCTCAATGCAGATGGGAGCGGTCCGTCCGACACTGTCATCTTCTACAAAAATCTGCGTCGTGCGGCAGAGCTCACCCTGAGCGAATAGCGCAAACCGTGGGAACCCGCGATGAATCGTACGGGGACCCACACACCCCACGGAACGGACAGCGATGACAGTTTCTGACGTCGCGCGGTACCGGTTCGCGAATCAGCTCATTGCCCGGCAGACCGCCCGAACGCCGGCGGAGGTGGTCGCGTGGCTGGGCGCCATGCAAGCGCAAGACTTTCGGGGTGCCAAATGGTCGGTGGGGTTGCGGGCGACCGGTGTGTCCGACGCGACGGTGGAGCAGGCCTTAGCGGATCGGACCATCATCCGCACCTGGCCCATGCGGGGCACGTTGCATTTTGTCGCGCCAGGCGATGTCAGGTGGATGCTGGCGCTGCTCGCGTCCCGTGTGTTGGCCGCGAGCGAGGGACGCTGGCAGGCGCTAGGACTCAACGACAACATCTTCGCGCAGAGCCGAAAGGTATTTCGTCAGGCCCTCCATGGCGGGCAGCTGACCCGCAATGAAATGTAACAGGCCCTGGAGCGGGCGAAGATCTCGACGGCCGGCCAGCGTGGATACCATCTCTTGTGGCGAAACGCCCAGGAGGGGTTAATTTGCCTTGGCGCGCCCCGGGGGAAACAACAAACCTTCGTGTTGTTGGATGAGTGGGTCCCGGCGGCGAAGCCGTTAGCGCGTGAGGAGGCGCTGGCGAAACTCGTGGTCCGGTACTTTACGAGTCACGGTCCCGCGACCGTCAAGGATTTCGTCTGGTGGTCGGGCCTGACTGTGAAAGACGCACAAGCGGGCATCGGGACAAACGCCTCCCAGTTAGCCTCAGAAAGGGGCGACGGCAAAACCTACTGGATGGCTCGCCGCATGTCGGCCCTCCGGCCCCGATCGCCCGTCGTCCACCTCTTGCCCGGGTTCGATGAATACATCCTCGGGTACACAGAGCGCGATCCTATCTTGGATCCGGGCCACGCCCGCCGGGTCTACAGCGGGCTGAATCTGTTATTCAATCCCACGATCGTGGTCGATGGCCGGATTCAAGGAACGTGGAAGCGCCTGATTCGCAAGGACAAGGTCGCCCTCAGCCTCCATCCCTTCACGACATTGAACAAGGCCCAAGCGCATGCCCTGCAGCGAGCCGTCCAGCGGTACGGGGAGTTCCTGGGGTTGCGCGCCGCGAGCTAGTTGTCGATACGCACTACAAAACCCTCAGGCGCCGAGCGCGCCGGCAGCTTTGTCGAAATCTGCCGAGGCGACCCACAGGAGCATGCCGTAGCGTCCCGATCCGCCCGTCAGGGCGGTCACGGCAGTGACGTTCACTTTCGCGTCGGCAAGCTTTTTCGCGTGCTCCGCGGCGGCCCCGACGCGGTCGTCGCCAGTGATGACGAACGCCCGTTTCGGACCCGTGAGCGTGAGGCCCGCCGCATCGGCCGCCTGTTTGAACTTGCGCGCGTCATCGGGGACCAGGGTGAGTTGGGAACGCCCCCCTCCGAGGGGAAATCCGTTGCAGGCGAGCAAGAGGACGCCGGCGTTCTTCAGCGCCGAGAGCACCTTCAGCCCCTCGCCGGTTCTGTCCGGTATCGTGGCGTAGTAATATTCGACCCTGCGTACCTTGTCGGCCATGCGATCCACCTCCCGGGAATGTACTCCTATCATAACCCCGCAGGGGGGATTGCGCGGGACGGCGGGTAGCGAGAGCCAAACCTCCGAAGGAGTAGTGCTTTCGACGTTCCCGAGCTCCCACCCGCCGCTCTCACGCGACGCATGTGCAGATTCTCATGCGTTTACGGCGGTTGGGAAATCCGAAAAACGCGGTCGGGATGGTGCGCTTTGGGATCAATCTCTCAGGGACATTGGGGATTTCCGTTGTGCACCTACGGAAGCTGGCGCGAGAGCTCGGCACCGATCACGCGTTGGCTCGGAAACTGTGGGCCTCGCGACTTCACGAAGCCCGGATTCTCGCGAGCTTCGTCGACGACCCGCGCCTTGTGACAATCGCCCAGATGGATCGCTGGGTCGCCGCGTTCGACTCCTGGGATGTCTGCGATCAAGTGTGTGGGCTCTTTGAACAGACGCGCTGGGCGTGCACGAAGATCCGGGCATGGGCTGGCGATGATCGAGAGTTTGTCAAGCGGGCCGCATTTGCCACGATCGCGGGTCTTGCGGTACACGACAGAGCCCTACGCAATCGCGACTTCGAGGCGTTCTTTCCTTTGATTAAGCGCGCTGCCACGGACGACCGGAATTTCGTCCGCAAAGCTGTTAATTGGGCCCTCCGGAGCATCGGCAAACGCAATCGGGTACTGAATCGACGCGCGGTCGCCGTCGCTCTGACCCTCAGCCGACTCGACTCGCCCTCCGCGCGCTGGGTCGCCTCAGATGCGCTAAGAGAGCTCACGAGCAAGAAGGTCGCAGGCCGATTGCGCGCGGGCTGATCTGGTCAGGCGGCCCTTCGCCGTCCCTCAGCGGAGGGAGGCCAAAGAAACCCGACGAGGCTGTGCAGCAGCAGGAAAAACGCCGGACTAGCGGGAGCGTGTCGGGGAAGACCCGTTCCGCCTCCGCTAGTCCGTGCGGGGCGAAGTACACGACCCCGCCTAGTTCTGGTGATCGAAGCGATGGTAGTCCTCAGGATTCGGCACGTACACCGGTGCTTGTCCCTGAGTCTCTACCTGCTGGTCGTGAGTGGCACGCGCGGTGCCGCAACGGCGATTGACGATGCCAGCAGCACGGACGCGGCGGCCAGAGCAACTAACCTGGTTAGCATTGGAATCACCTCCTTTCTCTGGTGAGCTGGGTGTGGTTCCCGTCCCTCACCGTCCCAAATTCTGATCTCACCTAGCGCTCTGGGCAGCGGTCCGATGGGGGATTTCGCCGTGCATCTTGTGCGGGACGACACCTTCCCACCGAATGGCCGAGGAGCACGTACGGCCTTGGTGTCGACGGCCCATGTCCTCTCCACACGCGCGATGGATATTCCGCAGGACCAGGCCCGCAGTGTCCGGAATGATTACACCCTGATGTCACCAGGGACCGACCTCGTCCTCCGTACGATACTGGTTGTCGTTACCGTCCTCGTCGTCTCCGGTCTCGCGTGGTTCCTGATTCAGATCAAAGAGATCCTTTTCATCACGCTGATCGCGGCCATCTTAGCCGCGGGGGTGGCTCCTCTTGTGTCCTGGCTGGAGGCGGTCCGATGGACACGCTCGGGCTGGCGCCTCCCGCGCGCGTGGGCGATTGCTCTCACGTTCCTCGCAATCATCGTAGGTGTGCTGATTGTTAGTGCGCTGGTTCTCACCCCGCTGGTGCGCGAATCTCAGCAATTCATGGCAAACCTCCCCGAGCGGATCAGCCAACTGCAAACGGGCGTCCGGGAGCTACACATGCGGTACGCGTGGATCCCGGATATCTCCGGCGATATCTCTGGGCTGATGCAGCGTCTGCCCCAGGATCTGACGAACGTGTCCCAGTACTTCGCCCCGGCCGCCGGCGTGGCGTTCAGGTTCCTGGGTGGGATCGCGACGGTCATCACGATCTTGTTCATGGCATTCTACATGCTGGTCCAGGGACCGACCCTCCGGGAGGGCTTCCTGGCACTGTTCCCGCGGCGGGACCGCGCGAGAGCAGCAGACGTCATCGACCAGATCGGCGCGAAGTTCGGCGGGTGGGTCCGAGGGCAGTTGTTGCTGGGCTTGATTATCGGGATCGCCGCAGGGGTGGGAATGGCGGCCATTCAAATGCCGTATCCGTATCTCCTGGGCATCATCGCGGGGGTGTTGGAGTTGGTGCCGATGCTGGGCCCGACGTTGGGCTCGATTCCCGCGATCTTCCTGGCCCTGTTTCAGCCGTCCTGGAAGCTCATCTTCACCATCGTCTGGTACCTCATCATCCAGCAGGCGGAGGGGAACTTTATCGTCCCGCGCGTGATGCGCTCGGCCGTGGGCCTCTCGCCCTTGCTGACGATTCTGGCGTTGTTCATCGGGGGGACGCTCGTGGGGATTGCGGGCGCACTTCTCGCGATACCGGTCGCGGCAGCGTTGCAGGTGATCGTGGGCGAGATTGTGCGGCGATTTCGACCCGCGGACTAACCCTTACTCCTCGCCGCGCTCTTCGATGTAAGCGAGGGCCGCGGCCAGGGCGGCCGTGAGGAACGCCGTCGCCTCGTGTTCGCACAAATCGGAGAACCCTCGCCGGTCCAGGAACTGCCGCAACGCAGGAACCAACTTCGATAACTTCCGCGACATGTAGGAGAACAGATCCCAGTACGCTTCCTCCGCCGCTGGGTCCCCAGGCCCCGCGCGTTCCATCAGCGTGAGATACCGGGAGTGGAGATCGCGGTGCTGCGCGTCATGCTCGTGTTCTTCGCGCAACTGGTCAATCAGGCCGGAAATCTCGGAGTCTTCCAGCGCTTCCTGGGAGAGGAAGCTCATATCCAACAAGAGCTCCGCGAGCTCCTCGGGCGGGTGGCCCAAGTACAGTTCGGCTTGGTGCTGCTCGGGGCCGATCAGCTGCCGGAGCTCGCGTGTCAGCTCGTCGTCTGCTTGGGGGAGTTTCGGCGGGCGGCCATTCCGCGAGGCGGGTTCGGCGGCTTCGCGTACCGACACGCGTTCGAGCGCGTCTTGCCCCAATCGGCGGCGCACATAGGCGGTCGCTGCGCTCTCATCGAGGGGCTTGACGGAGCGAAACAGGAGCGCGTCCCCGGTGTAGCCGCGGTAGCGCCAGCCGTCCTGGGAGAGTTCCTCCACCCAGCGCGCGACCTGACGGAGCCACGGACCGTGCGCGGGTGCGCCGCGCACCAGCGCGGCGACCACCGCCTTGGTGGAGCGCCCGCGCAGCGCAAACTCGCTGGGCTGGTCAAACAAGCGGATGGTGATCTCGGTGTAGATCTGATTCCGTCCCATGAATTCCCCACGCACTGGACGGGGGGCGCCTTTCAGTATAGCGCGCTCCCGCTGTGAACGCACCAGGGGTGCACAGGAAAAGGTGCGCAGTGGACGGAAATTCCCCCGAGATCTCCGAGGGTGATCATGCCGTTCGAACGCGCCGCGCGTGAGTCGCTGGAAGCGTCTGCATTGGCGCCGTATGCACTGCGCAGTGCCACCACACACCGCCGCTACCACGAATCGCGCGATCGGTTCCGCACAGAGTTTCAGCGCGACCGCGACCGCGTGCTCCACTCCGCTGCGTTCCGGCGCTTGCAGCACAAGACCCAGGTGTTCGTCGTCACGCAAGGTGACTTCTACCGCACGCGATTGACGCACACGCTGGAAGTGAGCCAGATCGCTCGTAGCATCGCGGCCGCGCTGGGTCTCAACGTCGACTTGGCAGAAGCGATTGCCCTGGCGCACGATCTTGGCCATCCTCCTTTTGGCCATGCGGGGGAAGCCGAGTTGCACCTGTTGATGGAAACCCATGGCGGGTTTGAACACAACGTGCAGTCGCTGCGCGTGGTCGACGAATTGGAGACTCGCTACGCCATGTTCCCGGGGCTGAACCTCTCCTGGCACGTGCGACAGGGGATTGCGACCCACGCCACGCTCTACGATGCGCCCCAGGTGCCCGCGGAGTTTGCCGAGCTCGCGCAGGCCTCCCTGGAGGGGCAAGTCGTGGATCTCGCCGACATGATCGCCTATAGCACGCATGACCTCGACGACGCGCTACGCATCGGGCTGGCAGATGCCGACGACCTGAAGGCGAAAGGGATTGAGTTGTGGGTCGAGGCGTCCCAATGGGCCGAGGGCGTGGTCGCCCGCCGCGACGCGACCGAGACTCAGGTGGAACTGACGCTGGAGGAGAGGCGCGGAGAAGTGCCGCTGCGCTTCCTCCCGCCGGGATCGCGCAAGCGTGAGGGCGTGCGCGTCCGCGAGGCGATCCGGTGGATGATCGGGCGGCTCGTGGAAGACGTCATCGCGACGTCTGATGAGGCGATTACAGCCAACCGCGTGCGGTCCGCCGACGACGCGATGCGGCACGACAGGCGGATCGTTGTGATGAGCGCGCTGCGGGATGGCCAGCTGCGCCAGCTGGCGTTTTATCTGCGCGACGTCGTCTACCACCACCCGGAGAAGCTGTTGATTGAGCACAAAGCCCGGCGGATCGCGCGCGGGCTGTTTGAGATGTTCATCCGGGAACCCCGCGTGCTTCCCCGGGTGACGCAAGAGCGGCTGCCGTGCGCCGCCGTGCACCGCGTCGTTTGCGACTATGTCTCCGGCATGACGGACCGTTTTGCGCTAGCTTTGTATAGCCGCATGTGCGCGTCTTATGAGATCA